>Ga0210388_10000169_pt1 | contig 66708 bp, 55 predicted proteins | sample IncBWC19OmetaG_FD_155485 | JGI IMG/M metagenome (GOLD analysis project Ga0210388, IMG submission 155485) | Forest soil microbial communities from Barre Woods Harvard Forest LTER site, Petersham, Massachusetts, United States - Inc-BW-C-19-O ... | reverse complement strand
GCTGGTTCCAATTACGCGTATGTGGTGCTGCCCAATTACTCGGCCTTGCAGGCCAGTAATTACGCCCTTGCCTCGCCGGTCATCATCGTGAGCAACACCGCCACCGTGCAGGCCATCAAATACACCAACCTCAATCTCGTCGCCGCCAACTTCTGGCAGGATGGCAACTCGTCCGCCGATATCATTTCCGTCAACCACAAGTCGTCCGTCATGGTCCAGCAGGTCGGCGGCTTGCTCTCCGTGGCCGTGGCCGACCCCACCCAGACCAACGGCAACTCCATCACGGTTTCCTTGAACACCGGCGCGTATGCCGTGCAATCCGCCGACCCCGCCATCAACGTCATTCAAATCCAGCCGACGATCCAGTTCACCGTGAACACCTCGAATGCGCTCGGCCGCTCGTTCGTCGTCACGCTCGTCACCTCCAATTCGCCGCCCACCCTCGCCGCGCTGCCCTCGACCAATCTCGCCCCCGGCAATATCTATTCCTTGAGCATCAGTAATTACGCCAACGACCCCAACCTGCCCTACCAGACGCTTTCCTATACGTTGAATTCCGGACCCACGAACGCCACCGTCAGTCCCGTGAGCGGCCAATTTTCCTGGCAACCCACCCTGGCCCAGGCCGGCACGAGCAATAATTTCCTCGTGCAAGTTTCCGACAACGGCTCGCCCAGCCTCAGCGCCACGCAAAGCTTCCATGTGCTCGTCAATCCCGTGCCCTACCCCACCATCTCGGCGGGCGGCTTGTTTATGTTATCCATGGGCGGCAGCACCGGCGTGAGTTATTCCATCCTGGCCTCCACCAATCTCTCGACCTGGAGCACCATTTTGACCACCAACCTCTCGACCTCGATGTTCAACTGGACCGACACCTCGTCTACGAGCGCGCCCGCCCGATTCTACCGCGTGCGGATGAACTAGGAATTCGGGAGGGACGGCGTGTCGCCGTCCCCGATCAATCTTGAGCGTCTTGACGACTCCTCGAAATCAGCCAGCATGCCTTATAGAATAAGGTTTTTATGAAACTTTCAGCCTTGGAACAATCCTCTCTTTCAGAAGGCAGCTCCCCCGTCGAGGCCATCTCCAATACGGTCGCTTTATCCAAGGAGCTTGATCGATTGGGTTACAGCCGGATCTGGCTTTCTGAACATCACAACCTGAACATCCTTCAGGGATCAACTCCCGAAGTCTTGCTGGCAGCGATTGGCGCTCAAACCACCCGTATCCGCCTGGGCTCGGGCGGTGTCATGCTTCCTAATCATAGTGCCTATCACATCGCCGAGAACTTTCGCACGCTCGAGGCCCTTTATCCGGGGCGCGTGGACTGTGGAATCGGCCGCGCCAGTGGTGGCGATAGTTACTCACGGTCATTACTGGTGTCCACCCCCGATGCGTGGGGAGACTTTGGCGATCAGGCCGATCAACTGGCGGGCTTTTTTCATGACACCTGCAAGCGTGCTTTTGCCATGCCCTTGATCGCGAGCGCACCGCCCATCTGGTTGCTTTCCGCCGGCAGCAACGCCGCCAGTGGAAAGCTGGCGGCCGAAAAGGGAATGGGGCTGGCCGTGGCCCTCTTCATCAATCCCGATGCGAGCGCCGAAGCGGTTCGATACTATAAACAGAACTTCAGGCCCTCCAAGGAGTTCCCGGAGCCCAAGGTGATGATCGCCCTCAATGCCATTGTTGCCGCGACTCCCGAAAAGCTTCAAGAGCGAAAAAAAACCTCGGACTTTCTTCGGTTGATGCGTGATTCCGGCAGATACCCCACTTCCGTTCCTGCGCCGGCGGCGTTAAAGGATGTTCATTTTGGCGCCAACGAAAAGGCGCACTTGGAGCGGATTGCCAATCGGGAAATCGTCGGGCTGCCGGGTGAGGCCAGGAAACAAATCCTGGAGCGGGCCAAAAACTACGAGGCCGATGAAGTCATGCTCACCATGATGATCCATAAGATTTCCGAAAAAATCGAAAGCTATCGCCTGCTGGCGGAGGCCTTCGGTCTCTAAAATAATTCCCGATTGAGAGTTGAAAATCGGGGGACACTGGCTCGTGCCGGAGGCACAACCGGAAATTAGATGATATGGGTATTGGTATTGGTCTTCATACAACCTTGGTGTAGCGCTGTCTTGCTCACCTGCCAATACCCATATCATCTAATTTCCAATGTCGCTCCGCGACCAAAAGGAAACTTTCAACGGGAATGACGGCGTGTCGCCCTCCCCGATTAAAAATGAAAATCTGCCAGAACCCGGACTAAAAATTATAAAGTTACTGCCGGCCCGGGGAAGTCGATTGGTTCGTATTAACTATATATTGGATGCCTTCTTCTTTAAGTGCCCGCTTGAACAAAATGACCGATTTATCTGAAATGAAATCCTTCTCGGATCCAAACGTGCTGCTCAAAAAGCGCGCGCCATGGTCATCTATTATTAATAGCAAACAAGGTGCTGACCCTGGACTGGCAGAAGAAGGGTTGGCAGTGTACATGATTCCCGCAGTACTAAATTCGCCAAATTGAGATGGCCCGGAAACAGAATACCCCATTTCACCGGCTACTTTATTAAATACATCCACCGCCGGTGCTGATGTATGATTTGAGGTAACTTTGGCGTCAACAGAATTTAAATCAATTCCGGTTGACCGGTACATATTCGTCGCACATCCGCTGATTATCAGTGCAAGGAATGCCATGAACGTATTCTTTTTCATAAACTCAGTAAGCGGCCGGTTCCAACTATTGACACTTGTTCAACCATCCATCTCATCCTACAAACGCTTCCGGAAGACCTCACATGCTTCCACCAGGCGGCCCAGCTTCGCACGCGTGATGGTCAAAGGCACATGCCCAAAACCGCATTCGCTGGTCAGGATCAGCCGTTCGGGCGGAAAGAATTCCAGCGCCGGTTTCACGCGGTTCCAAATCAGTTCAACCGATTCCAATTCATCACTGCGCTGGTCAATGACGCCGAGCGCCAGGTCGCCTTGAAAAGGCCACAGCCGCCACAGATCCATCAGGTTGTAACTCAAGGTACAGTGTTCCAGCGAGACCTCATGAATTTTTGCGCGGTTAAAGGCCGGCGCGAGGTCGGTGTATTTGGTGAAGTAAACCCGCTTTCGGCGCGGATTGCCGCCGCAGACATGCAGGCCGATGCGCACCTTGGGCCCGAGTTCCTCGATCATCTCATTCAAAATACCCGCCGCCCATTCGCTGTGTTCCGGCGACTCCGTCCACATCGGCTCGTCAAACTGGATAAAATCGCAACCGGCCGCTACGACTTGTTTCAATTCAATCATCAATACCTTTGCCCATGCACGACACACCGCCTGCGCATCCGGATACAGATCGGGACGTTCATTGACCGTGAACCGCGTCAGCACGTGCGGACCGGTCACGGTCTGTTTGACCCGGGCCGTGGCCGGCGCCGCCTCACGCGCCAGCTTCCAGTTGTGCGCCAGATTGAAACGCGGATTTTTCAGTTCGCCGATCAGGCGCGGACATTCGATGCCGAAACCGGTATCGCCAAAGTTTTGTTTCACCATGCCCTCGAAAGTCACGCCATCCACCCTCCGTTGATAAAAATAAAACATGTTTTCACGATAGCCTTCACCATCCGTGATGACTTCCAGGCCAAGACTCGCCTGGTCCTTGGCCGCCCAGCGGATATATTCATCCACTTCCTCCTGCGTCCAAACGGGCCGCTTCATGGTATCGGCGACCACCTGCGGGCGCGGGTAACTTCCGACGACGGTATTGCGAAATGCTTTTGTCATAATTGATATTTGAATCTCAGTTGTTCTCCTGGCAGACCAAAATTGGTTTTAGCACGGCCTGGTTTTCGGCATCGGCAAACGCCGTCAGGCCCTCTTTCAACGAGTAAGTGCGGACCAGTTCGGCGATGGGAATATCTCCTCGATGCAACATTTGGATGGCCCGCTGATAATTGGGAATGTCGGAAACGTAACTGGTGTTGAGATTGATCTGGTTGCGAACCAGCTTGGTCAGGTTCAAGGGCACATCATCCGCATACAGCCCCACCACGGTGATGTTGCCCAACGGCCGGACCGCGTCGGTGGCGCTGATCAAGGCCGCCGGAGCGCCGGAGGCTTCGATATGATGATCCGCCAGCCGTCCAAAACGTGCCTTCAATTGTTCCGCCAGCGCGGATTCACCGGGTCCGGTCACGATCGTCTCGAATCCGATTTTACGCGCCACGGGCAGACGCAATTGATCATCGCTTTTTGTGCCCACCAGCACCACTTGTGCGCCGCTGAGCCGCGCCACCAGGGCGCAAAGGATTCCAATGATCCCGGGACCGGAAACCACCACCAGTTGACCCTTCCCCGTCCGGGCACAATCGCTCACGCAATGATCCGCCACGGAAAGCGGCTCCGCCAGCGCGGCCGCCATCATGTCCATTCCCGCCGGCAGCGGAATCAAATATTTCTGGTTCACCACCGAAGATTCAGCCATGCCGCCGTCCAGATGGATGCCGATGATTTTCCGGCTGCGACAAAGCTGTGAAAAACCGATGCTGCAATACGGACAGCTCTTTTCAAGGCAGCCCTGCACCGAGACCACCACCGCGCGATCGCCCACCCGCCAGCCGCTGACGCCGGAGCCGAGGGTTTGCACAACCCCCGAAAATTCATGACCGAAGGTGAATTGCTCCGGAAAACCTTCATAACCGCGGTGATTTAAAAAAGCGTGGAGATCCGAACCGCAGACCCCGCAATGACTTACCGCCAGCAAAACCTCGCCCGGTCCGGGCGCAGGCACGGGCACATCTTGAATTTCCGCAGCACGCGGGGCTCGACGCAATCTTCGAAGGGCTTTCACAAAATTAGTTAGCTGATTTCCGCCAGACGTGTCAAATGGAAATGGCAGCCGCGGGCCAATTAAAAAACCTGAAGCCAGAGACCTGAAAACAGACTTTAACCACGGATGGACACGGTCTGTAAACCCGATTCAGAACACTCGTAAAACAACAAAAACATCATAAAACCAAGAGGCATTCGCCGTTACTCGCCAGCATTTTTCACTCCTTTTCATAACTTGAACTGGCAGTTTGACTGACAGTAATTTTGCCCCGCCACACATTAAAAACATATCCGCGTTAATGGGCGCAACTGGCGGGCCTCATGGCATCTGCATGAGGGCATGTCTATTTATCGTTCTTCATAGCTTCAGGGCCTCGTGGCGTCGACAGGACAACCTGACATCGTTCAGGTGTCATTAATACGTTCAAGTGTTCGTCAGTCAGTAAAATTATTGGGGCGACTTGAACAATAGCGACGGGCCACCATTTGCTTAAATTGGCCTCAATGACAGTCCACGCAGCATCGGGATTTCCTCGTCGAACATAGGCTCGTGCCACATATAACGCGGCTTCCCAAGCCATCAGGAAATTTGCGCCATGTTCTTCATATAATTCCAACGCCTTGTCCTCCCAAACGTCTTTGATCACCGAAAACACGTGTTCCGCTTTTGCATAAGCCTTTTTTAGATGAGGCTTTAGAAAAGGACTTGTGTTTGCGGTTTTAACAGCATCCTGATACTTCTTCTCACGTTGTTCTTGGGACAGATTTGTTGTCTTTATCAAATATTTCAAATGGGGTTCCTCGACGTTTGTAGTGGATAATCAGCCATAGTAAGCAAGCTCTAACTTGCCAGCGACGAAATGGAGATTACAAATGTCCAGGAACCTGAAGCTGGATATTTCCAGACGGAGACGCTTTTTGGCTCATGAGGGAAAATTTCAAATCTTGTATCTGGTTGGCGAGATAACCTTGAAACGCGGTAATCTGATCCGGGGTGAGAATGGACTGGGCGCGGGCAAGATATTGGTCATCCAGTTGCTGCATTTCAGCGGTGAAGGCGTCCACATTAATTTCACTCGCCGGCTTTTCCGTTATAACAGCGGTGATGCCTTGAGGGCTGGCGGGTTTTGCGCCGCTGGAAAACTTGAAATTTTGTTTCACTTCCGCCATCGTCGAAATAAGCTGCTCGGTTTGGTCGGAGGTCAATGCCTGCCCGGCGGAAAGTTCCCGCGCGAAACCTTGCGGCCCGGAAACTTCGTAGCGCTGGTCCATGCTGCCTTCATAATTCTGGAATTTTGAATAGTCGTCGGCCCCCAGCAGTTGATTGATCTCGTCACCCGCCGCCTTCACTTTCTGAGCCGCCGCCCTCAATTTATCCATTTGTGATTGAGCCGGATTACTATTCATCATGTCATCGTTCAGATCCACATACACGTTGAGTTTTTTCACAATCAGATTGTTCAATGCGTCAGCCTTGTCTTGCGGCAGATTCAGGTCAGCGAACAATTTTGCGTAATCCCTTTTGACCTTTCGGGAAGTTTGCGCGTGCTCTTGTTCCAGCATGAGCGGGTCGCTGGACATGTTCATCATAGGATTCTTGGCCTTGTTAGCGTCCTTGGCGGCTTTCGCCGCTTCATTGGAGAGCAAGGTTACCTTGCCGCGCAGAGCCAGCAGTTCCCCCTGGTTTTGCCCCGACTTGAGTTTCGTGTTTTCAGCAATCAACTCCGCCATGCGGTTGGTGGCGTCGTCGCGCTCCTGCTGCAACTGCTGGATTTGTTCTGCAAGTGGTGCTTGCTGCGCTTGCAATCTCTGATTTTCCCCACGCTCATCGGCGGCTTTTTTGGCTTGGTAAAGACCCGCGCCAATCGTGGCGGTCAGCGCAGCGGTCACGGTAATTTTTTGGAAGGTAGTCATGGCAATGGTTTTCGTTGCGGCAATCACAGCCGCAGTGGTGATGGTTGTTCCTGACAGTGCGCCGGCGGCGACGGCTTCCGCCAGTGCCACGGGCGCGGCAGTCACGGCGTTGGCGGAGACCGCGCCGGCAATGGCCGTGGCGGACAGCGCCACGCCGCACTTGGTGAATATTTTCCGCAATTTTTCCAGCGCACGGCTTACCCGTTTTTGGGCGGTTCGTTCTTCGATGCCCAAAGCCACGCCGACCTCCGCGAGATTCCGGTTTTGAAAATATCTTAACACCAGCGCGTCACGGTCAGTTTTGCCGAGACGTCCCATTGCATCGTCAAGCATTGGGGACAGTTCGCGCCAGAGCGCGTTGTTGGGCGCAGATTCATTGAGTGTGGATTGCATGAAGGCCTCCTGTTCACGACGGATGCGGCGGGTTTCAGATCGTTGCCAGTTTGCCGCTGTCAGACGTGCGGTGTGGTAAAGCCAGCCGGCCAGCACGGTCTTGCGCCCCAGCCCAGCCGCTTTGCGGGCAAGGATGATGAAGACGGCCTGCGTGATGTCTTGTGCCTGTGCTGGGTTGCTGGTGTGGCGCAGCGCCACTGAATGCACAAGTGCGATGTGCCGATTTGCAATCTCGGCAAACGCCGCCTCGGATTCGTGGCGGACAAATTGTTCAAGTAATGCGGCGTCAGACGTTTCGGTCATTCACCAGTTATATGTGCGCCGCTGAAGAAATGAGACAAAATTTTAAGCGCCGCCCTCTGGCAGTCTGCCAAGACCGCGCCTCCAGCCGGCGCACGGTTGGGCAGGGTCGAGGGGCAGGCACGCCCCTCGCGTGATGGGGTGTCGGGGGCGATGCCCCTGACGCTGGTTCCAAGGATGCCATCCTTTGGTCGGGGTGCTATGCCAGTCCCGTATCCACGGTAGTTTTGAATGCTGGTGGCGGCAAAGTTTCAGCGAATTTTGACAAGTAGTGGCGAATAGTTCCGGGACTCTCCGCTTTACTGACAGTTTAGCTGACAGTGGCCGTCCATCATTCAATAAAACCCAACAGACACAGGCCTTTCACCAAGTTAACCAGGGATGGACACGGATGAACACGGAGGGTGGCGCGTTGCGAATGAAAAGCGGTAGAGGGCTACCGCAGTCCAAGACGCTCACGCGTTGGCCGTGGCTCACGAAATTCGCGAAGCGTTCTGGAGTGCGCCAGTCTTCTGGCGCTTTTTCATCGGATGCACTTGGGCCATGGTCAGGCAAATAGTTACGCCTTTAAAGAGACTTTTGCAAAAGGTGTAGTGTCGAGGCTGTGCCTCGAACGCTCCGTTGTGAAACAATGCTTTACCGGACTTGAAGGTCAGCCGCCTTTGGCGATGAAACCCGGCACTCCGGTCGTCACGACCGAGTTGAGCCGGGTTCGGATTTGAATGCGGTTGATGGCGTCAACGGCGGCTTCGGGAATCCCGGAAATATTAAAATTCTCGCGGGCGCGATCCAGGGTTTTCGCGGTGGTCAGGACGGCGGTTTCGCGTTGGATGCCCCAGGCGAGGAGGACCTGGGCAGGAGTAAGGGAGGTTTGCCGGGCGATGGCCAGAACCGCCGGATCCTCCAGCGGGCCGGGGCGGATGCCATGGCCCAAGGGCGCAAAGGCCAAAAGCACAATGCCCTTCTGCCGGCAGAACTCCAACAGCTCCGTCTGCGGGTGATAGGGATGCGCTTCGACCTGGACGACCGCCGGTTTGATCCAGGCGGCCTCGTAGAGCGGCACCAGGTTTTCCATCGTCACGTCGGATAAGCCAATGGCCCGGCACCTGCCCCCATCAACGAGTTTTTCCATCGCCCGCCACGTCTCCAGCAGGGTGACGCCGCGATCGTAAATGATATCACCGGCCTGGTCCCGCGGATCCATGTTGTCTCCCGCTTGAAACGCGAAAGGCGTGTGGATGAGGTAAAGGTCCAGGTAACTGATTCCCAGGCGCGCGCAACTCGCATCGAACGCCGGTGCGACCCGTTCCGGCCGATGATTGGTATTCCACAGTTTCGTGGTGATGAACACACCCTCACGGGCGATGGCTCCCATGGCGAACTCCGCCGACAATGATTCCCCCACCTCGCGCTCATTGCGATAGCGTTCCGCGCAATCGAAGTGACGAAAGCCAACCTTCAATGCGTTCGTGGTGGCAGTCCTGGTTTCCGCCAGGTCCGGGATCAAGGTTCCAAAACCCAGGGCCGGGATGTGACCAGTCCCAAAGTTAAGGGGTATTTTCGCCAAACGAAGGTTGTGATTGGAGGCCATGGGATGGTGGTGGAGTTTGAATTTAAGATTCGTATTTGACCATCGGTTGAATAATTAAATACGGGGCTTCGATGAGTCCGGCAGCGTTTCTTCGGTCGGAAACATAGGGCTGTTCATAAGGTTGATAGCCGGCTGCTATTTGCTGATTTACCGCTTCATCCAATGCCTTCAAATCCGTGCCAACGACACTGATATAGTTTTTTATTTTCATGGGTTGCTCATTTCCTGTTGATTACGCCCAATTCCAAACCGAGTCGAGAAGTTTTAGACACGAATTGCACAAATCAACACGGATTGAATTGGTGAAATTCGTGTCCAAATGGATTGGCGTTTGGTGCTTGATTAGTCAATCGGATTTCGTCATTCGTCATTTACCTGTTGCAGCGTCCTCATACCGGCGGCTGCGGATTAATCCCCACCCCCCCTTTGTGTGGTTTGCTTTTGCTGATCGCAAACCCGTACATTATCGCCGATGAAAATCAAGGGCCTGCGCTGGTATGTTGCCGGACTCATCTGTCTGACCACGGCGCTCAACTATATGGACCGCCAGACGCTGTCGCTGCTGGCGCATACCCTCAATCTGGAACTGGGCATCACCAAGATCCAATATTCACGCATCACCGCCGCGTTCCTGACCAGCTACACCATCATGTATGCCGTCAGCGGCCGGTTGATCGATTACTTCGGCACGCGCAAGGGTTTTGCCTTCTTTGTGTCCGGCTGGTCGGTCGTGGACCTGATGCACATGTTCGCGCGGACCGTCGGCCAGTTCGCCGTGTGCCGCTTTTGCCTCGGCATCACGGAACCGGGAAATTTCCCCGCCGGCATCAAGGCGGTGTCCGAATGGTTTCCGCTGCGCGAACGCGCCATGGCCGTGGGCGTCTTCAATTCCGGCACCGCCATCGGCGCGGCGTTCGCGGCGCCCATGGTCGCATGGGTCACGCTGCATTTCGGCTGGCGCTACACCTTCGCGGTCGGCGCGGTCCTGGGCGTTTGCTGGGTCGTCGTCTGGCTGCTCTTCTACCGGGCTCCCCGGCAACACCCCTGGGTGACCGCGGAGGAACTCAGATTGATCGAGGAAAACCAGCCGCTGGCGGAGCCAAAAAAATCCGTGCCGCTCCTGACGATCTTGAAAACACGCGAAGCTTGGGGTTGCATCCTGGCGCGGGTGTTCACGGATCCGATCTCCTACTTCTTCATCTTTTGGATGCCGATGTTTCTGCAACAGGAACGCGGATTCAAGATGGCGGACATCGGCAAATACTACTGGATTTGCTACATGGGCCTGGCGGTGGGCAACCTGACCGGCGGTGCGTTTCCCGGTTATCTCCAACGGCGCGGCTGGTCGCTGAACCGCTCGCGCAAAACCATGATGTTCATCTCGTCATTGATGGTGCCAACCTGTTTCGTGGCGATCACCCAGATGCCCACCCCCACGGCGGCCATCACGTGCATCACCGTGGCGATGTTCTTCCACGGGGCCTGGGCCAACATGACGTTACCCGCGGAAGTTTTCGAGAAGCACACCGTCGGCTCGGTCGCGGGCTTGGGCGGCGCAGCCGGCTCGCTCGTCGGCGCCATCACCACGCTGGCCACCGGCCAGATCGTGACCGTCTCCTCGTTCGCGCCCATGTTCATCATCTATTCCGCCCTGCCGATGACCGGGTTCATCCTGGTCTGCCTGCTCATCCGCCGCCTCGGCCAGGTGCGCGTACTACCGTCAGTTTAGGCCGGTTAAAACTGTGACTGTTTGCGTTCTCCCTCACCCCGGCCCTCTCCCGCTGGGAGAGGGAGAAACATGCCCCGCGTTTCGGCATAGACATGGTTGGATTCAGCAGGTTGACTTTCAAATTTTAAGAAGCCATCCAACGGCTGTTCCTTCTCCCAGCGGGAGAAGGTCAGGATGAGGGAGAATGCTGGTCATGCCATGCGCCGTCCCGACATGACCCCCGCAGCAAGTCCAGGTGCTTTCCCCCTTTTTGGTGGGATTGGCAAGAAGCCATTCAACGGTAAGATAGACACCCGAATAGGAGAGCCATTGAAGACATTTGATTTTATGTTCAAGACCCTTGAAGCACGGATCTTCGCGGTTTGTGTCGCCGCCTTGGCCGTCGCCTTCACCACCACCGGTGCGGAATTGCCGGCCACGGCAATCATCGATGCTTGCGACTACGCCACCGACGCAGCGGCGGCTGTCTGGAAACCCATGGAAGGTTCCGCTGCACCGCAGGTCACGGAAGTGGCTGGCGTGAAAGCCCTGCGCCTCCGCTGTAATTACTCCAGCAATACTGGCGACCGTGCCTACTGGCAACAAGCGAAGAAATTGGACCTTTCGGACGGCGACGGCATCGAGTTCAAATTCCTTTGCAGCAACACGCTGCCGGTCACTTTCTTCAGCATTTATTTTCAAAGCGGCAACGGCTGGTATCATTCGGATTTTTTCCCTGAATCCAAAGGTGATTGGAACACTGTCAGCATCAAAAAGGCCGCAATGGGTATGGAAGGGAAAACGCTCGGCTGGAACCAGATCAAAACCATCCGCATCGCCGCCTGGCGCGGGCAAAATGTTGACACGGAATTTTATGTGAGCGATCTCCACCGGACCGGCGGTCTGGGCTACGGCTCATCGGTGATCGTGTTGAACAGCGCCACCTCCGAACAACACTGGCCGCAACAACTCGCCAGTTTTGAGGAAACCACCCTGACCACTGAAAAAGCCTTGTCCGCCGCCGGCATTTCCGCCGTCACGATCACGGACGACCAATTGACCTCCAACCAGCTCGCACTGGCCAGCTTGGTGGTGCTGCCGCAGGACCCCGCCCTGCCCGCGCCCGTCGTGCAGATGCTCGCCGATTACGCGCAACACGGCGGAAAAATTCTGGCGTTCTACACCCTGCCCGACGACCTGAGTCCCGCGCTCGGCTTGACCGGCGGTGAACGAATCAAAGCGCCGCAACCCGGTGCCTTCGCTAAAATCAAATTTTCCAGCGACGCCCTGCCCGGCGCGCCCGACACCGTCCTTCAAACTTCCGGCAACATCGGCGCGTGGCAACCGGCACCCGGCGCCGGCCGCGTGCTCGCCGAGTGGCAGGATGCCGATGGCAAACCGGCGGGCCATCCGGCCGTCATCGCCACCAGCAACAGCATCGTCATGACTCATGTGCTGCTACCCGGCGATGATACCAACAAGGCGCAGATGGTCATGGCCATGGCGGCATCGCTGGTGCCGGAATTGGGCCGTCGGGCCGTGGAGGCCGCCCTGACACGCGCGGGCCATGTCGCCAGTTTCACCAATCTTGACGAGGCATTGTCGGTAATCGAAACGCAGGGCGCTGGCAACGCGGCCGTGGCCGAATGTCTGGATTCCGTCAAGACTTTGCGCGACTCGGCGCGCGGACTGGCAGCCAGCCAGCACTACAGCGAAGCCATCACTAAAACCCTTGCCGCCGGCAAAGAATTGAAGCGCGCGTATTACCTTGCGCAAAAGCCGCTGCCCGGCGAGTTCCGCGCGTTCTGGTGCCACAGCCCGTGGGGTGTGCCGGGCATGACGTGGGATGAGGCCATCCACCGGCTCGCGGAAAACGGGTTCACCACCATCATCCCGAACATGCTTTCGGCGGGCGTCGCGTATTATCCGAGCAAGGTGTTGCCGGTCTCCAAGCAGGTGGCGGAACGCGGCGATCAGGTTGCGCAATGCCTCGCCGCCTGCCGCAAGTACGGCCTCCAGATGTACGCGTGGAAACTCGATTGGAACCTGAACGGCGCATCGCCGGAGTTCATCGACCAGATGCGCAGTGAACATCGTTTGCAGATGAGCGACAAGGGCAAGGAGGAACTCTGGCTGTGCCCGTCCGATCCACGGAATCAAAAACTGGAGATCGATGCCATGCTCGAACTCGTCCGCAATTACGATTTGGATGGCATCCATTTCGATTACATCCGCTATCCCGGGCCTGACTATTGTTTCTGCGACGGCTGCAAGGAACGCTTCCGTGAGCACATGGAATCGCAGGGTGCAAAAGTGCAGGCCTGGCCCGCCGACGCCCTGCCCGGCGGCGCATTGCGCCAGCAATGGCTCGACTGGCGGCGCGATAACATCAATACCGTCGTCCATGCCGTGAACGATCAGGCCCGCGCGCTGAAACCGAATATCAAGATTGGCGCCGCCGTGTTCCGTTATTGGAGCACGGATCGCGATTACGTCGGCCAGGATTGGAAAATGTGGTGCGACAAAGGTTGGTTGGATTTTGTTTTGCCCATGGATTATACCCCCAGCAAGGCGCGGTTCAGTGATATGGTTCAGCAACAGGTTGCATGGGCCGGCAAGGTGCCCTGCTATCCCGGTTTGGGCGCAAGTTCATCGTCCTCACATTTTGGTGCGGACCGCGCCATCGAGGAAATTGATATCACCCGGCAATATAAAACCGGCGGCTTTGTGATCTTCAACTACGGCGCCAATGAAACCAGGGAGTTGCTGCCCGAATTAGGCCTGGGACTGACCCGTCCCGACAGCCCGGCCAAATGAGTTGTAAGCTGCAATTTGCAAACAACTGAATGCAAAGTGCAGGCACGCTGCAAAAAGCAGTTTTGTTTCCACGGCTCCGGGGGGAAATCCAAGACGCTCGTGGTGGACGCAAATGAGTATCAATGGCCCGTTTCAAGCTTTCAAATACGCAATGACCGGGCACCGCATCGTAAAAACTATCCGGGCAAGCTATGAATTGATCCGGGATTCCATTATATCGGCCATTGAGGCCGACTTCCTGTCGTATGGTGCGGCCCTTGCCTACTATACGGCATTCGCCATCGCTCCGTTGTTTGTGATCGCGCTCGCCATTGCCGGATTCTGGTTCGGCCCGGAGACCGCCAGCCGGGAGTTGTTCGGCCAGGTCAATCAACTCATGGGCAAGGAAGGCAGTGATGCCATTCAGGCCATGGTCACGGCGGCGGAAAAGGACCGGCATGGAGTGTGGGCCACCGTCATTGCGGCCATCACGTTGGTCGTTGCTTCGGTCGGAGTTTTTACGCAATTACAAAATACCTTGAACCGGCTCTGGTCGGTGCAGTCATTGCCCGGGCGGAGCGTGCGCAATTTTATCCGTCACCGTTTGTTGTCATTCGCCATGGTTCTGGTCATCGGCTTTTTATTGCTCGTGTCCTTGCTGGTCAGTGCGGGGCTTTCCGCCTTGGGAAATTATTTCGGGCAATTCATATCCGGCCCGGAAATCATGGTTAAGATAGCCAACCCGCTGGTCTCGCTTTTTGTCATCACTATCCTGTTCACATTGATCTTTAAATTGCTGCCGGATGTTTTGATCGCCTGGCGCGATGCGTGGTTCGGTGGTTTTGTGACCGCAGTGCTGTTCAACGGCGGGAAATTCCTGATCGGATTTTACATCGCCCGCAGCAGCATCACCTCCGTTTACGGGGCAGTCGGTTCACTGATCATCGTGCTGGCCTGGGTTTATTATTCGGCCCTGATCCTTTTCTTCGGAGCGCAGATGACCCGCCATTTCGCGAACCGGTTTGGCGTGAAAGCAAAACCGATCAGGGGAGCCATATTCATGAAAAATCCGACGTTGAAATAAACCGCAACAGGTCAATTCTCTGGTTTCATAAAAACCAAACCGCGATCACATCCGCTCTATTTTAGCCGCGAGGATGAAATCGTTCTCCGTCAATCCCTTTGCCGAATGCGTAAAAATTTGGATTCGCACCGCGCCGTAGGTCAGCAGAATATCCGGGTGATGCCCCACATTGTCCGCCAGATTCCCCACCTGGATGGTGTATGCCAGCGCCGAATTGAAGTCGGGAAACTTGTAATTTTTTTCCAGCAGCTTGCCTTTCACCAGCTTCCACCCGGCGGGAAGGTATTTTTTTAGGGACTTGATACCCATGGGTGTCAGGCGCTTGGCTTGGGAGCCTGCTTCCAAACATTTCCGATCTGCCAATTGATTAGTCACGGCGGTATTCTTCATAACTTGTCGAAGTCCGCAGGTTAAATGCCATTGGAAAACCTTGGGTTTGCGGCGTAAAAAAATCTTCGCCGCAGAAATAACCCGCAAAATGCAACCCAGCCCATACGCATCGGGCTTTTTGCCGCTACGGCTGAAAAGCGGGCTTGCCCGGTCCTGATAACGCATTGTCCAAAGCCCAGGCCGCGCTGATCAGCGAGATGTGTGACAATGCCTGCGGAAAATTTCCCATGTGCTCACCACCCGGTCCAAGCTGTTCCGCGTACAATCCCAGATGGTTTGCGTAACCCAGCGCTTTTTCAAAAATGAACCGCGCTTCTCTGAGGTCGCCCCCCCGCGCCAGGCATTCCACATACCAGAATGAACACATGGAGAAGGTTCCCTCGCAGCCGCCGATGCCATCCGGCGCCGCCCGGTCGGGTTTGTACCGATAAACCAGAGAATCATCCACCAGCTGTTTTTTGATGACCTCCATCGTGGATTTCCAGCGCGGATCCGTGGGGCTGATGAATTTCACCAGCGGCAACAGCAAGGCCGACGCATCCACGGTTTTGGCCCCGCGAAATTGCACGAATGATTTCAATTTGGGATCCCAAAACTTGTCGAAAATATTTTTGTAGATCTCATCTTTGGTGCGATGCCATCGCACCAACGGCGCGGGAAAAGACCGGTCGCGGGCAATTTTCATCGCCCGGTCGATCGTCAGCCAGCACATCGCGCGCGAATGCAAAAACTCCTTCGGCCCGCCCCGCACTTCCCAGATGCCTTCGTCGGGCTTCCGCCAGTTCTTGCAAACGAACTCCGTCAGGTTTACCAGACTGCTCCAGAAATCGTGGGAGATCGGTTCGCCATGTCTGTTGTAAATGTAGACCGAGTCCATCAACTCACCATACATGTCGAGTTGCAGTTGTTCGCTGGCTGCATTTCCGATCCGTACGGGCGATGATCGTTTATATCCTTCAAAATTCTTCAGCACGCGTTCCGGCAAATGATCGCGGCCACCCACCCGGTACATCACCTGCAACGGCTCGCCGGGACGCAGTTCCCGGCAGCGTTTTTCCATCCAACCCATGAAATCCTTCGCCTCGCCCGTGTATCCCAATCGCATCAACGCATACAACGTCAATGAAGCATCCCGGATCCAGGTATATCGATAGTCCCAATTACGCTTGCCGCCGATTTCCTCGGGCAACCCGAACGTGGGGGCGGCCACAATCGCTCCATGCGGCTGCGAAGTCATCAATTTCAGCAACAGGGCCGAACGCAGGATCATCTCCCGCCAGCGGCCGCGGTAGTTGCATTGCGCCGACCAAGCCAGCCAATAATTCATCGTCTCCTTGAACGATTCAGTCACGTAATCCGGATGGCGTGACGGCGAATCCTCCCCGCCATCGGCTTCCTCCAGGATGAACGAGGCGACCTCGTCCTTTTTCATCAAAAAGTCGGCTACCAGCGCGCCATCCTGTACCTTGAGTGGAACGGTGCTTCGCAAACGAAGCGGCGGCTGGCGCTTGTCATCCGGAATGATGACCGCCTCATGCGCTTTCTTTTCAATCCGATGCCCCGAACGTCCGTAATCGAACTTCGGTTTAAAAACCATCCGGAATTTTGCGCGTCCCCGGATCAATTTTACCCGCCTTACCAAATCGTGGCGATTGCCCAAATGTTGCATCGCCATAAAATCCGATACCTGCGCAATCACCCCATCGCCTAAAAATCGCGAAAGCAGGATGTTCGTTTCCGGCAAGTAACGTTGGTGATATCGAAAGTCGCCCTCGGCCGGGGCGAGTTGAAAGTATCCCCCCCGTTCCCGGTCCAGCAAGGCCGCAAAAATTGTCGGTGAATCAAACCGCGGAAAACACATGAAATCGATCGATCCATTTTGCCCGACCAAGGCCGCCGTGGTCAGGTCGCCGATTAATCCATAGTTTTCTATCGGTTGATAATTCATGTACGACTCGAATTCATCATCGGAACGGAATCAGGGAATGCCATGGTGGTCATCAAGGCGTTTTCTGCCTGACGCGAGTCCAGTCGTGAATGTTGCACCACAATCGCAACATCGGACACGATCACGCTCGCAAAATCCGTCCCCAGCGGGATCGGGGCAGGATCGTTCAGATCGTTGAAACGAACGTGCCGCGTCCGGCGCGGTCCCACCAGGATCTTATACGGCCCCACAGGTTCCCGGTCTGAATAAAAAATCCAGAACTCCACATGGGCCTCCTGGTCCGAAACATTGAGGATGCAAGCCGCCTCATGGCTCAACATGTCCGGTTGCGGACCGTTGCTGTGTTTCGGAATGTAGCCATCCGGAATGATCCAGCGATGATGACCTGCGGGCGGGAATTGATGCTCCGGGTGTTTCATAAATAGTAGCTAATTACAGGTGTTGTTGACGCACACCATGTGCCATGAGAGTCCTTACTGGGTTTCATGGCAAAATGAAAGACCCCGCGCAATTTGCATAATGCAATTTTCCGGATTTGGCCGGGATAAGATTGCAATCCGCACGAAGCGAAGAATTTGATCAGCAACCGTAATCGCTCATGTGTGCCAAACGATGATTGCGATGCACAATTGCAAGAAATCGGAAGTGTCTTAAGATCAATTAAAAGTTAAAACTGATGTTTGTCGTGTCGATCAACCATTTTACCGTTCCATCACAACTGCCGCTGAACGTGCCGGGATTTGCCATGTACCCGTGGTTGGTGCGCCTTCCGGTTCTTCCGGCGTGGCCACGACCAGCTTGCCCGCGTGCGGCAAACGCACCTTGGCGGTGATTGCCTTGTCCGGTTCCTGATTGATGACCACGACCGCGCGCTTGCCCGTGTCGGTCACAAAAACGGAATAGCCAAATGCACCATCCGCACTGACATCGGCACCCAAGGTATCCCGAAATTCCCCGTCCCACAGGTACGCCTTGTATTTGCTTCGCAATGCATCGATTTTCTTCCCGTAAGCCAGGGTCAAGGGGAAATCACTGATATAACCTTTGTATAAGAACGGTTCGTATTGAATGACGCAATGGCGCATCAGAATCCGGTTGAGTTGCTCCCGGTCATCAAAGCCGCTGACGCCCGCCAATATCAAACAATGCCGGGAATCAATATACTGGCAGATGGGCACCGCCGACACCCCCACCTCGGACACCGGGAAATATTGCATCAACCAGTCTTCCGGGCCTTCTCCGGAGAAAAGGAAATCCGGGCTGACCTTGTCGGCGGCGTCACGCAATTGCGCGGAGAGCGGCAGGTCGCCGCCATAAACATAGCCGGGCGGCGTATAGCCATGGCCGGGCGCCCAGGAGTAAACCGCCGAGGCATGATGACAGACTTCATCCCACAGCCAGCCCTCGGAGCCGAGGGCCAGCACCTTGTCAAATTCCCTGGCGACAAGCTTGCGGTAATCCGGATCCAGAAAATCCATCACCGCCCGGTGATGCAATCCGATATTCGCCAATTGCGTCGGCGTCACATAGGCGTAGCCGCCTTGTTCGTATCGCTTGCCGTTCTGGTCCGTGCACTCGTATTTGTATAATTCGTTGGTGTACCAGTCCGTCGTCAGGTCGGCCCAGTTCAGTTTGCCAAACAAGATGACCTTCACCCCCATGGCTTGAACTTGTGCGATGGCATCGTGGAGTTCCTGCCAGGTTCCCAGTCCCGGTTCCGTGTCCTGCGACGGGTCGTCACCATCCTGTCCGCCTTTGTTCCATCCGACCAATTGAACCGCCCTGATGTCGGCGGCGGCCCATCCTCTGGCGTAGTTGACAAGATTGGTATAGGTGACACCGTAATCCTGCTCCGGCGTGTTCATGCGCAACATGGTCCAGGAATGCACCTCCTTCGCCCAATCCGGCAGGTGCGGTTCCTTGAACCACGTCGCGCGCCATTCCTTGTAACAATCCACGCCCGCATGCCAGTCACCGGCATAACCCCGCAAGACCACCGGCACCAATTCCATTTTGGTGTGTGGTTGAACATAAGCAAAATGACGGGTGTAAAACTCCAGATGCTCCGGCTTGCCGGACGATTTCGATCCCTGGCGCGGCTGCGAAATGAAATCGAGCAAGTACGGCTGGTTCGGATTTTGCATCTCGACATACAGCCCTTCGTTCGTGGCTTGAACCAAACAAAAGAGGCTTTGCCGGGACATGACCACCGGCCCCTGCAACATATCCACCGAATCCAGATTGCCATACCACATGTGCTTGCTATGCAGGGGCGCGTTTGGTGTCGGCGGCTTCAGATCGCCCAGATAAGGAAAATCAACGCTCGAAATCAATAGCGACGAATCATTATCAACCGTCGCCTCAAAGGTCAGCGCATCGTTGGTCAATGAAACCAACGCGGTCAATGTCACCGGCCAGACGTCGTTGTGTTCGCCGGTCAAATTTTTCCATTGCAGCCGGAGCTGATGTCCCGAAAGTTTTTGGACTTCGCTCGCATGTTGGTTCCGGCCCGATATTAAATTGTCCGGGTGGCCCGCCAGCGGCGCGTTCAATTGAAAGGAAACACCCAGTTCCGGCCGGCGTTCGATCACCCAATGGGTGGATTTGTTCTCCAGCCGGGTCAACGCCCCGGAATCGGTATCGAAAACCGCCCGCACCGATTTGTCTTCCAGCGCGACTTCGCCCGCAAAAGCCGGTGAATGCGGAAGAATCGCCATGACCGCCAGTGCCGTCAAAATCTTCGGTGCAAATGATGAAGTTAGTTTCATGAAATTGTCAAAATCAGCAATTGGGTTCAGCGGCCGGACGAGGTGCTGCTCTGCTTGTATAAATTCACGCCCTCATGCCAGTCCCCCTGATAGCAAAGCAACGCGACGGGTACCAGTTGGGTCGTCGAATGCGGCTTCGCAAAGATAAAGTGGCAAAGCCGGAATTCCAGATGCACCGGCCAGCCGGAAATCACATCCTCCTGCGGCACCAGATTATTAAAGGATGAAATGACCCCCGGATGCTGTTCAAACGTGTATTGCAGGTGATAATCCATCTTGGGAGCATCCAATCCCACATAGAGGCCTTGATCCGGCGTCTGCAGCAGGCAAAAAGGACTTGTTTGGGCCTCAAGCATCTTTGTTGGATAGGTGACACCCCAATACCCTTTCTCGCTGCGAAAATGGGGATATACTTCGTTGGTCAGGAGTTCCTCGGTTTTGATGTTTTTCAAGGTTTGTGCTACCAGCGATGTATTGGTCGAAGGCGGGTTGAAGTCGCCGAAACAGGGATAATCAATGGTCTCCACCGTCAGCGGTGAATCATTCTCCAGCATTGCATTAAAGGTCAAACCACCATTGGTCAAGGTGACGTCCGCCGTCAACGCCATGGACAACACACCCCCGTTTTCGCTGACCAGATTCGTCCACTGAATCTGAACTTCGTGGTCTGAAAGTTTTTTGACTTCCGCCCCGGGCTGGTTTTGACCGAAAACGGGATTGTAACGCCGGTCCGGGAGTGGTGCAAACAACCGGAAAGAAAGCCCCAAAGCCGGGCGCCGCTCCATCACCCAATGTGTGGATTTGTCCTCCATCCGCGTCAGCGCTCCGGAATCGGAATCAAAGGCAACCAGAACCTTGCTGTCCTGCAAAATCACTTCGTCAGCCAGCACCGTCTGACTGACTGACCCGACGACCAACAATAATACGATGGATAATTTTGTTATGGGCATATTTTCAACTATTGTGTCCAAATGAAAAACTGTATTTAACGATTCTACGTGCATCGATTGCCGGCATCCAATGAATTCATGCTGCCTTTGGGAAATGACCTGTCCTCCCAAATCGGCCGACGACCTGTTTCAAACCGGGAAAGGACTTTTTCATGGATGGCAAGCCGGATGTCGGCCCTGAACGTCAGACAATTAAACTCTTATCCTTGAAGCCTGAGCATGGAGTCTCCGGAGCCTCTTAAAACGCCACAAACCTGAATGCCCGTGACACATGGTTTGACGTCGGTATTTCTCACGGATAAGGAGCTGTTCCATGCTGGGTGACCCAGTAATAATCCACCGGATTTCCTGTGCCGGGACCCGTCCACACTCCCGCAACACCACTCGTTGGCCGGCAAATACCGGTATTACTGGCGCCATTATAGCCACTCAACCATTTATGATACTCCACATGACCGTCGGCAAAGGTAAAGTCATCTCCCGATTTATGATAACTGGCCGGGGTATTGAACCACGCTCCCAGCCCCCCCCAGGCAAGACAACCATCGTCCATGGAATCCGGGGCTTCATCACAAAATACCCAGGCATCCGAAACACCCGGACCGGGAAGACCAGTACCAGTGCCGATCGCCGTTAACTTGCGATAACCGTAGCGCGGCAAGCTGCCGACTGAATAAAGTTCCTCGGATAACGGAACGCCGGCAGCCGCTTTCAGAGCATCGTCCGAGTCCCCTTCCATGCAATAATTCATGGAATAACTGCGAACGCGATCCATGGATTGGCCGCCTTCATTACATTGCCAAATGTCATCAGGGCATTTAAACATTTTTGCCGTATAACTGCAATAAGGGCCCGTCAATGCATGCGTGAGCAGGATGGTGTTGGTGTTATCGGTATTGTTCGGAGCCCAACTAAAATAGCCATTTACCCAGGATAACGTCGCGCTTTGCCCCGGGGCATTCGCCGGATTGGGCATGATTTTATCATTCGAATCCTGGGCATACATCACCCAACACACGCCCAATTGCTTGAGATTGCCCAGGCAGTATTGCTTGCGGGCTTTCTCCTTGGCCGCAGCCAAAGCCGGCAGCAACATGGCCGCCAGAATGGCGATAATGGCGATGACCACCAGCAACTCAATGAGCGTGAAGGCGCCCCGACGCGCCTTCACGCCACCCACGGGTTCCCCGGTGGACGGACTCGATATCATGACTTCCCGGCTTCTCATCGCTTCACTTCTGGTGGCACCTAATTTATTTATTATTGGCATAACTTTGATTCGATTTCGCCGGCGGTGATTATTGCTGCAATAGCAGCCGGTAGAACAGGTTGTTGCCACCCTGCGGTACGATTACTTGATTTAGGTTATTGGTGAGCACGCTTTGATTCGTCAGGCTCAACCAATTGGTCGTGAGCAAATTCGTATTTTGCAGAACCCCATAATTTCCGACGATGGCTCCCGACCACGAAAGCAAGGCATTGGTGCCGGTGAGATTGATGGCCGTTATCGGTATGCTGATGAACTGGAAGTTCTGGATGGTCTGGACGGACGTGTCACCACCGTAAGAAGCGGTGAATCCGACATAGGCGGTTTGAGATCCCAATATCCCCGTGATGTCTCCCACGGCAAGGTTGGTGCTGAACGTGGCCGCATTGACTTCATTCGACAAGGTCAACGCCAACTGCCCGCTGGCGTAATACATCGAAACATCCACCGGACCATTGGTCAAACTGACACTTCCCGGAACCGCCGTGGAGCCAATGTTTCCATTGTAGCCGATGGCATATCCCATGCCCCCTACCCCATTGCCAGGGAAGATGTTAAATTGCAACGCGACACTGGGCACTATTGTGCCGAATCCGAGTTGCCCGCCGCCGCTACCTGAAGCTGCGGCACCCCTTGAATCATCCTGGAGGCAGAAGGTGAGCCCGTCCGCCAGCGGAATGGTGGTTGCAAATTGCGCCTGGTAAGTGAATGAAGCCGTGAAGGCGCCGATATATTGCGGAATCTTGAAGAAGGAGGAACTGGTGCCGCCGCCATTACCGGGATCGGTCATGCTTAACACACCACTGGACCAACGCGCGCTCCCGGCAAACGTCCATCCGTTAGTGGGGTTGAGCGTCAACGGCAAAACGCCCGAAACGATGAGGCTGGCAACACTGCTGGTGGCGGAGCCAAAATTATTGGTGGCGACCACCTGGTAATTACCCACGTCACCAGCCTGCAGGTTGGCGATGGTGAGAAAATTACTTTTTGCGCCGTTGATCCGGCTGTTGTTGGCCAGATTCACCCAGCCAACCGTGTTGGAGAACTGCCATTGGTAAGCCAGCGGCAGCGTGCCCCAGGCCGTAACGTGATTGGTGGCACCACCTCCGGGAAGTCCAAAAAACGGATTCTGCACGTCCGGATTAAAGGTCGGAATGCCGGCAAAAACATTGACACTGGCTGTTATTGAGTTGGTCCCGCCATAGGGGTTGGTTGCCGTTAAATAGTAACTGTCACTGGCTTGCATGTTGGAAAGGACCAGAGTGCTGTTGGTCTGCCCGGCAATAATTGAATTCGAGTTCACGTCGAACCACTTCAACGCCAATGGTGACGAGCCGGCCGGCAACGTTGTAATCGTCAGGGTGCCGCCCGCATCTATATTAACAGGGCTTGCGGGCTGTTTAACGAAGAAAGGCGGGGAACTGGGGTACATGGCGAATACTTGATTTGAAGTCATCGCATAATTGTAAACGGCCGCATCATTGAGGAACCCCTTGAATTGAGCGCTGCCATAAGCACCGGCAGTGCCCCGGGCGCCAATCTGTAACGGAAGCGAAGAGGCATTGAAAAGCCCGACATTGGCAGGAAGCAGGACGTTGGTTTGCAGAATATTATCAACGTAAACGGCAAGGTTGCTATGCGCTTGATCGCATACACCCACGACCCAATGCCAGTTTGAATCTGCGCCTAGATTAACCGCGGTGTTGGCGCTATAAGCATTCGCATTTGCATCCCTTACAAAGAGCCGCACATCGTTTCCGGGAGCGCCTTCATCCAGCGCAAACTCCTCGAAGTTGATGAAGCCCTTGCCCACCAAAGTGCCGCTTCCCGGTTGGGCGGTGGCGTTGCCGTTGGCCCACGCCATCACTGTAAATTCGGCATTGCCGCCGGACGGAACACTAAAGTCAATGTTCGTTCCCACTGCCCCCACGAAACATCCCGAAGCGGCAAAGGCGCCAAATTGCGCCGCCTGCTCCGTGGGATCTGTCGCCGGGCTGTAACCACTGCCGCCAAGCGCGTTGGCAAGGTAAACATTGGTATAAAGGCCATTGTTGCCGCTCGAGTAATCATTTGCAATGGCACCGGGGTTGCCGTCAAACTGCCCGTCATCAGGCTCATTAAGACGCCAATAAGCAACGGGTTTGGCAGCAAAGACCGCCTGCGGGAATGGCGCCAGCGTGGTCAAGTATTGCACCGACCAGACCATGCTGGTCACCGCGCCATACACATTGGTTACGACGCAATAGAAGTTTGTCGGACTGCTGACCTGGCAGTTCGTAAACGTCAGGCTGGAGTTGGTCGCTCCGCCCATGGCCACACCATTTGTCATCCATTTATAGGAGATCGGCAGCGCACCGGATGCCATGGCTGAGAAGGTCGGGCTTGAACCGAGATAATTGGTTCCAAGATAATTGGTCCCGCCATACAGCGTGATTGGATTGGTATAAGATATCGGGAATTGCCCCACGATAAACTCCAGATTCGATACGACCGTCAGGCTAACCGGCGCGCTGGTTGCAGCCCCGGAAGCGTTCGTTATCACGACATAGTAGCTCCCGGCATTTGCGGCCACCACGGGATTGAGAATTAAACTCGCGCCAATTTGTCCGCCGATGGCAACGCCATTACTATACCATTGATAGAAAAACGGCCCGGTTCCGCCGACCGTCACCGTATTGGTGAAGGCGCCGTTCAGGTCGGCCCATGTCGTCACCGGTGCCCCCAGGATGACTGGCGCCGGCTCGGCGGTATAAAACAAGTTCCGAATCTGGCTGGCGGTCAGCAAGTTGGTGAAGTAGGCCACATGCGCCACCCGGCCGGCAAAAGTCTGCTGCGCGGTGTTATAAGTTGCGTGGTTGGTCGGTTCCAGATACTCCGGGCCGTTGCCAATGAAAACATCCATGGTCGGCTTGCCGGGAATGGCCGAGTTGTTTTGAACAAATGCGGTGGCGGTGCCATCGTCAAGAAAAAGTGTCACATTGGTGCCCACACCACTGACGCAGCTGGATTCAAGGGTGGCCATGTGCCAGTTGCCATCATCTATGTTAAACATTACCGGCAAGACCGCGTTGGTCGGCGCGATATTTGCCTGGCCGCCCACGCCCTTATATCCCTTGGTATTGCCATTCTGCAACTGAATCTTCCATGACGAATCGCTATGACTGACCACGGCATTGAATCGGTTGTTGTCTTCCGGATTTGGCTTGAACCAGGTGACAACTGTGAAATTGTTCGTTACGTCAGTCGGATCCATTTCGGCGTTATAGCCTGCATCCGCTGCACCAACCAGGCCGTTAAATGAAAAGGAGTTGGTCAAGGCGCCAAAACCCGCATACTGCGGCCCCGGCGATCCCACCACCACTCCCGGCTCAATCACACCGCTGGTTCCATGCGTGTTGAAATTAGTCATGCTTCCGCCGGCCGATCCATAATTTGCAAATGTTGGCAGCGAGCTGCTCGTCAGCGGAATCGAAACGAATGCCGGCGCGTCCATCCGCCAATACATGGCCGGACTGTCTGCCAATATGGTCGACATGTATGTCCCCAGACCATTGGTTGCGGCAGCGTAATGATTGGTAATTTGAGTGTACGTCAACGCGTTGGTATAAATGGCCACTTCGTCCACAGACCCGTGATATGGATTGCCGCTGTAACTGCGGGTTTGTCCAAATAGAATTGGATCCCAAGTATCGGCCTGAAAAGTGGCGCCCGCGACCGGGGAGCCGAAGCCACTAGCCACAGGGCTGACACCAGTTGTGACCGGACACTGAAAATTCATCTGGCTGGTGCCGCCATTGACGCTATTGTTCAGGTTGGTGCTGTACATATACAACCAGGCGTTGGTGCCGTCGAATACGCCGACGAGATAAACCCATGAGTTCACATATCCCTGGGCGGCATTATTAAGCCAGATACCGCTATTGTTAACTTCCGCTTCGGCACCGCTGGTGAAACCAATGCCGTTGAAAACATGAAAACTAAAGCACGGGGGATTGTTGCCCGCCAACGTGCCCCGGTACGAAGCAAAATTCTGACACAACGACCAGCCGCAGGCATTGGTCGTATTGTAGTGGCCGCCCGCATTATTCGCGCTGGCAGTCTGGTTGATCATGGAAACAAATGAAGCAGCACTTGTCGCCCGCGCCCAACATTCCACAGTGAATGGCTGGCCCGTCGCCAAGGAAACACGGTTGTCCGTCGTCGGCACAAAGGCAGACGAATTGGCATTCCCCAGAAAATTCACGGCGGTGTCACTGTCGCCCGTAATCGCCCCCGGCTGACCGTGCGCCGCGTTGGTGCTGCTATAGTAAGCATTGGCAACCTGGCCTAGAAAACCCAAATTGGTTTCCACGTCCGCCCGCGGCGGCTGCGTCGTCTCCTGCAATGGCCAGTATGCCACCGGGTTGAGACTCATTACCGCGTTTGAGTACAGTGATTGCGAGTTGACCACGTTTGTCGCCATCGCCACTAAAAAGGCGAACATGAACGATTTGAACGATTTGATGTTCATATGATATGGGTCTGTTGTTGTGTTTGGGTTTTTTGGATTGCGGGTTCCGATTTGGAAGATGTGATTGTTCTACTTCACTGCCTAAAGAGTGAATTACCTTTGATGGTCGTGCGTACAGACATAGAGTTATTTTCATTCATACTGTTTATATGGAACAAAACCTCCAGAAGTCTGGTCGGAAAAGCAATTCCCGCCGGGAAGCGGTACCGAAGGAATGAATATTTCTCATAATGACGACAAAGTCAATCGTTATTTATTGTTTTTGTGGCGGACCGGTTCATCGCTGCCACGGTAGAGGTGCCCGGGTTACGAGTTGACGTACGCGCACGCGGGCTAACGCCAAAGGGATTCTGGTGGGGCATGCTTTTATCTTAAGACAGAAACAGTTTGCCGGGTATGGCATGTTTGGGTCATCCATGGTCCGTTGTTTCTTGAACGGTTTGCAGGATGGATTTAAGCTGTGCTTGTGTTTCCAGCGGCAAATCATTTAACCCGTTTGCTTGTTTTTGCGGGATTGGTTTGGTTCCTTGCCGGTTCTGCTGCGCCGGCTTCCACCAACTCCACATGGTTCACCCGTTTCTGGGAAACCGACGACGGGCTGATTAACAACAACATCCTGGCAACGTTCCAAGGCCAGGATAATTATTTATGGGTGGTTCCATCGGTCGGGCTGATGCGGTTCGACGGCGTCAAGTTCAGCCGCTTTCCCATCGAAGATATTACCGGTCCGATTGACAATCACATTCGCACAGCCCTGTGTGGCCGGACGGGTGTGCTTTGGATGGTCACAACTGGCGGGCGGGTGATCGGCCTGAGGCCGGATTTCTCCGTGGTTAAGGTTCCTGCAACCAGTCTGCCGGGCAGTCTGCCAGCGAGTCTGGCCGAAGATGAAGAGGGTGCGCTCTGGGTGGGATATAACAACGTCATCATTCGGGTTAAAGCCGGACAAGTGAGCCAATTTGCCACCGGAGAAGGCGTTCCCAAAGGTATTTTCCATTCCTTGACCGGCGACGGTGCCGGCAACATCTGGCTGGCCAAGGGAAATGAAATCCGCCTTTTCCGGAACGGGCGTTTCCAGCCGGTGGCCAGGATGGCAGAAGTGCAGTCCCTGGCTGCCACTCATGCCAACGGCGTCTGGTTTGTGGCCAACACCCATCTCTATGCTTGTAACACGAATGGCACATTGCAGGACTGCGGGGCTTCCCCGGACTTTACGCACACGACGAGAAGAGCGTTGCTGGAAGATCACACCGGCGCAGTCTGGATCGGCACTGATCGCAATGGATTGTTTCGTCGTGACAAATCAGGTTTTGAACAAATCGTAACTTCCAGTTTGAGCATCGTGGCGCTTGCGGAAGACCGTGAGGGCAACATTTGGGTCAGCTTTGAAGGCGGGGGACTGGCGCGTGTTTCTTTGAATGGTGTGCAACAAGAAGTCTCAAACAGCCTGGACTTGGAAGAAATTCGATCCGTTTGTCAGGACGCCGATGGCAGGTTGTGGGGAGCGACGCAAACGGGCGGACTGATTTCCAAAATCAACGGCGAGTGGGAACCTATTCTCACCAACGCCCCATTCAACGGAGCCGTGAGATGCGTGGCGGCTGACGCCGGTGGCGGGATTTGGATCGGCACGCAGGACAAAAAACTGCTGCATCTCGTCGATACTAATTGCACAACGTGGGGAAACCTGGCTCACGGCCCCATCAACTCGCTCCTGCCGGCATCAAATGGAGACTTATGGATTCTCGCCGGCGATACCCTGGAACGTTTGCACGATGGACAACTCAAGGAGGTGCCCCTGCCGTACAAGGTTGACGGATTTATTTCCGCCATCGCCGAAGATGCCAAGGGAAACATCTGGGTGGGCGCAATGGGCATGGTCCTGCGATTCACCGGAAACGAGTTTGTGGACGAAACGCCGCGCCTGCCGATTTCGGGCCACCACATCTGCTGCCTTTGTGGAACTCCCGACGGAAGCATGTGGATCAGTTGCGGGGGGCTTGGGCTGCTGCGATTCAAAGACGGGAGCATTGGCCAGGTTGGAATGGAGCAGGGATTGTTTAATGATTTCATTTCGCAAATCGTCGCCGACCACCACGGCCGGCTTTGGTTTGGATCCGATCATGGCATTTTCAATGTCCAGCAGCGCGAACTGGAGCAGGCCATGGAGGATCACACCGTCCGTTTGCGCCCAATTGTGTATGGACGGAATGAGGGCTTGTTCAGTCTGGAAGCCCTCTTCAGCACCACCGCACCATTTGTCCTGCCGCGCGCCTTTTGCACCCGCGACGGCCGGTTATGGTTGTTTACACACACCGCCATCGTGACGGCGGACCCCAAAGTTGTCCCCAAAAACGATTCCCCGCCGCCGGTCTTATTGACAGGGGTTGCGATGGATGGACAAACCATTGCCAACTACGGCGGCGTGGCGCCGGCCCAGATGGTCGCCAACTTGAAAACGCTGCAGGCGCCGCTGCGCCTGCCGCCCGGCTACCGCCATTTGGAGCTGGATTTTACCGCCTTCCATTTTGCTGCGCCGGAAAACCTTCATTTCCGTTATCAACTGGCAGGCTTCGATAATGACTGGATTGACGCGGGGTCGGACCGCCATGCGGATTATTCGCGGCTGACCTATGGAAATTACGAGTTCCGCATCGCGGCCTGTGTCGGCGACGGACCGTGGAGCGAATCACCCGGGATACTGGCCTTCACCGTGCTGCCGTTCTTCTGGCAGACTTGGTGGTTTCGCCTCGGTACGGTGCTGCTCTTCACTACGTCCGTGGTTGTCATCGTGCGTTATATTTCATTCCGGCAGCAGCAGGCAAAAATGCACCTGCTGGAACAGCGCGCCGCGCTTGACCGCGAGCGAACCCGCATTGCCCGCGACCTGCACGACGATATGGGCTGCACCCTGAACATGGTGGCGTTGACCTTGGACATGACGCAACGCGAAGCCGGAGTGGGGGAAGCGCTGAATGGGAAAATTGAACACTGCTCCACCATCGTCCGCCAGGTGGGCCGGTCGGTGGACCAGATCGTCTGGGCCATCAACCCGCGCAACGATACGCTCCGCTACATGGTGGACTACATCAGCCAGTTTGCCGTTGAATTCCTGAATGCGGCTGACATCCCCTGCCGCATGGATTTGCCGGAAAGTTTCCCGGATCAAATGATTTCGCCGGAAGCGCGGCACAACTTGCTCCTGGTGGTCAAGGAGGCGTTGAACAACGTCCTCCGCCATGCCCATGCCAGCGAAGTCCGGGTGCGGCTCACCGTCTCCGAAAATCAAGTCACCATCGTCATCGAAGATAATGGGCGCGGGTTCGAGCATCCGCCGGATAATACGTCTTGTGACGGGCTGCGCAACATGCGCCAACGGATGGAAGAAATCGGCGGCCAGTTTCAACTTGCCAGCCGGCCGGGTGCCGGCACCCGCGTGGCCTTTCTTTATTCCTGGCCCTTGCACAACGGACGATGACGGGAACCCAAACATGCCATATCATTCGCCCCGCGCCGCAGTAAAGTGGTTCGTGGCATGGCAAACGATTTAATGCCTATTAAAATTTGCATCGTGGAGGACAACGCCCAGCTGCGCGAAAGCGTGGCGCAGGTGCTGAACCAGGCGCCGGGGCTTCGTTGCACGAGCACTTACGGCAGCGCGGAAGCCGCCTTGCACGATCTACCCTCCCAAAAACCGGACGTGGCGCTGGTGGATATCCATCTGCCCGGCATGAACGGCATCGAATGTGTCGCCGAACTCAAGTTGCAATTGCCGCAACTGCAGGTGTTGATGCTGACTCGTTACGAACAGAGCGACATGATCTTCGACTCGATTCGCGCCGGCGCAAGCGGTTACCTGTTGAAACACACCTCGGCGGCGGATTTGGTTCAGGCGGTGGAACAGGTTCACGCCGGCGGCGCGCCCATGACGATGCAGATCGCGCGGAAAGTCATCAATCATTTTCAACAAATCCGAAAGCCGGCGTCAGACGTGGAAAAACTGACGCAGCGCGAGCAGGAAGTTCTTAATTTCCTGGCCAAAGGTTATCTTTACAAGGAAATTGCCGCCACGCTGGGGATCAGCATCAACACCCTGCGGAATCATCTGCGCGCTATTTACGACAAGCTGCACGTTCATTCCCGAACCGAAGCCACCGTGAAATTTCTTGAGCGGTGATGATTGGAGACTTCCGCTAGAGCATTTTAAAATAGCTATATCCGCATTATTTCCCTCACCCTAACCCTCTCCCGCTGGGAGAGGGAACAGCCATGTTTGCCTTTCTTTTATTGAGCACGGCATGCTCCAATCCAGCCGCTGGTTTTCGTCCGAAGCTGGGAGCGTTTCTCCCTCTCCCAGCGGGAGCAGCGACAGCGGCTATGGCGGGTGAGGGAGAACATTATCGGAAACCAACGGCTATAATTTGTCTTGAACCGATCTAGTTGGTTGTTTGCGGCTGGTTTTCGGGTGCCGGAAGGCCCAGCTCGATTTCTTCGAGCGTTTTGCCTTTGGTTTCTTCCAGATATTTCAGGACGAACAGCAGGCATAGGACGCACATGGCACCGTAGATCACGAAACAGTACCCCTTCAGGTTGTTCAGCAGGTAGGGAAACGTCAGGGTCACCACAAAGTCCGCGGCCCAAAGCGTGAACGTGGTGACGGCGACGGCGTAGCTGCGGAGGCGATTTGGGAAAATCTCGGCGATCAACACCCAAACGACCGGGCCCAATGAAAAACCAAACGCCGCCAGATAACCCATGATGCAAATCAGAACAAAATAACCTTCCGCATGGCCGGTGATAAAAGTCAGGGCGAGCAGGATCATGGCAATGCTCATGCCAATGGAACCGATGATCATCAAGGGCCTGCGTCCCACCTTGTCCACAAAAAACATGGAGACCACGGCAAAGGTCAAATTCACCATGCCCATCAACGCGGTTTGCAACAAGGCCGAATCGTTTCCAAACCCGGCGGATTTGAAGATGGCCGGCGCGTAATACATCACCACATTGATGCCCGTGATTTGCTGGAAGATGGCCAGCAACATTCCCACCATCAAAATCTTGAACATTCGCCCATGAAACAGCTCCCCCAGTTTGCCTTTGGAGGCTTTGAGCGTCTGCTGAATTTCTCCGTATTCGCGGCCGGCTTCGGCGGCCCCGTTGATCCGGGTCAAAATGTCCATCGCGGGCGCAATCTGCTCCTTTTCAATGAGCCAGCGCGGGCTTTCGGGAACGAACAATAGAAAGATAAAAAGTAAAAGCGAGGGCACAGCCATCACGCCCAGCATCCAGCGCCAATTATCGTCCCCGCCGACGCCGCGCAGGAAGAAATTTGCATAAAACGCCGAGGATTGTCCGAGGAAAATGGCGAAGAGATTGAGCGAAACCAGCTTGCCCCGGTGCTTGGGCGGAGACAGTTCCGCAATATATATGGGCGCCAGCATTGAGGCCCCGCCCACGGCGATGCCCGCAATGATGCGGTAAAGGATAAATACATCATAATGGGTCGTCAAAGCGCAGCCCAGCGATGAGAAAAGGAAAATCAAGGCGGTAAGCAGCAACGTTTTTTTGCGGCCAAACCGGCTGCTAACAGGACCGGCGACCACACAACCCATCATGCAGCCAATCAGAATGCAACTGGTCGTCCAACCCTTGCTGATTTCGTCCAAATTATAAATTTTTGGGCTGGAGATGTATTCGATGACGCCGGAAATAACGGAGGTGTCATAGCCAAAGAGAAATCCGCCGGCGGCGCCGACGAAGCAGACGAGGATGAGATATAAGTTCATGATGATTGATAATTTGCCTGGATTTTTTACCTGGATTTTGACCGGTTGAAACGGGATGACTGTCGGCACGCCATCCAATCACAAATGTCCGCCAGATCTGCCACCGGTGCCTGGGTGTGGGGCAACACGTGTAGATAAGGCGCGGGGCCGAATTCCGGAGTGAGCGTGGAGTTTTTCATCCCGCGCTTTTTCTGAGATGCCCAAATCTGGTCCCACCAGCCTTCGTGGACGGCCAGATGTCGCGCCCATTCTGGCGCGCGCGGGTCGGACACCTGCGGTCCTTGCTCATACCCGACCCGGGCATGCATATGATGGCAGTGCCGCGACGCGAGCTTGATGATCGGGCCGCAATCTTCGAGCAGACGTTCCGCCACACAAACCCAATGGCTGAAGTCACAGGTCAGTTTTAACTGCGGAAAACGAACAAGAATCAAACGGGTGGTCCAGGGATTCCCAAAATAACGCGAGCGATGCGTTTCATGGGAAATCGTCACGCCGATTTTTTGTTCGATCTCCAGCGCCGCGCCATAGAAATCTTCCGCTTCAGCGAAGCTCCAGGCGTCGGAGCCGCTATGGACGTTGAAAAAAAGAGGCTGATGGTCGAGGCATTCTTCAATCTGCTCCTTCAGGGAATTGAGATGCTGGCGCACGGTGCCGCCTCCCTTAAAATCATGGGTATAAGCCTGCGGTATCCAATCCATCTGACCCCGTTCAAGAAATTGGAAAAACTCCTGATGATCCGGCACAAACCGCAACGCCGCTTCCAACGCCGCGTAGCCCGTTCGCTGCCAGCGCGGCAGGTAATGGTCCAGTCCTGGCTGCAAATCCACACCCCACAAGTGGCGGACCAGTTTAAGTCTCATATGGTCTGGAAATCAAAATTCATCGAATGCGATCTGTTTTGATGATACGTTCAAACCCTCGAGCATTTCTATCGTGGCCTTGATCATGACCGGCGGGCCGCACAGATAAAATTCAACGCGCGTGGGATCGGCATGTTTCTTTAGATAATTTTCCAGCAACACCTCGTGGATGAATCCCGTCGGCCCGGTCCAATTGTCCGACGGCTGCGGTTCGGACAGGGCAAGGTGGAAGGTGAAATTGGGAAATTCTCCGGCCAGTTTCTTAAAATAACCCTGGTAAAAAATCTCCTGCCGTGACCGGGCGCCATACCAGTAACTCACCCGCCGCCCCGTCTTCAACGTCTCAAACAAATGTGACAGATGTGAACGCAACGGGGCCATGCCTGCGCCCCCGCCCACATAGACCATTTCCGCGTCACCCGGCTTGATGTGAAAATCGCCGAACGGCCCGATGGCCGTGACCCGGTCGCCGCGCTTGAGCCGGTGCATATACGCCGAACCCGCACCGGCGGGACAATCCTGCCCGCGCGGCGGCGTGGCGATGCGGACGTTAAAGCGAAGCTGCCGGTCAACGGCCGGGTTTGAAGCCAGCGAATAATTCCGCCGGACCGGCACTGCGTTTTCAGACCGGAAATCAAAGACATGCTGCGTCTTCCAAACTTCGGCGAACGGCATGTTTACGGCGATTTCATCGAATCGAATCTCACCGTATGCGGGGATGTCCAGTTGCAGGTAATCACCGGGCTGGTAGGGCGGCAGCGGCGTACCGGGCTCGGGCTCCAACACCAGTTCCTTGATAAAGGTCGCGACGTTTTCGTTGCTCGCGACGCGAAATTTGTAGGTGGTTTGCGGCCGCACCACGCCGCAACCGCCGGCGGAAGAAAGATCCAAAAAGATTTTGCCGTCATGCTCGCGGGCTTTATAAGTCTTGAGCGCGACGCAGACCGGCTGGCGTTGCGGCGAGCCGTCGGTGATGTCGAAGCGTCCATTATGTTTGGGGCATTCGATGAGCCTGCCTTTGACCAATCCATCAGCCAGATGCGTGTTGCCATGCGTGCAAATGCCATCGGTCGCGTGCAGCGATCCGTCAGCCAGGCGGTAAATGGCATAGGTCTTTTGCTCGTGGTCGAAGCGGATGACGTCTTCTTCTTTCAGAAAACTGCCGGCGCAAATCTCAACCCATCCATCCACGGCCTTCCCTTTGGCGATGAAAATATGGGCGGTGGGCGGGGCTTCGGCCCGGATTGTGGGCGTGGGTATTTTGCGTTTGACGAAATAGCCCGGGTCTTTCACCTGCCGCAGGACGGCGGGCACGATTTCGCACCACGCGTTCCAGATGCTGGAATAAGGCCTGGGCATGTCCGGCTTCACCAGTTCGTGGAGCTTCGGCAAATTATGATACGGCACCAGCGGAAACATGTGGTGTTCCACGTGATAATTCATGTTCCAGTAAAGGTAGCGGTTGACGGGATTCATATAGACTGTCCGGCAATTAAGCCGGTGGTCCAGTACATTTTCCGCCAGGCCCGCATGCTGGGTGTAGTAATAAACCGGCATGAGCCACGAACCGTAAAGCGTCGGCAGCCCGATGAACATCAGCGGAAGCAGGCTTCGCTGCCAGATCGCCAGTCCCAAAACACCGAGGTAAATCAACACGTAAATCCGCGCGCGCAAGATGACCTTCCCGTATTCGGACTCCGGCAGAAACGTTTTTTCCGCGGCGGAAATTCTTCCCGTGCAGTGGAGCATCACGCCGCGAAAAAATTTTGGGTAACCGGGCAGGGCAAAAAAATTGATGATGAACTGCACCAGACTCGGCGGACGCGGGACCGAAATTTCCGGGTCCCGCCCCACGATGATGGTATCGCTGTGATGGCGGGTATGGCTCCAGCGCCAGACCGTGGATTCGCGCATGACCATGAAGGATGCAATTTCATAAAGCATGTCGTTCAACCAGTCGGTTTTGAACGCGGTGCCATGCCCCGCCTCGTGCCAGCGCGAGTCTGATGTGGAGGCATAAAGCACGCCGTAGATCATGAACGGTACCGCCGCCCACCAGCTTCCCATCCGCCACAATTCATAGCCGGCCCAGCCGGAACCGATCAGCAACGCAAACCAAAGAAGCGTGTCACGGAGGGCGGGCCCGTCGCGACGCACCAGCAACTCGCGCATTTTTTCCTTCGGCACCGGCGAGGCATACCACGTAGCCTCGGCCAGCCCTTTGTCGATGGCCAGTGCAGAATCCCTGCCTACGAGGCTATAGTCGCTCAATTGCAAGGTCTGGGGGTCCATTGAATTTACTATAGCCGCGAACCCTTTGTTGAAAATGTCCCGCCTCACAAAATACATATCTCCCATCACAAACCGGCTATTTTTTGCTTTCCGGACGGCTCTGGATGGCAAGGGTGGCTGAACCCAGGCCCGGCCTTAAGGCTTTCCCGGGGCGGATTGCCATGCCTGTTGCCGCAGAACCTTTGGGGAAACTCCAAAATGCGCCTTGATCATGCGGGAGAAATGAAACGGGTTTTGGAAGCCGCAACGGTCGGCAATCTCCGCGATGCTGTGCCCGGTTTCATAAAGCATCGTCGCCCCGTGTTCTGCGCGCCTCCGCCACAAATACCGGGCCGGCGTCGTTCGCATCCGGGCGCGAAACTTGAGTATCAGGCCGTTCCGGGAAATTCGCGCCGCGCGGTGTGCCTGGAGCAGGCAATCGGCATCGCCAATATGTTCCTCGATGTGCCGGAGAAAATTGTTCACCGCCTGGTCGCGGATCGATCCGGAGGCCGCCCGCTGCGCAGAGGTCAAATATTCCGCAAACAAGCAGAGCGACAACTGGTCAACCATCATCTTCTCCGAAACATTCTGCGGCGGGCTTAATTTGAAGATCGTCGCCAGCAAATTCCGGAAGATCTCCGAACCACTCACGTGCGGCGACGCCTTTTGCAATTGCCGGCTTAGCACCTTGGGCATAAAACCCGGGCGGACCGAACAGAACGAATGATGCGTCTGCCGCTCGTTCGCAAACCGGAAGTGTTCATGATGTCCCGGAAGAAAAAGATGAACCGCATCGGCACGCAAGTCGCGCGGGGCGCCATCCACGTTCACCCGGCACTGTCCGGAATGGAGGACAACCAGTTCGTAGTCCCGCTGCACCCGCGGGCCGCATTCGCCGCCCGGCTCATACAACACCTCGCCCACGATGGCATTGCTCGTGTTTAATCGCCGGTTTGCCCGGAGTTTTACGCCGTCGTAATGCATGCGCGGTCAATTGACTTTGTGCCACGGGTTTCGCATTTGTCCTGCTTCGCAGAGCCTTGGAAGAAGGTCAAGCTGGAAGTCACCCTGGGAACATTCGCACAAAGGCCCGATGGAATCACTGATTCCATCGGGCCTTTGCGAACTGGCGGAGAGGGGGGGATTCGAACCCCCGGTAGTGTTACCTACGCACGCTTTCCAGGCGTGTGCCTTAAACCACTCAGCCACCTCTCCACTAGCGACGGATACTGTCTCCGATGCGCCTCGTGTTTTCAATTCAAAACTCCGCGGCACCAGCGGCACCTGGCGATGAGGCAAAGTCCCTCCCCCGCTGAACAGCTGCCTTGAAAGCTTCCCGGAGGCTTCGCAGCTTGGGGTGAACACCCCATGGCGCAATTCCTAAAACGGTTGCAATATTGACATCGTGTATGAGAAAAGCTTGAACTTGAATTTCTGCCTGCCCGCCGGCCAACAACCGGTGGCCGAACAACGTTATTGGGTCCAATGTTCCGATTACCGTTGTTTGGCGGTCATGGATGACTTTGGCCGGTGGAAGTCCTTTTACGGTGGCGAAGATATTCCCGATTTATCCGGGTGGTGGAGCCGCGATGAAACGGATTAAATCACCGCCGTCCGTCTTGCTGTTTTTGCTGATTGTCAGCTGCGCCACCGTGGTAGCGCTGGCGGCGCTGGTGGCGGCGGCGGCAACCTTTCACTGGTTGCTGATGCGGTGAGGCTGTCTTGCAGCGGAAGAACCTCCCCTATTCTTCTATAACTCCATCCTTTAAACTCTCCCGTTCCAGCATGGGGAGAACACCCCATGTCCAACCGCCATCCGTGCGGCCTATGCTCCGCCATGAAACAAAATAAATATCCCCAAACACAAACCCAAATGCCAGCCACTGCGCCCCGGCCCGTTTCGGCGGCGAAACAGGACATCAATGAAATCAATTTTGTTCCGTCGCCGGACGAGGTCGCCCGGCGGGCGTATTTCAGCTATGAAAATCAGGGTTCATTGCCGGGCCATGATGTGCAGCATTGGCTGAAGGCGGAAGCAGATTTGATCGCCGAACGCAGGCTCACCCGAACCCACCAGTTTCATAACCAGACCTGAAACTTGTTTTAAACCATCAACCTTTTTTTGAAAGCAAAAATGAAAGCCATGAATACCCCATGACCATGGCCTGAGCCAGACGCTATGTCCGTTTTGATTTTTTGTTCCAAAGGCGCGTCAAAAACCCGACAACGGTTCGGCCAAACATCACTCCCAGGACAATGAGGATGATCCCGGCAAAAATGAGGTAAAGCATCGTCGGCCCCAGCCAGGCTTCGAGCATTTTCCACTTCTTCCCGAAAAAATAGCCGATCAGGATGTAAGTGGTGGAATAAGCCGCCGACCCTGTGAGGTTGTAAAACAGGTAAGTTCGCCACGGCATCTTTGACATGCCGGCCAGCAGGTTGGCTACCACGGGCGGAAACATAAACATGAATCGCGCGATAAAAACCGTCTTGGCCCCATGCCGCTTGAAAAATTGTTCCGGCCATTGCAGCCGTTCTGGCGTGAGGTGGAGCCAGTGAATTTTTCCCAGACCGCCCTCGCCCAGCCGCCGTCCGAACCAGAAGGCACAACTGCCACCCAAAAAGCATGCCGCCGTTGCGGCGACGACGGACAACCACAATGAATCCAATGTTTTACCCGAAGCAAATCCGGCGCCCAGCAGGATGGTCTCGCCGGGCAATGGCAGGCCAAGGTTGTTCAAAAATGCGACGATGAAGACAAGCACATATCCGTAATGCGGCAGGTTGGGCAGTAATTCATGCAACCAGTGAAGCATATGAAACGGACTTTTTAGGCCGGGAACTTCCGCACCATGACCGGCCACCGGATTTCGCCGCTGGTCATGCTGTACATATTGGTTTCTTGCTTATTTACCCCTGACCGCCAGCCCGTTGGATTTGGCGCGATCGTATAGCGCCGCCTGCCCCGCCGCCACATTGTCCGGTGAACCCCGCCAGCTTTTCATCGCGGGCGATTGGAGCGCACGTCCGTACGAGAAACTTATTTTCCAAGGTGAACCGCCGGTACCGCAGATGGCTTTCAATCGTTGGGTGGCCGCCTCGTCGCTTTGCCCGCCCGAAAGGAAAACGATTCCCGGCACGGCCGCAGGCACGGCGCGCTGCAGGCATCGCAACGTGGCTTTGGCCACGGTTTCATCATCGGCTTGTTCCGGACATTCCGCGCCGGACAATACCATGCCCGTTTTAAGAAGCATTTGTTCCAGCACGACACGGTGATTGAATAGCGCGGCAAATACCGCTTGCAAAACTACACTTGTGACTTCTTCGCACCGCGCAATGGTGTGGTTTCCATCCATCAAAACTTCCGGTTCAACAATCGGCACCAGCCCGGCTTCCTGGCTCAACGCCGCGAATTGCGCCAGCGTATACGCATTCGTTTCGATGCAGGTGCGCGTTGGCATGTCCACGCCAATCGTGATGACCGCGCGCCACTTGGTGAAGCGCGCCCCGGCTTCACGATACTCATTTAACCGCTCGCGCAGGCCATCCAGCCCTTGCGTGATTTTTTCGCCGGCAAAATTGGCCAGCGCGACCGGTCCTTGATCCACCTTGATGCCTGGAATCATGCCTTGCTTCGCGAGCATCTCCGGCATGGGTACGTTGTTCTGTGTCCGTTGCCGGAGCGTTTCCTCGAACAAGATCACCCCGCTGATAAATTCGTTCAGCCCGGGCGTGGTAAACAGCATTTCGCGATACAGCCGGCGGTTTTGCTCGGTGGACGAAATGTTCAGCGCTTTGAACCGCTTTTCGAGGGTTGGAAAACTTTCATCCGCCGCAAGGATGCCCTTGCCCGGAGCCAGAAGCGCGGCAATGGTTGAATTCATCATATGCCCCATCATGCATTGGGTGTGGTATTGGTGGCGATAAAATTCATCAAACGCTGCTGCGTCGCCTGGAGGCTTTGGCTCGCCACCTCCGCTATGCGTTTCATGATTTGATAGCCCAGTTCATGGTCCTGTTCACAATGTTCCCGCAAACCGGTTCCATAGAAAAATATCGTCCGCGTTGGCTTCACCGCCCGCGCGCTGAAATGCAGGTAATATGGCGGAAAAAGCCAGGACCAGCCCAAGGCATCACCCGGCCCAAGCGTCTGGATCGGAATGGCACTGTGATCATCCTTCTCGGATTCAACCACCACCTCGCCTTCCACGATCAGGTAAAATCGATTGGCCGGACTTCCTTGGTCAAAGATGCTCTGACCCGGCTCGAATTTGATTTCCAACGCCAAACCGGTGAGCAGTTTAAGTTGCCGGGAATCCAAGCCCTTGAAAAATGGCTGTTGTTCGATGAGGTCATAAAGCGATTGTGAAAGCACCTCGCTCAACTCGGGCGCAGCCGGAACGGATGCTGCCTGACCCGTCGGTGAAGCGTCCGCTGGCGGGTTCATAGATCTTTCTTGGCGGCAGCTTTGGCCGCCTGCTCGCTTTGCTCAAGTCCTGCTTCTGCGATGCCGCCTTCGACCAGCCGTTCATTATCGCTTCGGCCTTCCTCGTCTTCATCTTCGCTCGGCGCCACCCGCGCCTTTTGCCCGGTCGAGCCGTGCACCGGATCCCAGCGTTCCGACTCGGGCGCGGATTCGAGGATCGCATCTTTGGGATCTTCATCCGGCAGACCGGTCAATTCCCGCTTGGCCTGCGCAAAATGAGCCTTGGTCGCGTCATTCGACAAATGGCCGTCGAGGATCGCCAGCTCCGCCGCCCGCGCCCGCACCATCTCGCGGGTTACTGTGCCGATGCCGGCTGAATTTTCCGACACAATACCGTCTTTCAAGGGATTTGTTTTCATAGGTTGATAATCATTGTTTTCCATGGGCAAACGAGCCTGCGTCACCTTCGGCAACGCAGGCCGGCAAAACGGTTACACGAGCTGGCTTTTGAAACTCGCGCGGTCGTCCGCTTCAAGCCAGTCAAACGTGGTGCTTTTTTCCGGATCCAGTCCGAGTTTCTTGCATTCCTCGGTGAAGAAAGCGCGCTTCTCCGGATTTTTCATCATGCTGCCGGCCTCCGTCGCATCCGACCAGGCCTTGATTTCTTCCGGCGTTTTCTTGGTGCCATTGGCCAGCAACCAGGTGCCGACGTCTTCATAATTTTTCGCCTCCTGGACCACGGTCTTGAATTGCGCGCCGTTGATGCCCTTGAAGCTGAAGAGCTGGTTGTCCAGCGGACAGTCGTAATGATATTCGCCCAGCTTTCCGGAAACGCTGGCGCGGCATTTATCTATGGTCCGGCAGGCGATGACGAATCCGGCGAGGCGTTCGCGCGGGCTGTGCGGTGCTTGCTTGGTCAGGTCCCGATCAATAATTGGTGTGTTCATATTTTTTAAAGTTTTGATCATGTCGAAAATGTTATTTCTTCATGGTCGTGATTTTAATTCGATTCAACCTAGCACATGCTCAGGTTCATCGCTATGGGGCATAACCCGACCGATAAGCGATGGCCTCATTCAAACAAACCGTTTTTCCACCGCTCATGTGATAAGTGGGCCGGGCGGAACAACGGCTGCCGCGTCGGACCGTCCGATATTTGATTCGTCCCGTGCCTTGCGGGCCAGGCGTTCAAAACGCGCCTTGATCCGGTCGAGATCGGTCTCCGACAATTCCTCGATGTCGAGCAGGGAGTTGTGTGCCTCCTTGGTGGCGCGGATCAATTCGTCGAGCTTCAACTGCACCGCTTCGCTCTCGCGGTTCTGCGCGTTGCGGATCAGGAAAATCATCAGGAAGGTGAGGACGTTCCCGACGGTGTCAATGACCAGCAGCCAGGTGTTTCCAAAATGAAAGAACGGACCGGTGAGCAACCAAACAGCAATCAGACCGATGGCCAGACCGAAGGCCATCGGATGCCCGCTTGCGTGGACTACCGTCCGCGCGAATTTTTGAAAGCCGCCCAGCAACTGTTTCAGTTTTGGCCGGTCGTGGTTTTTCATTCGTCTTTTCTTTACAGCGGGAGTTTAGTTGTCGCTCCGTCCCGCATCGTGCTCGTCCTGGCTGCCGGGCGCCGGTTTTTCATCTCCGGCCGGATCGGGCACCGCATCCGGGGGTTCTGATTCAGGCTCGGATTCCAATGTCGCAGGTTGGGGGTCGATGCCCAATTGCCCCATCAAATCTCTTTTTGCCTCGACATAATCTGATGGTTTCAAGTCGCGCGCCGCCCGGCCGTTGATCCAGGCAATCTCCACCGCCCGATCCTTGATCATTTTCAAGGTTATGGTATCCGGGCTGCCGGAGTTATCAGGCCCGACGTCGTCTTTTGGTGAATTTGTATTCATGGGTAAAAAATCAACGTCCGTGCGGAAACGTCTGCGCGTTATGCGAAGTTTTCACCTGGCGCGCGCCGCGATCTTCACGCGTGTCGCGTGACTTCGAAAAGATGTTGTCGCGCTTGGCCGGCTTTGAATCCGGAAGAATTGCCGCCGCCACCGGCCGCCGCTGGTGGGGCTCTTTCGGATAAGGCGGAGTTTGCGGCGTGGCCGCGAGCTTGGTCAACCGGGGTTTGATTTTCATCGCCGAAGCATCACCTCACAAGCCGCCGCGGGCCATGGGGTGAAACCCTACCATCGGACCCCGGGGATTTCTGCGCAAAAACTCAAAATTCCCCCAACTTTTCTCCCGGTGACGGCGGGTGACGCCATGGCCGTCTCATTTTTCAGGCGGAATCAATCCGGCGCGCAGCGCAAAGCGCACCAGTCCCGTGATGTCATGCAGTTTCAGTCCGGCCATCAACCTCATGCGATGGTATTCCACGGTCTTCGGGCTGACCTTCAGGATTTGGCCGATCTGCTTGGTGTTCTGGCCTTCGGCGATGAGCTGGAGGATTTCGCGCTGGCGGATTGTCAATCGTTGCAACCGGCTGCCCCAATCCGCAACGCCGTCTCCGGAAATATTTTTGAGCGAAGCGATCGCATCCTTCCGGCGAACCATCGCCTGCATGGTGGCCTCGCATTGCTCGGTCCGGCTTTCGGCCTGCTCCGTGCGCGACTTCGCCACTTCGGTCCGGGTCTCGGCCTGTTCGGTGCGTGTCTCCGCCGCCTCGGTCCGGGTCCTGGCTTGCGCCGTGCGCGCCTCGGCCTTCTCGGCGCGGGTTTCAGCTTGCACCCTCCGCACCCGGTCACTCGTCGCCGCCGCCGGTTTGACTTTTTTCATTTTAACAGGTTCACACCGTCAGCTCGAAATTTTTAAAACGGGCACACTGGCCGCGCCAGTTTTCTCTAGTCTGCATAAAACAATGTGCAGAAAATGATGACCGATGACTCTTCCGAGCTGGGCATCGCATTCGGTTCCGCCGGGGCAACGATGGTGTTCATGTGCGTGGCCACCACTTGCAAATCCGGACGCTGCTCCAAAAATCCATTGAGCTGTTCCTCCAGCGCGCTGGCCGGCGATTTTCCGGACGGCAGCTTGTGGAGGACGACTTCAAAAACTTTTGCCTTCATGGCGCTCCCGGGTTGAAGCGGCTGCCACCGGTTCCCGGGGTGGTATCAAGGTCCTCGATGAACACCGAGCTATCCACGACCTGCTGCGGCAATGGTTCCAGTTTGCGTGGCCGGTGAGATTCGCATAACCCCGGAATTGCTGGCGGTTTGTGGCCGGCCGGCCTCATCGCCGGGGCGAATTCTACCCGGATCCATTCGTCCGCGGGGACAAGTCGTTTCATGGCGGTTAAAATTATGACCGCGAAGTATTCGCTGGCAGCGGGCTTTGCCAATTGGGCGGCAGGGCCACCTCTCCGGAGGCATCAGTGGCCGCTCGCAAAACCGTCTTCACCGTTCTGATCAATACGGCAAAGGTATAGGGCTTGAGCAGCGTCGCGTGGATTTGCAGCCACGGGTGACGGTCCAGTTCAGGCTGCGGAAATGTCCCCGCGGCCATGATGACCGGCAGCGACTGGCGGGCGGCATGGAGTTTCTGCAGCAGCCCGACGCCCGATAACTTCGGCATGTCGTGGTCGGTGACGATCAGATCATAATTATCCAGTTGCAGCGCACACCATGCGTCGGCGCCATCCACGGCCGAATCCACCTCGTAACCGGAACAGGTCAGCACTTCGGTGTTGAGCCGGCGGATCATCTGGTCATCTTCCACCACGAGAACGCGCTGGCGGAGCTTGGGCCGGCGTGGCACGGATGCCAAGTTTGTTCCCTCAACTTGCGCAACGGTCGCATAATTCATGCTCCGACAATAATCGGAAATACCCGGCGGCTGCCATGGGGTGTTTACCCCATGGCCCGCGGAATACAACTCGTCGGGTTATACCCCATGGCCTTGGACAAAAAAGAGGTGTATGTTCGGCAAGCTGCACCCGCAGCCAAAAAAATTATGAAAATTATAAAAATGCTCGCGCCCCTGTCCCTCATGGCGATCGGCTTGATTGTCGTTTTGAATGTTTCCGGACAATCGCCTCAGCCGACACCGGCACCACCACAGCCCAATATACCCGTACCACCGCCGAATATACCGGTACCACCACCCAATATGCCCGTCCCTCCGCCCAACATGCCTGTACCACCACCCAATATGCCCGTACCCCCGCCCAATATACCTGCCCCTGCTCAACCGCCGTCCTCAACCAACCAGCCGTAATTCATGCCAATCCACACCATTTTTCCATTTCTATGGTTTGATTTACCTTGATTTACCTTGATTCGGCCTGATTCTGGCTTGGCGTGGCGGTCGTCCGGCTCGGACCGTAGCACAGGCGTCCCGCCTGAACTCAGAAACCTCGTTCCGCTCTGCGCCCCTCTGCGTTTCTGGACGTTGCGTTGAAGAATTTGGCTTTTTCTCGCGAACCCAAATCAAAGAAACCCAATGTTTATGCGGAATGATTGGGTTCGTTTCGTAATATCTATTTCTACAAACCGCCCTTCCCGGTAGGGCGGCGCCCCCCCGCCCCCCAATAATCGGCTGCCACCCTGTGGCTGGTAGGGACAGCCCTCCCGTATGCGGCCGAGCGAAGTCGAGGTCGCAACGAACGTCTTTACGCCCTCGCCATTGGACTTCTTGCCGCGCCGGAGCCTTGGCGAAGGCGGGTGGCCTCAACCAGCAACATTCAACCTGCAACCACCGGCATCTCCGCCGGCTATGTCAAAGAACCCCGTCCACCGGCTTGTCTCGCCATAGTTTTAACGACGGCGGAAGCCGTGGCGCAGGAGGCACCTGCAAAATCCTGCCCCCCCGGGAACCCAAAATCCGGAATCCGTTCCCGCCCCACCATACGATAACAGTGTTTACTTTGTCAAGATATGATGTTAACAGTATTTTAACCCGAAACCGAAATATTCCTTCATCCTCCGTTCATGCTTCAGAGCTCTAATTGAGCGGGCTGGACATCCGCAGTCCATCCCCTGTAGCCGCGGACATCAGTCCGCGCCATTTTACGCGGTGCCTCCGCATTCCAAAACGCTTCGCAAAATGCGGGAGTAATTGCCAACGCGCCAGCGTCCTGGACTGCGGTAGCCCTCTAGCGCTTTCCATTCGCGTGCCTGCCAGCATGATGAAAAAAAATCATTATTTTAGCTGCAAAATGGATCAAACCAGACTAACAACGCACTTGAATCATTCACTCCGTCAAAAGCGCCGCCAGGTCGGCGAGTTCCTGCACGTTCAAATCCGAAATGAAACAATAATGCAGCCCGTTCGCATCGCGGTTGATGATGGAATAACCGCGGACGACTTCGCTTTGTTGCGGCGAGCTGCTTCCCGCCGGCCACACGAAAACATTGATGAAATGTTTGTTGCGGCGGTACACCAGCGCCGCAACGTTGCGGCCTTGCAGATAATCCAGCCGGCCGCCGACGAGCGGGTAACCTTGCGCGGCAAAATCCTTCACCGTCGGCGCAAAATCGATCTTGCCGTCGAACCACGGTTTGACGGTGTGCTGGTCGCTCGACACCACATCGGTGAGGTGCTCCACTTGCAGTGAACGCACATGGCTCGCGATGACCTCGTTCAGAAAGGCGTCGTGTTCGGAAATCCCGGCGGGCCGCAGAAAAATGACCAGCGCCGCCAACGCCGTCGCCCCCGCCGCCAGAAATTTCCACAACCATTGCAAATTGAATCCAGTGTGAGCAGACTTGTCTGCCTTTTCCGATTTCAGGTCGCGGACGAACTGCCATAAATCCTGCTTCAACGAATCCGGCGCGCGAAAGTTCAGTTCACCGTTCCCCAACGCCGTGCGCAGGGATTGCAGCGAGCTTTTTTCGGCGACGCAGGCGGCACAGGTTTTCAGATGGCGTTCCAGTTCCAGGTTATTGGCGGCGTCCAGTTCGCCGTCGGCCTGGGCGTGGAGCAACAGGCGGATTTCAGGACAGTTCATTGGCCACCTCCAAGTTTGGAAAAATGATTTTGCAATTGCCGCCGTGCCCGCGCCAGCCGCGACATGACCGTACCCATCGGCACCCCGGCGATTTCGGCGATTTCCTTATAAGATAAACCCTCGAGCTCGCGCAACACCAGCGCCTCGCGAAATTCCACCGGCAACGCCTCCAGCGCCGCGCGCAGTTGATTTTTATCCGCGCTGAACACGGCACCCACCACCACGCTCTGGTCCTCGATTTCCGCCAGCGCCTCGTCGCTGATGGTCACGATCGCGTGCGGCCGGTTCTTCTTCAGCCACGTGAACGCCGTGTTGCGCACGATGGCCAGCAACCACGAACGCCCGTCGCCGCCGCGATGCCCGCCGATGAAACGAAACGCGCGCACGCACGCCTCCTGCGCGATGTCCGCGGCATCGTGATCGTTGCCCGCGAGCCAGCGCGCAAGATTGTACGCCGCATCCAGATGCGGCAGCACAATGCGCTCAAATTGTTCCGTTTCGTCCACGCTTATTTCAATTCCAAATACATTCTGCTCTGCAAAAAAGACCGCCCGATTGCAAACCGCACCGCGAACCATCTCGAAATCACATTCCGATCATGCCTAATTTGGTGGGGCGAGCGTCCTCGCGAGCCGCTTAAACCTGAGGCTCACGACGGCTCGCGAGGACGCTCGCCCCACCGGCTTTTCGAAATTAGGGCACCCCCACACTTCAGCTCTAGTTATTCCAAGACTGCTCGAACATGAATTTTATTCCCGATGGAATAATTATTTTTTCCATAAGTCTTGGACGTTGAAACGTTAAACAAAATTACATTTTATGAAAACACCGGAAAAATTCATTTTACACGACCATAATAAAGACGGCCTCGACCGGCGCGGCTTTCTCGAATGCATGGCCTGGGCCGGCACCGGAATGCTCTGGACCGTCAGCGGCGGATTGCTCGGCTCTGCGTTGTTGCCCGCCTGCGCAGGCGCGGCAGACATGGCCAAGGGTAGCTTCAGTTTTGTGCAGATCAGCGATTCGCATATCGGCTTCAACAAGGAAGGCATCAATACCGACGTGGCCGGCACCTTGAAGGAAGCCATCGCGCGCATCAATGCCCTGCCCCAACCGCCCGATTTCGTCCTGCACAGCGGTGACCTGACGCACCTCGCCGCCGCGGATGAATTCGACACGCTCGACCAGCTTTTGAAAAGCGTGAAGACGCAGCAGATTTTTTTCGTCCCCGGCGAACACGATGTCACCGGCGACAACGGCAAACTGTACCTCGACCGGTTTGGCAAAGGCTCCAAAGGCAGCGGGTGGTATAGCTTCGACCATCACGGCATCCATTTCATCGGCCTCGTCAACGTCATGGACATCCAGCAAAACGGCCTCGGTGCACTCGGTCAGGATCAACTCACATGGCTCGCCGATGATTTAAAAGACCGTTCCAGTGAAACCCCCGTTGTCGTCTTCGCGCACATCCCGCTCTGGGAAGTCTATCCGCAATGGGGCTGGGGCACCGATGACGGCGCGCAGGCGTTGGCCCTGTTGAAACGCTTCGGCTCGGTCACCATCCTCAACGGCCACATCCATCAGACCCTGAAAAAAGTCGAAGGCAACGTGACCTTCCACACCGCCATGTCCACCGCCTTCGCGCAACCCGAACCCGGCAAGGCACCGAAGCCCGGCCCCATGAAACTCGAAGCCGGCCAGTTGCGCGCCCATCTCGGCATCACCGATGTGAATTACCTCGAAGGCAAAAACTCCCTCGCCATCGTGGACTCCACCCTCATCTAAGATTTATAACATAACCGATGCGCACAATCGCCGAGACGCTGGGAGCGTTTCTCCCTCTCCACAAGGGAGAGGGCCGGGGTGAGGGGAAAGTGATCATCCAATTTTTTGGCCAGCACAAATGGAAATGAGCGCCCCCTTCCCCCTCATCCTAACCTTCTCCCTCAGGGAGAAGGAACAGCAGTTGCACATTTCTACCTTCGCAAAACGATCCGAGCCGCTGACCGGGTTCATGGTGAGGTGTGCGTTCCACCATCATTATTTGAATTATTAGATCATGAAACCAATTTTCCCCGCGATCACCCTGGCAGCCTTCGCCCTGACCTCCTGCGCCGAAACCAATTCCAAAACCAGTGCGCCGAAAAGTTTCGACGCCACCACCGGCCGCGTCTTGTTCCTGAAAAACTGCACCCATTGCCACGGCGCGGACGCACACGGCGATGAAGGCCCGGACTTGCACAGCTTGGACTGGACGGACAAACAAATCGCCACGCGCATCCGCAACGGCAAAAAAGGCCAGATGACCGCCTTCGCCGGCAAACTCACACCCGACCAAATCACCACGCTGGTTGCTTATGTACGAACGCTGAATTAATTAATGGTCAGGGCACTCCAGAACGCATGGTAGGGCGGCGTTGCTGCGCCGCCCTAATTTCTCCTTGTGGCTCACGAAAGGCACGTTTCGCTATCGGCGGGTTCGCTTACGCGTGGTTGATGAATGCGAAAGTCTTTAGTTGGGGTGGCGCAGCAACGCCGCCCTACCAAACGTCCGACCAAATCACACCCTCGTTACTTATGTGCGGACATTGAAATGGTCGAAGGCTGACGCACTGGAGGGCGCACGGTAGGGCGGCGTTGCCGCGCCGCCCTAATTTCTCCTTGTGGCATACAAACACACAGTCGCGAGGGCGGGTTTGCTTACGCGTACTTCCCTTGCCCGCCCGCACTTTTTCCGGCAAATTGTCCGTCCGATGAAAAAGAAATCTACCGCCTCCAAAGCGATCAATATGCGTCCATTCTCCGGCCCCTTGCTGGATGGACCGCACCGCGCCGCCGCCCGCTCCATGCTGTATCCCGTAGGTTTCACCGCGGAAGATTTCAAGAAGCCCCTTATCGGCATCGCCTCCACCTGGAGCAACGTCACCCCGTGCAACATGCACATCGACAAGCTCGCGCTCGAAGCCGAAAAAGGCGCGAACGCCCACGGCGGCAAGGCCATCGTCTTCAACACCATCACCGTTTCCGACGGCATCTCCAACGGCAACGAAGCCATGAAATATTCGCTCGTGTCGCGCGAAGTCATCGCCGACTCCATCGAGACCGTGGTCGGTTGCGCCGGTATGGATGGTTACGTAGCCGTCGGCGGATGCGACAAGAACATGCCCGGCGCGATGATGTGCATCGCCCGCATGAACCGCCCCGCCGTGTTCGTCTATGGCGGCACGATTTTGCCCGGCTGCCTCACGGCGGCCAACGCGCCCGCCAACTCGCCGAATGTCGGCAAGGATCTCGACATCGTTTCCGTCTTTGAAGCCGTCGGCCAGCACGCGGCGGGAAAAATTTCGGACGCCGAACTGCACGCCGTGGAATCCTGCGCTATTCCCGGACCCGGCTCCTGCGGCGGCATGTATACCGCCAATACCATGGCCAGCGCCATTGAAGCGCTCGGCATGAGTCTGCCCAACAGCTCCGCGCAAAACGCCATTTCTCCCGCGAAAATGGATGATTCCCGACGCGCCGGTGCCGCCGTCGTGGACATGCTCCGCAAAGGCATCAAGCCCCGCGACATCCTCACGAAGAAAGCGTTTGAGAACGCCATCACTGTGGTCATCGCCCTTGGCGGTTCCACCAATGCCGTGCTGCACCTGCTCGCCATCGCGAGCGCGGCGGAAGTGAAGCTGACGATCGACGACTTCACGCGCATCGGCAAACGTGTGCCTGTGCTCGCCGATCTCAAGCCCAGCGGCAAATACAGCATGAGCGCGCTTGTGGCCCTCGGCGGCATCCGCCCGCTCATGAAGATGTTGCTCGACGCCAAATTACTTCATGGCGATTGCCTCACCGTCACCGGCCAGACCATGGCCGAGACCCTCGCCAGCGTGAAACCGTATCCGGCCGGCCAGCAGATCATCCGTCCGTTCGAGAATCCCATCAAGAAAGACAGCCACCTCGTCATCTTCTACGGCAACCTCGCCCCCGAAGGCGCGGTCGGCAAGATCACCGGCAAGGAAGGCACGAGCTTCGAAGGCAAGGCCATCGTGTTCGAGGGCGAAGAGAAGGCGCTTGCGGCCATTCTCGACGGCACCGTGAAGGCCGGCCACGTCATCGTCATCCGCAGCGAAGGACCGAAAGGCGGACCCGGCATGCGCGAAATGCTTGCGCCCACCAGCGCCATCATGGGCAAGGGCCTCGGCAAGGACGTCGCGCTCATCACCGACGGACGCTTCAGCGGCGGCAGCCACGGCTTCGTCGTCGGCCACGTCACACCCGAAGCCTACGTCGGCGGCCCCATCGCCCTCGTGAAGAACGGCGACAAAATCATTTTCGACGCCGTGAAACGCACGCTCACCCTCGCTGTACCCGTAAAGGAACTGGCCAAGCGCAAAAAAGCGTGGAAGAAACCCGCCCCGCGTTACCCGCGCGGTGTCCTCGCCAAATTCGCCGCCCACGTCACCAGCGCCAGCGAAGGCGCCGTCACCGACAAGGATTTGAAGTTGTGAGCTTCCATGTCCGCACCGAAACCAGTTTTGTATCTGATTGCCGGCTGTAACGGCGCGGGCAAGACCACATTTGCAAAAGCGTTTCTTCCACACGAAGTGAAATGTCTTCGCTTCCTGAACGCGGATGAAATCGCTCGCGGTCTTTCACCGCTAAAGCCCAGTGCCGGGGCAGTTCAAGCCGCGCGAGTGTTGCTAAAGCAAGTGGATGAATCCCTGCGCCGCCGGGAGACTTTTGCACTCGAAAGCACGCTCAGCGGCAAGACTTACATCCGTCTTTTCCAGCGCGCGTTGAAACTTGGCTACGAAATCGAATTACATTACCTCTGGCTCTCCACGCCCCAACACGCAATCAACCGCGTACGCTTGCGTGTGAAGCAAGGCGGACATCATGTTCCCGCCTCCGACATTCGCCGTCGTTTCAAACGCAGCTTGGAACATCTATTGGCCGATTATCTTCCGCTCGCCAGCCGCTGGATTATTTGGGACAGCCGCGTTTTGCCCGCCAAACGACTGGCAATTTCCGGAATTGATGGTATTGAATCAGTGCGACATTTGATTGCCACATGAAAACCAACGGGCACAAGCCCCGCAAAACCGTAAAACTTCCTGCTTTTGTGACTCGCGCAGAACGTGCGATGCGCCGTGCTGCCAAGGGTGTGCAAATGCAAAACCGGGCGTTGAATTTGCCCGTGGCCGTCTGGCAAAACGGCAAAGTGGTTGAAAAACCAGCTTGATCGCCGTACTCCCCAAATTCGCCGCCCCCGTCACCAGCGCCGGCGAAGGCGCGGTCACGGACAATGATTTGAGATTGTGAGCCTGGTAAAGGGCGCAGACAACGTCACCACCCCCCACACCTTCCCCGCACGATTGAACTTGGGCAACAGCGACCCGATTAATTCCTCCTCGCGAAAACGCGCGCTGACTTCGCTCGCGCACACGATCAATTCGATACGCCGGACCTCGTGCAACAGCCGGATGGTGCGGCGCGGAAAACGTTCGGGATTCGCGACCCGATAGCTTGAAAGACGTTTACGCAGATTCTTGGCGCTACCCACGTAAAGCACACCCTCGCGGTCACCGCACATGAGATATACGCCGGGCTGCGCGGGCAGCTTCAGGAAAAAATCCCGGCCCAGCCGTTCGACGAGCGGCTTGGGCGGTGGAAACAGCCAGAGTTGTCCGGCGGACATGATTTATTCGGATTGATGGAACGGCTGGTTGCTTTGGTAGAGCTTCAGCAGTTCAAGATTTTTGCCCAGCAAATCTGTCTCCCCGTTCGTTTTGGCCAGCCCGCAGGCCTCCTGCGCCGTGGCGACCGCCTTGTCAAAATGCCCGGCCTCGGCATACGCCGCTGCCAGCGTGCCCACGCAAATCGTCATCTGAAAATGTGTCCGCTGACAGGCGTCTTCGGCCAGTTTTACGGCGAGGTTTCCGTCTCTTTTTTGGGGATCAAACCCGGTGGCCAATGACCAGGCATGGTTGTTGTTCCAGATGGCTTCTTTAAATGACAATTGGGCTGCACCCCAAAGCACGCCGATGACCGCCATGACCAGAACGGCGGCGGTCATGAAGAACCGGCGGCGATTGAACACTTCGGCCAGGCTTGTCCGTTTGTCGGGTTCCCGGGCCGGGTCCTGCCTGCTTTGGACGAATAACCTGCCCAGGCCGATGCCGGTAACCTCAAAGACTTCATACCATGCTACAGAAAATGGAATGATGGCAATGCATAATAGGCAGTTAAAAAAGAAATTGGCGGGCTGGCTGAAATAATCGGGGGGAACCAAAAATTTTAACAGGGTCGAGAACACATTGATCAGCGGTTGGTGCAATAGATAAATGCTGTAGCTCCACAAACCGATCCGGCCCAAGGTAATTGAAAAAATGGTTCCGCCGGCTTGCCCGCCGGTTTTCTGCCGCTGCAATATCCGGCTTAACACGATTGCCGTGGCCACCGCAAACAGCAGAAACCGCATCGGATCCAATGGCTTTAAAAAATAACACCCCACGGCCGCGCCCACAATCCATGCCAGGGAAATTCCCTGCCAGGGCAGCGGCCGGTTTTTCAGGTAACAATCGGCGAGATATGCTCCCAATGACCAACTGCACCAATAACCAAACGGCGATGCCGCCAACAACCACGAAACCCGTCCCCACGCCGTATCCGTGATTCCCATGGTCTGCGTCAGGCCATCGGCGCCGCGGATGAAAATTTCAATTCCCGCCAGGATGAACAATGTTCGCCGCCAGCCGTTGCGCCCGACCAGCCATAGTAACGCCGGATAGATAAGATACAATTGCGCCTCCACCGCCAGACTCCAGAAAGAAGCATTGATTCCGCCAACCAGCACGGGCGAATAATTATGCACCAACAACAAATGTGACATCAGTTCCTTCCAATAAAGATCCGGAGGCATCCCGTTCCGCTGATAATTGAGCACCAGCAGGAGACAAAAAAAGATGGCCGCCACGTATGCCGGATAAATCCGGAAAAACCGGCGGATAAAAAATCCACCCCAACGCCCGCCTTGTTGATTAAAGCTCAGGTGGATGCAAAAACCGCTCACAATGAAAAAAATCGGAACCCCCAGGGCCCCGATGCTTATGGGTAAAAACCAAAGAAATGAATCCGACCGTGAAAAATCGCGGAAAACCCCGTTCCACTCCAAATTCTCAAACCCGAAGGCGTCCGCCAGCGAATGCGTCAAAAGCACCGCGATGATCGCCACTCCACGCACCTGATCCAATGTCGCGATATGCTTTTTTGCCTCACTCATCTTTGGCGATTTTATTGCAACCCCCATGAACCGGCAAACGCATTATCCGTGCGGTGGTGCCGGAAGCTGGTGGGGCGAGCGTCCCCGCGAGCCGCTTAAACCCAGGGCTCACGATGGCTCGCGTAGACGCTCGCCCCACCGGCTTCTCGAAACAAGAACCTTGCCATCCATGCATGGCTTGAATCGGTCCGTCCGGACGACTACGCTTCCTGTCGCCGCCACCAATCCGGCGGCTTATGCTTCCTTTTGCCGACCAGAAACCGACCCGGCGCGCGCCGGTGGTGACGCCGCTGCTGATCGCCGCCAACATCGGCGTGTTCCTCTGGCAGTATCATTACGCGGTGAACCGTTCAGTGAAACTGGCCGGACTGATGCCCGTGGAATTGCATCCGTTGACCTATGCCGGCTTCGAACACCTGTTCACCAGCATGTTCATGCACGGCGGGGCGTTGCATCTGATGAGTAACATGCTGTTCCTCTGGGTTTTTGCTGATAACGTCGAGGATGAGCTTGGCCGGATCAAATTTCTTGGCTTCTACCTGATATGCGGCGTGGTCGCCGGCCTGACTTATGCGTTATGCAAGCCGTTTTCCCACATCCATGTGGTGGGGGCGAGCGGCGCCATCAGCGGCGTACTCGGCGCTTATCTCCTGTTGCATCCCACCGACCGCTTTCTCCGGATTCCCGCCTGGGTTTGGCTGTTGCTTTGGATCGGTCTGCAGATCTTTAATTTTGCCAACTCCGACCCCGGCCATGCAGGCGTCGCTTACGGCGAGCATGTGGGCGGATTCATGACCGGAGTCTTCCTGGCCATCTGTCACCGTCTGCGTAAAAAGCCGGTCGGTCCCTGAACCGGGAGGTTGGACGGAACTCGTTCCGTTCAATCAAATGTGGTGCCGAGCATTTTCTGGAAGATCGGGCCGATGATGGGCATGGGCGTCATTTTGCCGTTGATGGCGGCGACGAGGCCGAGCACCCAGCACACCAGCATGAACAGCATGAACACCCACCAGACAAACAACGCCAACAAATTGATAATCGGGATGAAAAAGAAAATACCCACACAGGCTCCGACCACAAAGATAGCGAGGATAAATCCCAGCATCTGGCGCAGGTGAAACGCGCCGAGCTGCGTCTTTTTGTTGCTGTGGATGACGATGGCGGCGATGAAGCCGATGAGCGTGAGATAGGCCACAATGGCCACGGTCTTGTCCTCGGTTGCGGGCACGTTGATGGGCGGTGGAGCAGTCGGTGTGGTTTCCATAGGTTGGTTGGTTGGTTTCTTGAGTCTCCGTAAAAAGACTAGAACCCGCATGGATACGGTCAAGCGAAATTAAGGGATGAAAAATATCGCGGCCAATGTCTATTGTTGCCTCCCAAAAACCCCGTTGATATTATTTCGGTCGCGCAGGGATCGGCAGTGCTTCACCGGAAAATTTTATGAAAAAAAATCACGTATATCTGGCCGCCTTGTTGATTTTAATTTCTCCCGTTGTCTTTGCCGGCCCGAACGATTCGACCACGCCCGCCGGCAATCCGGTGAACGGCGACGCGACCGGCACTGGCGCACTGGCGCGACAGATGAACATTTACGCGCAGGATGCAGCCGAAAAAGCTGCCGCCAACGCGGAAGCAGTCCGCATCGCCCAGGAGCAGATCGCAAGCCTGGCCGCTCTCAATGACCGCCTGGAGACATTGCAAAGCCCGAACGCCGGCGGCCTGTTCCGGGAAGTGGACGGCGAGACCAATTTCATCTACGACACTTCCAGCGGCTGGGCGAACGTCTGCGGCAAAGTCCTGGCACCGATTAATAACGACACCGACAAGGGCATCATCGTCCACCGGGATTTTGGCCTGGATGCGGCAGGGGTGGCCCCGGGGTTGTCGGATTTCGTCCCCGATGTTTTTGTCTCGGGTTATCCGGGGGTGGCGGTGGATAACCAAGTGATATTCCCCTGCTGGGCGAAGGCGGACCCCGGCGAAACTTTCAAATACACGACCGGTGAAAATACTGTGCGGGTCTTGCAAAAATACAATTATGGCACGACCGTGACGCCTTCACCTGAACAGCTCGACATCCAGGTTCAAATCACACAGACCGCCATCTACAATCACCCCCTCACCGTCAAGCAACGTAAACTCCAGGCGCGGCTGGACGAAACCAAGGCCGCCGGCGAGCGCAAACATCAGGACGACCTGGTGAAAGCCTCGAACGGAGACGCCGTCGCCCTCGCAAGCCTTGCCGATTATTATCGCGACAGCGACCCGGATAAATCCGCCGACTACGCGGCACAGGCCAAAATCGCTGAACAGAAGGAAATCGAACGGGTCGATAATGAAGCGCGCGCCCAACAGGAGACGCTGGACCAACAGAAGTTCGACGGACAGCTTGCGATCGCGCAGTCGGACAACCCTTCAATCAGCAGCATGATTTTCGTCGGCAAAGGCTACCGCGACGGCAAGGGCACCAAAAAAGATTTGGACAAGGCCATCAAATGGTTCCGTACCGCCGAAGAAAACGGTTCAACGGACGCAGGCGCGCTGATCGAGACTTGCATGGCTCAGCAGTGAATAAAAAATAGCTGGTAAAACAGCGCGGACGGATGTCCGCGCCGTTTTTTCCAAAATCTTCTCCGTCCAGTCTTACTTGTACAACGGCCCGAAGTTCTTGCAGGCGCGATAATCCGCGCCTTCCAAGTCGGCCGTGCCGAACGCCGCCCAACTGCTCGGACGAAACACTTTTTCCGCCGCCACGTTATGCATATAAACCGGGATCCGCAGCAACGACGCCAGCGAGATCAGATCCGCGCCGATGTGGCCGTAGGAAATCGCGCCGTGGTTCGCGCCCCAGTTGTTCATCACGGTGTAAACGTCGCGGAAGGCCCCCTCGCCGGTGAGCCGCGGGGCAAACCAGGTCGTGGGCCAGGTCGGATTCGTGCGCTGGTCGAGCGCATCGTGGACGCGTTCCGGCAGGTCCACCGTCGTGCCTTCGGCGATTTGCAACACGGGGCCGAGTCCCTTCACTAAGTTCAGACGACACATCGTCACCGGCATTCCGCCGCGGGTCAGAAAGCGCGTGGACCAGCCGCCGCCGGGGAAATATTCCGTGATGCTTGGATGCCACGTCGTTGCATCGAGACACTTCTGCGCCTCGGCCTTGGAAATTTGCCAGAACGGTTTCATCGCCGGCTGGCCGTTGATCTCCTGCCGGCCCGTGCCGTCCAGCGTTGCCGGACCGGAATTGATCAGATGCAAAATGCCGTTCTCCGCCGCCCCGCTCAGTTGGTAGCCAGACACGCGCTCCACAGCATCGGGGCTCCAATACGTCCGCACATCCGCAAAAATCTGTGCCGTGTTCGTGAGCAGATGGCCGAACAGCATCGACGCGCCGTTGAGGCAATCATTTTCCGTCGCCACGATGTAGGGCGCGCGGATGCCATTCCAGTCAAACGACGTATTCAAGATCGCCTCGAGATAATCTCCATTCGGCTGATAATCCGTCCACTGGCGCTGGCCCTGGAAACCGGAGGCGATGGCATTATGCCCCTGCGCCTCCTCGCCGAAGCCCATTTTCTTGAGCACCGGATTGCCGACCATCAGGTCGCGCGCGATGAGCGCCATCTTCACGGACTTTTCCCATTCGCTGTTGAGCTGTTTGCGCGGGCGCTTGGTCTGCGGCGAATTGTAATCCTTTCCTTCGGGACAATTCTGTTTCGTCCATGCCAGCGCCTTTTTGTATTCCCCCGGGTCAAAAATGCCCTTTTCCATGCGGCGGAGAAATTCCGTCATGTCAACCGTCTCGACGCGCATGCCGAGATAACTTTCAAAAAACGGCTGGTCCACGATCGAACCCGCGATGCCCATCGAAACACCGCCCATGCCGAGATACGCTTTGCCGCGCATCAACGCCACCGATAACCCGGCGCGCGCGAAACGCAGGAGCTTCTCTTGCACATCGGCGGGAATCGTCGTGTCCGACCCGTCCTGTACATCGCGACCGTAAATGCTGAATGCGGGCAGGCCCTTTTGCGAATGCCCCGCGAGCACCGCCGCCAGATAAACCGCACCCGGACGTTCCGTGCCGTTAAAACCCCAGACCGCCTTCGGGATCAGCGGGTTCATGTCCATTGTCTCGCTGCCATAGCACCAGCACGGCGTGACGGTCAGTGACACCCCGACATTCTCGCGCGCAAATTTTTCCGCGCACGCCGACGCCTCGGCCACACCGCCGATGCACGTGTCCGCGATGACGCATTCGACGTGTTTGCCGTTCGGATAATGCAGGCTCTGCGAAATCAATTTGGCGGCCGCCTTCGCCATGTCCATCGTCTGTTTTTCGAGCGACTCGCGCACGCCGCCGAGCCGCCCGTCAATCGCCGGACGGATGCCGATTTTGGGAAGTGAACCGTTGAAAACTGAAAGTTTGCTCATACAGGTAAAATTTTAAGTGTGAGCCACCAGCTTAAATTCTCCCCTCGTTCCCAATCAAGCGAATCCGGCTAAAACCTTTGTTCTAGCGAAGTGTGTCTAACGTGAATGCTGCAAAAACCACGTGAATAATTCCGGGTTCGCGTAGGTCTGCGTCCAGCTGTCATGCAGCGCATCGGGATAAATCGTCAGCTTCACTTCCTTCACGCCAAATTTTTTCAGCGCCTCCACCATGCGCTCAGATTCTTCGTGCGAAACGACCGGGTCCTTGCCGCCGTGAAACGCCCAGACCGGCAGGCTCTGCAACGGCGCGATCTTATCCTTGTCAAAATCCTTGGCCAGCGTGAGCAAAATGGTTTCGCCGCCGCCGCAGATCGGGGCTGCCGCCGCAAACCTTTCGGGATGGCTCAAGGCCAGGTTCCACACGCCGAAACCGCCCATGCTCAGGCCGGTAAGATAAACCCGCTTCGTGTCCACCGGATATTTCTTTTCAACGTCATCCAGCAGCGCGAGCAGCACGTCATCTGACCAGCTTTGCTCCTTCGGACAGAGCGGTGAAACGACGATGAATGGAAAATTCGTCGCCGTCGTGTCAATCTTCGCCGGGCCGTGCTTGGCGACCATCCACACATCCGTGCCGCGTTCCCCTGCCCCGTGCAGGAATAAGATCAGCGGCCATTTTTTGCCGGCATCCGCACCGTAGCCTTCCGGCAAAAATAAAAGGTAATCGGCGGACAGGGTGCGGGTTTCGGTGATGGAAAATTTTTGCGCGGTCTGGCCGGCTTTCGTGGCGGGGTTCATGGCGGAAAAATTCTTGTTCGAAGTACAGGCGGATAACACCAACGCCAGGGACAACAGCAGGATTGGATTCAAATTCTTCATGGGCTCACATGATTTTCAACTTCGGCAAATCCTGCGAATCCACGAGCCCCACCGGCTCGTGTTTTGTGTTCACGACGATCAAATCGTCGATATTGCGCTCGTTGAAGATCTTCAGCGCCTCGACCGCCAGCGAAGTTTCCGCGATGCAAATCGGGTTGCGTGTCATCACGGACTTCAACGGTTGCGACAAAAGATTATCCTCCCCGGCCATGTGCCGCCGGAAATCGCCATCGGTGAAGACACCCGTCAGTTTCCCCCGCGCATCCACGACCGCCAGGCTGCCGGACCGGGCGCGCGTCATCACGAGCAACGCCTCCTTCACGGACAGATTCTCCTTCGCCACTGCGTTGCGTTCGCCGGTGCGCATGATGTCGCCCACCTTCGACAACATCGCGCGCCCGATCGCGCCGCTCGGGTGATACTTGGCAAAATCCTTTTGCGTGAAGCCGCGCGCGGCCAGCACGGCCATCGCCAGCGCGTCGCCCAGCACCAGCATCGCAGTCGTGCTGCTGGTCGGTGCGAGGTTGAATGGACACGCTTCCTTGTCCACCTTCACGCTCAATGCCAGGTCGCTGTGTTTGGCCAGCGACGATTTCACATTGCCGGTGAAGGAGATGATCTTGATGGAAAACCGTTTGAGCGCGGGCAAAAGATTGAGCAGTTCCTCCGACTCGCCGGAATAACTCAGGGCGATGACCACGTCGCCATCATTGACGATGCCCAAGTCGCCGTGCAAAGCATCCACGCTGTTCAGCACCACGGCGGTCGAACCGGTGCTGGTCAAAGTCGCGGCGATCTTATAGCCCACGTTGCCGGATTTGCCGATACCGACGATGACGATTTTCCCCCGTCGTTTGAGGGTTTCGACCAGGATTTCAACCGCGGCATCAAAGTTCTTATCCAGTTGCGCGCGGACCTTTTTCAGCGCGGCAATTTCGATGTCGAAGACTTTTTTGGCCAGGGCGGAATGCTTCACGTCAAAAGCTTGCCCGCAACGGGAAGGCTTTTCAACCGCGAAGAATCAGCGGTCTTTGCTGAAATCTAAAATATCGAAGTTCGACCGGTGGCCTTTTAAAGCGGCTGGTGGGGCGAGCGTCCCCGCGAGCCGTCGTGAGCCTTCGGTTTAAGCGGCTCGCGAGGACGCTCGCCCCACCAAATGAGAATATTGCCGAATCACAGCTCGCGGCTGGCGGAATACTGTTGCGCGACGCGTGTGAGTTTTTTGTTGTCGTTGCGGATGCGCGCGGCGAGCGTGCGCGCCGTCTCCTGCAGGAACGGTGTCGCCAGCGCGGGCGCTTCCTTGGTCAGCCGGTTGAACGACCCCGAGGAGATTCTCAAAAGCTGGCTGTCCACATTGACGACGACATCCGCCGACCGCGGGCCGTGGTCGAATAGCGCCATGTCGCCGAAAAAATCCCCCGGCCCGAAGGTCGCCAGGATCGTCTCGCGTTCGCCGTTCATGACCCGCGCGCGGAGTTCGCCGGCCATCACCAGATACATCGCATCGCTGGAATCGCCCTGTTTGAAGATCACCGTGCGTTCCGTCACCATCTGCGCCTCCATGAAATCCATCAGGTGCGCCAGTTGCGCGTCCGAAAGGTCGGCGAGAATCTTGATGCGCCGTAGCATCCCGGGACGCAGGCCGTTCGTCACCGGCCGGATCAAATCAGGGGCCACCAGTTGCGTATTGAAATACGACAACAATTCCACCAGATGCACCGCGCGCTGCCAGTGGCCGGCGCTGCGCGCGAAAATCCATGTATCCGGCAGCACGCGCTCGTCGCGTATCCAGTCCACGAGCGTGGAAAGCTCCACGGGGCCGTAAGGCGCGTCATCCGCACCCCAGACGAAATAGATGTTGGCAGCGTTTTCCACGCTATGTTTCTAGCACTTCGGCGCAACGGGGAAAGAAAAAACTATTAACAACTAATTCACCGCTCACTCCGCATTGGGATAGGAGCCGAGAATCTTCACGAAATTGCAATGTTTGCCGAGATGTTCGATGGCCCGGGCGACCTTCGCATCCTGGAAATGGCCTGTGCAATCAATGAAGAAGAAATATTCCCACGCCTTGCGTTTACTCGGGCGCGACTCGATCTTCGTCATGTTGATCTTGAACCGCTTGAACGCTGCGATGGCCTCGTGCAATGCGCCGGCCTTGTCCGCCACGCTCACCATCAGGCTCGTGCGATCGTTGCCCGTCGGCGGCGAACAGTTGCGGCCCAGCACGATGAAACGGGTCACGTTCACCGAATTATCTTGGATGTCCTTCGCCAAAATTTTCAATCCGTATTTTTCCGCCGCCAGCACGCCGCCGAGCGATGCCGCAAATTTCTCCTTCGCCGCCAGTTCCGCGGAACGCGCGTTGGACGCCGCCTCCACGATCTCCACGCGCGGCAGATGCTTCGCCAGCCAACCGCGGCATTGCGCCAGCGACTGCGGATGCACGTAAAGTTTCTTGATCTTCGACAGCGCCGAATTGCTCATCAGGCACTGCTGGATCTTCAGTACGATCTGCGAGACGATCTTCAGGTCGCTGTCCACGAACATGTCCAGCGTGTGCGTCACGACGCCCTCGGTGGAATTTTCCACCGGCACCACACCGTAATCGGCGCTGCGCTTGGCCACCTCGGTAAACACGTCCGCAATGGTCTTCTGTGCGGAATAACCCAGGCTCGCGCCGAACTTCTGGATCGCCGCCTGATGCGTGAACGTCGCCTCCGGCCCGAAATACGCGATGGTCATCGTCTTTTCGAGCGCCAGCGCGCTGGACATGATTTCGCGGTAGATCGCGCAAAGCTGCTCGTTCGTGATGGGTCCGGAATTTTGCGCGCTGACGCGGTCGAACACCGCCCGTTCGCGGTGCGGCGCGTAGATCTCCTCGCCCGCCGCGAGCTTGATCTCGCCGATGGCGAGCACATGGCGCGTGCGTTCATTGAGCAGCCGGACGATTTGCGCGTCCAGCTTGTCAATCGCACTGCGATGTTCCGAAAGGCTCATTGCGTTGAAGGAAGAATGATGAATTATGAAGGAAGAATCAAATCTGATTCTCGCACCGGTTTTTGATGATGCGCAAAATGTAGTTTTGCAAATCGGCCATCAAATATTCCGTCCAGAAATGCGAATAAAAGTTGAACCGCGTGGAAAGCCGCTGGCTGCTGCTCAAATGCAAAATTACGTCACCTTTTCCGGCATTTTCAATTGAATACGTCCCGCTTAAAACGTCAAAATATTTTCCACCAATCGTGACGTGTTCGTCCAAAGTTGTCGGCGGGATGCTTTTTGTATCAGCCCGGATTGAGAATGAAAGACGATGCGGTTCATTCCACTCATTGATCGTCTCCACAAACAAAACGCCCCGCTCAAATGTCGCATAACGAACCGCGCCAACGCCTTCGCCAACAAGTTTGGCTTCAATCGGACGCGGAAAACCAATGAGATGAGAAAATGAAAATGACTGCTCCTTTTCCGTGATGAGCGGAACGCTGCGGATTTGATTCCAGACGATTTGCGGCGAGGCATGGATTTTAATTTGCGTCGGCACGGTCCGGATTTGTGCGCTCGCGGCTTTGAATTGTTCTATCGGCGAGATCACAAACGGCAGTAATGCTACAGCGATCATGCAATTATTCCGGTCGCGTTTTGCTTTGATGACTTTCAGCAGCAATCCAGCAATGACACCGCCGATTGAAGAAAGAATCAAGAAAAGTGGCAGCAGGAGAATGACGCAAATGAGGCCCTCCCACAGAAGTGCCAGCGCACAGAAAAGACACGCCAGGGCGGACAGCCATGGCATAACAATCCACAAAGGCCATTTTTGCTGATCCTCGATTTCACCATACCAAACCGTAATAAAGCCCAATACCAGCGGAATTCCAACGATGAACGCCGCACTCATCACCTCAAAAAAGTCCTGCAGGATCTCAAAGCCGAAAACGAACCTTCCGAAAATGCCGTAGGCCGCACCGAGAATCGCACCATCAAGCAAAAGTTTTTTTTGTTTTTTTTGCATTTCCCGATGTTGGATTTTCTAATTTTCCAACCGCCCCCCAAGCTGCGGGATTTCCAAACCGTCGTCCTTTGCGGTTTTGATCCAAAACTTGATGGCGACCTCGACGTTTTTGATGGCTTCCTGCCGTGTGCCGCCGTGCGCCGTGCAGCCGGGCAGTTCCGGCACGTTCACCACGTAGGCATCGTCATCCGCGCTCCACCAGATGATCGCTTCGTGTTTTGCGCCCTTCATATTTGATTTCAATCCAGCCGGCAATACGCGCTCAAGCCGTGCAAGCCGCCTTCGCGACCGAAACCGCTTTCCTTGTAGCCGCCGAACGGGCTCGTCGGGTCAAACTTGTTGTACGTGTTCGCCCAGATGACCCCGGCGCGCAGCTTGTTGACCATCTTGAAGATCTTGCTGCCCTTGTCCGTCCACACGCCCGCGCTCAGGCCGTAGGGGATGTTGTTCGCGCGCTCGAACGCCTCTTCCGGCGTGCGGAACGTCATCACGCTCAAAACCGGCCCGAAAATCTCCTCGTTCGCCACGCGATGCGCATGCGTCACACCCGTGAGAAACGACGGCGCAAACCAATAACCTTTGGACGGGAGGACGCACTGCGTCTGCGTCAATTCCGCGCCCTCGTCCACGCCGTTTTGCACGAGCAACTTGATCTTTTCCAGTTGCGGCTTGGAATTGATCGCGCCGATGTCCGTGTTCTTGTCCAGCGGATTGCCGACGCGCAAAGTCTGGATGCGGTCGCGTAATTTCTTGATGACGATCGGATAAATGCCTTCCTGCACGAGCAACCGCGACCCGGCGCAACACACGTGGCCTTGATTAAAATAAATCCCGTTGATGACGCCTTCGATGGCCTGATCGAGCGGCGCGTCCTCGAACACAATGTTTGCCGCCTTGCCGCCGAGTTCCAAGGTTAGTTTCTTTTTCGTTCCGGCCACTGCCAGGGCAATCTTCTTGCCGACTTCCGTCGAACCGGTGAAGGCCAGCTTGTTGATGTCCGGATGGTTCACGATGGCCGCGCCGGTTTCGCCCGCACCGGTGACGATGTTCACCACGCCCTCCGGCAATCCCGCTTCCTGAAAAATCTGCGCCAGCCGCATGGCCGTGAGCGATGTTGTTTCCGCCGGCTTCAGGACCACGGTATTACCGCAAGCGAGGGCGGGCGCGATCTTCCACGCAGCCATGAGCAGCGGAAAGTTCCATGGGATGATCTGCCCCACCACGCCAAGCGGCGACGGCGTTTTTCCTGGAAAAGCGTATTTCAACTTGTCCGCCCAGCCCGCGTAATAGAAAAAGTGCGCGGCCACCAGTGGCAGATCCACATCGCGACTTTCCTTGATGGTCTTGCCGCCGTCCATCGTCTCGAGCACGGCGAGTTCGCGCGCCTTTTCCTGGATGATGCGCGCGATGCGATAGAGATACTTGGCGCGCTCGCGTCCGGGCATCTTGCTCCAGACCTTGTCGTAAGCCTTGCGGGCGGCCTTCACCGCGTGATCGACATCCGCCTCATTCGCCGCTGCAATGGTCGTTAGCGTCTGCTCGGTCGCGGGATTGATGGATTCAAAATATTTTCCCGACGCCGGCGCGACAAATTTGCCGTTGATGAACAGCTCGTGCTGCGGCGCGATGACGTAACTCTTGGAATCCTCCGGCGCAGGCGCATAATCCCATTTGTTGCCAAAGTTCAAGCGGCGCTCCTTCAGCGGCACGACCGCATGTGTGGGCGCGGCAACAGCGCGTTTAGATGAGAGCTTTACGGGTTTCAGTTTCGTTTTCATCGCGATGCTGGTGTGTTCCCGACAAATCTGGTGTCCATAAATGTCGGCCTTGTATGAACCGAATTATAGCGGCAACACCGTCGAGAGCAACTGAACTTGCAATCTGTAGCGGGCATGTTTGGCTGGTAGGGACATCGCGCTGCGATGTCCCCGGCGGTAAAGCCGCCGGAAGCGTGCGAAGAAACGCGCGTTTCTGACGTTCGTTGCGACCTCGACTTCGCTCGGTTGCGGACGGCGCAGCGCGCCATCCCTACCCAAAATGGGAAAATTTACTACGGGGTTATTGACTCGCCTTGCTCTTTTGGCCGTCCACAAACGCCTTGTAAGACTTGTCCCAGTCGTAGCCCTGTTTATCGAGATAATGTTCGATTTCGGTCTTATATTTTTTGAAGATGGGCGTCATGTCTTCCACATTTTTCGCGTCGAGAGATTGTTCGCGCGCTTCCTGGAGCCACGCCAGGATTTTCGCGTCATCCTCCGGCTTGAGGTTGGGCAGGATCTGATGATAGACCTTGAACGTGATGGGCAGCTTGTTCGCGGTAAGCCGGTCTTTGACCGACTCAACCTGTTCGGGCGTCAAATCCGCCTGCAAACCGGCGACGAATTTCGGATGCACCACGGGGTCGAGTTGCAATCCGGCGTTGTGCGCATCGCGCACGGCGCGTAAGAAGGCCGTCAGCACGGACGAGATGCGCTCCTGCTGGCTCGTATTCGTAAGATTCAATGAATCCACGATTCCTGCCACCCGCTTGTTCAACGCCGCATCCGAAGCCGCCGTCGGTGGCGGAGCCAGACTGGCGATCATGGCCGCCTGCTCCGCCGTCAATTGATCCTTGGGCAACGGCTTCTTGCCGAATCGCAGCAGCACCACCGTCACCCCGTCCGCGCCCACCGTGGCGACCGCCTTGGCATGGAACTGTTCCGCCGGCAGTTCGCTGAACTTCTTGATCTGTCCGTCCACCACCACGATGGTCTGTTCATTCGCCGTCACCGTGCGTTGATAATCATTGCCCTTCTCGCTCCAGTGGAAAGTGAGGCTGGTGGTCTTATCGGGATTGACCACTTCCTTCACGATATCCAACCCCACCGTGCGCGATGTGAATTTCACCCCGCCCGACGCCGTCACGCTCACGTTCGTGTCGGCGGCGGAAACCACATTGACCGCGAGAGCCAAAAGCAGCCCGGCAGCCGGTACGGCCAGTTGGCGGACGATGAAACGCATGTTCGTGATGATGGATTGAGGATTCATAAGCATGGTTGACGGCGGGATAGAACGAAAATGCCGCATTGTGGTTACGCCCAAGGGCATTTCCACATGCTTTTTGGCAGGAATCTTAATCCACGGATGGCTGAAGCCCGATTTCTGGATGCTCGATCAGAACATTCCGGGCATCATTTCGGACATCTGAATCTGCGTCTCCCAATGCTTTTTGGACCACCGCCTGGGCTTCGACATTCTGGCCGCCGATGGCCCACACCGCCCCTGCGGCATACACCCGTTCCCGGCTGGTTTCTTGTCGCATTTTGGATTCCAGGATCGGGAGCGCTGCCTTGGCGTCCGGCCCGATTTGGCCCAACGCGTAGACTCCGTTAATATCCGTGCCCTCGGAAATACACTTTATCAATGCGGGTATGGCCACCTTTGCGTCCGGCCCGATGTCGCCGAGCGCGCCTTCGGCTACATTTCGGGCTTCATCACCAGCAGGCCGGTTCAACGCCGCGCAAAGTGCGGCTAAACCTGCGTCCGAGCTGCTATAGGGCGGCCCCATATATCTCAAAGCTCCGAGTGCCTTGACCCGGATCTTGCTATCTTCCGATTTGGCTTTTTTCGCCAGAAACACAACCGCCCCCTGCCCGCTGTCGCGAAACCACTGGATCTCCGGATCATCTTGGTAGTTTTGAAACCCATCAAACTCGGCCTGCAGCAACTGGTCATCTGAGGCACCAGCTTTTAGCCCGGCTGTACGAAGCAGCCGCTCCACCGTCTCGGGAATGCGCAGGCCGACCGGGTGTCCGGCAACGACAACTTTGCCGTCCGCATTCAAAATATAGGTTGTCGGCACTCCTTTGATGTGAAACGCCTGCGCGGGTGCAGACTCCCAGCCGCCGTCGCCGGCCCATACGTTGAAGGTGTTCGTCCAGCCGCGCTTGTCGATATGCTTGCGCACGATGTCCATCGTGTCGTCGATGCTCAACGACACGATCACCACCTTGTCCTGCCAGTCGTCGTGGCCCTCGCGCACCTTTTGCAGATCAGCCATCGGCTGCTGGCACGGGCCGCACCAGGTCGCCCAAAAATCCAATACCACGATTTTGCCGTGCAGATCGGAGAGCTTCATTCGCTTTCCGTCAGCCAGCGTGGTGAATTCAATATCCGGCACGGCGGTGTCCGGCGGCAGCGTTCCGTGTTCCACGACGTAATTATCAAACTCCATTTTCGCCTTCGTGGCGGCATCTACGATGCCGGCGGGAAGTTTTTCCCAATGAACAGTGTCTTGAACTTTCCAGACACCGTCCACCCGCTCAAGTTCCCTGGCCGCAAAAACATAATCACCCGACAATGACGTGCCGTTTTTCGCCTTCCTGTCGGATTTGATGTCCA
>Ga0210388_10000168_pt1 | contig 67464 bp, 60 predicted proteins | sample IncBWC19OmetaG_FD_155485 | JGI IMG/M metagenome (GOLD analysis project Ga0210388, IMG submission 155485) | Forest soil microbial communities from Barre Woods Harvard Forest LTER site, Petersham, Massachusetts, United States - Inc-BW-C-19-O ... | reverse complement strand
TGCGAAATCGGAAGCTGTCCGAAGTCTCCTCCGTGCCGTTCTCGGTCCAGACTGCTTTGCCGTGAGAGGAATCCTGTTTAACAAAACCAGGAGATCTAACTGGAAAGTGGTTTGGCATCAAGATCTGACAATCGCAGTTCGCGAGCGCAGGGAAACCGATGGGTTTAGTCCATGGACCGTGAAGGCCGGTGTCTTACACGTCCAACCGACCGCAGAGGTCATGGCGCGTCTTCTGGCCATCCGAATACACCTGGACGACAGCGGACCGGACAACGGACCATTGCGTGTTCTTCCCGGCTCTCACAGAGAAGGCCGCCTATCGCCGGAGCAGATCGCAAAATGGCAGAACAAAGAGTCGGTCACTTGCACCGTACCCAAAGGTGGTGTGCTGCTCATGCGCCCGCTAATACTTCACGCTTCATCTGCCTGTGCTGTTCCAAAACCACGTCGAGTGATACATCTAGAGTTCGCCGCCCATGAGTTGCCGCAGGGGTTGCAATGGAGCGACAGGGTTTGACACATCGTGCCTGCCCTGATCGACCGCCAAGTTCTGTTATCCTTGAGAGCTAGAGAATAAGCGACGAGGGCGCCTTGGGCGCGTCGCGAACCCCTTCCGAGAGGAACCATCCATCGTGAGTACGTCTACAGCTTCAGAGCGCGCCGCGAAGCGCGTACACAATTTCAATGCGGGGCCGGGGGCTTTGCCGCTTCCTGTGCTTCAGCGCATCAAGGAGGAGTTGCTGGATTGGCGCGGGAGTGGCATGTCCGTGATGGAGATGAGCCACCGCTCGCCGGAATTCGAGAGCATCAATGCGGCGGCGGAAGCGGGTTTGCGCAAGCACCTCGCGATTCCCGATGACTACGCTGTGCTCTTTTTGCAGGGCGGCGGAAGCATGCAGTTCACCATGGCACCAATGAACCTGTGTTTGCCGGGGAAGCCGGTCGACCTGATTCATACGGGGACTTGGACGGCGAAGGCCCTCGGGGAGTTAAAGAAGGGCATCTTGCATAATGTTGCGGCATCGACCGAGGCAGACAAATTCGCGCGACTTCCGCGCAAGGACGAGATCAAATACTCGCCGGACGCTTCTTACGTGCACATGTGCACCAACAACACGATTGAAGGCACGCAGTGGACGGAGTTGCCGGAAACCGGCAACGTTCCGCTCGTGGCAGACATGTCGTCGGACATCGCTTCGAAGTCTATTGACGTGAAGAAATTCGGGCTCATTTTTGCCGGGGCGCAGAAGAATCTTGGGCCTAGCGGAGTTACCGTTGTGATCGTGCGGAAGGATCTCGCCGAGCGAGCCGACAAGAATTTGCCGACGATTTTGCAGTACCGCACGTTTATTAAAGAAAAGTCGCTGTACAACACGCCGCCGACGTTCGCGATTTACATCGTTGGGCTGGTGATGGAATGGGTCGACGCGGAGGGCGGCATCACCGCGATTGAAAAGCGCAACAACACCAAGGCGAAGCTGCTCTACGATACGATCGAGGCAAGCAAGGGCTTCTACCGATGCCCTGTTGAGAATTCTTCGCGTTCGAAAATGAATGTGGTTTTTCGTGTTGCTGACGGGAATGAAGACATCGAAAAGCAATTCGCCGTGGAAGCCGCGGAGGTGGGCCTTGTTGGCACGCCCGGCCATCGGTCGGTCGGCGGGATGCGCGTTTCGCTCTACAACGCCGTTACGCTGAACGCGGTCGAAGCGCTTACGTGCTTCATGCATGAGTTCCAGCGTACGCGTGGCTGAGAAACGTCGAAAAAAATCGCGTACGACAGCCGGCTTGGAAGCCGGCGCTACAGCGAAACCTGAGGCCCACAAAATAAGCCTGGACGATTTAGCAGGCACAAACCGCACAGGCAGGGGTGCCTGTGCTACCTGGCGGTCGCGCCTCCAACCCACTTCCATCTGAATCCATGTTTCCCCTTGCGCTTCGACAAGAGTGCTTGTATTGTCTCTTGTCGAAGCGGCAGGGGACTTCTTGACGAAGTGATAGGGGACTCCGAAGATGGCGCAAAAGAGAATTGAGCTTCCGCAGGGGACGCTAGACCTGCTTATCCTTCGCACGCTGGCGCTTGAGCCACAACACGGGTGGGCTATTTCCGAGCGCATCCACCAGATCTCAAGCGACGTCCTGCTGATTCAGCAGGGATCGCTCTATCCGGCGCTGCACCGGTTGGAACGGCGCGGCTGGATTAAAGCGAAGTGGGGCACTTCGGAGAATAATCGCCGGGCGAAATACTACGAACTCACCAAAACCGGGCGCAAACAACTCGAACTCGAGAAAGATTCCTGGAAAAAATTGGCCGCGGCCGTCGCGCAGATTCTCGAGACGGCGTAGGAGAGCCCGTGTTCAACGATCTATTGTTCCGGCTTCGTTCGCTGTTCCGCCGCGATGCGGTCGAATCGGAAGCGGACGCGGAGCTGCGCTTTCATTTCGATCAGCAAGTTGAGAAGCACATCAAATCAGGGCGCACACGCGAGGAAGCCACGCGCCGCGCTCGCCTCGAATTCGGCGGGCACGAACAGCTCCGGGAAGAAATCCGCGACGCACGCGGCGTGAATCTTGTTGAAACGCTGTTTCAAGATATTCGCTACGGACTGCGAATTCTCGGGCGCACTCCGGTAATTTCTTGCGTTGCGGTGCTCTCGCTTGCGCTCGGCATTGGCGCAAATACGGCAATCTTCAGCTTGATCGATACCGTGATGTTGCGAATGCTTCCCATTCAAAAACCTGAAGAGCTGACGCAGGTTCTGATGCGCGACCCGCGATCTCCAAATGACGAACCCGAACACACATTTACAAATCCTCTATGGGAAGCGCTGCGGGACAGGCAGGATTTTTACTCAGGCATTTTCGCGTGGAGCTTGACGCAATTTGACCTTTCCCAAGGTGGTGCGGTGCATGACGTAAATGGAATGTTCGCTAGCGGTGATTATTTTTCGACGCTGGACGTCCGTCCCGCTGCCGGGCGTTTAATCGCGACCGGCGATGACAAACGCGGCTGTCCAGGCGTGGCCGTACTGAGCTACGGGTTTTGGCAGGAGCACTTTGGCGGAACGCCGAGCGCCGTGGGCAGCACACTCTCTCTCGACAATCAAATCTTCAACGTAATCGGCGTGAGCGCACCAGGATTCTTCGGCCTGGAGGTGGGCAACAAATTTGACGTCGCCATTCCAGTATGTGCGGCGGAAATTTTCGACGGGCCAAAATCGCGGCTGGACCGTCGCTCGTGGTGGTGGCTGCACGTGGCGGGCCGGAGCAAGCCTGGCGTCGACTCGGAACAATTAAAGGCCCGGCTCGGAGTAGTTTCGCCGCTAGTCTTTGCAGCAGCGTTGCCGCAGGACTGGGAAGTCAAAGATCAGCAAGCTTTTTTAAAACGGTCGTTCCAGCCAGCTCCTGCCGCGACAGGCACTTCTCATCTACGACAGCGATTTACGCAGCCGCTCCATATTCTGATGGGCGTCGTGGGGCTCGTGCTGTTGATCGCCTGCGCCAATATTGCAAGCCTAATGCTCGCGCGGGCGTCTGCCCGGCACAAAGAAATCGCCGTACGGAAAGCTTTGGGCGCTTCGCGGGCGCGGCTGATTCGACAATTGCTGACGGAATGCGTGCTGCTGTCCACGGCCGGAGCGATACTCGGCATCCTCTTTGCCCGCTGGGGGAGTTCGCTTCTGGTGCGCTATATCTCAACGGGAGATAACAAAGTTTTCCTCGATCTGACATTCGACTGGCGGATTTTGAGCTTCACCGCTGGCGTCGCGGTCTTCACGGGGATTCTCTTTGGCGTGCTGCCGGCATTTCGCTCCACGCGCGTGTCGCTGACGTCGGCGATGAAAGGCAGCCAGGCGATCGATGCCGAAAGCCGCGCCAAGTTTCGCCCGGGAAAATGGATCGTGGCTTCGCAAGTGGCGTTATCGCTTGTCTTGCTGGTAGCCAGCGGCCTGTTTCTGCGCAGCCTAGTGAAACTCGTCACGATGGACGTTGGTTTCGACAGGAACAACGTTCTTATCGTGCACGCGAATTTGCACAACGCGAAAGTGGCGCCGGATCAACAGCCCGCTATGTTTGATGAAATTGAGAGCCGGTTGCGCACACTTCCCGGCGTGGTCTCCGCGAGCCGATCCGTTATGACGCCCGTCAGCAATTACGTTTGGAACAACGAGCTTAAGGTTGATAGTCCAAATGCGCCGACGGGCGATGCCTCGCTCGCGTTCTTCAACTTCGTCTCGCCTGGTTACTTTGGGACCATGCGCACTCCCTTGCTTGCCGGCCGAAACATTAACGATAGCGACACAAAGACGGCCCCGCTCATCGCCATCGTCAATGAAACCCTCGCGAAGCGATTCTTTCCGAACGGAGAGGCACTCGGGAAGTATTTCCGGGTGCACGCAGATCCCGGTAAGCCTGAGCCGCCTATCCAAATCGTTGGGCTGGTCAAAGATGCCAAGTACGAATCGCTGCGCGAAGAAGCTCACCCCACAGCGTACTCTCCAATCGCTCAGGTAACGGAGCCCGTGGAAGAACAAGTGTTCGAGCTGCGAACAGCGATGCGTCCGTCGGCAATGATCACTTCGGTGCAGGAAGCGGTGGCAAGCGTTAGCAAAGCCGTTCCTCTCGATTTCGGCACGCTGGCCGAGCAGGTGGATGATTCGCTGGTACAAGAACGATTGCTCGCGACGCTGTCCACTTTCTTCGGCGCGCTGGCATTGTTGCTGGCGATGATCGGACTCTACGGCGCGCTGAGCTATCTTGTGGCGCAACGGCAGCGTGAATTCGGAATTCGTATGGCGCTGGGCGCACCTCGAGATTCCATACTTCGGCTCGTCATGCGCGATGTAGCCATCGTACTAGCCGGTGGATTGACGGCTGGGGCGTGCCTTGCCTTAGCAACCGTGGGCGTGCTGAACAAAATGTTGTTTGGTCTCGCGCCGCATGACACTTTCACGTTCCTTGCTGCGATTGGTGTGCTTTCAGCCGTCGCAGTGGTCGCCGGTTACATGCCCGCACGCCGCGCCACGCGCGTGGATCCCATGGTAGCGCTACGTTATGAGTAGCCTGGCGGCGAGTGAGTCTTAAGCATGACTCGGGAGTTAGTTCACCATGTTTAATGATCTGCGGTTTCGTCTTCGCGCGCTGTTTCGGCGTGACGGGATGGAGGCCGAAATGGATGAGGAGTTGCGTGCGCATTTCGAGAACCACGTCGAGAAACTTGTCGCCTCAGGGCTGCCGCGCGAAGAGGCCGTGCGGCGCACGCGGCTTGAATTCGGAGGCTACGAGCAGATCAAAGAAGAGTGCCGCGATGCGCGTGGCGTGAGCTTCCTTGAAACGTTGACGCGCGACGTGCGTTATAGCCTGCGCGTGCTGCGCAAAAATCTTGGTTTCTCTGCAGTGGCGATACTCACACTGGCGCTTGGCATCGGCGCGAACACCGCGCTTTTTTCAGTCATCGACTCCGTCCTGCTTCGTTCTTTGCCGTATCAGGATCCCGCGGGACTGGTGACAATCTGGGAAAAAACTTCCCAGTTCGCGAATGCTCACAACACGGTTTCGCCTCCGGACTTCCTTGACTGGAGCAGCCGGAACGACGCTTTCTCCGGCATGGCAGCCATTGCCGACGAGCGGGACAATCTGACCGGCATTGGCGACCCGCAAGAAGTGATTGTTCAGCTGGTGTCCGCGAATTTCTTTTCCGTGCTCGGAGTGAATCCGCTTATGGGCGCCGGTTTCACCCCAGAAAACGGCCAGCAGGGCCACGACAATGTCGTGATTCTCAGCTACGGTTTATGGAAGGAGCGATTCGCGGCCGATGGCGCGATCATCGGGAAAACAATTTTGTTGAATGGCCACGCGCAAACGGTGGTTGGCGTGGCACCGGAAAGTTTCCATTGGTTCATCAAAGAAGGCTCGCTGACGGGAGCGAAGCCACAAATGTGGGCGCCGCTTGTATTTCCGCAGGAATACCACGACCGCAAGAACGTGGGCCGATTCCTGACGGTGGTAGCGCGTTTGAAACCGGGCGTAACGCTTTCGCAGGCGCAATCGCAGACGGACACGATCGCTGTGCAGCTCGCGCAGGAGTATCCCGATTACAATGGTCATTGGGGCACCAGCGTGGTTGCGTTGCGCGATCAAATCTCCGGCGATCTGCGCCCTGCTTTACTGATCTTGTTCGGCGCGGTGGGATTTGTTCTGCTGATTGCCTGCGCGAACGTCTCCAGTTTGCTCTTGGCGCGCGCCGCAAATCGCGAGAGGGAAATGGCCGTGCGAACCGCCATGGGGGCGAGCCGCTGGCGCATCGCGCGGCAACTTTTGACGGAGAGCTTGCTCCTGGCAGTGATTGGCGGCGGGATCGGCATTGCGCTGGCCGTTTGGGGCACCAATGCACTGCTTGCCGCGAGCCCGGGAAACCTTCTGGATTTGCGGGCAGTGTCGATCGATGGCCGCGTTCTGGCGTTCGCGGCGGGAGCCACGCTACTCGCCGGCTTGCTTTTCGGTTTTCTGCCCTCTTACATTTCCGCGCATGCCAGCATTTCGGAGACGCTCAAGGAGGGAGGCCGCAGTTCATCCGCGGGGAGACGGCGGCGCATAGTGCGCAGCGCATTCGTTGTCGCGCAAATCGGCCTGGCGCTCGTTTTGCTTGCCGGCTCCGGCTTGCTGATTCGCAGCTTCATTCGCCTGGCGGGTGTCGACCCCGGATTTGATGCGAGCCATCTCCTCTCGTTCAAAGTGTCGCTGCCTTCTTCGAAGTACTCGACCGATCCTGCGCGGCTCGCTTTCTTCGAGCAGCTTCTCGAGCGAATTTCACGTCTTCCCGGAGTTCGTTCCGCCAGCACGAACAGTTATCCTCCGTTTTCAGGGCTTGGCCCCTCGACCGCTGTTCACATCCTGAGCAAACCTGCACAATCGCTAATGGAGCTGCCCGATGCCACTGTTTGTGTGGTCGGCCATGATTATTTCCGAACCATGGAAATTCCCTTGCGCGCGGGGCGCACGTTCAGCCAAGAGGAGCTGGCCCAAGATCGCCACGTGGTCATTGTCAACCAGGCATTTGTCGACAAACTTATGTCCGGAGAAAATCCGCTTGGCCAGAAAGCGGTCATCTTTATGCATAGTTTGGTGGAAGCTCAAGAAACGCCGTCGGAAATTATCGGCGTGGTTGGCGATGTTCGTCAGATGGGGCTTGATACCCCCGCTGAGCCAGCCGTGTATTGGCCGCACCCGGAGTTAGTGTATTCGTCAATGACGGTGGTTGTTCGCACGGCGGGCGATCCGCTCTCGCTAGTCTCTGCTCTGCGCAACGAGCTGCAACAAATGGACCGCGAACTTCCGATGGCCGGCGTCACGACGATGGAACATGTCATGTCGGAGTCTCTCGCCCGCTCTCGTTTCACGATGCTCCTGCTCGGCATCTTTGCCGCGCTCGCCCTGGTGCTGGCTTCGATTGGCATTTACGGGGTCATTGCCTACAGCGTCGCCCAGCGTACTCAAGAGTTCGGCATTCGTATGGCGCTCGGCGCCGACCGGCGCGCCGTCCTGCGGCTGGTCCTCGGCGAAGGAACATTTCTAACGCTTTGCGGCATCGGCATCGGAATCGTGGCGGCGTTCACCGTCACGCGGCTCATGGCAGCGCTGCTCTACGGAATCAGCGCGACGGACCCGCTCACGTTCTTCATGGTCGCGCTCCTTCTGGCGGCGGTCGCCCTCGTCGCGTGCTATATCCCCGCACGACGCGCCACTCGCGTCGACCCGATCGTTGCTTTGCGATACGAATAGTCGGCCGCACAAAAAAGTGCGCAGAAACTGGCCGCTAACCTGGCAGTTCCTGCGCGCTCCACTTTTCAACAGTCTCGCTTACGCCAAGTCAAAGAGCAGGACTTCGGCGTTGTCTACGCCAGTCAGTTCGACGGTTTTTTCCGCCGAGATGGCCGCGCCATCGCCCTCTTCGAGCTTTGTGCCGTTCAGTTTTACGCTTCCGCGTGCGACTTGCACATAGGCGTGCCGCTCTGGCTTTAGCTCATGCTTTACGGCGTCGCCTTTGTTCAGCAACGTCGCATACAGCTCGTTGTTCTGGCGAATCTTCATGGAGCCGTTGCGTCCGTCCGGCGAAGCAACCAACCGTAGCTTGCCGCGCTTCTCTTCTTCGCTGAAGTTTTTCTGGCCGTAGACCGGCTTCAGACCCTTCTGTTCCGGAAACATCCAGATTTGGAGTAAGTGCACGGGCTCGGTCTTGGATGCGTTGAATTCGCTGTGCGTCACGCCGGACCCGGCGCTCATGTACTGCACATCGCCTGGACGTATCACGGAACCGGTGCCCATGCTGTCGCGATGTTCCAGCGCGCCATCGAGTACATACGTGAAGATTTCCATGTCGCGGTGCGGGTGCGTGGGGAAGCCCTCGCCGGGCGCGACGCGGTCGTCATTCAAAACGCGCAGCGTGCGGAATTGGACGTGCTTGGGGTCGTAATAGTCAGCAAACGAAAATGAGAAATAAGTATCCAGCCAGCCGTGGTTGAAATGGCCGCGTTCCTGGCTTTTGCGGATATCGATCATGGTCCACCTCCTCGGTTTGACAGACACATAATATTCGTTATAACGACTATTGTCAAGAGGCACATTTAAACCAGGTATTTCCTGGCTGGAGGCCTCTCCTCTTTTTCCACAAGGCCAGCATCTGCTTGTAGTTAGAGGTACTTCCGTCCCATTCCCGGCGGCCTCCCTTTGGTATAGACTTGTTTGGTCGCAGCCATTCGCCGTCTCTGTCTCCGAGGATCGCCTAATGGATTCCGCACCGTCCGCAACGCAAACGAAAAAGCCCGAAGGTGCTGCCGCGCCCCGCGAAACGATCACCGTCACGGATAACCGCACGGGTAAGTCCTACGAAATCCCCATAACCAACGGCACCATCCGCGCCATGGACCTGCGGCAAATCAAAGTGGATCCCACCGAATTTGGAATGATGAGTTACGACCCCGCTTACAACAACACGGCGTCCTGCATCAGCAAAATCACTTTTATCGATGGTGACGCCGGAATCCTGCGCTACCGCGGCTATCCGATCGAAGACCTCGCCGAAAAGAGCACCTATCTCGAAACGGCTTTTCTGCTGTTACATGGAGAACTGCCGACCGCGCCCCAACTTAAGGAATGGACATACAACGTAACGCACCATACCTTCATCCACGAGAGCATCAAGAAGTTCCTGGATGGCTTTCACTACGATGCGCACCCCATGGGGATGATGATCTCGACGATCGCGGCGCTCTCGACCTTCTATCACGATGCGAAAGATATTTTTGACGCGGAATCACGACGCAAGCAGACCTACCGCTTAGTTGGCAAGATGCCCACGATTGCGGCGTTTTCTTACCGGCACACCCTAGGGATGCCGTTCGTCTACCCGGACAACGAACTCAGCTACCCCGGCAATTTTCTGAACATGCTTTTCCGTACCACGGAGACGAAGTACCGCCCGAATCCCACGCTCGAACGCGCTCTCGACATTCTTTTTATTCTCCACGCGGATCACGAGCAGAATTGCTCGACTAACACCATTCGCGGAGTGGGCAGCTCGCACGTTGATCCCTATTCGGCAACGGCAGCCGCCATCGCCGCGCTTTATGGGCCGCTCCATGGCGGCGCCAACGAAGAAGTGCTGCACATGTTGCTGGAGATCGGCTCAGTTCAAAAAGTGCCAGATTTTATCAAGCGCGTGAAAGCCGGCGAGACCAAGCTCATGGGCTTTGGCCACCGCGTCTACAAACATTATGATCCGCGCGCCCGCATCATCAAGCGCGTGGCTTACGAAGTTTTCGAATTGATGGGAAAGAATCCGCTATTGGAAATCGCTCTAGAGTGCGAACGCATCGCCCTTGAGGACGAATATTTCGTCAAGCGCAAGCTGTATCCCAATGTGGACTTCTATACCGGATTGATTTACCAATCCATGGGATTCCCAATCTCCATGTTCCCTGTGTTGTTTGCGATTCCGCGCACTTCCGGCTGGATCGCGCAGTGGCAAGAAATGCTCCTCGACCCCGAGCAGAAAATCGCCCGCCCGCGTCAAATCTATCTCGGTCACGACACGCGCCACTACGTGCCCATGGATCAGCGGAGCTAAGCGCCAACCTCAATTCCAAAACCAAAATGGGCCCTCAAGAAAAACAATTTGCAATATCACGATTTAGTACCTATGCCGGCGTTGTTGCTCGACAATCTGGTTTGGCCGGGTATAGTTGACCGAGAGAGGTGGTATGTCGCAGCCCCCGAATACGACTGGAACACCTTCGGTGCGTCGCCGCAGCCAGCGCGTGCTTATGCAAGTCGCCGTCCGCGTTCGCGGAAAGGACTCGCAAGGCAATGCGTTCGAGGAAGAAACCGAGACGCTGGCCATCAATGCGCATGGCGCTTTGATTCTGGTGAACGCCCGCGTGACCAGCGGCAGCAAAGTGATGATGCAGCACAAGCGCACCCAGGAAGAACAAGAGTGCCACGTGGTGTTCCTCGGTCCCGTGCGCGGAGGCAAGGCGGAAATCGGGCTGGAGTTCTCTGAGCCGCGTCCTACCTTCTGGCGCGTCGCGTTTCCTCCCGAAGACTGGTCGTCCAAGCATCCCGATGCCCGCCCGCTCTCAACCTCCCGCATAACCAAATAACAGTTATTTTTCTCCGCCAGTTGCTGACGATGATTGGGGTAGGATTCTCTCGTCCTAACAAGCCTGACTTCCGGCGACAGCAATTCCCACGAGAGTATCGAAGTTCGGGGAAGCAGAAATTCATGAAAAACGCTTTGCGAAGAGTCGCGACGTCTTTGTTGGTTATCTTGGTCGTGGCGTTGGTGGCGCGCGTTGCGTTCGCATGGTATGAAGAACGCCTAATACCCGGGCGAGTTCTAAGCATCGTTCCATTTCAAACGGAAACTGGCCACATCGCGTACTCCATTGCGAGCGGAAAGGGATTCTCTTCGCCATTTCAAAGGGATTCCGGCCCAACCGCGTGGCTCGCCCCGGTTTATCCTTATCTTCTCGCGGGCATTTTCAAATTGTTTGGCATCTACACCCTCCATTCTTTTTTTGCCGCGCTTTCTCTCAACATTCTGTTTTCCTCGGGCGCCTGCGCGCCGATTTTCTACGCGGGTAAACGCATCGCTGGGATTGGTGTAGGCAGCGCCGCCGCGTGGTTGTGGGCCATCTTCCCCAACGCCGTGATCATTCCGTTTGAATGGATATGGGACACGTCTTTGTCGGCGCTATTGGTGGCAACTCTGCTGTGGGCTACGCTTGAGCTTGCGGAATCGCGGCGCGTCCGCGACTGGTGCTCTTATGGTCTCTTGTGGGGATTCGCGCTGCTCACCAATCCCGCCGTCGCTCTGCTCTTGCCGGTGCTGCTCGTTTGGGCTGCTTATCGCAGTCGCGATCCTAAGCCCACATCAAAGTGGCTCGCGAAAGCTGTGCTAGCCGCCGGACTCGCACTTCTCTGCTGTGTGCCCTGGACTATTCGCAATTACATTCAATTTCACAAATTCATTCCGCTCCGTTCTAATTTTGCGCTTGAGCTGTACATCGGCAACAACGAGAACTACGACGACCAGCACAGGTCTCGGCCTGGCGCTATCACGCAGGACCGCGAAATCTTGCGTTATCTTCACATGGGTGAGACCGCCTTCATGGAAGAAGAAAAAAGAAAAGCTGTGGCATTTATTGTGGAACATCCACGAATTGAGCTCTGGCTCATTTCGCAGCGATTTGTGGACTTCTGGACGGGTACGTCGAGTCCAGTGGCTACATTTCGTCAAGCAGATTCGCTTTGGTTGCGATTAATCCTTTTGTGCAATGATTTGGTGCCGCTCTGCGCGTTCCTCGGGATCATTGTTCTTCTCGCGACAAAGAACAGTTATGCATTACCGGTCGTGGCTATTCCGATCCTTTTTCCGCTGCTCTACTACGTGACGCACACCTCACTGCGCTACCGCCATCCTATCGATCCGGTAGTACTCATTCTGGCAGTCATCGGCGTGCACGGACTGTGGCACTGGTGCGCGCGCAAGATCAGCAAGCCACCAGCCGTGGAATCTTCTATCGCCTAATACAAGTGAAAATAGCCGTCGTGTTGTACGAGACGGACAGGCACGCCAAAGAGCGACGACAAATGCCGCGCCGTGAGAATCTCCTGTTTCGCGCCATCGGCCAAAATGCGGCCTTCTCGCAGGAGCACGACGCGTTCGATTTCCGGAATGATTTCGGCGACGTGGTGAGTGACCAACAAAATGCCAAGCCCACTCTGCGCCAACTCCCGCATTGTGTCTCGCAGTTGAAATTGGGCGGCGATGTCCAGAGCGTTGCTGGGCTCATCGAACAGCAGAGTTTGGGGATCGTGCACCAGCGCCCGCGCTATGAGCGTTCGTTTAGCTTCGCCCGAAGACATCTGCGAAACAGCTCGATGGGCCAGATGTGCAATCCCCAACCGCTCAAGAGTAGCCTCCGCGCGCGCCAGGTGTTCAGGGTCGGGATGATGGTGGGGAAAAATCCGCGTGCTGCTGAAAAATCCGGAAAGCACAACATCGCGCCCGGTGGCGTCCGTCGTGCAAGATGCTAGCAAATCCGGCGAGACGATCCCCAGCAGCGAGCGCAACTCGAAAATATTCCAGCGTTCGCGGCCCAGAATCGAAATCGAAGACCCTTCACGCGCCACGGGGTAGCACTCACGCGTGATCGTTTTGATCAACGTGGATTTGCCGCATCCGTTGGGACCGAGGATGCAAACATGTTCGCCTGCCCCGATGCGCAGCGAAACACGATCCAGAGCTGGCCGCTCCGCGGACTCTCGCCGCACCACAGTGACATTACGCAAAGATAAAAGAGGTGGAGGCGTTGGCATCCCTGATTCCGGCAAAGTGGGAACTATATCTTAACCAAGCGGCAATAAGAGGCAAGGACCTGAGGAACCTCCCAGCTCCTCAGTCTCCGGAATGATGCCGACTTTTGCCACCGCTGTGCATCCATCTCATTATCCGCGGACTTGTGTGAGGAAATGTAAATTCGGTACGCTTATGAGGAGAATTACCGCTTAGGATGTTTGGTAAGGTTATCGCGGGATTGGGTTTAAGAGGACTGGCAAGCAGTACAGGTAACTCATAAAACGTCAGGCTTACCGGGAATCCAAAATCCCTCGGTTGAGCATCATAATGGACGCACAGCGATAACTATGCCTAGATTCAAGAGCAAGGTGGCAGCGCTTAGCTTGGGTATTCTGGTCTGCGGCATTGGGTCTCGTGCCCAGTCTCAGGAGCCCCCTGTCGCCGCTGGAGTTGGGAGCGGGCAAACCAGCGCACCGTCAGCCGAGGCATCTGCCCACGGGCCGCTGGCCGAACCCCAATCCTCTGGAAGCATCCGCGGAAGCGTTGTGGACCGAACGGGCAACATCATCGTCGGGGCTCGTGTGAAATTGACGCGTGACGATGCCTCCCAAAACCAAGAAGTGTCCTCCGACGGCGAAGGGCAATTTTTCCTACCCAACGTTACTTCTGGACTTTTCCAACTCACCATTACATTGCCGGGTTTCGCGACGCAGACAATCTCCGGCGTTCTGAGTCCGGGCGAGGTCTACACCGTCCCGCAGACTACATTGGCGATTGCTGCCGCCATCACTGAAGTGCGCGTCGTACCTAATACTGTTGAAGTCGCTGAAGACGAGATCAAAGAGGAAGAGAAGCAGCGCGTGCTTGGCTTCATTCCAAATTTCTATGTCAGCTACGTTTCCAATGCAGCTCCCCTCTCACCGAAGCAAAAATTCGAGCTGGCCTGGAAGACGTCCGTGGATCCAGTGACATTCGCCCTGACCGGAGCCACTGCAGGGATTCAACAAGCGCAGAACGATTTCAGCGGATACGGCCAAGGCGCCCAAGGCTATGCGAAGCGGTATGGCGCTTCCTATGCAAACCTAACGATAGATACCTTCATCGGAGGGGCAATCCTTCCATCGCTCTTTAAGCAAGATCCGCGCTATTTTTACAAGGGAAACGGCAGTACGCGATCGCGGATTCTGTACGCGATTGCCAATGCCGTGATCTGCAAGGGCGACAATAAACGCTGGCAGGCCAATTACTCGGGAATCCTCGGAGGTCTTGCCGCAGGCGGAATCTCGAATCTTTACTATCCATCACAAGACCGCAACGGAGCAGCATTAACGTTCGAAAACGCGCTCATTGGAATTGGCGAAAGTGCGGCCGCCAATATCCTTCAAGAATTTGTCGTCCGAAGGCTGACTCCCAGCGCTTCCAAAAGCCAACAGGCCCGACCCTAAGCGAAATCAGCTGGGATTTATCATCCGAGGTAAAAACAGAAAATAAAAAGGAGGTGAAAACCTAGGGTTCTCACCTCCCGGGGTGGGGTGGGGTTACAGGACAATCCCTAGGCGGCCTTGCAGCCCTGCCCTGCCAGGCAGGTCTGCGGCCTCACTCGCTGATTCAGATGCGCTAGGAGACTCACCACCAAAGGGCTTGCCTTTGGGGTTTTGTAGCACTGCGACACGCAGGTGTCAACGCCAAAAGCGAGCTGTGCCTGGCTCAAGGGCCAAAGCCGCGGGTGCGTTATTTTGCCGTTCCGGCGAGAACCGAACGAGCAGGCACGAAAATCTCCTCAATTTTTTCCGCTAGCACGAAATCGTAGTCACTGATGCCTTTTACGCTGTGCGTGGTGAGGTCGATTATCACTTTGTTCCAAACGTTGAACCATTCGGGATGGTGGTTCATCGCTTCGGCAACGAGTGCGACACGAGTCATATTGCCGAAGGCCGCGACAAAATCCTTACATTCGTATTCCCGGTGCAGCTTGCCGTTAGCGATTCTCCAGCCGGGCAATTTAGGAAGAAGTGTTTGAATTTCGGCATCGGACAGTTTCTTTGCTGGCATGATGTGGTCCTCCAGAAGCGCGCGTGAGGGGCATCTCCATTATGTGCCGCGCGGCTTGCATCGGCAAGATTAGGCGACCTCGATCATGCTCTCGTCTACGACCCTGAGAACAGTGCGTTGGGCTCCTTCCAGTGAAGTGGACATCTCTGACATTGATTGTGCGCAGTGCCCGTCGCGTTCGTCGTTGAATGCCTGCGCGAATTCCATTATCGTAGAGGTTTCTTTTGCTGCAAAAATGCGCGATGTGCGCTGCGCGTTGCGAACTGACGGGGGAAATTGTGAAAAAGAAGATTCGAGTAATCCAATACGGCATTGGGCCGATCGGTGCGTCGATCGCGCGGCTGATGCGCGAAAAGCAAGCCATTGAAATTATAGGCGCCATCGATACGGACCCGGCAAAAGTGGGCCGCGACCTCGGCGAAGTAACTGGGGCGACGGATGCGCCCTGGGGCGTGAAGGTTTCCGCGGACGCTAAAGAAGTACTCGAGCAGGCCGCGGATGTGGTGATTCACTCAACCTCGTCTTCGCTACCGAAAGTGATGGACCAGTTGCTCGCGTGCCTCGAAGCAGAGGCGTGCATCGTTTCAACATGCGAAGAGCTGTCGTATCCGCTGCGGACCTACCCTGACCTGTCCACGCAGCTGGACAAGGCTGCGAAGGATTGGGGCGTCGCGCTCGTGGGAACGGGCGTAAACCCGGGCTTTGTGATGGACAAGCTGCTCATCACACTCGCGGCGGTTTCTCAGCGGATCGAACACGCGAGAGCTGTCCGCATTGTCGATGGTGGCAAGCGACGTCTTCCGCTGCAAAAGAAAATCGGCGCTGGCATGACCGAAGAGGAATTTCGCGCGCAAGTAAAAGCCGGTGTGATCAAGCACGTGGGCTTGCCGGAGTCAGTCGCCATGGTCGCGGACAGCTTGAACCTGCCAGTGGACGAGATTACCGAAACGATTGAACCGAAGATCGCCACCGAGCGCGTGCAGACGGAGTATTTAACGGTTGAAGCCGGGCAAGCAGCCGGCGTTCACCAAATCGCACGTGGCCTGAGCAGCGGCAAAGAACTCGTGTACCTCGAGCTGCAAATGTACGTCGGCGCGAAAGAACCAGCCGATACTCTTGCCTTGAAAGGCCATCCAAACATTAGCCTCGTGATACCCGGTGGAACGCATGGAGATATCGCTACAGCCTCTGTGGTGGTGAATTCGATCCCGGTAATTCTGGATGCCCCTGCAGGCTTGCGCACCGCGCGAGATTTGCCGATCGGATTTTTCTCGCCGAACGCGAGGCCGTGAAGAAAAGTCGCAATCTGCACTCATGAATTGTAGATAGGATGCTACTCTCTTGCCGCCGTGAGATACGCCTGACAGTCTGACATTGCGGTGACAAGCGTTTTTTCTTCAGAGGTAACCATGAAGAAATTCATTTTAGTTTTGTTTCTCGCAACGGCGACGTGCTCGTTTCTCTCGCGAACAGTCGTGGCAAATGCGGATGTCTCGCAGACACCTCCTTCGAAATCATCGAAAAACACGGAAACGGCTCGGTGGGAACGCGAGGCCGCGAACGTAACTATTATTCGGGACGATTGGGGCATTGCGCACGTTTATGGAAAAACAGACGCGGACGCAGTATTCGGAATGATCTACGCTCAAGCGGAAGATGATTTCAACCGCGTGGAAACCAACTACATCAACGCTATGGGCCGGCTGGCGGAGGCGGAGGGCGAAGGAAAAATCTACCAAGACTTGCGGATGAAACTTTTCATCGATCCCGAGTCGCTGAAGAAGGAATATGCAGCGAGCCCGGACTGGCTGAAGAAATTGATGAATGCGTTCGCCGACGGCTTGAATTACTACCTCTATAAACATCTCGAGGCGAAGCCGCGAGTCATCAAGCGATTCGAACCATGGATGGCGCTGAGCTTTACGGAGGGCAGCATCGGTGGGGACATCGAGCGGGTAAACCTGGCGCAGCTTGAGGCTTTCTACGGGAAAGTTGCGGTGAGCGCGGTGCCTTCCGCCGATGATGACGAAGTGGAAGAGCCAAAAGGTTCGAACGGAATGGCGATTGCGCCTTCGAATACTTCGGACCATCACGCGCTGCTGCTGATCAATCCTCACACATCGTTTTTCTTTCGTTCTGAGCTGCAGATGGTGAGCGAAGAAGGGCTGGATGCATATGGAGCGGTAACGTGGGGCCAGTTCTTCGTGTACCAGGGATTCAACGAACACGCCGGATGGATGCACACATCGAGCGGAGTGAATGCCATCAGCTGGTACCTGGAAACGGTCGAGAAAAAGGGTGAGAAGTATTTTTACAAGTACGGCAAGGACGAGCGGCCGATCGAAGCTACAGAGATTACGGTGCCGTACAAGACCGCGGACGGCATGGGGGAAAAAAAGTTCACGGTGTACCGCACGCAGCATGGTCCGATCATCGCGGAGGCGGATGGAAAGTGGATGAGCATCCGGTTGATGCAGGAGCCGGTAAAGGCGCTGACGCAATCGTACACGCGAACGAAAGCGAAGGACTACAAGTCGTTTCGGCAGACGATGGAGCTGCATACCAATTCATCGAACAACACGATTTTTGCGGACGCCGATGGCGACATCGCGTATTTTCACGGGAACTTCATTCCGCGGCGCGATACTAGCTTTGATTGGACAAAGCCGGTCGATGGAAGCAATACGGCCACAGAATGGAATGGTCTTCTTTCTTTCGACGAGACGCCTCACCTGCTGAATCCTAAGAGTGGATGGCTATACAACTCCAACAATTGGCCGTGGTCCGCCGCAGGGCCGAGCAGTCCGAAGAAAGAAGATTTTCCTGTTTACGTGGAAACCGGCGGAGAATCGGCGCGCGGTTTACACGCGATCAGAGTTTTGCAGGATAAAAAGGACTTCACAGTCAGCTCGCTGATTGCCGCGGCTTACGACAGTTACTTGACCTGGTTTGAAAAACCGATTCCTTGTTTGCTAAAGGCGTGGGACGACGCTGGCGCGGACAATCCGCTAAAAGGGAAAGTGGCCGAGCAAATTGCAGCACTGCGCGGATGGGATCTACGTTGGGGAGCGACCTCCGTGCCAACTTCATTGGCTGTATTTTGGGGCGAGGACATTCAGAAGCGCATCGGCGCTGACGCGAAAAAATCGGGCATCTACATGAGCGATTACATCTGCACAAAAGCGCCGCCAGACTTGCTGCTCCAATCGCTCGCGGACGCGTCCGACAAACTCTCTGTCGATTTTGATAGCTGGAAGACGCCGTGGGGCGACATCAACCGGTTCCAGCGTCTGACCGGCGACATCGTTCAGCCATTCAACGATGCGGGGCCAAGCATTCCCGTGGGTTTCACGTCGGCGGTGTGGGGCTCGCTTGCGTCTTTCGGTGCGCGTCCGTACCCGGGAACAAAAAGGTGGTATGGCACAAGCGGAAACAGCTTTGTTGCAGTAGTCGAGTTTGGAGAAAAAGTACGCGCGCGCGCGGTGACTGCGGGCGGCGAAAGCGGTAATCCGGCGTCACCACATTTCAACGACGAGGCCCAACGTTACAGCACCGGAGATTTGCGAGAGGTGTATTTCTACAAATCGCAGCTCCAAGGGCACACGACGAAGGAATATCATCCCGGAAATTAAGTCAGTCTAAGGAGGCCGACTTTAGCATCGAATCGTTTTTCGCTTTTGCCCGGCGCGACCGGCAGCTTCTATTTTCTCGATGTAAGCCGTGGCGACCGGCACTTTGCACGCTGTCTCACCCATGTCCACCGAAACCGTCCCAATCTGGCAGGCCGCTGCCTTTGCCTGTTTCGAAAGTGGCTTCACGCAAGTTCCAACAGCAATCACGAAACCGTTCATCGTGTAGCGCACGCGGTTCTGCGCGCTCTTGAGTCCTTTTACGACAACGCCTAGAAGGCCCTCAATTTCAGCGAGGTCCAAAGCGTCGTCCAGTTTCGTGCCAACAAGACCGGAATAGGTGCACCAGCCCGAAGACGCCACGTGCTCCTTCTTCGATTTAATCCACTGCACGGCCAAATCGCGCGCGTTCTGATTTTCCACCGTCACCCAGGGCACCGTATATTCGGCAATCATCTGTAAATTTGCCGCACCCTCAGCCCACGCGTTCAATTGCTTTGTAGTCATCTGGGAGCCGTCAGCGACCATCCCGGCGAGGTACATCGCATCCATATTGCCTGTTGCATAGAGTTCGCAAGCAAGAGCCTGCTGCCCTTTGATGGTCTTCGCGATAACCTTGAGATCGGCAACGCTCACGCCATACATATTTTCGGTGACCATGCCATGGCGTGCGTAAATCTTCCGTGTGCTCTCTTTCCCCTTTTTTTTCAGCTCGGCCATGATGGAGGCAACTGTAGGCATTGAATTCCTCTCTCCCAAGACAGCTGGCTATTTTGTCGCGGCCGTTTCTTCAAGTTTTACGTTCGAGAATATGGCCGTTTCGAGAGTTGTCGCCACATGCGAACACACTCCGAGCCCCACATAAAAAGGCTCTTGCACAGTTACAAATTCAACAGGCCCAGAACTCTTCAGTTCCTCACCCGGCTTGCCAAAATACATCGTGAACCGGCTGCCCTTTTTTACGATGCGCAGCCGCGACGGTCCATCTTCCGCAGCAACGATCTGATAGGTCTGTTCATTTGCCGCGCCGCGAAATTGAAGGGAAGTTAGCCCGTTGCCGTGAGAAACCGCGTCCGCATAGGGTGAGCCTGGATCGAGACTTTGGCGTACAATCAGCACGGCTTTGCGATGTTCAGCGGCGCTCGTCCCAACCCACTGAATATCAGCGCTGAGGCCGACGTCGCCAGAAACTTTCTTCCAAACGAAATAAAATGCGTCAGTGGCACCCCACATATTGGCGCCGCCTCCGGTGATTCGGTATTCGCCCTTGGCCGCGTCGTACTGAGCTTTACCGCCCGGCGGCGTTTGCCCCACGCTGCCTTCATTAGTGAATATTCCCAGGCTACTCGTTTCCGGCAATGCCACCGTCGCGGCCAGCGCCAAGAGGCCCGCCAGCGCACAACCTGGCAAGAACGATATTTTTCTGTCTGTCATTTTCACAACCCCCGATTCTTGAATCGCTCGCCGAATTATCTCCGCCGGAGTCCGAGAGCACACTCAACCCTAGCTTCGCGCGCCGCTGCGGCTGAAGTGCGGAAGGATACTACATCGGCGTTAAGACCATGTATCTCGAGTGCGTGAACAATTCGAGGGGAAACTAGTCGGCCCTGCTGCGAAAACTCGCCACGGAAATCCAGGGCGATTGTCGGACAAACTTAGACGGGGACGACGGCTGGAATTGCCGTATTCTTGGCGGCGCGCTTGTTCGCATACAGCTCTTGATCGGCCGCAGCCAGCATGCTCTCCGGCTGGTCGCCAGACGCATATTCTTTCCAGCCCACAGAATACTTGATAGGAAATTTCCGCGCTTCCCAAGCCAGTTCAAGTGGGCCGAGTCGGTCCAGAACAAGCTTCAGTTGCTCGTGATTGCATTCGGGAAGAATTAGGAGAAATTCGTCGCCCCCCCAGCGCACGGCAAGATCCCCTCCGCGAATAGCACGATTCAAGGCAGCCGCAAATTCCTGTAGCACCAGATCGCCAGCGGGATGCCCGTACGTGTCGTTAATGTGCTTGAACTCATCGAGGTCCAGGAGAACCACGGTAAGAGGATGACCCTTACGAGCAGACCGAGCGACCTCCGCAACAAGCCGCTGTTCGGCAAACCTGCGATTGTAAAGTCCGGTCAGCGCGTCAATCATGGCCAGTTCGCGCAAAATCATCGAATGGTGCTGCTTTTCCGCAAGCTGGCGCCGCAGGCGCTTGATCAGCACTTGCTGGTAAATGGTGTAAACGTTGAATAAAACGATGAGCGCCACCAATCCAAAAATGGCCTCTGTCACCTTAATCCTGAAAAGAGGTGTCGCTCCCTGAGACAGCGATGGCAGAGTGAAGGAAATCAGCGCTCCGGTGAGGAGCAGCATGACGAAAATCGAGTTAGCCCAGATCCACCAGTCCCGCTTCTCAATTCTGCGCAGATTCGCGGCGATCTCTTGATCGCTGGTCGTTTCGAGAGGCAGATGGTGCAAGTTCTTTTGGACGTCCATGAGCGGGGCAGCCGGCGTGAATCTCGTTATCCCCACCCTAAAGTGAGCCCGCCCGGTGGTCAATGGTAATTGCGGGAATTGCGGCATGGAAGTTACTTACGGGTTAACGACTTCCCTCGAACGGGGAGGCAGAAAGGCAGGAGCCCGGGATCTCTGGCCGTAACGAAAAGAGGCCCTCCTGTCCGTGCGAACGGTACCTGTACAGTGGTACGGGGGTTCTATAGATGGCCGCAAAGTCCGCTGGCAAAATCATCGAGTTAACAACCACTATGACCGCCGTCCTCATTCTCGCCTTCTCCGTCGTGGCTCTGGCGCAATTCGCCATTAGCCAATGGCGAATGATCTGGCTGACCACCGCCAACCAGCCTCTTTCGGATTCCTTGCGCGCCGCAACCGGCATCGAGGCCGAATCCATCGGACCCAACGATTTTGGCAAGCTCCTGGGACTTTGCGATGAAATGTCTCCTAGCCTTACGAATGGCACGCCGTGGCTACGCGAAGTGAAGGGCTACTACAGTGTTGTGGCCAAGCTGGAGAAAAGCTTCCGATCGATCCAGCCGGCCATATCCGCCTGGGCAGCTTCGGAGATGAAGACCTGTTCGCGCTATGTCGCGGTAATTCTCGATCAAAACCTTGCGCTCGATCTCGACGAGCGAGCCGCAGTCCGTTCGGTATAGAAAGGCCAGTCCGCTCTGGGATGCGGTTGGGGATGACGCTTTTCCCTGTCCTCCCTCCATCAAGCTAGCAAATAATTGATATAAAATGACTTAGAAGATCATCTAGTGCTGCCAGAATTTCATGACAGCGGCGTAGTCCAGATCTTCCTTCGCAGCGGCTTTAACCGCGGAATAGGTCGAAAACGCGGCAGCGGCAGCAGGGAGCGTCACACCAGCCTCCTTGGCCAGATCCAGTGCCAACCCCATGTCTTTGTGCATCAGGCGCAAGGGGAAGCTGGGTGGGTATTCGCCCTTGAGCAGCAGGGGAGCCTTTACATCCAGGACAGCCGCCCGCGCCATGCTCGACTGGAGAACTTCGACAAGTTTCTCTCCCTGTAGCCCCGCGGCCGTTACCAGTGCGAGGGCCTCTGCCAAGGCGTCCACCTGGAGCGCCAAGATGAGGTTCATAGCCAGCTTAATGGTTTGCCCAGCACCGTTCGGCCCCAGATAAAACCAGCGCTTACCCATCACGCTAATCACCGGCTCCGCATCCTTAAGAACCTGCGCATCCCCGCCCACCATAAAGACCAACTCTCCTTTTTCGGCACCCCAGGTTCCGCCTGTAACAGGAGCATCCAGAAAAGCGATCTGACGCTCGGCGCAAGCCGCCGCAATTTTACGGGCCAGCACAGGTGATACGGTGCTCGAGTCGATGTAGATACTGCCGGGGCGCAGGGATCCCAAGGCGCCTGAGCCATGCCCGGAGGCCGATTCTCCCCATAAGACGCCCTCTAGAGCAGGCGGATCGCTCACAATGGTAATGAGCACATCGCAGTCAGCAGCCACTTCCTGAGGGGAGTTAGCCAGCCTGGCACCCGCAGCCACAAGCGAATCGGCCCGCGAAGCGGTACGGTTCCAAACGGTCAGAGAATAGCCCGCCTTCAAAAGATTTAGGCCCATGGGACGCCCCATCAGACCGAGGCCAATCAATCCGACTTTTGAGCCAGGACCAATGTTCCTCGCGGGGCTGACATTTGCTCCGGGCGCTACGCTTGTTTTGATATGGTCATCTGGAGTCACAAAAAGCCTCCTGCGCGCGGGCCACAAACCGAGGACATCGCGGCGAAATGTTGGTTCTGCAGCGCGTCGATTGTAACCGAATAGCTACGGCAGAGTCGTGCGAACGGTGATATAGATCAAAGAGCGCTAGGCGGTCTTAGGACGGTTCTGTAGCGGGAGAATCGCAGAAGCACCGCCCGTCGCCGTTGTAGCGTTGGACGGGCCCTGGACTTTGGTATCGGCGGGGGCAGGCAAGGACTCCGCGCTGGGAGCCGCGGCAGGCGCTTGAGAGCTGGAAGCGGGAGCCTCAGTGAGCTCCGCTTTCTCTTCAAGGCGCACGATGTATTGGTACGGAATCTCCCAACGGAAATGCTTCTCCGAGCCCCGCTGCTCGAAATGCTGCTCCAGAAAGATAGAGCGGCCCGAGTCCGCGACAAAAGTGCCGGACGCAGGCAAAAGAATGTCTCCGGCGCGGTATTGGACTTCAACCCTACGCCCAAGAAAGGCTGAGTAGCGGGCCATACTGTTCTCAGTTTCCGTAGCGGCTAGTAACATCGTCAATGGTACGGAAGGACTCCCCCGATGTAAGTGTGGAAAAACTGAGGAATGCCAGCGATTCGCTCCACGGCCGGAGAGTTATACGCCCTTGTGGTTGGATTCTTGACGAGCATCAGATCGCAGAAAATTCTTTGCGGGGGATCGCCCTCCAGGGCTCACCATCTCAGTAAAAGTTTCTGCTTCTCTTTACTTGAAAGAGAATTGTCCCCCCGTAAATTCAGCCTCCCGCGCTGCTTGACACAATTTCCTCCGCATTGTTTACTCCCCGCAGCGAGGAGGTTCCCACGCATGAGATTCAAGCTACAGGTATCTGCATTGGCTGCCGCTGCAGTTCTTTTCTCGGTGCATCCGAGCGCTCTGCAAGCGCAAGAATCGTCACACAAACTGACGGTGATGGATGAGTTTCAAATCCAGCTCCCCACCGATCCCCAAATTTCGCCGGACGGCAAAAAAATCGTCTACGTGCGCCGCTTCGCCGATCCCATGACCGACCGTCGCTACTCCAATCTCTGGATCATCAATTCCGACGGCACCGATCATCGCCCTCTCACGACCGGCAACCACAACGACGCCTCTCCGCGATGGTCCCCCGATAGCGCTCGCCTCGCTTATCTGTCGGACACCGACGGCAAGCAGCAGCTCTATATTCGCTGGATGGACTCCGGACAAACGGCCCGCATCACCAATCTCGATCAATCTCCTGACGCTATCGAATGGTCTCCCGACGGAAAAATGCTCTCCTTCTCGTCACTAGTTCTCGGCAAAGGTCCTCACCTCGCTGATCTGCCGTCGCCGCCCGCGGGAGCTAAGTGGGCCGAGCCAGCCACGGCCTACGATCGCCTCGTCTATCGATTCAACGGCGCAGGCTACTTGAAACCAGGCTTCATGCAGATTTTTGTTGTCTCCGCGGAAGGCGGCGCACCACGCCAAATCTCCAACGGAAATTTCCCCAATGGCGGCAACGAATACGGCGCCACTCGCGCCACCTGGACGCCTGACGGAAAATTTCTCCTCGTCTCCGCCAATCGTCATCCGGAATCCGACCACGAGAATTTCGACACCGAAATTTACGAGTTCAGTGTTGCCGACGGCTCCCTCCGCGCCCTCACCAATCGCAAGGGCCCTGACAACAATCCAGCAATCTCTCCCGACGGAAAGTGGATCGCCTACACGGGTTTTGATGACCGCTTTCAGGGTCATCAGACCACAAAGCTCTACTTAATGAACCGCGACGGCACAGGCTCCCATTCCATCTCCGATAAGCTCGATCGCGACATCCAAAATCCTGTCTGGGCGCCCGACAACAGCGGCGTCTACTTTCAATATGACGAACAGGGCGACACAAAAATCGGCTTCCTCTCCCCCGACGGAACTCCCAAGAAAATTGCCGATCACGTCGCGTCCACCACCGGCGCGGGCGGCGGCGGCTCTTTCTCCATCGCTCACGCCGGCCCCGTCGCCTTTACGTACGGCCGCACAGACATCCCCGGCGATGTAGCCATCAACAACATGGGCGCAATGAAAGTGCTCACCTCTCTCAACCAGGAATTGCTCGATCAGAAGAAACCAGGCCGCGTCGAAGAAATCCGCTACAAATCCTCAAAAGACAATCGTGAAATCGAAGGCTGGATTATTCAGCCGCCCGATTTCGATGTCACAAAAAAATATCCGCTCATCCTCGAGATTCATGGCGGCCCGTTTGGCGATTACGGCGACCGCTTCGATTTTGAAAAACAGGTCTGGGCTGCGATGGGCTATGTCGTGCTCTACACCAACCCGCGCGGCAGCACCAGCTACGGCGAAGAATTCTCCAACCTCATCCACCACGCTTATCCAGGCGACGATTTCGCCGACCTGAATAGCGGCGTCGATGCCGTCATCGCTAAGGGTTACATCGACACAAATAATCTCTTCGTTTCCGGTGGCAGCGGCGGCGGCGTCCTCACCGCCTGGACCATTGAGCACACCGAGCGCTTTCGCGCCGCTGCGTGCCTCTATCCTGTCATCAATTGGTACAGCTTCGTCCTCACGAGCGACATTCCCTGGACCTCAAAATATTGGTTCCCAGGCGTTCCCTGGGAAAACACTGATCAGTACATGCAGCGCTCCCTCACCAATCTCGTCTCCAAAATCAAAACGCCAACTCTCCTCATGACGGGCGAAGCCGACTACCGCACTCCCATCTCTGAGGCAGAGCAGTTCTACGCGGCGCTCAAGCTCCTCAACATCGACGCCGTCCTTGTTCGCGTTCCCGAAGAACCCCACGGCATCAGCCGCCGCCCCAGCCATCACATCGCCAAAATGCTTTACGTAGCTGGATGGTTCCAACAACACAAATCAACAAACTAGAACCTCGCACTTGTCGAGGCCGGGTTTGTTTACCCCGCTTGCCATGAGTAACGAAGGGAGCCTCGAAGGGCCCGACCCGCTTTACCTAAACGCCACGCTTGTCCCGCCGCATGTCGTTTATCTTGGGTTTAGGTCGAGGCCTGTATAGATGAGTTCGCCCCAACTCGATCAAGGGCGAAGAAATTCAGGAGAGAAACATGATGCGTAAGAATTTGGCAGTCCCAATAATCTTCGGTTCCCTCTCCCTGGCAATGGCCCTTTGCGTCGGCCTAATGTCGCGAGCCGCAGCGCCCGCTCCAGGCCCCTCTGGGTATCACGTCATCAAGACCGTCCCGATTCCCGGTGACGAAGGCTGGGATTATCTCAACGTCGACGCCGCCGCGCGCCGCGTCTACATTTCTCACGGCTCCCATGTCGTCGTCATGAACGCCGACACCTACGCTGTCGAAGGCGATGTTCCCGACACGCAAGGTGTTCATGGGATCGCGCTAGCTCCAGACCTCGGTCGCGGGTTCGTTAGCGCTGGCCGCGCCAATACGGCGGTAATCTTCGACATCAAATCGCTCAAAACTCTCGGCACCGTAAAAACCGACGCCAATCCCGACGCCATCGTGTATGACGCTGTCACCAAGCGCGTCTTCACGCTGAACGGTCGCGGCCAGAACACCACCGCAATCAACGGCGCCGACGGCACGGTTGCCGGCACCCTCGCTCTCGGCGGCAAACCCGAGTTTGCCCAAGCCGATGGCAAAGGCAGCATCTACGTCAACATCGAAGACACGAATCAGCTAGTCCAATTCGACGCGCAAAAGCTAACCGAGACGCATCGCTGGCCCCTCGCACCATGCAAATCGCCGTCCGGCCTCGCGATGGACCTCAAGAATCGCCGCCTCTTCTCTGTGTGCGATGAAAAAGTCATGGCCGTTGTGAACGCCGATACAGGTGCAGTTGTCGCAACGCCCACTATCTGCGACGGCCCCGACGCCGCCGGTTTCGATCCCGCCACTGGCTATGTCTTCGCCTCTTGCGGCGACGGCAACCTAACCGTCATCCACCAAGACTCGCCCGACAAGTACACTGTCGTCGAAAACGTTCCCACCAAGCGTAGCGCCCGGACCATGGGGCTCGACTTGAAAACCCACAACATTTTTCTTCCGTCCGCCGAATTTGACGCTCCCGCTGCCGGTGAGCGCCGCGGCAAAATGAAACCCGGCTCCTTTGCCATCGTGGTCGTCAGCAAATAGCCATCAAGAACGCGCCCGCGCCGGTCAAGCCGCCACAGGCATCTGCACAAAATAAAAGGCGTCCCGACCTGGTCGGGACGCCTTTTATTTTTCTGTAATTTTCAGCGCGTCAGTTCGAGGGCACCACGCCAACGTTGTGCGCTGCCGCGAACAAGGACATCCCCGTCCCTGCCGACTGCGGCAGCCACCACATCTTGCGCAATAGCGGTTCGCGGCTGGTCATCATCTTTCGTCCAATGAAATCCAGCACGAGTGGACTAACCTGTGTTGCCGCATAAATTGCATTCGAATGCGAGAAAGGCCGCAGAAAGGGATTGCCTTCCGTCCCATATCCACCCGAAACCGCCCGCCGCGTGGACCACGCATCAAACGCCGCCGCGCCAGACGAGGCCGCAATCAGCCCATACCAAATCTTTTTTTGCCGCTCCGAAACATCTTCTGGGTTAAACGCCGGCTTACCTGGCCGAGTGGCCAGGGGTGCGCTCCCAGGCGCAATCGGTTGAGCCGCCGTACCGGGCGTTACACTCGCAGCATTCGAATTAGCCGCAATCTCCGCGTCCGTCTTTATCTTGGGATCAGGCACCGAAGGCAGCGCCTTTGAGAGGGAAGAATCTTTAGCCGCATCCACCGAAACGCCTGCGGGGCGCTCTGTGTCTGCCTTTGCTACCTCTACACTCTGCGGAAAGGGGTAGAGCAAAAGGATCGTTGCGAGCAGCATGTTTCACCTCAGTAGTTAAGAGCTATGCATTCCGGTCCCCACTCTCAACTACGGAGAATATACTGTCCAAAAGGGCAGGTGGCACTGGTCCTTTGGTCACATTCTTATTGGTACCCCCCGCTAGCACCTCCGTTTGCCCTTTTCAGAACTCCCGTACTAGCCCTCGAAGTGAACAAATTTTCACATTTGCGGCACGGTCTTGCCGTCCCTTTGGAGTACGCGAGCTCTGCTCCCGCTTTTCTACTGCCTCTTTACAGCTCAGCCAAAATCCTGCGTCTCACCGTTCGCAGCTCGCGTCACTCTGCTATAATCCTGTTCATCAACCGCGGCCCCGTCGCGGCTTCTCTAAAAATGGCGGCCAACGAATCCACCGCAGCCAAGCGCGCTCCTAAACCCGAGCGCGGACCGCAATCCCCACGCTTCATCGTCATCGAAGGCCCTCTTCGCGTCGGCAAAACCACCCTCGCCAAAATCCTCGCCGAACGTCTCCACGCACGCCGCATCTACGATTGCGAAGACAATCCCTTCCTTGCGGATTTCTACAGGGAAAAAGCCGGCGCCGCCTTTCGCGCCCAAATGTACTTCCTCATCGAACGCCAAAAACGCATTCGCGAAGCTCTCGCCGTCGAGGCCCCCGGTCCCGTCCTCTCCGATTTCCTTCTCGAAAAAGATCGCATCTTCGCCAATCTCAATCTCGACGATGAAGAACTCAAACTCTACGACCGCTACTACGAATCCCTGACCGCCGATATTCCCGCTCCCGATCTAGTCGTCTATCTCCAAGCCAAACCCGAAGTCCTTCGCGCCCGCATCGTCAAAAAAGCCTCCCGCGACGAATCCCAAATCGCTCCCGAATACATCGAAGAAGTAGCGGCGGCCTATGAGCACTTCTTCTTCCGCTACGCCGCCTCCGACCTCCTCGTCATCAACACCTCCGACATCGATTTCGTCGAGCGTAGCGAAGACCTCCAACAACTCCTCCGCCGTCTCCAAGAGCCGGTGAAGGGCACGCAGTATTTCCTCCCCCTAGCCGCCTCCGAATAATCCTTTTTAGTCTGCAGGGGCACGGCACGTTTACCCTGAGCTTCGAAGGGCCGTGCCCGATCTTTGTGTTTGGCTCGTTGTAGGGGCATGATTTATCGTGCCTTCTTGACTGCGCTTGGGAATTGTCATCCTGAGCGCAGCGAAGGATCGTGGCTGGATTGTTACCTCGCTCCCATCAATCGTGCCACTGGCCCGATGCCAAGCTCCCGCCTATTTCTTACTCCCGATACAAATCCCCCGCCAGATATTTGAATCCCGAATCCACAGCCACCGTCGCCACCGTACTCCCACTCCCAAGCTCCCGTGCCAACTGCAGCGCCGCCGCAACATTCAAACCCGACGACGTCCCCGCAAATATCCCCTCTTCCCTCGCCAACCGCCGCGCCATCTCGCGCGCCTCCGCTTCCTCCACCGTCCGCACTTCGTCAAAGTCGCCGTCCTTCAAGTGCGGCGGCCGAAATCCCGCAGCAATCCCCTCCACGCGGTGCGCCCCACCTTTTCCGGTAGTAAGCACGGGCGACGACGCCGGTTCCAGCGCGACAATCCGCGCCTCGCATCCAGCCTCCTTCAACGCGCGCGACACTCCCACAATCATTCCGCCCGTTCCAACTCCGCCGCAAAACGCCGTCAACCCATCGCCCGCCTGCTCCACAAGTTCCGTCCCAATTCCCATGTAAGCCCGAATCGCGTCCTGATTATTAAATTGGTTGGTGTAAAATGTCCCCGGCTCCTTCGCCAATTCTTCCGCACGCCGCTTCATCCTCTGATAAAGCTCCGGCACAAGCTTGCCGCCCTCCGCAGGAAAAATTTCCAAGTCGCCACCGAAAAGACGCATTGTCCGCAGCTTCTCATCCGAAAATCCATCCGACGAAATCGGCGCAAACCGATACCCTTTGATCGCGCAAACCATCGCGAGCGACGACCCGGTACTCCCTCCCGTCCACTCCACCACGCGCATTCCCGGACGCAACTCGCCCCGCACCTCCGCTCCCTCAATCATCGCCAAGGCCATCCGATCTTTGTAAGACCCGGTCGGATTGTAGTACTCCAACTTAACGAGCACCTCCGCCATCCCCGCCGACGCAATTTTCTTTAATCGCACCACCGGCGTATTCCCAATCGCCTCCAAAACCGAATCCCGCACCTGATTTTTCCCCGCCATAGTTCTTCTCCTCCACCGAGTCGTAACTCGACTCCATCCGTATCCCTGCCATTGTAGGGGCACAGCATGTCTATCCTGAGCCTCGAAGGGCCGTGCCCGCCATCCGCGTGCAACCTTCAAACTTCGATTCACGCTGGTGCGTTGGATTGCAATAACGCGTTGATGGTCGCAAGCAGTGGAGCCGTCCGACTCACCCCGCCGCCTCCAAACAACCCTTTAGCACTTGACGAAAACCACCACACCGTCATTTCGCAACTCGGCCTCACCCCTGGCCATAGGCCGCCACCAAGCCCGTTATTTCGAACGGACCGGGGCGACGGCTTTTCTTTCCACTTCTCTCCTGCGAAGTGGACGGCCGGGAAATCTCTCTTCGCTTCGCTCTTTCTCCTTTTACCAGCGTAAGCCTGCCAGCAATCCGCTCAACTTGATACGCGCGGTCATCTACCAGCATCCCTTGTGGAAATGTGGACGCGCTCACACGCCCGCGTGACACGTTAGCCATGGCCACGCTTCATTAAGCGGACCGCTAACCATCCTGTTTTCTTTGTCTTAGTCGCCGGTTGCCGCGGGATTCCCCACGGCAACCAATCTGCCTTCTACCTGTTCGAGTATGAGCTTTCACCGCAACGAACAGGGGCTGCAACCATGTCAGCCAAAAAACTCACCAGCAAGCTTCACCGTCCCGTCGCCACGATTCTTTTCTCCACGCGCACCCTATCCGTGCTGGCGCTCACGGCGCTTGTTCTAACTTCCTTGACAGTCGATCGGCTCTGGCCGCGTCGCATGTACATGTCAGCGCAAAATCGCCGTCTCGCCCCGAAAGTCCATGGTCGAAACATCGCACTTCCATTCTCGAACGAAGTGGCCTGCGCCGAAATCGCTTCATTCGACGATCAACTCGAGGCGTTCCTTCGCTACGAATATCTCCGCGGGCGCGACCCGGACGACGCTGCGAAAATCTTCTTGACGTCGGACCGCAGCGGCAAACGAGCGAGCTACAAAATCTATATGCTCGTCGAAAACGATCAGCTCACCGCTGTCCCTCGCCTCAACCGAATGGAATCTCACGGCCTCATCACGCACTATGAACTCGTCGCGTGGACGCACCAGGATCTCGCGTTCGCGCAAAAACAGAGCCGCATGTTCGAGAATGCCTACAAGGTTCCAACCGAACAAACACTGGAAACGCTTCCCTCGTTTCAATTGCTTCTCGCTCTCGCGGATTTTCTAGTTTTCAAATCGCAAACCGACTGGCGCGTTGTGGGCCAAAATACGCGAGCGCCTCAGCCGCTCACTCACCATCAAGCGCTGCGGCTCGCATCGGACATTCTCCATGTCGCCCATTTTTACAATCTGCCTCTCGATTATTTTCTCGGCGTCGGCGCAATGGAAAATAATTACATGGATGTGAACGGCGATCTCACCCACGCCGTTTGGAAAAAGCGCGCGGAACGCGGCGATATCGTTCTCGAACACGATCGCAAGCGCGTCCTCGTGAGCGACTACTCGATCGGCGCGTGGCAAATTTCCCGCGAAACGCTGCGCGCGGCTCATCAGCTCTATTTGAAGGATAAGCGGAATTACGATCAGTTGCCGCCGCGCCTGCGTCCATCGCGCGATCTCGACGTGAATTCGGTCAACAGCGAAGTCCTCACCACTTACGCGGGCCTCGTGTTGCGCGATCTGCTTGACCGCTTCGGCGGCGACGTCGACCAAGCCATTGGAGCGTACAACGGCGGCATTCGCAATCCCAATCCGGCCTACGCGGCTGGCGTTAAAAATGTCGCCCTCTATGCACGTAGAGTACTCGAGCACGCGCCGCTTCCCGCCGCGAAATCTCCAGCGGCCGCACTGCCAAACGGCACTGTGCTGTAGTTATGTGCTTTAGCCGCATGTTTTTGTGTTACGGATTTTTCGGCGGCTTCACTGTGCCTGACCGGAAGGGCAGGTTCTTGAATCGTGCCAGCCTGTACGTTTTCGATGTTGCCTGCGTTCGCCGCGCGCGACTAGAGTGTTGGCAGCCCAGTTCCACAGTTCGCAAAATGAAATCTGTCTTGGGAACATCCGCAAGCAAGCCAAAACCCTCGCCTCTTGAGGGCTCCGGCAATTTCCGCGTTCTGCCAGACGGCTCCAACTTGCAGCAAGTTTTGCGCCGCGAGTGGTGGTTGTGGCTCTCCGCATTATTCGTCACCACACTTTCGTGCGTCGCTTTTCTGCTCTCCTCGTTTACTTCTTTCTTCCATCACGCCGATCATTTTTACGAAATCGGTTCGGATCAAGCGCGCTGGGCCACGCTCTGTTTGCTTCTCGTTTTCAACTCCTGGCTCGTCTATCGCCAGTGGTACTTCCGGCGTTTGCGGAAGCAGTCCGCGGAGCAATCCCTTGACGCGCAAGCTATGCCTCAGCAATTTTCGGCAGCCACCGGGCTTGACCCGATTACGGGTTTGTGCACGCGCTCATCCCTCGAGCAACATCTCGGTAAAGAAGTGGCTCGCGCGCGCCGCCAAAACACTGCGCTCAGCCTCGCTACTCTTCACGTAGACGAGTTCGCGCATCTCAGCTCGCGATATGGCAAGTCGGCCGTGGATGCCGCTCTCAAGGAACTTGCACGGCGCCTGAAAAAAGCCAGCCGCGGCTCGGACATTGCCGCGCGGCTCGCCGACGACGATTTCCTGCTTTTGCTGCCCGAATGTGGATTGAACGAAGTTAAACAGGTTTTGAATCGCCTTGGTGCCATCGAGGTTAGCGCATCAGGCGAACGAATTCCCCTCAACTTCACTACTGGGTGGGTCGATTACCAGCCTGGCGATCTACCCGCCGATTTGCTCAAGCGGGCTGCTGAACTTCTTCATCTTTACGACACCGCGGCGCACGAAAGCTTTTCTACCACTCTCGCGCCTCACTAGCTTCCACCTACGTTTCGTACCACCTTTTCTTGTTAACGCTGACGCGCTTCCAGTCGTCTTGCACTTCAGCAAAATCAAATTGGGGGCGTGTCATGAACTCTCGTTCTGCAAAGACAGCTGGCTTCCCGGTGCTCTCGCTGGTGCTTGTCCCTATGGTTTGCGTCTCACTGGCCGGCGCTCCCTGGCCTTCGGGAACCGGCGCGGTCTCGGAAATTGCCGCGATGCACATTGCTCGTGCGAGTCATAGTTCCACGCTTCTGCCGAACGGCAAAGTGCTGATCGCTGGCGGATTTGCCGGGAGCGGCGGCGAGTACAACCCTTACCGCACCGCTGAGCTGTACGATCCGAACTTGGGGACGTTTCAGTCAGTCGCAGAGATGAGCATTGGACGCTCCGGCCACACCGCAACGCTCTTAAAAAATGGCAATGTGTTGATCGTTGGCGGCTGGACTGGGCGTTATGATCTTCGTGGCTCCGCGGAAATTTACGATCCCGTGGCGAACGCATTTACTCCGACGGGAAACCTGGTGATCGAACGCGCGGGAAACACGGCGACACTTCTCGCGGATGGCCGGGTGCTTATCACCGGTGGCGAGGATCGCCAGGAAAATAAAATCGCCAGCGCCGAGATTTACGACCCGTCCACCGGAAAATTCACCCAGACAGACACCATGGCCGAGGCGCGTGCCGCACACACCGCTACGGCTCTCAAAGATGGCCGAGTTTTGATCATAGGTGGCAGCTCTGGCCACTATCCTTCACAAAACGTCTATCGCTCCGCCGAGCTATTCGATCCGGTCACGGGTAAATTCAGTTCCACCGGCCAGATGACTGTGGGCCGTCACAAACATGCAGCGATTCTCCTTCGAAGCGGAAAAGTACTCATCGTCGGTGGCTCGGACAACCGCGATTGGCATGGCGAATATGCGAGCGCTGAGATTTACGATCCTGCTACAAAAACATTCGCTGGTACCGGAACGATGAATACTACGCGGTTTAAAATCCCCGCGGCAGTGGCGTTGCTCCCCAACGGTAGAGTCCTAGTTGCCGGCGGCGGCCCATACGCAGAACTGTTTGACGAAACCTCTGGTACTTTCGCAAAAGTTTCGGGCTCGTTGGGAGCCGCTCGCTTTTTCGCCTCCGCAACGCTCCTGCCGGACGGCAAAGCGCTCATCACTGGAGGCTACGCCGAAAGCGACGGCAGCCTTCCTGCCACGCCCGCTTCCTGGCTCTACCAGCCATAACTGAACGCCCCAACTCGTAGATGATAAGATGGCCTCGCTCGGAGACCACAACGCAAATGGCTGAGCTGAACAAGAAGCGCGTCGAAGGGATTTTTACGAAGAGCAAGCAAGAGAAGTGGCCGTATCCAAAAATATTCGATGCACTCAAAAACGCGGGCGTCGAGTACTACGAGACAGAAGTCGCTACGCACGGCATCGTTTATCACGGGTTGGGAGCCTCCATCCACGAACCTCCGCCTCCGGAATTCACTCCGTTGAAAGTCAGCGCAAACTTCGATGCTGTGGGAGTGAAGCTTGCCATCGAACGAAACAAAACCAAGCCCGACTATCTGGTATTTCTGCAGGAAATCGCGCGCGCAGGAGTAGTGCGCTATCGCGTTGATATGAACGCCAGGGCCGTCAGCTATCTTGGCGGCGCCGGTCAGGCTTACGTGGAACCGGTTCCGCAATTTTAGCTTCCGCCTCAGCAGTACCGTGTGCGAATTTCCTTCGCTGAATTGCGACTTCCCTCTAGAATTCTCCGGGCGTCGAAACAAGCTGCCCATTGCATCGGATGATCCACCGGAGGAGCGGCCATGAAAACGGAGCAACCAGCAAAATCCCCGAAAGTTCTGGTGATCGACGTTGGCGGGACGAACGTCAAGCTGCTGGCGACGGGACAAAAAGAGCCGCGAAAATATCCTTCTGGCCCGACGATGACGCCGCGCAAGATGGTGAGCCTGGTAAAGAAGTCCGTCGCGGACTGGAAGTTTGACGTTATTTCCCTCGGCTATCCTGGGCCCATCATTAATGGGCATCCGCTGCGCGAGCCGCACAATCTGGGACACGGCTGGGTGGGATTCAATTTTCACAAAGCATTTGGCTGTCCGGTAAAGATTCTCAACGATGCCGCGATGCAAGCGGTTGGCAGCTATAAGGGTGGGCGGATGTTGTTTCTCGGATTAGGCACGGGATTGGGGTCGGCGATGATCGTCAACGGAGTCTTGCAGCCGATGGAGTTAGCCCACCTTGGCTACAAAAACGGGAAATCCTACGAAGACTATCTTGGCTTGCGCGGGCTGAAAAGAATGGGCAAGAAAAAATGGCGGCGGTACGTGGCCAAGGTTACGAAGAGTCTGAGGGTCGCGCTCGATGCGGATTATGTGGTGCTGGGCGGCGGAAACAGTAAGTTGCTGAAGAAGCTCCCTCCTGGTGCCAAGCTTGGTAGCAACGAGAATGCGTTTCTGGGCGGCTTTCGGATGTGGCAGAAAAATCAGGTAGAGAATCCTTTTTGATCGCTTCGTTTCTCGTTTGACGGGCGAGAGCGCCCCCCCTCTCCAGCAGCAGTCGGGGATAACCGCCAGGCGGACCTCACAACTTCCAATCTTGCTCTTCCGCTTGTATATTGCAGCCGAACTTCGAGGAGGCTTTCCACATGGAACTTTGGTCACGCCGAAAATTCTTTCTTACGTCACTTGCCAGTAGTTTCGCCGCAGGGGCGGGCAAAGCTCTTGGGCACACGCTTCCGGCGGATGGAGTGGAGCCGATGACTCCGATCGCGCCGGCGCAAGGCACGCGCCCGATTATTATTTCCAGCGCCAACGGACTTCACGCGCTCGATAAGGGGATGGATATTCTGAAGAAGGGTGGCGACACACTGGATGCTGTTGTTGCGACCGTGACTATCGTCGAAGACGATCCGAACGACGATTCGGTCGGCTTCGGCGGCTTGCCCAATGAAGAATGCGAGGTGGAGCTCGACGCGAGTGTGATGCATGGGCCTACGCATCGTGCCGGGTCTGTTGCTTCGGTGCGCCGGATCAAGAACGTCGCGCGGTTGGCGCAAACCGTGATGGAGAAGACGAATCACGTGATGATCGTTGGCGAGGGAGCGCACCGATTTGCCGTCGATGAAGGTTTTGAAGATATGAGCCTGCTCACCGAGCATTCACGCAAGATTTGGCTGGCGTGGAAAGCGGCATCCTCGGTGAATTGGCGTCCTGGAATTGATAGCCCGGAATGGAAAGAACACGTTGCGGCGATTTTCGATGGCGACAAGGAGAAAATCGCTTATGCCGAACGCGTGATTGCCCATCCGCCTACCGGCACGATTCCGTGCATGGCCGTGAATGAAAAAGGAGACATCTCAGCTACGACGACCACGTCAGGACTCGCTTGGAAAATTCCTGGGCGGGTAGGCGACTCGCCGATTATCGGGGCGGGGTGCTTTGTGGACAATGAAGTCGGTGCTGCCGGATCAACCGGAAAAGGCGAAGAAAATGTTAAGATCTGCGGCGGGCACACGATTGTTGAAATGATGCGGCTGGGAAAGTCGCCCCAGGAAGCTTGTCTCGAAGCGCTGGCGCGCATCGCGCACAACTACAACAATGACAAGAAGAAGCTCGCGACGTTTCACATTTTCTTTTATGCACTAAATAAGGACGGCGTGCACGGCGCGGCTTCACTATGGCGCAATCACTATGAGGAGCCGCAGCATTCGGTTTATGCGGTACACGATGGAACGCAGGCGCGGTTGGCGGAATGCAAACCGTTCTTCGACGAAATCAATACGCATGGATAAAGTCCCCGGATAAAATAGGCTCATGGACCAAGCGAACATTCTGATCATCGGCGGTGGTGTCGTTGGCTGCGCGATTGCGCGGGCCGTTTCGGCGCGTTGGGAAGATGTTTTTCTCGTCGAGCAGAATCCCAAATTGGGCATGGCGACCAGTTCGCGCAATAGCGGGGTCGTGCATTCCGGCATCTACTATCCGAAGAATTCGTTGAAGGCGCGCCACTGCATCGAGGGAAACCGGCTTACCTACGAATTCTGCAAAAAACATAGCGTTCCGTTTCGGCATACGGGGAAGCTGGTTGTTGCGGCTAACGCGCATGAAGAAGCGGACCTCGAAGCGCTGAAGAAAAAAGGCGAAGACAATGGCGTAGAGGGTTTGCGCATCATTGGGCCAGACGAGATTCGGAAACGCGAGCCGCACATCCGCGGATCGGCGGCGATAGTTGTGCCTTCGACGGGGATCGTTTCGGCGGAGGAACTCGTGCACGCGTACGCGCGAATTGCCACTGGCCAAGGAGCAGAAGTCGTCACGCACGCGCGCGTCATCTCTTTGGAACCTGTCGCTGGCGCGATACGCGTTGGACTTCTCATAGGTGATGAGGAAGGTGCGCAGGACGAAACGATTGAAGCGCGTTGTGTGATTAATGCTGCCGGGCTTTATGCGGATGAAGTGGCGGGCTTGCTGGGGAACAATTCGTGGAAGATTTATCCGGTGCGCGGGGAGTATTGCGAGGTGCGCGGGCCGCGAGCTTCCTTGATCAACGACCTCGTTTATCCGCTCCCGCACCACGACGGGCTAAGTCTTGGCGTGCACTTTACGAAAACTTTGTGGGGAACGTTTCTGCTTGGCCCTACGGCCACGTACGTGGACGGAAAAGAAAATTACGAGAAAAATCGTCTGCCGATTGCTGACTTTGCCGAAAGCGCGAAGACGCTTTTGCCGGAAATTGAAGAGAGCGACTTGCATCTTGGCTATTCGGGGCTGAGGCCAAAGCTGGTGCCACCTACGGGCCATGGCATCGCGGATTTTGTGATTACGCGCGATTCGGCGGTGCCGCAGGCAATTCAGTTAGTGGGAATTGAGTCGCCGGGGTTGACGGCGGCCCCATCGATTGCGGAGCATGTGGCGGGGTTGGTAGGAGAGATTCTGGCGTAAGACGCTGAGAAGCGTTGCCGAACAACGGGCACAGCGTGCCGTGCCCCTACGAAGAAAGCTCTCACCATTCAACGATTACGCGAACAAATTTTTTCTTTCCCGCTCTAATGAGAAATTCCCGCGGTTTGCTAAGGTCGATGTCTTTGCGTGGGTCATCCATCCGAAGACCGTCGATCTCAACACCACCTTGTTTTACCAGTCTCTCGCCTTCACTCTTCGAGGGCACGAGCTTCAACTCAACTAGAAGGGCACTAAGCTTCTGTGCAGGTCCGCCACTTATTCTCTGAATGGGCGCTTCGGCGGGGGCTTGGCGGTCACGGAAGACGCGTTGGAAATTTTCGGCGGCTTTGCGGGCGGGTTCTTCGCCGTGGAAGCCGGCGATGACTTCTTGGGCTAGGCGCATCTTTACGTCCATGGGATGCGTTGTGCCACTTGCGACTTCTCTCTTCAGGGCGGCAATCTCGCTCGGGGTGCGGTCGGTCACCAAATCGTAGTAGGTCCACATTAAATCATCGGGAATGGACATGAGCTTGCCAAAGATTTCAGCGGGGGGCTCGGTGATGCCGATGTAGTTGCCGAGGCTTTTGGACATTTTGCGCTGGCCATCGAGACCAACGAGTATGGGCATGGTGACGGCGACTTCGCCGGCGAGGCCGTAGGCGCGCTGGATGTCGCGGTGGACGAGGATGTTGAACTTCTGCTCGGTGGCGCCGAGCTCGACGTCGGATTTGAGGGCGACGGCGTCGTAGGCCGTGAGGAGCGGGTAGAGAAGTTCGTGGACGGAGATGGGCTGGTGCTGTTCGAGACGGGAACGAAAGTCTTCGCGCTCGAGCATGCGAGCGAGGCTGTAGTGGCCGCAGATGCGAACAATGTCGTAGCTGGAGAGTTTGTCGAGCCACTCAGAGTTGTAACGGACTTCGGTTTTTTGCGGATCGAGGAGTTTGAAGACTTGCACGAGATACGTTTCGGCGTTGGCGTTGACTTCTTCGCGGGAGAGCGGCGGGCGCGTTTCGGAGCGGCCGGTGGGATCGCCGATCATGGCCGAGAAATCGCCAATTAGAAAAATCGCGGTGTGGCCCAGGTCCTGGAAATGTTTTAGTTTGCGGAGGACGACGGTGTGGCCGAGGTGGATATCGGGGGCGGTGGGATCGACGCCGAGATAGACGCGGAGCGGAGTGCCGGTTTTGAAGGAGTGTTCGAGTTTCGCTTTCAGCTCGGCTTCGGGAATGATTTCGGCGGTGCCTTTTTTGAGGTAGGCGAGCTGTTCTTCGACAGGTTTGAATTTGGTTTCGGACATTTTTCAGTTCGATTGAATGACGCGGCGGCCTTCGATTTTGAAACGACCTTCAAGGACGATTCGAACGGCTTCGGAATAGATTCTGTGCTCCTCCTGCAAAATGCGCGCGGAGAGTGTGTCCTCCGTGTCTTCGTCGTTTACTGGCAAAACGGCTTGGAGAACGATCGGGCCGGCGTCGAGATTTTCGTCGACAAAATGAACCGTGCACCCTGCGAATTTGACGCCGTATTCGAGGGCTTGGCGCTGAGACTCGAGGCCCGGAAAAGAGGGCAGCAGCGACGGATGAATGTTCAGAATGCGATTTGGGAAGGCAGCCACAAAATACGGCGACAGTAGGCGCATGTAACCGGCGAGGCAGACTAGGTCGACTTTGTGTTCGGTCAGGACGGCGACGACTTGGCGGTCATACGTTTCGCGCTCCAAACCTTTAGAAGGAATCGCCCGCGTCGCGATGCCACGTGAATTTGCGCGATCGAGCCCGGGCGCACCTTCCCGGTTGCTGACGACGATGGCAATCTCCGCGTTCGGAATTCGGCCGGATGAAATGCTCTCCGCGAGCGCTTCGAAGTTCGAACCGCGGCCGCTCAAAAGCACGCCTATGTGCTTCTTCATAAACAAAAAACGTTAACACAACCGCGAGCATCGGCAAAACTTCGGCTGTACCTGAGGCGAGTCTGGGCCGCGTCCTTTGTGACAGGCAATTGCATCGCAAAGTGGGCGGCATCGCGCTAGAATGCCCGTTCGCCGAACGTAAATTCCTTTCGAAAGCGTGCACCATGACCAATCGTACCAATCTGTTTCGCCGACACTTTCTCAACACAGCGACGAAGTTACTTTTGGCGCTTGGTTTCTGCGTTGCCATTTCCTATGCGCAGCAAAGCGCGCCGGGAGCAACGAAGAGCGCTGTGGCCGGCGGAGTGGCAGGTTCGCACGATCCGGGAGAGCCACCCCAGAACGCGCCGCATCCGAAGACTCTGCCACGACCGGCCGGCGCGATCGCGCGTTCAAGCATCAATGAAGCGACGATGCGGACCATCATTCATGAACAAGTCAGCTGCGGGACGCGGTTGACGCTTTCTTCGTGGACGGATCCTAAGCGCGGGATTGGCTGCGGGCGCGACTTTATTACAGCCCGATTCAACGAGATCGCGAAAGCATCAGGGGGAAAACTAGAAATCGTAGTGGACAAATTCGAGTCCAAGTCGGAGAGGACGGGGCCGAATCCGGTACACCTCGAAAACGTGTATGGAATCTTGAAAGGCTCCGATCCAAATCTGGCGAAGAATGTTTTCATTGTCGTGGGCGATTTCGACTCGCGGCCCTCAAACGTGATGGATCCCGAAGCCGATGCGCCGGGAGCGGATGACGATTCTTCCGGTGTCGCGGTGGTGCTAGAGTCGGCGCGATTGCTAAGCAAGGCGGCTGCCGCTGGGCATGGCGGCCGGGCGACAGTTTTATTTGGCGCGCTCTCCGGCGAAGAGCAGGGGCTCTTGGGGGCGTACCGGCTGCTGGAATGGACGAAGGAGCAGGGGTACACGGTGGGAGCGATGATGGACAACGACATTGTCGGTGCGGACCCGGCGCCCGGCGGGCCGCATCGCGTGCGCGTGTTTGCGGAGAATGGCACGATCGAGGATTGCGATGGGCCACAGCGAGAGTTGGCGCGCGCGATCGAGGAGATCAACGGGCGGTCAGCGATTCGAATGATTTTTCGGCTGGACCGCTATGGACGCGGCGGCGATCACTATCCGTTTTCCAAAGCGGGCTTACCGGCAGTGCGGTTCACGGAGTCGCTGGAAGATTACAATCACCAACACCAGACGCCGCGAACAGAGAATGGGGTCGAGTATGGCGACTACGAAAAGTTTTTGAATTTTGCGTTCATGGGGAATGTGGCGCGAGACAATGCGGAGGTGTTGAGACAACTGGCGCTGGCACCTGCGCCGCCAACGAATGTGAAGTTGACGGGCGCGGTTACTCCGGATGCGAAAGTTTCTTGGGCAGCGGACGATGACGCAGATCGCGCGGGGTTTGAGATTTTATGGCGCGAGACAACCGAAGCTCGGTGGAGCGTTTTCGATTTTGCGGAGAAAGCTGGACAAACGGTGTTGAAGGATGTTTCGACCGATAATCACTACTTTGCCGTACGATCCGTTGGGAAGAATGGAGCGCGGTCGATTGCGGTGATTTCCGAAGCGGAGCGGCGTGCTCCTCCGACGCCGACTGCACCTAAGCAGTGAACCTAGATTGCTGATGCGTTGCCAAGATGTGGCGCAGCATGCTGCGCCCCTACAAATAATAGGGAAAACGACGAGGATGCGCGCTATGGCGTGGTGACGGCGGGTTTATAGATAAGGCCGATCACTATGCCGACCAGGAGCCACTCGATAAAGTAAGCGACGGCTTGCTGGATAGTAAGCCTTATGCCGATGTTCAAGTTCACGTAATTGTGTACAACGAAAGAACAGATCGCGAAGACTCCGACTAGCGCGCCGAAGTGGGCACCTTCTGCAAGGCCGGAGCCGCCCCGGTAGAGCATCGCGTAAATCACCGCAAGCACCACCATCGCCACGAACATGGCGGCCATTCCGGCTGGCATGACGCTCTTGATTCCTGCCTGGGATCGGTACACGGCGGGATATTTCTGAAACTCGTTTCTCATGAGCGGCAGCAGGCCGAACGCGAGCCCACCGATGACAAAATAAGCGACGAAGGCGCCAAGAGCTGCGAGAAAGATGCGTGGGTAGTTCATTCTTGCGATTCCCCGAATGATTTCAGGGGTACCTTGTACCACAGAACTTGTTGGACGGTTAGATGGCCAACGAACGCTCGAGATCGGCGAATGCGAATGCTACGCCTGGATGCAAGAGGCGCAACATTCCTTCACCTACGCGCAGGATAAAGCTACGCCACGACAACGGAAAGCAAGATGCCACCGGACGCACCTTAGTGTTTTGGCAGTGCGGTTGGTTGGGCGAAGGTGATGAAGTGGCCGGACGGATCCTGGACGGCGAATTCGCGCATGCCGTAGAACGCGGTGCGTTCCGGCATGACTTTTTGTACATCCTTCATAGCGGCTAAAGTGGCGTCCAGGTTGTCTACTTCCAAGTACAGATACGTGGGACCTTTTCTGGCTGCGGCCGCCATGGCAGGCGGGGCGTCGTGTTCGACGCTGGCGTAGGTTTGGTACATGACTTCGGCGGAGCCACTTTGGAAGGCGACGAAAGCTAGCTTGCTGCCATCGGGGACCTCGATGGTTTTGGCGAAGCCGAGACGGTCGATCCAGAAGGGTAGGACGGGCTCGATTTCGTTGACGAGCAGGACTGGAGTAATTTTCTTCACGTTCATCGATTTCATCTCCTAAGGTTGTGTTCACAATTCAACGGGTTTGTAATTGCCGATGTCTGCTCGAATTCCAAGCCGGGCTAACATTTCGCGCGGATCCAAATTCATTCTCTGATGGAGCGCGGCGACGGCCTTGCGCGCCGGTTCCATGGCTTCGGCGTTTTCCCATTCGACGATCGTGACGAAGTTGAATTCACCAGGGCCCGAGGTTTGTTCCAGGATGGCGTCTTGTACGAAACCTGCCTGCGTTCTGAGGAGGGCGTGGGTGGCTTGCACCTTTTCCAGGAATTCGGCGCGGGCATCAGCCGGGACGCTGAATTTGTCGACTCTAAGTATGGCTGGGTCCATGATCGACCTGCTTCCCCAATGCGTTCTACTGGACAGATTCTTCTTGTATTCTAATCTAGTCTTAATTAGACTAGCTGAGAATAGTAGACGTGAAAAACGAAGTCAAGGAGATTTTGTAATGAGCGTTGAGACGGGAATAGCGAGAAACAACATGCGGCGACCGGAGCGGCAGCTCAAGGATTTGATTTCGATCGGCCCGGCGATGCTACGCGATTTCGAAATGATGGGGATTCGCAGCGTTACCCAGCTGGCGAAACAGGATCCGCAGCGCATGTATGAAAAGATGGGGCGTTTGACGGGGCGGCGGCAGGATCCGTGCGTATTGGATACGTTCTGTGCGGCGGTGGCACAAGCGAAGAATCCGCGATTGGTGGCGGAGAAATGCCAGTGGTGGTGGTGGAGCAGAGAGAGGAAGAAACGAAGCAAAGACGCAAAAAAGTAAAAACAGCGAAAGAAAGAAAACAAAGAGATACCGCAGAGACGCAGAGATCGCAGAGGAGCGCCGAAAGATTGGAGAGAACTGTCAAATCGAAGAAGAAAATTGGGAGCCTCACTACGCCGGACTTGGTTCTTTTGAGTTTGCTGGCAGAGCGGCCAATGCACGGGTATCAGGCGAATGCGGAATTGGTGAGGCGCGAGATAAAGAATTGGGCGGGAATTTCGCGGCCACAGGTTTATTATTCGCTGGAAAAGCTGGCTCGTGCGGGGCTGATCCGTTCGCTGCAAACGGATGAGCCAGCTTCGGGACCGGAGCGCAGCAGTTTTGAAACGACGGCGAAGGGGCACGCGGCGCTGGCGGAAGCACTTGAACGCACGGAATGGACGACGCAGCGGGATCGGCCACCGTTTTTAACGTGGGTGGCGCTTTCGTGGCAGGCGCGTCCGGGAGTAATGAAGCGGCAGATTGCGCGCCGCCGGGAGTTTTTGGAAAGCGAACTTGCAAAAGATAAGAAAGTGCTGCGCTCGATTTTGGAGGAGGTTGGGCACCCGTATCATGAAGCGGTTTGGATGGTGAGTCTGATGATCGAGCAATTCAAAGTAGAATTGCGGTGGCTCGACAGGGTGGAACGGGAGCTTCGGCGGCGTGGACCGGCGAAGCGGCCTGAATATGCAGGGGAAGAAGAGAAAACGTAACGCAGAGACACAGAGTGCGCAGAGAAGAGTAAGGGCAAAACCAGGAATCGGGGAGGAATGAGTGCGGGAATCGGAGCGGTTTCGAATGAAGCAGCAAGTGGTGGTTTTTGTGAGCTTGGTTTTGGTGGCAATCGCAATCAACAGCCAAAAGGCTGCGGCGCAGGAGAAGCGGCCGACGGCGCGAGAAGTAGTGGCAGCGATTCAGGAGCATGTGGGAGTGCAGTGGCAAAAGGAGACTGTAGACACCTTCAAGGCCGGCAATCCGGATACGCCAGTTACCGGAATCGCCGTGACGATGATGGCGACGATGGACGTGCTGCAGCGCGCGGCCGCGAACGGGCAGAATTTCGTCATCACGCACGAGCCGACTTTTTACAACCACCTGGACGTACCGGAAGGAATGGCGGAGAGCGATCCCGTGTGGAAAGAGAAACGCGAATTCATCGAGAAGCATGGAATGGTGGTGTGGAGATTTCACGATCACTGGCACATGAGAAAACCAGACGGAATTCTGGCGGGAATGGTCCACGCTATGGGTTGGGAAAAATATCAGCAGGGAGAAAATCCGTATTTGTTTACGGTGCCGGAGATTACGTTGGAAGCGCTTGCGACGGAAGTCGCGAGGAAGCTTGGGTCGCCAGTGTTGCGGGTAGTGGGACGGCCGGAGATGAAGGTGACACGGATCGCGTTCAGCCCCGGCTCGGCAGGATTTGTGCGAGAGACGCATGCGCTGGAGATGGACAACGTCGAGGTGCTTTTGGTGGGAGAGACGCGGGAATGGGAGACAGTGGAGTACGCGGCAGATGCCGTATCCGAAGAAAGAAAGAAGGCCTTGATCGTAATTGGGCATATTCCTTCGGAGCAGGCGGGGATGGAAGAGTGCGCGCGTTGGCTTAAGACATTTGTGAAAGATGTGCCGATTGAGTTTGTGGCGGCGAAGCAGCCTTTTTGGACTTTGGCGGAACGAGAGAAGAAAAACTAAGTCTAAGAAAAAAACTTACACAGAGAACACGGAAAGCACAGAGGACACAGCGAAGAGGAGACAGGCAGGAATGCCTGTCCTACTACAGATTGAGGGAGCCGGAGTGGGCTACCCGGGATTTGCCGGCATCGCCGCGCTCGATGCGGCCGATGCGGAAGAACTTTTCGCGGCGGCGTTTGAGGTCGGCTTCGACGGATTTAACGTAGGCAGGGGGCACGACAAGGATCATGCCGATGCCCATGTTGAAAGATTGCAACAATTCGTTGGTCTCGATTTTTCCGAGGGTGGCGAGAAATTTGAAAATGGGCGGAATCGGCCAGGACGCGAGGTCGATTTGCGCTTTCACTCCGGCGGGGAGGACACGCGGCAGATTGCCGGGAATGCCGCCGCCGGTGATGTGCGCGAGAGCGGAAACCCAGCCGCGCGCGACGATATTTTTGAGTGCTGGGGCATAGCACAGGTGCGGCTTTAATAGCTCGGCGCCGATTTTGTTTCCGACTTCCGCGACGTAGGTGTCGGGCTTCAACTTGGCGACTTCAAAGACGAGTTTGCGGGCGAGCGAGTAACCATTCGTGTGCAAGCCGGAAGCCGGAAGGGCAAAGAGCGCATCGCCAGGTTTAACGGCTTTTCCCGTGAGAATTTTTTTGCGCTCGACCACGCCGACGATAAACCCTGCCAGATCGTATTCTCCAGGAGGATAAAATCCCGGCATCTCCGCAGTTTCGCCGCCAATCAATGCACATCCCGCTTTACGGCAAGACCGGCTCATGCCTTCAACAAGCTGCTCGATAACCGCCGGATCAAGTTTTCCCATCGCAAGGTAATCCAGGAAAAAGAGCGGCGAGGCGCCCTGCACGAGAATATCGTTGACACAATGATTGACGAGGTCGCCGCCGACAGTAGAATGCACGCCCATGGCCATGGCGATTTTCAACTTGGTGCCGACACCGTCCGCGCTGGATACGAGAACGGGTTCTTTCCACTTTTTACTATCGAGGGCGAAAAGCGCCCCGAAACCGCCGATACCGCCAAGGACGCCACTGGTGAATGTGCGATTGGCGTGATGCCGGATGCGCTGCTTCACTTCGTCGGCGACAGCGATGTTCACTCCGGCATCGGCGTATTTCATCGAGGGTGATTCGCTTTCGTTTTTGTCCGGGCGCAGACTCGCGTCCGTCGTGCATTCTGCGGAGTGACCTGTAATCTGCCGCGGCGGGCTCGCGGCGAAATCCTCAAACTTATCGAGCTAGCCGCTTATTGAACGCGCGCTTAAGCACGAGCTTCAAGACAAAACACGCGGATCAAAATGTTCGGAACAGGCGCTTCCATCTCACGGTACCGGGATGGATGACAGCATTCGCATAGGCTTCAAATCGTTCGCGAATCTGTCCGGGCTCCCAGGCATCTTGCCCGACATCGAGCGACATATAAATCATCACTGGCGTGCCGATAATGTCATTTCGCGGAACACAGCCCCAGAAGCGGCTGTCATAGGAATTGCCGCGGTTGTCGCCCATCACGAAATAACATTTGTCCGGAACTGTGAAGGGGAGCTTCAGGTCGCCCGGCTCGCTGCGGCCAAGCGTGTAGTTTTCGCTGAGCTTCTGGCCATTAATCCAGACGGCGCCGTCGTGAACGTCGACAGTTTCGCCGGGAAGGCCGATGACGCGCTTCACGTAGTCCGGTTGATCGGGCGCGAAGGGCGGCTTGAAGATAATGATCTGCTGGCGCTTGGGATTGCGCCAAAGCGGGACATGCCAGTTAGTAAAAGGAACGCCTGCGTCGTAACCGATGCGGCTCATGATGAGGTGGTCGCCGATGAGAAGCGTGTTTTCCATTGAGCCAGAAGGGATAACGCGCGCCTGGCCAATGGTGCCGTTGATCAGAAGAAAAGCGAGTCCCACCCAGAACCAGGCCAGGGCTTCGCGTTGAACGCGCTTACCCATAGGGAGCTTGGGTTCTTCGGCGGCGGTTCGTGTTTCTTTAGCGGCCTCTTTGCCGCTCGGTTTTTCTATTGCGTCAACCTTCACGTTCCACCACCACGGGCTTTTCCATAGGAGCGTCGTCCATCGAATTGCCGTTCTTTGCGTCTGGAGCGTGTCCATTGCTCTCGCGGACTTCGAGTTGCACGAGATCCGTGGGATAGACGCCGGTATAACAAGACGTACAGAACTTGCCTTCGGTGTCGTTCACGGCCTGTCGCAGCGCGGGGAGCGAGACGTAACCGAGCGAATCCGCGCCGAGGAACTTGCAAATTTCTTCGGGAGAATTCGAGGAAGCGATGAGTTCTTCGCGCGTGGGCGTGTCCACGCCGTAGTAACACGGAGAAATCGTGGGCGGACAGCTGATGCGCACGTGGACTTCGCGGGCGCCGGCTTCGCGGACCATGCGGACGATTTTGCGGCTGGTGGTGCCGCGGACGATGGAGTCGTCGACAAGGATGACGCGCTTGCCTTCGATGAGGCCGCGGATGGGATTGAGTTTTAGTTTCACGCCGAAATTTCGGATGGCTTGCGACGGCTCGATGAACGTGCGACCGATGTAATGATTGCGAATCAAGCCCATGCGAAAAGGTATTCCTGATTCGAGCGCGTAGCCTACAGCAGCGGGCACGCCGGAATCAGGAACGGGCACGACGATATCGGCATCAACGGGATGTTCTTGTGCGAGAAGGCGGCCGAGGGCTTCACGGCTCTCGTTGACAGAGCGGCCGAAAATAATGCTGTCCGGACGCGCAAAATAGACGTGCTCGAAAATACATTGCTGCATTGGCTTTTGCGGCGCGAAGTGGATGGACTCGATGCCGGAGCGCGAGATGCGTACCATTTCGCCTGGCTCGACTTCGCGGACGTACTGGGCATTGAGCAGATCGAACGCGCAAGTTTCGGAAGCGACCAGCCAGGCTTCACCGCCGGTGGGCAGAGGCAGCCTGCCGAGCACAAGCGGGCGAAAACCGCGCGGGTCGCGCACGGCAATCAGTTCGTCCTGCGTCAGAACGAGAAGCGAGTACGCGCCTTCCACTTGATTGAGCGCATCGCCCAGCGCACCGGAAAGATTACGGGCTTGCGAGCGCGCGATGAGATGGACGATCACTTCGGTATCGCTATTAGTCTGGAAGATTGAGCCGCGATGCTCCAGTTTGCGGCGCCATTCGGCGGCATTGGTGAGATTGCCGTTATGGCCGAGCGCGACTTTGCCCTTGTTGCAGTCGATCATGATGGGCTGGGCGTTGAGGAGAGCCTTGTCGCCAGCGGTGGAGTAGCGCGTGTGGCCAATGGCGAGCGTTCCCGGGAGCTTGGCGAGTTCGCTGGGCTGAAAAATTTCTTCCACGTCGCCCATAGCGCGGTGAAGGTAAAGCTCGGTGCCGTCACTGGAAACTATGCCGGCGGATTCCTGGCCACGATGCTGAAGCGCGTAAAGGCCGAGATAAGCGAGATTGGCGGCTTCTGGATGGCCGAAGACGCCGAACACACCACATTCGTCGTGGAAGTGATCGTCCGCGTAAGCGAGTTTTTGCGTCATTTTGAAATTAACGTCTGCTCAAGCGAATTGGCCCAGATGCCGCGCAGTGTGTCGATGGGGGAATCGACTACTGCACTCCCCTTACATTCGATGCGCAGCACGTTGTTAAGTTTCACTTTGCCAATCTCGCGCGCGCCCACGCCGTATTGTCTCGCAGTTGCGAGGACAGCGGCAAGTTTTGTGGGGGAGACTGAGAGGACGCAGCGGGCGCCGCGTTCGTTGAAGAGTGTGTGTTCGGCGGGGGCGTCGGCATCCAGATTCACGGTCGCCCCTAAGACGGAGCCAACGGCGAAGCAAGATTCGGCTAGTGTGACGGCGATGCCGCCGTCGGAAATGTCGTGGGCGGATTGCACGGATCCGTCGGAGGCCAGAGCGACTAGGCAATCGATCAGGCGTTTTTCGGCGGCGAGATCGATGGCTGGCGGTTCGCCAGAAACGATACCCGCAATCGTTTTGGAATATTCCGACGAGGAAAATTCGCGAGCAGCATCGTGTAGGGGCACGATATATCGTGCCCCTACGGTTGCAGATTCCGGCGCGCTTGCTCCATCGAGGAGGACGATGGTGTCGCCATCGTCGCGAAAGGCAATTTTTAGGACGCGGGAGGCGTCTTCGAGAATGCCAAGGATGCCGATGACTGGCGTCGGATAAATGGATTTGCCGAGTGTCTCGTTGTAGAAGCTGACATTGCCGCCGGTGATGGGCGTGCCGAGTTCGGTGCAAGCAACGATCAGGCCATCAATGGCTTCGCTGAATTGCCACATGACATCCGGCTTTTCCGGGCTGCCGAAATTGAGGCAATTCGTAGCGGCGATGGGCCGTGCGCCTGAAGTGGCGACGTTGCGTGCGGCTTCGGCGACGGCATGCATAGCTCCGACGCGCGGATTCAACTGGCACCAGCGGCCGTTGCCGTCTGTGGCAAGCGCCAAGGCGCGTTTTACGATTCCGGTTCGCGGATCCTTGATGCGCACGACAGCGGCGTCGCTTGCTCCAGGGCCAGCGAGCGTGTTGGTACGGACGCTCGTGTCGTACTGCTCGGTGATCCAGCGTTTCGAGGCAATGGCCGGAGAAGCCAGAAGTTTTGCAAAATTTGCGTTGAGATCCGTACCGTCCGGCGCGAATGCGAACCAATCGGCTGATGTTTCGTGGCGAAGTGGTGGCTGCGCGATGGGTCGGCGGTAGACCGGGCCTTCTTCGGCGAGCGGATGCGCAGGAATTTCGGCAGTGATCTGACCGTGATTCAAGACTTTGGCGATACCGCCTTCGGTGACTGTGCCGACCACGACGGCGTCGAGTCCCCACTTTTTGAAGACGTCGAGCACTTCGAGTTCGCGGCCTTTTTCCGCGACGAGGAGCATGCGCTCCTGCGATTCGCTGAGCATGATCTCGTAAGGGGTCATGCCGGTTTCGCGTTGGGGGACTTTGGCGAGATCGATTTCGATGCCGGTGCCGCCGCGCGAGGCCATTTCCATCGTCGAGCAAGTGAGCCCGGCGGCGCCCATGTCTTGAATGGCTATGACTGCGCCAGTCTGCATGGCTTCGAGGCAGGCTTCCAGCAGCAGCTTTTCCATGAACGGGTCGCCAACTTGCACGTTCGGGCGCTTTTGTTTGGACTCTTCGGTGAATTCGGCGGAAGCGAGGAGTGATGCGCCGTGAATGCCGTCGCGACCAGTTTTTGCGCCGACGTAAATCACGGGATTACCGATGCCTTTTGCTTTGGCGAGGAAGATTTCTTCTTTGCGCGCGATGCCCAAGGCAAGCGCGTTGACCAACGGATTTTGCGAATAGCACGGCTCGAAGCTGACTTCGCCGCCGATGGTCGGCACGCCAAAACAGTTCCCGTAGTGCCCAACTCCGCGAATCACTCCGTCGAGAATGCGGCGGTTCTTGCCCGCGTCTTCATCGCTCGTACCTTTACCTGGAGTAATTTCACCAAAGCGCAGCGAATCGAGAATCGCAATTGGCCGCGCGCCCATGGTGAAAATATCTCGGAGAATGCCGCCGACGCCGGTGGTCGCGCCCTGAAACGGTTCGACAAAGCTCGGATGATTATGCGATTCGATTTTGAACGCGGCAACCAGGCCATCGCCAATGTCCACGACGCCAGCGTTTTCGCCAGGTCCTTGCACCACGAGTTTGCCGCGCGTAGGCAAGCGCTTCAGGTGCACTTTGCTCGATTTGTAGGAGCAATGCTCGCTCCACATCACACTGAAGATGCCGAGTTCCGTAATGTTGGGATCGCGGCCCAGGATTTGCTGGATGCGTGCGTATTCGTCTCGTGTCACCCCGTGTTCGGCGGCGATTTCCGGAGTCACTTTGATTTCGGCGCTTGCGGTAGCCATTTGTACGGTTCGTGTTCCTTCAGTCGATTTTCGGTTCGAGATAGCGATCAAATCCGGCTGGCCACTCGCTCGCAGGTATGCCGTCTTCCTCGGCGTTCATGACTGGCTTGCACATCTCCAAATCGTTCGAGACTCCTAAAAACGCGCGAAATTCTCCCCAGACGGCAAGGCCGCAAGCGGAGCCGTCCACGGCCCAGCCAATGTCCACTACATCTTCGTCGACGACAACATTCGCGCGATTATAAATGTCGGCGCACCTCAGGATTTTTTTCTGCTGCCCGCTGTATAGATAAAACCAGCCGGTTTGGTCAGAATCCTCAAACACAGCAAAAAAACCTTCCGGCCCGGGCGCGTACAACATGAAATTGCTGGTGTCCTGCGCGGCTGATGCTGTGCCCTTTTGCTGTGAAACAACGCCACTCCGGGCACTTTTCTCTTCTTGCTGCCAGTGCTGCTCCCGTGCGCGAACAAATTCCTCGTAGCTTAGCTCAGAAAGTTCTTCATTCATCGAATCGCTCAAAACGAGAGAGAGTTGAGGATCCCCGGGACTCTTTCGAAAAATCTACTGCAATTCTCACGCCGTGGCCTTCACTGTGCCCACAAGAGCTTCCACCATCGATTTGAAAATGACCAGACCGTCGTCCGAACCAAGAGCCGATTCCACCGCGCGCTCTGGATGCGGCATCAGACCGGCAACGTTTCGTTCGCGATTGCAAATACCGGCGATGTTGTTCATCGAACCGTTGGGATTGCCTGCGGCATCATTCAATCCGTCCAGGGTTGTGTAACGGAAAACAACCTGGCGATTTTTTTCAAGGTCCGCGAGCGTTGCCTCATCGCACGTGTAGTTGCCGTCGTTGTGCGCGATGGGAACCGTCAGGATTTGGCCGGCCTTCGCGGCGTTGGTGAACGGCGTATCCGTTTGCTCGACGCGAATGTGAACGGGCCGGCAAATATAGCGCAGCCCGCTGTTGCGCATCATCGCGCCGGGAAGCAAACCCGCTTCGAGCAGAATCTGGAAGCCATTGCAGATACCAAGCACCATGCCGCCGCTCTTGGCAAATTTTTCGACGGATTTCATTACCGGGGAAAACCGCGCAATAGCGCCGGTACGCAAATAATCGCCATGCGCAAAACCACCCGGCAAAATGATGGCGTCGCAATTCGCGAGATCCTGCGACTGGTGCCAGATAAATTCGACGGGTTTGTGCAGCACGCTGCCGATAGCGTAAAACGCGTCGTGATCACAATTTGATCCGGGAAAGACTACGACTCCGAATTTCATTGCGTGTTGGCTCCGTAGGTCATTCGGGAAACTTCTATTTTAGCACAGGGTCGCGATTTCAGACCGAAGGTGAAAAACAAGATAGGAGATAACGCAGAGATGCAAAGGAACTGAGAAAGCGCAGAGAGCAGAAATGTCTAACGGCGTTTCTTCGCGCTCTTGCGGGCTTTTGCTTTTTTGCGCGGCCGCTTTACCTTTTTGGGATTTTCAGCGGCAGCCAATTCGCGGCGTTTTTTAGAGGCCCAACTCGGCTTGTTCACCTGGCGGCCGCGGGCGATAGCCAGCGCATCGGCTGGAACGTTTTCTGTGATTGTGGAGCCAGCCGCAATGTAAGCGCCATCGCCGACGCGCACAGGCGCGATGAGCGCGCTATCGCTACCGATAAACACCTTGTTGCCGATCGAAGTCGGAAACTTGTGAAAGCCATCGTAATTGCAGGTGATAGTACCCGCTCCGATATTTGATTTTGCGCCGATCTTCGTATCGCCCAAATACGTCAAGTGCATCGCCTTGGTGCCTTCGCCGATAGTGCTCTTCTTCAGCTCGACGAAATTGCCGATGCGCGCGCCAGCCTTCAAGTGATTATCTGGGCGCAAACGCGCAAACGGCCCGATGATCACGCGATCATCCAAACGGCTCTGCGCGACCACGCAATGCGGCTCGACGGTAACGTCATCCCCAAGCAGCGCATCGGTCAGCACGCTGCCGCTGCGAATCATGCACCGTGCGCCAATCTTGGTTTTGCCGAGGAGTTGCACGCCGGGATCGATCACCGTGTCTTCACCCACAGTCACTTCCGGATCGATCAGCACGGTCTCGGGCAATTGAATGGTCACGCCAGCATCCATCAGCGCGGCGCGTTTCCGTTCGCGAAATACTCGGTCCACTTCCGCCAAATCCGCGCGCGTGTTGCAGCCAAGAACTTCGCGCGGGTCCGGGGCAACTTCCGCAAGTACCGTATCGTTCTTGGCGGTCATCACGCCAATGGTGTCTGTGAGATAAAGCTCGCGGTGATGATTGTTCGGCTTGACGTGCGCTAAAGCTGGCCAAAGTTTATCCAGCGTAAAACAATAAATCGCGGAGTTGATTTCGTTCAGCTCGCGCTGGTCAGACGTGAGCTGCGACTCTTCCACAATGGCCGCCACGGCAGTTTCGGATTTTCGCAAGATGCGACCGTAGCCGGACGGGTCGGCAAGCACAGCGGTCAATATCGTGGCGGCGGCATCTCCAGCGCGATGTGCGGCGATGAGAGCCTTGAGCGTTTCCGTCCGCACCAGCGGCGCATCACCAGGCAAAACAATGGCAAATTTCGCTCTACCCAAAGCGCGGCGCGCGACTTGCATCGCATGCCCTGTACCGTGCTGCGGCTGCTGCAACACAGTCTCCGCGCCAAGTGGCTCTACCATGGACGTCACTTGCTCGGCTTGGTGCCCCACGACGACGAGCGTTTGTTTTGCCCCGAGTGGCGCGCACGCACGGACGACGTGCTCAATGAGCGTGCGCCCTCCCGCGCGGTGCAATACTTTCGCGAGGCTTGATTTCAGCCGAGTGCCTTTTCCTGCGGCAAGGATGACGATAGCGAGATCATGGTTGGACATGGTTTCAGCCCATTCTGCGGGAGCATCAAGGATTTCGCAATTGCGGATGCTTGGGACGAGGCGAATACCTAATCAGTGGCCGGTGCAGGAGTTAGAGTGGTTAGACGAACTTCGCGTTCTACTGGTGCCGTTTCTGCTGTTGTAATCGTCCAAAGAGAAGCGTCGCCCAGAAGACGGCTGACAAGCTGCGTATGAAGCGCGTGACCCGCTTTATAAGCCTCAACGCGAGCCAACAACGGCAAGCCGGCCAAGGCCAAATCGCCAATCAAATCCAGCGCTTTGTGCCGCCCAAATTCATCTGGAAAGCGCAGCGGTCCATTCATTACGCCGTCGTTGGTCAGGACGATGGCATTTTCCAGCGAACCGCCGCGAATCAAGCCCATGGAGCGCAGAGGCTCTATATCCCGCTCGAAACAAAAAGTACGCGCGCGCGCCAGGAGATGCCGAAAAGTCTCCGGGTTTACCACCATCTCGACTTCTTGTTGACCGACAAGCGGATGAGGGAAATCGACGTAGCAGCGCACGCGAAATTCGTCCGCGGGGTAAATGCCGATCCGCCGGTCGCCTTCCTCCACTTCCAACGGCTTCAGTACCTTCAAATAGCGGCGCTTGCGGCGTAGTTTGCGAACGCCTGCACGCTCTAGCATCTGCATAAAAGGCTCCGCTGAGCCATCCAAAATGGGAATCTCGATCGAGTCGATGTCGATAAAAATGTTGTCGATGCCGCAGGAATAGATTGCCGCGAGTAAATGCTCGGTGGTGGAGAGCAGCACGCCTTGTTTCATCAAGCTGGTGGCATAGCTAACGCGTGCGACGTTGTGTCCTTGTGCCTCAATGGGAAAATTGTCTAGATCAGTGCGGCGGAAAACAATACCGGTATCGGCCGGAGCAGGAAGGAGGCGGACGTGCCCGAAGACTCCGGTGTGAAGACCCACACCTTCAGCAAAGGCCTCTTTCGCTATAGTGGATTGGAACATTGCCCCTCTTAAAGATAGCATGTGTTTGCCACGTTTTTCGCTCTTTGTCCATGTATTTCAGTGACTTATAGGAACACAAAGCGAGCATCTTTGTTTTGGTGTGTCAATTCCACATCATTTTCCATGCTAAGCGTGTCTTACACCCCAACCTGGCCCCACTTGCCTGCTCACAAATCGAATTTCCCAGGCTTCCTTTATCATTCCCGGCGCGTCCCATCTTCTGAGGGTGCTATAATTAAAGGTCTGTTTCTGTGGCAGCTTCGCGAATTCAGAAGGGGACAGGTGAGGCATGAATCGAACGGCTCGCATCGGAGTTCTTTGCGCATCGGTGGTTATTTTCTGTTACGCCGGTCTAGGTCATGTCCTCGGCCGCACCCCGGACGACAAAGCCTATAAGTCGCTCACGGTATACAGCGAAGTGCTCCAAAAAATCCAGCAGGATTATGTCGACGAGCCGAATCTCCATTTGGTGACCTCGGGCTCGCTCCACGGAATGCTCGAATCTCTCGACCCGCAATCTAGCTATCTGACCGCGCGCGAATACACGGAATACAAGCAAAAGCAGGCAGCGAATGCTACGGGTGATGCCGGCCTCACACTGAGCAAGCGTTTCGGCTACATCATTGTGGTTTCAGTTTTGCCGGATAGTCCCGCCCAAAAAGCAGGCATCCATAGCGGAGACATTTTTGAATCGGTCGCGGGCTTCACAACGCGGGATATGTCCGTCGGCCAGGCCATGAACTTCTTGCACGGCCAGCCAGGCACGGGCGTAAAAGTTGGGGTCATCCGCCGCGGCAAGGCAGACCCAGATGAAGTCGACCTGGTTCGCGAAAAACTCGGCGTTCCGAAGATCATCGTTGAAAAGGTTGACCCGGATATCCTTGTCCTTCGCTTACCTTCGCTCGATCCGGGACGCGCCGATGAAATTCGTTCCAAGCTGCAAGAGGCGGAAAAGCAGGGCATTCACAAAGTGATCCTGGATCTTCGCGAATGCGGTCGCGGGCCGGTTTCAGAAGCGATTGCAGTCGCCAAGCTTTTCGTTCCTTCGGGGACCTTGACGACGCTCCGTGGCCAAACGGTTTCCACCCAGGTTTTCTCCGCAGATCCCAGCAAAGTGGTTTGGAAAGCGCCCGTTTCCGTGCTGATCGACGCAACAACCTCCGGAGCAGCGGAAGTGTTGGCGGCCTCCATGGTCGCGAATCATCGTGGGGACGTTGTTGGTGAACGCACCTTTGGCATGGCCTCCGAACAAAAACTCATCTCGCTTGATGACGGGGCGGCTCTATTCCTGACCGTCGCCAATTATTACAATGGAGATGGCAAGTCCATTCTCGAAACTGGCGTTGTGCCCTCCGAAGTTGTGCGCGCTTCCGCTGAAGACGAAGCGGACACCGGCGATGACGATAGCGGCTCTGCCGATGCGCAGAAAGAGCCTTCGCCTCCTCGGCCCTTGTCACCCGAAGATCCGATCTTCCGCAAAGCCCTCGAACTATTGAAGGCTCCGCAGAAAAAAGCCGCCTAGCGTTCTGTGCTCGTTCAGCGCGGGACAACAACTCAAATAACTGTGTCCCGACATCAGTACCTCACGCGGCGCCGAACTGCGTTCCCATTTGCTTTCTTGTTTCTAGTGGCCCTTTTCGCTTGGGGCTGCAAGAGCGAACATCCCAAACGTCTCTCACCCAGCCAAGTCCACGGGATCACCCGCGAAATGGTGCATGCCACCGCTGGTTTCGGCAGAAAGCCGGGAGACATAGCAACTCAGCTTCAATTTGACGGCACGCATGCGGATCGCGTCGATCATCTTTTTGTGGCGCTGCCCGCGGGCGCTACCGAGCAATCCCAGCGAGAATCGACGGCCCGCCTGATCCAATCGCTGGACCGTGTCGCCACTTCGCACAATCTTACGCGCGACGAGGGAACAAGCTCTGGAGCACTTCTGCGGTTGGATTATCGCAGTGCCGGCGTGATCACAAATTCTGTCCACATCGTAGCTCCGACTGCCCGGGCCGCTTCTTCGCCGGCTCCTCGGCAGGGCGAGAAGAACAGCGGTGCCCGCTTGGCTATCATCCTTGACGATCTCGGCAGCGATCGCGCTGCCTCGGACGCGATTTTCGCTTTGCCTTACCCACTGACCATTTCCGTCCTGCCGAATCATGCGCATTCCGTCGAGATCGCTGAGGAGGCACATCGCAAGGGGTACGAAGTCATGCTGCATCTCCCCATGCAATCCGTTGGAAACGAAATGGCCGAAGCACAGGAACTCCATCCGGGCATGCCGGCCGGCGATATTCCTGTGCTCTTTGAACAGATGATGCAAAGCGTTCCAAACGCGGTGGGCGTCAACAATCATCAAGGCTCTCAGGCCACCGCCAATACCGCGCTCATGGAAGAGCTGATGCCTATACTTCAGAAGTGGAATCTTTTCTACGTGGACAGTCGCACCACCGCGGCGACTGTCGCGTACGACACGGCGCAGCGACTCGGAGTGCGCTCCGGTTTCCGGAATGTCCCGTTCCTCGACGATGTCGCCGAAGTCTCCGCTGTGCGCAAGCAACTCGAGCTGGCTCTCCGCGGCGCAAAGGATAAGGGAGAAGCCATTGCCATCGGGCATCCCCATCCAGCGACGCTGCAAGCGCTACGCGAAATTCTGCCGCAAGCGGAAGCGCGGGGCGTGCACCTCGTTTACGCTTCCGATCTCGTACACTGACGGAAAGCGTTAGAAATTTTCTAGTAGTTAAGTGGAATGTTTGGCTGTTCTTTCCTTGCGGGGTATAAGCGGTCAAAAACAAAAAAGAATAAAGCGAGGATCAGAAAATCGATGACGCTGCCTTCGGGCCCGGGCGTGCCGCCGGTCAGCCAGTTCGGGCCGTGCAGCGTCGCATTCGAGAGATGTCCAGGAAAGATCATTCCGCTGTCCGGAACGGAAAACAGAAACGTCTCTCCAAAATCAAAAGCCGCGTGCATCCCGAGCGCAAACCACAGGCTTCCCGTGCGCTTCAGTGTGAAACTCCAGAACAAACCCACGAAGAATACGCCAGCTACACCGATCCAGCCTTCGCCGGGATTCAGGAGGTGCACAGCTCCAAACGCAAGGGAGAGAATGACCGCCGCGGGCCAAAAACCAATGCCGTCGGCTAATGTGTGCAAAGAATAGCCGCGAAAGAAAAACTCTTCGAATAGGCCGACCACAAAGAAAAAAGCTCCCCAAAATAACGCCCACTTGGCGATCGCTCCTCCATGTTCGGCCAAGCCGCCAAATGAATATCCGCCGAACGCAGCAATCAGCCCAATCAACACGGAGATCTCGCAGAAACCAAAGAGGCATCCGAGCCAAAATTGTTTGCGGAATACGCCTGGCGCTGGCAATCCGTAGACGCCCATAGAGCGTTTTTCCAGCTGTGACATGATCCAAGCCGCAAGAAATGCCGCAAGAAAGCGTACCAATTCCGCTAGGAACTGATAACTCGGAGAAAAAATACCCCAGGCCGGGCGCAAGATAAAATTAAGAACAAAGGTGGAAGCCGTCCAAAATACAAAAAATACCGCCGCGTAAATCAGGAGCCGCCAGCCCGCGCGTAGGCCCGTTTTGTTCAGGAACACAATTTCCGGAAACCCGCTCGGGGACGAATTTAAAGGCCTTTGCGGCTCAGGCGGGGCGCCGAACGACTGGTCATCCATTTATTGCTCCAACAAAACTCGCACCAGCCGCTTTACTCTCTGACGCCCGGGCGAGCGCCCGGTAAGCACGGGCGCGCAGAGCACTTACTGAACGCAGCGGCCAGAACTCAATCTTGTGACTCTGACGGGAAAACAAAATAGCACAGTGCTGCGCAGGTGTTCGTGTATCTCTTCACCAAATCTAAGTTCGTAGCCGTTTCTTTATTCTTTAGCGCGAAGTCAGTCTCGCTACGTAAGGTGAAGCGCCGCGGCCGCCAGGATCCGCCGGCTCTTTCTTTCTTGCACGAACACGATTGCCCTCAAATTTCCTTCGTTCCATTTCGAATCTAGTTTCACAGCAGGTTGCGCGCTGAATCCTTCCGGACCGTCCTTTCCAATAACTCCAATCACTTTCAATTCCCGCAACACCGGTGAATGCTGCAATTCTTTTCCCACGTTCTCCCCGCCTTTCACCGAGGTGTGCAGCCCACTCTCCGTGATGGCGAGAAAGACCTCCGCAGTGTCCTTGGGGGCAGCGCTCGCGGGCTTCTCAACGTTTATCTTTAGTGCGACCGAATTGTTCTGTATGGGCGAAACTTCGCTGATCTCCACTTTAGCTTTTCTTGTTCCCGCAGCTTTTTCAATTTCCTGGCGGGCCATTCCTCCCCGGCTGCCAACAAATTCGGCTGTTCCGTCTACTACCATTTCCGGGGTATAGGGATTGCCATTATGGAGAGCGCTCGCATAGTCGTACTGGCGCGTGGTCCAGGCAGAAGAAGAAAAGGGGTCTTTCCAGCCCAGCTCGTCCCAGTAAGTGACATGCTCCTCAAGGGCGATAATCTCCACATTGCCCAGCGGTTGCCGGTCTTGAAGCTCCGCCAGCAGGGCGTCCGCAGGGGGGCAGCTTGAGCAGCCCTCCGAGGTGAAAAGCTCTACAATGACGGGCTCACGATCGGCCGCCCCTTGGGAACTCTGGACTTGCGCGGTCCCTCCGGCTTTCCATCCCCAAGTCAAAACTCCTGCGAAGACTACCAGAGCCGCTGCCGCCACCAATCTCATAAGAACTTCCTCCGACTGCTAGTTAATTCTGATGCCAGGAACAAAAGCTAAGAAACTTGCCCTAAGCCATATACAGACTGACAACCGCCTAACTAGTTTGCTATAGTTAACCGGTTATCCAAAATTCCATTCCGTAGATCGTCTCTTAACCGGTTCACCGAGGTAAACGCAATGACTGACACGCCGACTTCGGCTGGCCTCATCGGTGGCCGTCTTTCTATCGACTTCGTCAACGAACTTGGCCCCTCTTCCGATTTTTCCTGGGAAGAGCTCCTTCGCTTTCTTCTAGTTACCCGAATCATTTCCTCGGAACGCAGTGCTCAACTCCTTGCGCTCCCCCAAAATGACCCTCAAAGCGCTGGCACTCTCCTCGGCAAAGCCCAAAGGCTGCATGCTGCCCATCACGATTGCTTTAGCGCGCTTATCCACAAAGAGTCCCTGTCGCGCGATTGGGTCGAGCCCATCAACGAAGTATTGCGCATTACGGAAGGACACGACGAACTGCTCCATCAAAACGGCGCTTGGGGTCTGGATTTTGTCGCCCGCGAAGGTGGCTTGGACTGGCTTCTCGCCGCTATCGCGCGCTCAGCCGCGGAACTCATTGCAGAAGGCGCAAGTGTCCGCCTGCGCGTCTGCTCCAATCCATCGTGCGGTCTCTTTTTCTATGATAACTCACGTACGCGGCGCCGGCGTTGGTGCTCGATGTCCAGTTGCGGCAATCGCCATAAGGTCGCAGCTTTCTCCCGCAGGCATGCCGCAGGCCGCCACTGACCGAAGCATACAAACCGTCAAATTCTTCCGCTGCTATTTCACACATTTCGGCGGTTCGCCTTTGGACCACGGATCATAGCTATGCGCAAAAGCCAGCCGGTCTGCCAGCGGGGGATGCGAATACAGCCAGAATGTAATGAATTCAGGCGGATTCGGGTCCGCTAAGTCAGCCTCTCCCAATAATTGAAACGTTTGCGCCGCGACCTCCGAGGAATTCGGAACAATCCCGTGGGTAACCTCTAAACCGTAGACGTCCGCAGCATGTTCCTGCATACGGGAGAAGCCGTTCGCCACCGGCGACACCAGAAACATTCCGATCTCCACCAGCAACAGCAGCACGGCGAAGGAAGCCCAATCTTCAGGTCCGTAGATCCTCCACTCGCCGGCCCAGCGGCCTAGCGCCCAGTGCAGAGCGCGAAATAGGGCATAAAACCCAATCAGCAAAAGGACAGCAGCAAATAAAAATCCTTTCCAAACATGACCGAGAACATAGTGTCCTAGCTCATGCCCAACGATAACGAGCGTCTCGTCGGTTGTTGCCTTCTGAATCGTGGTATCCCAAACCACGACGCGCTTCGACGCTCCGAGTCCGGTCACGTACGCATTGATTTCGTTCGTCTTTTCGCTGGCCTTCATCAAGAACATGCGCTCCGGCGGAATCGGGACACCCGCATGTCTAGTCAGATTTTCGATGGCCGCGACCAAATCTGGATTCGTAGCCTGCAAGGGTTCAAATTTATTGAAGAGTGGGTCGATGAACCACGGACTAATGAACACAACGAAAAGCACGATAGGCAATGTCGCGACCCAGAAGAGCAGCCACCATCGCCGCGGGCTCCTATGCATAACCGCGGACAGGATCAGCGCAAGAATCAGTGCGAATCCCATCATCAGCAACTCACCCTTGGCCCAATCCAAGACCCAGGCTCCCCAATTCTCCACCGACATTTCGTACCGCAGCGAAAGTACGTGCCCGTAAATTCGCAATGGCAGAGCAACGAAATCCACGGTCAAAACCAGCATCGGCACAAAAATCAGCGCCTGAATCCATCTCTTGTCGCTAACGCTCTCCGCCCAATCCCGATATTTCGCGGCCATTCCCAGCCGCAAGAAAACGACCAGCGCCAGTACATCGAGTCCAACTGAAAAGAAGTACATGATGTAAGACGCGCGCGAGTACGCGACCGCCTTTTCATAACGGTCACGCGAAAGTACATATTCCCCGCTTTTTGCTTTCTGCGGCGCCGAAGATGAAGAGGATTGTGTTTCAGGACGAAGCAAAGTCGCCGCAGCGGCTTGCGCGGAGAGCGGCTGCGCACTCGCGGTTATTGTCGCCCGCGTGGCTCCGCAAATTCCGGCGGATAGACACAAGCTCAGACATAGCCGCACGCCGAAACGGTGAAATGAGACACACCGCCCCATTCAGACCTCCTCGCAAACCACTCAGCGGAACCACCCGTGCGTTACCGACCAAGGCCGCACGCCGCGGGAGTATGCCCCACGAAGCGCCTGCACGCAAGACTTGAGGTGATGAATAAGGGATTGGGAACCGCAACGCGGGCAACTTCCCCCTAGCTCACCGAGAGGCTCTAAGGCGTAACAGGGGTCGGCGCGGGATGTGCAGTCTTCAGGCAATAATTTCGTACGGCACCCGTCGTAGTTAGCCCGATGTGCGCGATCGATGTCCAACGTTCCAGTTTGTGATGACCGTAACGATGGAACAAATACGACGCTCCGATGGAAACTCCGGTTGCCGACGCTTCAATCACCGCAAATGCCGCATGATTGTCGACGATATCGTTCGTCAGAAAAATCTCCTGTCGCCCGCGGCTCCGCATATTCAACGTCGAAAAATAATCAAGCGTTCGCGACGCGCCAACCCCGGCAAACAACCAGTCATTCTCTTTATCCCAAAACCGGTGCGTCTTCTCCGGCGGTGCATTCTTTTCTTTTTCTGAAATCGAGGAATCAACTACAGCAGACGCTCCGGCTGCTGGCGCGGGCGACTCCTGCCCGAGTGCCGTGCTTGCGCAAATAGCAGCGGTCACTACGATCAATAGTATCAATCCGAGTCTAAAAGGCAGGCTCATCGCTTTCCACGATTCGTCATCAATTCCTCCGATTCCTGAATCTAGCATAATCGCAAAGTTCTTAGCCGATCCGCTTCGCCTCATCAAGAGAGCCGTTGCCACATTCGCATCATCCCCGCCCACAGGAATTGTCGTTGGCCAAGCGAGAAGGTATTCTTAGGGTTGACCCTGCCCGTAGCCTAAAGAGGTATAAAACCATGTCACGATGCATCTCTTTGCGCTTGGCACTTGCCACTCTAGTCGCCTCTGCCATCATTCCGCTGGCAGCACGTGCGCAATCGCAGGACTCGCAAACTCAGTCGGTAGCCGATGCCGCACGCCGGGCACGCGAGCAAAAGAAAGCTGCCGATAAGCAGCCATCTCCGGTCATCACCAACGACACTTTGAAGCCAGCCGCTCCCGTCGCCGACACACCACCTCCAGCGCCGACTCCTACGCAATCCTCGGAAGCAGCTCCAGCACCCTCGTCGGCCTCTTCAGCCAAATCTCCTGCAGATTCCTCCAGCGCGGCAGATGCCAAGCCCGCGCCTGCTCCAGGTTCAGCTGCCGCAGATGCCGACCCAAAAGCGAAAGACTCCCCTGAGGTGGCCCGCGAGAAGCAGCAGCTGGCCGATGCGCAAAAAGAGTTAGACCTTCTGCAGCGTGAGCTCTCGTTGGAACAGGACAACGTCTACTCCAAACCCAATTCCGCCAGCGACACCGCCGGCAAGGCCAAGCTCGATGACCTCACGCAGCAACTTGCGGGCAAGCAGCAGACGGTCGAAGCTTTGAAAGCGCGCCTCGAAGCTCTTCTAGGGTCGGCAGCCGGTACCGCCCCGGCAGCGCCACCAACCCCGCCGCAACCCAATCGGCCATAATCTGGATACTCGCCGGCCCGTTTTTTCTCTTGCTACTCTCATCTCTATTTCACTATTCCCGTAAACTTTTTGCCCGTTTTCCGCGTATTCTCTCCAGAACGAGCGGCCGGTCTTTTCCGCGGGACGGATTCCCATGCAATTGACGATTGAAAGTCTGAGCAAAAACTATCGCGGTGGTGTGCAAGCGCTTCGCAATGTACAGCTTTCGCTAAAGCCAGGCGTCCTCGGACTGCTCGGCCCCAACGGCGCCGGCAAATCCACGCTCATGCGCATCCTCGCCACGATCACGCAAGCTTCCTCTGGCCGCGTTTTGTGGAATGATAAAGACATCGCGCGCGATCCCGACGCCCTCCGCGGCGTGCTCGGTTACCTTCCGCAAGACTTCGGCGTTTATCCCAATCTCAGCGCCATCGAATTTCTCGACTACCTCGCCGCTGTCAAAGGCATTCCCGCCGCTGCGGCATGCGAGCGCATCTCCCAGCTGCTCGCGCTCGTAAATCTAGCCGACGCCGCGAAGCGTCCCCTAGGCGGATATTCCGGCGGCATGCGTCAGCGTGTCGGCATTGCGCAAGCGCTTCTCAACGATCCGCAGCTCCTCATCGTCGACGAGCCCACCGCGGGCCTCGATCCCGAAGAACGCGTCCGCTTTCGCAATCTTCTCTCCGAGCTCTCCGGCGAACGCATCGTCATCCTCTCAACGCACATCGTCTCTGACATCGAAGCCGTTGCCACCGAAATTGCCATTCTCGCGCACGGCCAGCTTCTCGCTCACGCCGCTCCGGAAGCGCTCCTCTCTCAAGTCGCGGGAAGAATCTGGGAAGTCGTCATCTCCAGCGCCGAGCTTCCCGCGCTTCGTGGAAAGCACCTCGTCAGCAGCACCGCCCACCGTAGTGATGGCGTACACGCGCGTGTCGTCGCCGACGCTGCGCCCTCCAACGCGGCCCGCCAGCTTGAGCCGTCACTCGAAGACGCCTACCTTGCCGTACTCGCCACACAGCGCAACTCGGCTGCGACCACCGGGGCCGCCGCGTGAAGGCTCCGCGCGCCATCTTTGCCATCGCCCGCGCCGATTTCCTCGAGCGCACGCGTCGCTACAGCTTCCTTCTCACTTTGTTGTTCGCCGTCTTCCTCGGCTATGCCGCGGCCACCGGCAAAATCACTCTCCATCTAGGCGATTATCGCGGTGTCTACACGTCTGCGTGGATTGGCGCGCTCGTAACCCTCGTCACTACTTGTTTCGTCTCGCTCGTAGGCTTCTACATCGTCAAAAATGCCATTGACCGCGACCGCCAGACCGGCGTCGGCCAAATCCTCGCTGCCACGCCGCTCTCAAAGGTCTCTTACACGCTCGGAAAATTCCTCAGTAACTTCGCGGTCCTCTCCTCGATGGTTGTCGTCCTGGCCCTCGCGGCTGTTGCCATGCAGTTTTTTGCCGCCGAAGATCCGCATCTGGATACCCTCGCCCTGCTCGCCCCATTTGTGATTATTGCTTTGCCCGCGATGGCCCTCACCGCTGCGCTCGCTCTCTTGTTTGAAACACTTCCGCTTCTGCGTGGCGGCCTCGGAAACGTCGCCTGGTTTTTTGTCTGGTCCATCCTGGGCATCGGCCTTCCTGAAATCACCGGAAAGGATTGGCTCGATCCAATGGGCATAATGACCGTTGCCGACAGCATGATCGAAGGCGCCAAAGCCAATATCCCCGGCTACAAAGACAGCTTTTCGCTCACCATCGCCGATGCGCCGGCCAAAATCGTGGACACGTTTCGATGGCACGGCGTTCCGTGGACCAGTCAGATGATTCTCCTGCGCGTAGGCTGGACAGTGGCCGCCGTCGCCATCGTCCTGCTAGCCGCGCTATTCTTCGATCGCTTCGATCCCGTAAGCTGGTTCTTCCCCGCTGGACGAAAATCGAAAAAGGTTTTGCCCGCGCATCTCGCCGAACAATCTGCCGCCGGATCCGAGGCCGCAGCGAAACCGGGCGCCGCCGTTCACCTCACGCCGCTCGCAGCCACTGCGCACACTGCCGCGTTCGGGCGTATTTTAGCTGCCGAACTGCGCCTGGCTCTAAAGGGCCTCCGCTGGTGGTGGTACGCCGTCGCCGCCGGATTACTTATCGCTCAGTTCGCATCGCCGATCGAGATATCTCGCGGTCCTCTACTCGGTGTGGCGTGGATATGGCCAGTCATGGTTTGGTCCGCCATGGGTTCGCGGGAATCCCGTTTCGGCACACGCGCGTTGCTTTTCTCGTGCGCCAACATTCTCCCACGCCAATTAGTAGCTTGTTTTCTCGCCGGTCTATCGGTCGCCGTCCTCACCGGCGCAGGAGCCGGCATAAGGCTGCTCCTCGCTCGCAGTTTCACAGGCCTCTTTGCATGGAGCGCCGGTGCACTTTTTCTTCCCGCGCTCGCCCTCGCTCTCGGCACCTTGAGCGGCACAGGCAAGCCCTTCGAAGGACTCCTCACCGCCATCTGGTACGTCGGCCCCATGAACCACACGCCCGGCATCGATTTCACCGGCGCCGCCAGTGGTCCTCATTCCATTTCCTACGCTTTCATCTACATCGCCCTCGTCGCCGCACTTCTCTTTTCCGCCTACGCCATCCGCTCCCACCAACTCCGGTCGATCTAGCTGCGAGAATTTCGCTCACTGTAACCATTTTCAGCAACGGCTCGCCTCCAGCCTTGGGCAATTTTGCGGCTCCGCGCACCAGTCACCAGTCACGAATCACCAGTCACCGCCCTCCGCAACCCCACCACAATCCATTGTGCTCAATTCTCTTGACACCACAGCCTGCTAACGGCAGAATCCACGCCAACAAGTCTGTCCGGGCCGCCCACGGGAGCTTCTGCCGCGCCAGCCGTTCGGCGCGCCGCAGAGCTGGCGGCCACTGAGGGAGCGCCAATGCAGTATCTGCCCGGTTTCACCGTGCAATGCATCAATCCGATGTGCGACCTTCGCGGCCACTGGCTCCGCGCCGATGCCACCGGCCCCATCGCTGACGATGGCCGCTGCCCCTGCTGCGGCGATTTCCTCCGCAACGTCCCTCCGCCGCTCAGCCCGCGCTTCCGCATGCGCCCCCGCCCGCTCACTGCGCGTCCGCCGCTTCGCCCGCGTCCTCGCTGATCCCTTCATCCGCGCCCGAATTTTGCGTTGCCGGTTTCCGCGCACCGGGAACTTTTCCGCCGCCTACGGCCTCTATCTCTACGACAACGCGCCAGTCACATCATCGTCCCCGCCTGCCGCGCTTCCGAGGTGCACTATGACAGCAAACGCCACTCGTCCGTCTTGGACGAAACGAATCCTTCTTTCCATCGTTGGCCTTTTCGTTCTCACGCTCATCTTCATCGTCGCTGTGCGCATCACCGTGCAGGAAATGTACAGTGGCGGCGGCATTGAATCTTCCTCGCGTATTCCGTTCACCGCCGGGCCTTCCTGGGACCTCCGCACTATGTGGGCCTCCGCGCCTATGCTTCAAAAATCCGGCCTCTCCGGTGGCGCGCCTTGGGAATCTTCCATCGCCCGCACCGCGTCTCTCCTCACGCGCTCTTCCGCCTTTGATGCCTCCGTTACTCAGCTCCATCAAATCGTCTCTGCCCACCAGGGCTTTCTTGAAGATCTCCGAACGCAAAGCCAGTCCGGTTCTGGTCGCGCCCTCGCCGCAACTCTCTCCGTACCTTCGAAAGAATTCGATCCCACCGTTGCCGACCTCAAGACTCTCGGTCGCGTCGAAACCATTTCCGAAGCCGGCGAAGATTCCGCCGTGAAACTCGCCACCGCCGAGAGACACTTCGCTGCCGCGCAAACCAATCTCTCCCGCCTCCAGGAACTCCAGCGTGAACGCAAAGGCGAGCTTCGCGACGCGGTCGCACTCGAAAGAGACATAGCTCAGGCGAATGAAACGGTTGCTGAAGCCCAGCGCCAGCACGAAAGCCTCGTTTCCACGGTGGCGCAGGCCCACATCCATTTTCTTCTGATGGAAGACTATCGCGCTCCATTCGACACAAACTTCGCAGGCTCGACCCTCGCCCTCCGTAACTCGTTCATCGAAGGCTTTGGTGCCATCTTTTCCTCGCTAGCCCTAGTCCTCGGCGTCCTCTTTGAATTCGGCCTGCCTCTGCTCTTCTGGGCCATCATTCTCTTCTGGCCACTCCGCGCCCTTTGGCGTCGGTTCCGCCACACCACTCCCAACACCGCCGTCCACGCCGCCCCATGACTCAATGCGCTGGCAGCTATCCGCACCCTCTCCAATTTTCTTGACTCGGTACTACCCGTTTTGGTAATATTTGCCTAGGAGATTTCTGGACTGCGGCAGCCCTGCTGCCGCTTTTTTTCTTTCTCCCCTGATTTTCCTGCTCCGGACCCAACGGCAAGCTCACCGCTCTCTGCCTGCTCTCTCAGCGAGCAAAGACAGAGCAAACAAGCCGTTTATTTTCTTATTCTTACAAACGCCACAAAACGTAAACATGCCCGCAAGGCCTTAAAAATCAATCAGTTGCGCGCATTTTGCTAAAACAGGGGGGGGGGGTA
>Ga0210388_10000167_pt1 | contig 67605 bp, 33 predicted proteins | sample IncBWC19OmetaG_FD_155485 | JGI IMG/M metagenome (GOLD analysis project Ga0210388, IMG submission 155485) | Forest soil microbial communities from Barre Woods Harvard Forest LTER site, Petersham, Massachusetts, United States - Inc-BW-C-19-O ... | reverse complement strand
GATTCGTGTTTCAAGGGTTCGCGCCTCCGCAAGGTTTTCCGTCCATCCTGGAATTAAGAAGCGGAATCAATGCTCGCTTTCCAGCTTGTGCCGACGAGACTCTAGCCATTGAAAACCACCACCCTCCAGGCCCAACGGATCGGGCCGACGCTCAAGCCGGATCCCTCGCGTGTGCTGTTGCGTGCGTTTCGCCCCAGCAGCGACGACATCGCGCGGCGCATCGTCGCGCGGGTCATGGCCCTGTCCGAGGAGACCGCCGCCGGTCTGTTGGGCCGGGTGATGGACAAATTTACGAACCGGCATTGCGGGGTGGAGGAATTTTTCCAGAATCGTTTTAAGCAGGTGGACATTTATCTGGAACCCGGCGCCCAACCTTCGCCACCGCGCCAGCAACTCATCGGCGCGCATTTCACGAACGAGTATTCCATCGAGGCGGCGGCACTCTTCAATCCGTCCATCGTGCCCCATCCCGACCAGGGCGGATTGGCACCGGGCGAACTGCGTTTCATCCTGAGCCTGCGCGCAACGGGTGAAGGCCACATTTCCTCCATCACCTTCCGCGAGGGCATCATCAACGCCCAAAACCAGATCACCCTGACGCCGCCCGTGCCGTGTGTGCTGGAGCCGGCACGTGTCCCCAATGTCGCGTATGCGAAAGGGCTGTTCACCCACAAGCTCGAGGAAGCCGGCGTGCAAAATGATTTTTGCCGGCGGGTGCTGGACAAGTTGCATGAGGATTTCACCTTGAAGCAACTGCATGCCGTATTGCTCGCATCGGGGCTGACGGAAACTTCCGATGTCACGGCAACGTGGGCGGCGCGCGGCATTTTGCTGCTGGCCGAATCCAATTACGAGGTGGACTTTGCTCCTGACAGCACGGTTTCACAACGCGTGCTTTTTCCGTCCGCGCCGAGCCAGAGCAACGGCATCGAGGACGCGCGCTTCGTGCGTTTTCAAAGGGACGACGGCAGCTTCACCCACTACGCCACCTACACGGCTTATGACGGGAAAGTCACCTCGCCGCAACTGCTGGAGACGCCGGACTTTTTGCATTTTGAATTCAGCACGCTCAACGGCTCCGCCGTTGCGAACAAGGGCATGGCGCTGTTTCCGCGCAAGGTCAACGGTCGCTACGTCATGCTCTCGCGGCAGGACGATGAAAATATTTTGATCATGGCCTCCGCCAACCTGCATTTTTGGGAGGCTCCAAAAATATTGCTCTCGCCCGCGCAACCGTGGGAATTTTTCAAACTGGGCAACTGCGGTTCGCCCATCGAGACGGAAGCGGGCTGGCTCGTGATCAGCCACGGCGTCGGCGCCCTGCGGCAATATTGCATGGGTGCGTTCCTGCTGTCCTTGGAAGACCCGACCCGGGTCATCGGGCGCCTGCGCGAGCCGTTGCTGTGCCCGGATGAATCCGAGCGTGAAGGCTATGTGCCGAACGTGGTCTATTCCTGCGGCAGCCTGCTGCATGGACGCCAGCTCATCATTCCTTACGCGATGAGCGATTCCGCCACCAGTTTCGCCACGGTTTCGCTGGATGAACTGCTGGCCGCGATGAAATAGTTTTTTGATGGCGATTCATCCTTAAGAAACCCCCTGGGTCGGGTTTTACCCCATGGTCGCGTGTGTCCGGATTGGATTACGCTTTTTTATGACTGACCAACAAAATTTCATCCGGGCGGACAAACATTTAATCGAATAAACCATATGCTGCGCAGCCTCAAACATTCTTACGGCGAAAAACTCGGCGCTCTGGACGGCGAAATCGGACAGGTGAAGGATTTCTATTTCGACGACCGGGACTGGACGGTGCGTTACGTCGTGGCGGAAACCGGAACGTGGCTGACCAGCCGGCAGGTGCTGCTCTCGCCCCGCGCCATCGGCAGTCTTTTCCAGGATGGCCGCGCCATGATGGTGAACCTGAAACGAAAGCAGATCGAGGACAGTCCGGCGATTGAATCGCACAAGCCGGTGTCCCGGCAATACGAGGAGGAATACCATCGCTATTACGGCTGGCCCGGTTATTGGGAAGGTGATGGGTTGTGGGGCGGCATACACGGCTTTCCCATTTTGCAAACGCCGGAAAAGCTTTCGCCGGAAAAATCTGAAGCCAAGGTTGCCGGCAAAGGTGAAAAGGCCGATGCGCATCTGCGCAGCACGCTGGCGGTGAAGGGCTATAATCTTGAGGCCACCGATGGGGTCATCGGCCACGTCTGCGATTTCATGGTGGACGAGAACAATTGGGCCATCGGCGAACTGGTCATCAAGATCGGCCACCGGTTCACCGGCAGCGAGGTGCTGGTTCCGGTGAACTGCGTGGAACGCATCAGCTACGAGGAATCCAAGGTGTTTGTGAATTTGACCAAGGCCGCCGTCGAGGAAAGCCCCCCTCAACAAAAAGCATTTGATGGTGCCCTTACCTGACGCCTCAATAATTTGCCATGAAAGCTCTTGTCTATCACGGTCCCGGAAAAATGAGTCTGGAAGACCGTGCCAAACCAACGTTGCTCGCTGCGACCGATGCCGTGGTGCGGATCACCAAGACCAGCATCTGCGGAACCGACCTGCACATTCTCAAGGGCGACGTGGCCACCGTCGCGGTCGGCCGCACACTCGGCCATGAAGGTATCGGCGTCATCGAAGAATGCGGAACCGGGGTCAGCCGGTTTCATAAAGGCGACCGTGTCTTGATCTCCTGCATCACCGCCTGCGGTCAATGTGATTATTGCCGGCGCGGCCTCCCTTCCCATTGCGTGCAAGGCGGCTGGATTCTCGGTAACACGATTGACGGCACGCAGGCCGAGTTCGTGCGAATTCCCTTTGCCGACCTGAGCCTGCATCCCATGCCTGAAAACGCGGACGAGGACGCGATCGTGATGTTGAGCGACATCCTGCCGACCGGGTATGAATGTGGCGTGCTCAACGGTTCGGTCAAGCCCGGCGATACCGTGGCCATCGTCGGCGCCGGCCCGGTGGGTCTGGCCACGCTGCTGACCGCGCAGTTTTTTGCGCCCTCAAAAATCATCGTCATCGATCTCGATGACGGCCGCCTCGAGGTCGCCAAACGCTTCGGGGCGACGGTTGTCATCAACAGCACCGATGGCAAGGCCGTTGAAAAGATCATGGCGCTGACGGCATCGCAGGGCGTGGATGTCGCCATCGAAGCGGTCGGCGTGGCGGATACATTTGAACTCTGCCAGGAAATTGTCGGTGCGGGCGGCCACATCGCCAACATCGGCGTGCATGGCAAAAGCGTCACCTTGCATCTCGAAAAACTTTGGTCGAAAAACATCACCATCACGACGCGGCTGGTGGATGCGGTGACCACGCCGCTGCTGCTCAAGACCGTCATGTCCGGGAAACTCCAGCCGAAGCAACTCGTCACGCATAGCTTTGAATTGAATGACATCCTGCGGGCCTACGACACGTTCGGTCATGCCGGCCGGGAGAAGGCTTTGAAAGTCATTATTTCGAACACAAATCATTAAACGTTGGCCAATGTCTTTGTGGGGTAAACACCCCATGGCCGGCGAACTCCCGGCATGCTATCGTGCTTTATGAAATTTACCTTTATGATCGCCGGCAGTTTGCTGTTGCTGGCCGCGCCCGCGGCCCCGGCGCAAACCACGGCCCCGAACACCAATGCGCTGCCGCAAGTCCAGACCGTGAAATACCAGGACGCGCTGGAAAACGACCGGCTGGAGGGCGAACGCGCCATCCTGCCGCCCGGCCTCAAGGAAAAAATGCGGCTGACCGATGAGCAGCGAAAAGAATTGAAACCCATCGAGAATGATTTTGCCGACTCGAGCGAACAATACCAGGTCGCCAACCAGCCGCGGATTGAGGCCGCCGAGGAGGCCAGCCGGGAGGCGCGTGAATCCAAGGACACCGGCCGGATTGAGACCGCCCGCAAGCAGTTGCAACAGGTCTGGTCCGGCTTGCAGCCTTATCGGACGGAAGCCGTCAAACAAATCAGGCCGCTGTTGACGCCGGAGCAGATCACAATTTTGGATGATGCAAACAACCAGTGGCGCGAAAACCACGGCATCGAGTCAAACGATCCTTCCTCACATTGAAAATCAAATCTCCGCTGGCGAAGCTCGCCGCCGTGCTGCAAGTTGACTGACTTATGAACTGGAGACCGCTGAATATCGTCGTCCGCGTCGGCTGCAAGCTCGCCTATGAAACCACCGTGCAGACGCCGGTGCTGTTCGTGCTCAGGCCGCGGCTCGAAGGCCACGTGTTCGTGATGCAGGAGCAGCTTTCCTTCGGCATCGGCCTGCCGTCGTATGAATTTCAGGATTCGCACGGCAACATCACGTATCGCTCCATGCTCATGCCGGGGCGCAATGAAATCCGGCACGACGCGCTCGTCGCCGTTTCCTCGCTGCCGGACAACCGGGAAATTTTTGGCAACCTTGTGCCGGTGGGACAATTGCCGCATGAATTGCTGCGCTATACGCTGCCGAGCCGTTATTGCGATTCCGACAAGCTCATGAATTTCGCGTGGAATAATTTCGGACAGATCCAACATGGCCTCCCGCGCGTGCAGGCCATCTGCGACTGGGTTCATAACAACATCGAATACCGTTATATGTCCGGCCGCTCGGACTTGTCCGCCTCCGAAGTCATCGGGCGGCGTTACGGCGTCTGCCGTGACTTTGCCCACGCGGCCATCGCCTTGTGCCGCGCCTTTAATCTGCCCGCCCGCTATGTCACCGGACATCTGCCGGACATCGGCTATACCGACCCGGGCACGCCCATGGATTTTCACGCCTATTGCGAAGTGTATCTGGGCAACGAATGGCTCACATTTGATCCGCGTTACAACATCCCGCGCATCGGCCGTGTCAAAGTTGCGCATGGATCGGACGCGGTGGATGGCGCCTTCACCACCATTTACGGCCAGGCCAATCTTGCGCATTTTGAAGTTTGGGCTTATCAGGTGAACCCGCAGCAAGTTACCGTGGGTGACCCGATAGATTTATCCAAACGGCTGGACGGAACGCAAACGATCCGGCTCAACTAGGGGGAAATTTCCCTGTCTCTAAATACTCCATGGCAGTGTCGCGCTCCGCTATCCCGGAGCCGCTCTGGAAGGAGTGAATTCTTCTGGCTGGCACAGCCCTTGCAATAGCTTGGCATTGTCCGGAGCAAACACCGGGAACTTAAACCAATACTACTATGAAACGTACCAAATCCATCAGTACGCCTTGCGCCTCCAAACCGGAACCCACCCTTTCGTGCGGTTGGTCCTTTACCATCAGGAAATAAACCACTTGGCGCGTTTAAAAGAGCCTTGTGAAAAATCGTCACGCCCTCAAATGAATTTAACCTGCGAGCTATTACCAGTCGAGGGAGGCCGTTTTGGGGTTTAATAACAAGAAACCGTGTCTATCGGGGAATATTGCAGATTGCACAACTCCGGAACGCAGTGTGCGATTTGCAACGCGTGTTTGAAAAATGTCGTAAGAATTAATCTTTAAATGAAAACAATCGAAACAGTGAAATTGAAGACCGGGCGCAACCTTCAGACAGGAACCCAGAGCCCGAGACAATTCAGGCGTTTGAAATGGGATGAACTCGTTACTTCGGGTGACTACGTCGTGAACGAAAACCGGCGCTTCGAACCGTGGGACGGTCCACGCGGATTCCGTGCCGACTCATTTTTGAAACCGATTTACCGTCGAAAAAAACGCTGACCTGTTTCTCGTTTGGTAGGGCCGACCTGCTGGTCTGCCCAAACTAAACAAGTGGGGTGAGGCTTGGCAGCCGGCCTCCGTCCGGCCACGAGCCCGGCATCTTATTTCGCACTGCCGTCCAAGGACGAAAAAGTGCGGCTCCAGCGCGGCAGCCAATAATTATTTCTGTCGAGCGACAGCACCACGCTTGAAACGCGGCCCACGATTTGCCCCCGTTCGACCGTGCCGAAATAGCGCGAGTCAAAACTGTTGTCGCGATTATCGCCCATCATGAAATAATGACCTTCCGGCACCGGCACCGGCCCGAAGGTGCGTTTCGCCGGAACGCCGGTTATGGCCATGACCGCATGCGCGTGGGCGGGGAGTTGTTCGGTGGCGAATACGCCCTGCGTGAGTTCAGTTCCGGCCAGTTGCTCCGGAACTTTTGGTTCCAACGTCGTATAGTCAACCGGTTTCCCGTTGATGACCAGTTGGTCGTTCCGCAATTCCACGGTATCGCCGGGCAGGCCGATGACCCGCTTGACCAGCCGGGTGCCATCGCTCGGTGAATAGAATACGACTACATCGCCCCGCTGCGGGTTGCTCCATTGCGCGATGTGCCAGGTGGTGAAAGGCACTTTGAGGTCGTAGGCAAGCTTGTTGACCAACACGCGGTCACCGACCAGGATTGTCGGCTCCATCGAACCCGAAGGCACCACATTCCAATCCGCGAGTGATGAACGGAGCGAAAACATGACCAAGGCGATGATTAATAGCGGGCGAATTTCCTTGCGCCACCACCGGCAGGCGCGAACGCGATATCTGCGATTCATGCCATTTTGACCCCGTTACCATCGGCCTGTTCATTATTTCATAGCAATGGTTCCAACCTATATGCTTTGGATAATCCGTTGCTCAGCTGTTAAAATTTAAAAATGGCCGCCCCGCGCCATTACCGCAAGCAGCGGCCGGCCCGTGTGCGTGGAAATTTTAAATAACAACCATTGACAACTAATGTCATCGCGTTAGATTCGCCGTATGAACGTCGCCTTGAGCAAATACTACGAAGATTTTGTTTCGGACCTGATTGCCAGCGGGCGTTACGGCAACTCCAGCGAGGTCGTTCGGGCCGGTTTGCGCGCACTGGAAAACGCCGAGCAGGCCGCGGCGCTGAATATTCCCGACCTGGACAAAAAGCTTCTCGCCGGCCTCCGCAGCCCGGCCCGGCCGCTGACCGATGCCGGCTTCAACCTGATCCGCGAACGCACCCGCAAAAAGCTCAAGGAACTTGAAGCCGCTTAAAATCATCCGCAGCGAAGAGGCGTTACGCGACATCGCAGACATCCATCTTTATATCGCGGTGGAAAATCCTGAAGCCGCCGAAAAATTTCTCGAGGCGTTGCGTTGGAGTTTCGGAACGCTGGCTCAATGGCCGGAAATCGGCCTGCGCCATCAATCCAATCGCGCAGCGTTTTTGGGAATGCGCTTCTGGCCGGTGCGCCGGTTCACCAATTACCTGATTTTCTACCGTGTGACCAACCCTCCGCGCAAGTTGCACATCGTCCGCGTCCTGCACGGCGCACGGGATATTCCACGAGTTTTGTAAAGGCGCTTGCGCTTAACGCCGCCTAATTCAACCGCGCAGCGGCCTAGGCAGACGGACCCCGTGATGGACACCCCCCAACCCGCCCCACCGCACATAAATGCTATGGCTGACAGGGCTTTTCCAGCGTATTGTCTCAAGTCGTTCCCGCCCCCTGACTGTACGCTTGCCATTTGACAAGCGGCCCAAGTGGCTGGATTTTTTAACGACACCCAGAAGCCATTTTGCTGTGAAACGCCTTTTACGCCTGCCTCTCGCCGGAATCCTCCTTTTGCTGGCCGCCCTGCCCTCCGCCCGCGGCGAGGCGATGCTCGAATTGTTCAATGTCCCGTGGGCGCAGCTCACCACCAAGATGCCCGAAATCGCCGAGGCCGGCTACGATTCGCTCTGGGTGCCGAACCCCGGCAAGGGCAACAGCGGCTCCAGTTCCTACGGCTATGACATGTTCGACCCCTTCGACCTCGGCAGCACCAACCAGCAGGGATCCATCGCCACGCGTTGGGGCACGCAAGCCCAGCTTCTGCAGATGGTCCAGACGGCGCATCGCTTCGGCATCCGCGTTTATTTCGACAACGTGATGAACCATCGCGCCAGCACCGTACCGGGTTATCCCGGTTCGGGCACGGCGACGAACTATTATCCCGGTCTCATCCCGCAGGATTTCCACCTGCAAACCGTCACCGGCGGCTGGAACAACTGGCCGTCCATCGGCGACCCCTATTGGTGCACCACGTCGGTCGTCCAAAACCAGCCGTTGCTCGGCCTGTGCGACCTCGCGCAGGAACCCGGCACCTCGAACTGGAATTACGGCAACAGCATCGGCAACACCATCACCAAGCCATACTTCGTCCGTTTTCCCGGCCGCAACGACCTTTACATGGATACGAACCTGCCGAGCATCGGCGGTTCGTTTCACCCGTTCGATGGCAACGGCCAGCCGGTGAATGAATACGTGCAGGATTATCTCTGTCGCAACGTCGCCTGGACGGTCTGGATGACCGGGTGCGACGGCTTCCGGCTCGATGCCGTGAAGCATGTGCCCGTCGGGTTTTTCGGCGCGGAAACGGGGCAGACGGATGACTCCAGTTTCACCGGCTACACCGGCGCCATCCAGGCGATGTATGATTACGTCCACGGCTACGGCGCAAACGTCATCAGCAACGGCTACGTGGAGACCGACGGCAACCGCAACAGCCTCTTCAACACCGAGACCGCGCGCAACGACGCGATGATCTTCGGCGAACACATCTCGCCCTCGCCGCCGTTCGTGGATTATCTGCAATCGGGCATGCGCCTCGAAAACCAGCCGCTCTATTCGCAATTGAACAACACCTTCGGCGGCGGCTCGTCCGTGTCCGGCATGGACGGACGCGATTACTATCCGAACTATTCCAACTGCGACGGCACCGGAAATTACAGCGCCGCGCAGGGCGTCAATTTCCCGATGGACCAGGACTACGGCTACAATGCGAACCTCGGCCTGGAGGACGCCTATCTGTTTATGCGCGAAGGCCTGCCGATGACCTACTCGGACGGCTACAACCATAATTTTGCCGGCGGCACGCCCGTCGTCAGCTACGCGAATTACCTCGGCGAGTACTCGGACAATTCCCTGCCCGAAACCGTCTATCTTCACAACAATCTCGCGCGCGGCGGCACCCATTCGCGGTGGAGCGATGCGAACATCATCGCGTTCGAGCGCTATGACTATCGCGAAGGCACGAACACCCAGCCGCAGACCCAGGAGGTCTCGCTCACCCTCATCAATACCAAATCCGGCGGCAGTGCGGACATCACGTTCGATGATGGCGTGGCGCAAACGTCTGACGGTTATTACGGCGGCATCGCCGTCACTGGCTCTGAAAATCAGGGGCTGGCCGTCGGCTTCGCGCCCGGTTCCGTGCTCGTGCAATTGGCCAGCTCCTCGCCGACCGGCACCCGCGCCTATGCAAAACTTCTGGTGCATCATGCCACGAACAGTTTGTCCGCCGCGCAGGCGAGCGTGAATGCCAGCGACCCGACGCAACGGCTCATCTACATCGGTGGCCAGACCATCCCGAGCGGCGGCGGCGCGATCGAATTGAACGTGCCCACGCAATCGTGGTTGATCTACGGTTATCAATGGCCGGAGGCCAGCCGCGCGAACCTTTACACCAACGCCATCACCCTCAAGCAGGGCGGCAACCCCGTGCCGCATGTCATCGTCAACCGCACCGACGGCGCGAACGGCGACACGAACGGGTTCAATCCCGTTTATCCCTTCAAGATGCGCGGCAGCGTGGATCAATACGGCAATGTCATCGGCGGCGTGCACGTTTCCAACCTGACTTACGCGATCGACATCCCGATCGTCACCAACGCGAACTTCGACATCATCACGCGCTGCGATTCCTCCTGCGCGAACACGCTCGTCAAACTGGACGGCGGCGTGGACTTGAACAGCCAGATGGGGCTGGGGCCGACCAATCTGAACGGCAAAAGCTCGGACGGCCTGGCGCCGACAAATTTCCTCGATTTGCGCGACAACAAGCCCGGCTATGCGGACGACCGCTTTATTGGTTACGAGCAGACGGCGTTTCAGTACCGCGACAACCCGGAGAAGTTCGCCGCGAACCACTCCGCGAGCAACACCATCGTCTCCCTCGGTGCCGGTACCTACTACTACACCGTCGGCAACAGCGCCTCCGTCACCAACATCACCGGCTCCGGCTACGGACAGGCCGTGGACCAGACGGCGACGTTTGTCTATCACGATCCGACGAATGTCATGACCGCGACGAACCACCTGCAGTCCACCCAGCGGATTCCCCTGGTGCCCGGCAACAACCAGCCCACGACCATTTACGTCAAGATCGGTTACTCGGGCTACATCAATACCTGCTTTGTCTATTACACCACGGACGGCTCGAACCCCGATGGCGCGTTCGGCGCGGGCAGGGGCACCACGCAGGTCGTACAGGCGCTGTATCTCTCCGGCGATACGAACCAGAGCAGCATCGACTGGTGGTCGGTGACCATTCCCGGGCAGCCGGTGGGTACGCAGGTGCGTTACAAGTTCGGTGCGTTTTACGGCGGCAGCGGCGGCAGCATCTATGCCGGCAACAACGGCGCCCCGATTTCCGATTCTGATTCCACCGGCGCCAAATACTACGGCGTCTATCAGGCCGCCATCACCAATTTCAACCCGACCACCGCGACCGTCTGGCTGCACAACGACTTGAATCCGGCCAACACCATGACCGGCCTGCAAAGCGGATTCCACATCCTGCGCGCGCGGACCTATCTGCCGCGCACCGGGGAGTCCTCCGTCTATAATACCTTCTCGCAAACGTTTTATTACGACGGCGCGCTGCCGACGGGCGCGATCGTTTATCCGGCCAACAGCTCGCTCATCGGCAGCAGCAGCTACACCGTCGTGGTCCGCGCCGACAGCACGGTGACCGGGGTGGATTACCAGATCCAGGACAGCAACCCGAACAACGACGATTCCGTCACCGGCCAGAGCAACGGCAACGGCACGAATGTGTTTGTCGCCGCGACGTCCGTCACGCCCAACTCCGGCATCAGCGCCACCTACACCAACCTGCCGCAGGAATATCGTTTCGTGTACACCAACGTGCCGGCCAGCGGCACCGCGCAGATCATCGTGCGCCTGAAGGAATTTGCCTCCGGCGTCTATACCAACCGGATCACGCTCCTCACCAACAACGTCACCACGCTCGCCCCCCAGCAGGTCGTCTCCATCGCCACCCCCGCGACCAATGACATCGTCCTGACCTACCGCACCAACATGACCTATCTCATCCAGGCGTGTTTCAGCAGCACCCTTGTCCCGGCCCAGACGAATTTCAATATCGTCATCAACGGCATCCTGCAGCCGCAAACGAATTATTTCTTCTCGCCCTTCAATGGCAACAGCGCCTGCTTCGGCTACCGCGCCATCGAATACAACTGGACCAACCCGCCGGCCGGCCTGGACACCATCCAGGTCAGCTATACCAATTCGCTCGCGCCCATCACCGATACGCGCTCCGTCACCGTCTCGCCGCCGGTCGTCATCGGCTCGCTGGCCAATAACAACCAGCTCGTTGTCTGGACCAGCGCGCCCGGCGTCAATTACCAGGTGCTCGCGACCACCAACCTGACCCAGCCGTTCACGCCCATCAGCGACCCGATTCCCGCCAGCGGTTCCACCACCTTTTTCTACGACCCGAACCCTGAGACGAACACCATGGCGCAAAAGTTTTACGAGGTCATCCAGTTGCCCAGCGGGCAGTGATGGGTTCCGAGCCGGACGGGATCCGAGCCGGATGGGCGATTTTTAACCGCCAAGACGCCAAGATTAGGAAGTCACCTTGAATTCTTGCTCTTGCTTGGATGCCACGATTATGCCATAATTATGCGCATAGTTTAATCAAATAAGAGGCAAAATGAACATAAACTTCCCGCCAGTGGATGACGGCTACATCAAAAACAAGGTCGAAAGCGGCTATTACAGCAACGCCACGGAAATGGTGCGCGACGCCGTTCGCCGTATGCGCGAGCAGGACGACCATCATGGCCGGCTTCTGGCAGCACTTGAAATCGGCGAGCGCGACATTGCCGTCGGCCGCACCGTTCCCTACACGCCCGATTTGCTCAAACAGGTGGAACAGGAGGCGCGTACACAAGCCGCCAACAACCGCCCGGCAAATCCTGATGTCATCCCCTAAAAACCACCTCGAGCTATCGCAGCAGGCAAGAGAAGATTTTCGTGACATCCTCGCCTACACGCTCACCACCTGGGGTGAATCGCAACTGGCAAAATACCGCGACAGCATCAATGAAGCGCTGCATGTTATTTTGCACAATCCTTCCGTGGGCCGTCCCTCGGTGAAGCCAACCCTTAAAGTCCTGACGGTCGGACATCACCGGATTTTTTACCGCACCATTGAAGAAACCATTTATGTCGTGCGCATTTTACACGAGCGCATGGATACGTCCCGGCATCTGTAAACCGCCACCAAGACGCTCACGCGTTGGCGGTGACTCTCGAGTTTTGCAAAGCATTTGGAATGCGGTGGCAAGCCCCGCGTGCGGGACGCGACACTGCTTTCGAGCGGGCGACACGCTTCTGAACGTTTGATAAATCTTCTCCCGGACGAAAGCGGCGTGGCGCTTCACTTCCCGCACGAATATGCAGGCAGTCTTTTCCTCGTTCCGGTGGTATCTTTACGGCCTTCCAATGAGCATGAAACTCAAAGCCGTGCTGGCACTTTTTTGTGTCGCCGCATTTTTCCATCTCGCCCTGCCCGCCCGCGCCGTGCTCGCCAACGCCTGGCATATCCCCGACGATACGGCCGACCTGACGAACAACATGCGCAGTCCGGAATTCGAGATCGGCACCAATACCATCGTCACGGTCTATTCCGGCGAGCAGAAGTTCAACAACTCGTTCGGTACCGCCAACCAGACCGGCGGCTGGGTCATCTACAAGGGCGCATCGCAATCCGCCTGGAGCAGCAATGCCCTCGGCTTTTTCCTCAACGGCGGGCCAAGCCCGAACAATCAATACTGGTCGGCGACATTCAGCCCCACGAACATCGGCGCGGATGACGTGATCCAATATTACTTGTTGCTCACGTTCGACGGCGTGAACGGCGTCCAGAACACCTGCGTGTACGCCGGTGGAGATTCCAGCAGCCTGACGACGGCGGCCCAGGGCACCGCCGCCGCCTCGCCCTTCACCATCCGCAACCGGCCGGCCTGGCTGTTTCACTCGAACAATCGCGTCATCAGCCCGAATCCGGGCGGCACCAATTCCACCGTGAGTTTCTGGACGGAGGTCGGTTATCAAACCAAGGACGCCACCGTCCGCTGGGCCAGCAACGGCTGCGTGTATTACACCATCGACGGCACGACGCCGTCCGGCGCGCTTGGCGTTCCCGGCGGCACCACCCGGGTCACCCCCGTCGTCTTCGACCATGAGCAGGACAACGCGAGCCCCGCCGGCAATGCAATGTGGTGGGCCGGCACGGTCACGAACATCCCGGCCGCCGTGATCATCAATTACAAGATCGGCATCTGGAATTCCGCGAACAACGAGGAGAAATTCGCCGATTACAACGCCGGCACGCCCAACACCGTCTTCAGTTTCGCCATCGGCGCGACGAATTCCAACGGCACCAACGGCGCGCCCACACTGACCGTGGACGGCCAGAACGCCGAATATACGACCGAACATCTGTTCCTGGATGAATCCATCGGCGGTTCGATCCCGGTCACGATCACCTTTTCGGCGAACACCAACGCCACTGTCACCGAGGCCGACGTGTTCGCCAACCTGAACCGCCGCAGCCGCGTGGCCCAGCTTTACACGAACGCCACCTATCCGAACGGCGTGGAGGAAGGCATGGTCGCGCCGGACGGCAATATGATCTTCACCAACGATGACTCGCATTATTACAAGGCCTACGCGATGACCAATCTCGGCGGCGGGCAATTTTCCTATGTGCTCAACGCTACCAACTGCGGCGCGTACCGCCTGACCGCGCGGTTCCAGGTCGCGGGCAGCACGAACTGGATCTGGTACGGCCTGCGCGACCATTGCATCGTCGTCACGCCCGTCCGCGCGCGCAACATGACGATGTATGAACTGGATGCGTTGAACATCGATGCCCAGGGCACGAACCAAAACGACCGCAGCACGTTCACCGACCTGTACAACGGCCCCGGCTCGCGGCCCTACGACGCCGTGACGAACCGTTTCAACCTGCAATATTTCCAGAACCTTGGCGTGAACTGGTTGTGGTTCCAGCCGGTGCATCCGGTCGGCATCTTGAACCGCCAGAGCGATCCGAATTCCGGCCTGCCCTTTTCCGTCGGCAGCCCGTACTCGATCAAAAATTATTTCCAGATCAACCCGCTCCTGAGCAAGGCGAACACGCGTGCCGCCGCCATGAACGAATTCACCAACTTTGTCGCCGCCGCCAACGCCGCCGGCGTGAACGTGATGATGGACATTCCGCTGGCGCATAGCGCGTGGGATTGCGAACTCGACACGCTCGGCACCAATCTCTTTGCGCCGGCCGGCCAGCCGACGGATCTCATCGCCAACGACCAGCCCCTGTTTTATTCGCGCACGAATGAATACGACCAGCGCGCCACCAGCGTGGCGCAGCAAACTGTCGCGCCCGACCGCTACGATTTCGGCAAGTGGACGGATGTGTCGCACATCTATGCCGGCCGCTACGCCGCGCAGGTGCCCAACGCCGCGCAGTCCTCGGATTATCTGAGCGAGGCCGACTGGTTCGACAATTCCATCGGCAGCGAAAGCGGCACCGGCACGGGCAACGGCCATTTTGATTCCGTCACGCAAAACGTCTGGCGTTATTACGCGGGCATTTTGCTCTACTGGCTGGATCAGACCGGTTGCACGAACAACACGCCCGCGAACCTTACCGCGGGCCGGGGCATTGGCGGCCTGCGCGCGGATTTCGGCCAGGGCCTTGCGCCGCAATGCTGGGAATATGTCATCAACAAGGTCCGCTGCCGCAAATGGGATTTTGTGTTCATGACCGAATCGCTGGACGGCGGCGTGGTGACCTACCGCTCCGACCGCCATTTCGATGTGTTGAATGAAAACCTGATTTACGACCTGCAAAGCGCCGCGAGCACGAGCGATTATCGCACCGCGTTCGACAACCGCCGCACCGCCTACGGCCAGGCCGTGATTCTGCTGAACAACGTTTCGCACGATGAACAAAGCTACAGTGATCCCTACGAGGCGCTCATCCGCTACATGGCGTGCGGCACGATTGACGGCGCGCCGATGACGTTCTACGGCGAGGAGCTTGGCATCTCGACCTATTTTGGTTTCGACGAATATCAGTTGAACTTCGGCAAGACGATCCCGCACTTCATGATTTTCAACGACCTTCAACCTATCTGCAATCCGGCGAACCGCACGTTCGGCCTCGACCAGCTCCGGCCGATATACGCCGGCGTGAACCAGGCGCGCCAGTTCAGCCCGGCCTTGAAAAGTTCCAACCGCTATTACCTGAACCAGACCTCCAGCGAAACGCCGCAGGCAAATATCTTCTCCGTCGCGAAATATCAGACGGCCAATGCCTCGCCGAATTTCGGCGACGTGGTCTTTGCCTTCAGCACCCTCGACCGCAACGACACGCAGGCGGGCAATTTTGACGTGAACGTCACGCAAAACGGCTCGAATCTTTTCGGCATCCAGCCCGCCCGCATCTACAACGTGAAAAATATTTCCGCCTACCTGGGCGCCGACCCCAATCGCCGGAATTACTGGCTCTGGGGCGGCGGCATCGCCGGCAGCAACGTGCTGGCGAACGGTGTTTATGTCTCGCTCAATCCCGTGCCGTCGAGCAACGCCGGCTGGACCAACGCGCCGTTCGAGGCGCAGTACCTGAAACTTTACGACGTCACACCGCCGCCCGCGCCCGCCGCCCCGGGGGTTTCCGGCACGACGAACAATTACGTTTTCGGCAACAGCGTGACCTTCACCTGGCCGGCCGTTATTGATTCGCAGGGCGGCATTTCCGGCTATCAGGTTCTGGTCGGGACGACGCCCGGCGGCTCGGACGTGACGAATGTCGTGGTCACGGGGACTTCCTTGACGGTGTACGGAAATATCGGCTCGCACCTGTACGCGACTGTCACGGCAATCAACAACGCCGGTATCGAAAGTTCCGCCAGCACCAGTGTCGGGGTGGCGTTGCTTAATTCCGCCTGGATTCCCGTTGCGGGCATGCCGTCCAGCACCTTCCTGAACTGGTCGAGCGTGTCCGGCGAAGTGTATCAGGTCTGGTCCACGACGAATCTGGTTTTGCCGTTCACGCCGTTCGGCAACGTCATCACCGCCGCCACGACCAGCGTATCCTTCCCGAACAACCCCACAAACGCCGCGCGCTATTTCAAGGTGCAGTTGATCCCGTGAAATGCCGCGCCGGTGAGAGCGACATGACCACGACGAAATGCTGGGAGCGTTTCCCCCTCTCCCCAAGGGAGAGGGCCGGGGTGAGGGGAAGTGGGCATCCAAATATTAGTCCCGCACAATTTAAAATGAGCGCCGCCTTCCCCCTCATCCTGACCTTCTCCCTTGGGGAGAAGGAACAGCAGCTGCACATTTCCACCTTTGCGAAAACCAGCCGAGCCGCTGACTGGGTTCATGGTGCGCGTCCCACCATTTTTGGGTTGAGGGGAGGTGGCGTTCCACCATCTTCCTCAACGTCCGTTCTCGCGCAGCAGTTGCGCCAGCCGGGCATTGAATTTCTTCTCGCGCTGCAATTTCTCCAGCGTCAAATGCATCCGGTAACACCAGTAGTGTTGCACGACCGCGGGCACGTTGATGCGCTCGGCCTCGACATCCTTGCGGCGTATCCGGTCGTCCAGCCCCAACAGATCCTGCAACTGGAAAACACTCCACATCGCCGGCGATGCGAGATGCTGTCGCACCACGGCCTCGACGATTTCCGGCGTCGCCCCGGCGGGTGCCTCGCCCGGCAGGCCCAGTTCGCGGTTGAAAAACTTTTGCGTCAGCGCCCGGTCTTCCGCCCACCAGCCCCGGATCGTGCTCATGTCGTGCGTCGAGGGCGTGACCACGCTCAAATACGGCGCATCGGCCGGACGCGAAAATTCCTGCGCCGGATTTTTCGGCATCCGCTGGATTTCGAGGCTCAAAAATCCGAGGTCGCGCATCACTTCCGGCACGCAGGCCGGCACCATGCCAAGGTCCTCGCCGCAGACGAGCATCTTCGTGACCCGCTTGAGCGCGGGCAATTTCTGCATCGCCTCGCGCATCCAGAACTCGTCCTGCCGCCGGAAGAAATAATCCACGTACAGGTCCTTCAACTTCGCCTGCTGGTCGGGGGCGAGGTTTTTGAACGATGCCGTCTGCTCCATCCCAAAGCGGAAATGGAGCTTGCCGCCGGCTTCGAGCAGGATCACGTCGCTGATCAGGTCGAACAGGCCGGTTTTCAACTTCGCATTGCGCTCGTTTTGTTCCAGCGCGGCAAAATGGTTTTCCACCTGGCGCTGCGTCGAAAATTTCGGCTTGAGCTGCCAGTTGTCATCCCCGGTCGGCTGCAAAAATTCGCGCCGGATGAAATCCGACTCGTGGCCAAAGATTTCCCCCAGCACGCCGTCGGTGATGAACGGCCGCGTCAGCCGCGCGCGGTCAAAGTGGATTCCCCGGTCCTGAAATTCCTTCTCCTCGAGCGGAATCGCCGGCACGAAATATCCCAGGATGCCCTCGACCGCCTGCGCCGGGCTGCTCCAGATGCGGAAAAATCCGAGGATGTGGTCGATGCGAAACGCGTCGAAATAATACGCCATCTGCGCGAAGCGTTTCTTCCACCACGCAAAGCCGTCGGCCGCCATGCGCGGCCAGTTGTAGGTCGGGAAACCCCAGTTCTGGCCCTTCGCGGCAAACGGGTCCGGCGGCGCGCCGGCCTGCAGGTCCAGGTTGAACAATTCGGGATGCTGCCACGCATCCACACCATGCCGGAACACGCCGATGGCGATGTCGCCTTTCACGACGATCCCGCATTTGTGCGCGTACGCCGCGGCCTCGGTCAATTGCAGGTGCAGGTGGAACTGGAGAAAGTAATGAAATGCGATTTCGCTGTTGTTGTTCGTGAGCGCGGCAATTTTCCGCGCATCGAATTTGGAATGCTCCGGCCATTTGCTGAAATCCGCCGTGCCGTGTTTGTCGCGCAAAAAACAAAACGCCCCGTACGGCTCGAGCCAGTGCCGGTTTTCCGCGAAAAACTCTTTGTATTCGGCGGTCTTGAAGGTCGCCGCTTTTTGCGATGGAAAGATCTTCCGCAAAAATTCCAGTTTCAACTTCATCACCGCCTCGTAATCCAGCGTTTTGCCCCGGTTCAATTTCACGCGCCCGGCTTCGAGCGGTTTGAGATATTTTTGATTCTTCTTGTCCGCCACGGCGGCCAGGTTCAGGTAAAGCGGATGCAGCGCGAACGCCGAGATCGCGGCGTAAGGATACGAGTCGCGCCAGGTGCCGGTCGCGCCCGTGTCGTTGACGGGCAAAAGCTGGATCAGTTTGATCCCGGCCTGTTTTCCCCAGTCGGCCAGCGGTTTCAGATCCAGAAATTCGCCCGTGCCGAAACCATTTTCCGAACGCAGGCTGAAAACCGGCACGGCTACGCCGGCGCCGCGCCAGGTGTTGTCCGGCAGATTCGCGAAACCGTCACGGACCAGCGTGTGCTTGTCGCGGGCCAGTTCGTCCTGCAGCTCGCGGTTGGCGCCGGCCTCGAAGCGGACGAGGGATTTTTTTTCGACGTCAAAAACCCCGTACTTGTAGACCAGCGGAAATTTCTGCGCGCGCAGATCCAGCTGCACCGAGAGTTCTTCCTCGCCCGCGATGCGGTCCAGCAAAACCGGGTTCGTCGTCCGCCAGTCCCCGAGGATCGCGCCTTCGCCGAGCAGACAGAGCGTCTGGTTCTTTTGCAGCAACGGGGCCTTCACGCGAAACGTGTGGGTGGGAAACTTCGGCGGCGGAAACTTGTGCCCGGTAAAATTTTCGGCGAGCAGGACATTTTTGAACGGCGCGGTCGCGAAGGCGTTGCCGTAAAACGCGGGGGTATTCCACGAATCCACCACCAGCAGCTCGACGGCTTTGAAATCGGCGCGCCGCAGCTGGCGGGTCTGTCCCCAATCCGTCGCCTGGGCCGCGCCATGGCGTAAAACATAACTGTAATTGAACCGGGTGTTGTAAACCTCCGGCGACAGCGGGATGGAGATCTCCCAATGTTCACGGTCGCGAAAGGTCATCGGCACGGGATGGCCCGGCAGCGGATTTTCCCCGGCAAGGGCCAGCGACTGACCGGGTTGCGTGACGAAGCGGAGACGGAACGTCAAATTCACAGCCATGTTTTACCACCCGCCGCCGCCAAGTGCAAACCCGCACAAAATTGTCGGGCCGGTTTCATGCCGCACAAAGATGCTATTCCCTTCGTCGCCATTTGAATTCATAATTAAGGAGAGATTCCCAATTTATGCGCATCAGAAGTGCTTGATTGCCCGATTGCGTTTCTGCGTCGGGACATTTAAACCATAATCAATTTTATAAACCCCTGAACCTTTCTGCGGCAACTAGTATGACGGTCTCGGTTGAAATTCTACGCAATCCGGTGGATATTGTCATCATTCCCAGAAAGACCCGGCATCTCGCAGCAATAATCCACGCCAAACATGGAATTGCGCGGATATTTTGAACCGAACCCTAAAAAACCTCAAACCGCTCCTATGAAACCATACCGCTCAGCCCGGGGACTATTCTTCGCGCAGTTGTTGCTGCTGGCAGCACTTATGCCTGCCCATGCCGACAACACCAATGGCACCGGCTGGAAAGGCACCCTCAACGTCAACTGGAGCACCCCCGGCAACTGGGACAGCGACGCGCCCACCAATTCCCCCGGCAGTAGCGACCGCAACTTGTTCTTCGGCCAGGGCTACGCCACCGCCGGCGGCACCGGCTCGACGACGGCGAATAACGACCTCACCGGCTGGCATGGATTCCGCGTCACGTTTCAAGATATTGGCAGCGATGCCTCCGGGGCAAACGACAAGAGTTTTACCATCACCGGCAACAGCTTCACTACCTACGATTTCGGCGGCAATTTTCCGCGCATTGAAAATGACTCCTACGTCACCCAGACCTTCAATTTGACCAGCGGACAGACGCTGGGTGTGGACGGCAATAACGGCGGCCAGTTTGGCGAGATCAATCCCGTGAATGGGGACATCATCATCAGCGCCGGCACCAAGGTGGATTTGGGCGATATCACGCAATTGCGAATCTATGGCAACAACGGCCACAACTTGACCTTCAACGGCCCGATTTCCAGCAGCGGAAACACCAACCTTAATTCCGTGGCCATCAACCAAAACAGCACCGTCATTTTTGCCGCCACGAACACCTACGGCGGCGACACCTTTGTCAACGCCGGCACGCTGCGTTGTGCCACGAACAACGCCATCACCAATTCCACCTTTGTTCGCCTGGGTGACGTCAGCGGAACCGTCGGAGCCAATCTGAATCTCGATGGCGGGTTGAATCTCGCCGCCAAGTTCAATGTCCGGGCCGGCAGTTCTGGAACCAAGATCATCGCCAACACCTCCACCACCACCGGCAATGCGACCTTCACCGGCAATTTCTTCCTGGATGACAACGTCACGTTGTTCGCCAATACCGGCGGCGGAAATACTCTGTCCGGCTCCACGCTGGACTTGAAAAACCAGACGCTCACGGTCAGCGGCACCGGCTCCAATGTCATCAGCGGCACGCTCACCAACTCCACCGGCAGCGGCAAACTGGCGATCAGCGCCACCGGCCCCACAACCCTCTCCGGCATCAACTATTATGCCGGCGGCACCACGTTGAATTCCGGCGCTCTCCTCTATATCAACAGTTCCACCGCCCTTGGAATCGGGACCCTCACCGTGAGCGCTGGCGCCACCAATGACAACACCAGCGCTTCCGCCATCACGCTCGCCAACAACAATCCGCTTACTTTGAGCGGCGGCAGCCTCACCTTCCTCGGCACCCACGATTTGAATATCGGTACGGGCACCGTGACCATCAGCGGCGCCACCCGCACAGTCACCGTGAATGCCGGCACCTTGACCTTTGGCGGCGGCGTGACCGATGCGGGGGGTGCCCGCCAGTTGACGAAGGCCGGGGCCGGCACTCTGGCGCTGAATGGAGCAGCCGGCACCTGGACCGGTGGCCTTTCCGTAAATGCAGGCACGCTAATTGCCGGGAGCGACACGGCGGCGGGAACCGGAAATCTTACCCTCCTGGGCGGCACATTCCAACCGGGTGGCACACGTACGTTTGCCAACAACATCCTGCTCGCCGCTTCTTCCACGATCACCGCAGCCAATAACCTGACTTTGAATGGCAGCCTCATCAGCTCGAACGCCAGCCGCACCCTGACCATCAACAACACCGGCAACACCACTTTCAACGGAAACATCTACCTTTCCGATGACAACACGACCGCCTCGCGCACGATGACTGTCAATGGCAGCGGCAACGTGACCTTCAACGGCCCCATCGCCAACAACAATGTTGGCAATACCGTCGCCGTGAAATTGACCATCAACGGCACCGGCGTTGTCACCCTGGCTGGCACCAACGCTTACACCGGCACCACGACCATCAGCAACGGCACACTATTAGTCAACGGCGTCGGCGCCGCTTCGGCCCTGACCAATTCCACGGGCATCCTCGGTGGCACCGGCGTGATCATCGGCGTCACCGCCATCCTGACCAACAGTATCCTGCAACCCGGCCTCGGTGGCGACACCGCCACGCTGACCATTAGCAATACCCTCTCGCTCGCCGGCAAGGCCATCTTTGGCTTGAACCGCACCAATACCCAAAACGCCAGCAAGATTTCCGGCCTCACCTCCGTCGCTTACGGCGGCACGCTCCTCGTCACCAACCTCGGTCCGGCATTGCAGGCCGGTGACACCTTCCCGCTCTTCTCCTCCGCGGCCTACAGTGGCGGGTTCACCAACATCGTTTTGCCCGCGCTGACCGGCGCGCTGGTCTGGAACACCAACAACTTGGCCGTTAATGGCAGCATCGCCGTTGCACTCAGTCCCGTCACGCTCGGGCTGACCTCATCCGAAAATCCGGCAGGCTTCCAGGATTCGCTTGCCTTCACCGCTAACGTCACGCCCACCGCCGCGACCGGCAATGTGGTCTTCATGACAAACGGCGTTCCCTTTAGCACCAGTTCCTTGATCACCGGCACCGCCACCAGCACGGCCCTCAATTCCCTGCCGCGCGGCACCAACACCATCACCGCCATTTACAGCGGCGATTCCAATTATTTCGGCAACACCAACTCCCTCTCGCAGATCGTCACCAACCACCCGCCCGTCGCCAACAATGCCGGCTATTCCCGCAGCGTCAGCACCTCCTGGAAAATCAAGCTCACCGACCTCGTCACCAATGCCACCGATGTCGACGGCGACACGCTCACCGTGACCGCCTTCGGCACCAGCACCAATGGCGTCACCCTGACGACCGGCAGCGGCTACGCGTTTTACATGAACACCAATGTTGTGAACGACCAGTTCACCTACACCGTCAGCGACGGTTTTGGCGGCAGCGCCACCGCCACCATCAGCCTCACCGCGCAGGCATTCGCCACCGGCCAGAGCGGCAGCGTCAGCGTCAGTGGCAGTTCCGCCACCGTCAGTTTCGCCGGCATCCCCGGCTTGAGCTACACCATCCAGCGCTCCACCAACCTTGTCAGTTGGACCGGCATTCTCACCACCAACGCCCCCTCCGGCGGCGTGTTCAACGTCATCGACAACTTCACCGACCTTGGCGGCCCGCCCGGCTCCGCCTACTACCGCCTGCAATACAACCCCTGATTTTCCCAACCCTGAACGGAACCATCGCGCGGGTCTGGACACCTCAGAACGTCCAGACCCGCTTTTTTTGCAGCCGGATCAAATTTCAAGAAGCTGATTGTGCGAACTCTCGCCCGTTCAGCTCGGACCCCTCCGTAAAAAATGGTCGGACAATTCGAACTTATTTTAACTTGTTAAAACTCGTCAAAATTTCTTTGACCCCGGTAGCGCAGGCGTTCCGTCACACCCGTGAGCCTGAACACTGAATACTTGAAAATTTTCAGGGCCATCACTCATCACTACGTTCCCGGTGGCCTTTCCGGCTCGGCGTGGCTTTATTGGGAGAACCCAAATCAAAAAAACGTAATGTTTATGCGGAAACGGTGGCTTCGTTTGGTAAAATTCACGTATCCACACACGCCGATCCAACGCTAAATACCAAATACACAATAACTTCCATCGCGTCCCGATCGCATTTTTCTGTGACAATCATCCTTTTATCGCCTATTCCCTGACTTCCGCTTCCAATTCAGGTTTGCACATCACTATTTTAGTTGACCAAATCGGACTCGCTCGCCGCAATAACCGCAGATCCCTTCGCCCCCTCGGGGGAAGGTTAGGATCAGGGGGCTTGGCTAGCCCCACACCCGCCGCCACTTCGTGGCTATGTCAAAGAACCGCCCGAACTCCGTTCCCGTCACGTCTCGTCTCGCATGCGGGACGGATTCAACATAGCCAACAGTGTAACCTTTGTCAACTCTTAAAGAATCTTAAGTTCGCACAAACATTTAAAGAATCGTCGCGCCCGCCCGTGGCCCGGTTAAACAAATGATATCGCTAACTCCAGGCCATTCCCGCTCGCTTTTTGCCGTCAGATGGACGACGTTTCCGTGCTGGCGAATTATCAGGAAATCAGCGATCAACGGCCCTGCCCGGTGTCGGTTGGCAGGGCGGGTTGTCATGGAAATTTCATGGGGCCAGTTTTGCCGGTTTGTAAATTGTATTCCGTGAAGATTGCCACATTCTTATTTTTTATCTGTCTCGCGGCGGTGGCTGCGCCTCCTGCCGTCACGTTCACACAGAATGCTTCGACTCTCGGGCGGTATGACGTTTACGAGCTGACGATGACAAACCCGGCGACGTACGCAAATCCATGGGAAGACCCTGCGATCACGGCGGTTTTTACCGGACCTTCGGGAACGACCAATACCGCGGGAGGTTTTTATTTCGCAACGAATACCTGGAAATTGCGCTTTGCACCGATGGTGGCGGGCGCCTGGTCGTGGACGTTGAGTTATTCGGATAGCAACGGGGTGTTCAATGCATCGGGTGGGTTTAACTGCACCAATTCCGGCAATATCGGGTTCCTCCGCAGGAATCCCGCCAACGCTTATAATTTCATCACCGACGCCCAAAGCAATGTCTTCCGCGTTTTCGGATATCAGCAGGGTTGGTCCAGCGCTCTCTCCGCAACGTATCCCACGGATATTTCGCAATTCAATTATCCGGTAGATGGCAACGCCCAGCCCACGACCCTTGAGCAACAATTGCAGAACGCGCAGGCTGCCGGCTTTAACATGATCCGGATCAATACACAGGAGGATGCCTTTGATCATTTGTCGCCCTATGGCCATTTCAACATCAATAACACCGGAAAAAATGAGTACGATTTGAATCAGGGATTTATTTGTGATGAACTCATGGCCGCCATCCACCGGGTGAATTTCAAGTGTCTGATGAGCTTTTGGAATGCTCCCGCAAACTGGGTGCCGGGTTCCGGAGCCTCGATCACGAATGCCGGCGCGCCGACGTCCCAGGCTGCCCTGCGCTACCACCAATACATCATCAATCGTTTTGGCGCGTATGTGGACATCTGGGAACTCTGCAACGAAAGCACTCTTTATCAGAGTTACATCGATGTCATCGTGCCGTATGTCCGCACCAACGACCCCTACCAGCATCTCATCACGATGAATGGAAACATTACGCCGAACAACAACCTCGGCCAGTTCGATGTCTGGACGTTTCATTCCTACTACAGCTCAGCGACTTTAGGGCTTTCCGAAAACGGAACGAGCGGACATGGCATGCCTGTATTTGACGAAGAATGCGGCAATGCAGCGCCATTTGGGTCCTATGACCCCAGGCGTTTTCGAATCCTGGCCTGGACGGGATTCTTCAAACAGACTTCCCTGCTTTTTTGGGGCTATGGCGGGGGCGGTCTTCCCTACCAGACGACTTTTTTTCCCGGCGGTCTTTCCAACGAAAGCATCGGCTGGCAGGAGCAACTCGAAACTAAAATTCTGACGGATTTCGTGTCCGGGTTGGATCCAGCCGCAGAAACTGCGGGCGTGACCCTTTCCCCGGTCAATGTGATGCAGGCCTTTGCCTTGTCGAGCCCCACCGACTTCGGAGTCTACATCACGCATGGCCTTTTGAGTTTAAATGCCATTGTCACAAACGCCACGCTGACCCTGACCGTACCCACGAATAACATGCAAGGCGCATGGATCGATCCGGCCACGGGCGGACTGTTGAAAACCATAACCGTCAATGCCGGCACCCAAACAATTCCCATTCCGGCTTTTTACACCGACGTCGCCTTGCGTTTGCGGGCGGGTATCACACAACCTTCCATACAATTCAGTTCTTCAAGCTACAATGTGGGCGCCAATCAGGGCAGTGTCACTCTGACCGTTTACCGGCTCGGCAGCAGTGCGGGCGCCGTCTCGGTTAATTACGCCACGAGTGATGGGTTGGCTCTCGCGGCGAGGGATTACACTCCTGTGACAGGAACGTTGACCTGGCCCGCCAACGACGTGAGTCCGCGCACCATCGTAGTTCCCTTACTTTATACCAATAACACGTTGCAGTCGGATCGGGAATTTTTGGTAAGCCTGAGTAATCCGGCTGGCGGCGCAATCCTCGGCTCCGCTAATACGGCGTTGGTGATGCTTTTGAACCCGGTGGTCAATTCGGCTGTATTTGACAGCGCGAACTACACTGTGCCGAAGGCCGCCACCAATGCGATCTTCACCCTGAACCGGCTCGGAAACGGCCACGGCCCCCTGACGGTGTACTTTAGCACCCGCGGCGGAACTGCCACGGCTGGCACGGATTACCAGGCCGTCAATCCGGAAAATCTGCCAACTTCATCGCTTACGCCCATAACGTGGGCCGATGGCGACCTCTCACCCAAGACGGCCACCGTACAGATTTTGAATAGCGGCTCGACCAGCAACAAAACTTTTGTCGTGGCTTTGGATGACGGACTTGCGCCCAGAACCGTCGGGTCGGGTATTCCGCCCTATTCCCGTGCCGGCGTTGTGATTCTGGCCACAAATACAGTGCCATCGCCCAGCATTCTGGCCTTGACTGGTTTCACGAATGAAGTGACCAGCGGCTTTGCCGACACTGCCGCGGTTTTTTCGGTGCCCGCCACCAATGTAAGCGCAACTTTTCAAGTCGCGCGGACCTGCGGCAGCAGCGGCCCCGTCAGTATTTCCTATTCGACTTCAATTGCTGGCACGGCCGAAGCCGCCTTCGATTACTCTAGCGTCAGCGGAACGCTTTCCTGGGCGGACGGCGATACGACCAACAAAACGTTTACCGTACCCTTCATCAGCCGCCCTTTTGAAGCTGGAAACCTGACTCTGTGGATCGAATTGAGCAATCCCACCGAGGGAGCCATTTCGGGCATGCCGTATGCCGCCTTGGTCACCATCGTTGAAACCAATTTGAATTTCATCACCCCTCCAAACTTGGTTCTTCAGCAGCCCAACGAAACCATCATTGCAGGCCAAAGCGCCACCATCAGCGTGGTCGTATCGGGAAGCCAGCCACTGACCTATCAGTGGCAGAAAAATGGCACCAACATTTTCGGCGCTACGAACGCCATTTATATCATCTCCAGCGCCCAAGCCTCTGACGCGGGAACTTACACGGTTGTGATCGGCAACTCCACTGGCGTCACCGCCACTACCGGTGCGCTGGTCGTGGTCAATCCGTTTTCCATCACGGATATCGTGAGCCAAACGAACGACGTAGTAATCACCTGGACCGTCCCGTTTGCTGGCACTAATTTCGTTCAGGCTGCGCCGCAACTGAATGGTGCCTTTACAAATATCAGTGCCCCAATCCTGGTTGGCAGCGGCCAGACCAACTATGTGGACCAAGGTGCCGCGACCAATTTCCCTGCACGTTTTTATCGCATTCTTCTGACGCCGTAGAACGGGGGTACTAGGCTGCACGCCCTTTTAAAAACGCTTTCTTTTCGTAATCCCCCAACGACGGAATTTTCACCAGCGCCTTTTCGCAAACCCTGTCGCGTCTTGCGGCGGGAATCCATCAAACTTTCAGAACCACCCGCCTGTCCAATGCAGAAATATTATAATACCAGGATCCGTTTCCGGTTGTACAAAAAAACGGGCGGGTTTCGTGAGAAACCCGCCCGCGTTGGAGTGTCGATCTGGATTACGGCTGGCTGATGAGTTCGTACAGCTGTGCGTTGGTCGCAGGGGCCGAGTTGGTGAACTGATAGTTGCCTGATCCTGCCGGGCTCTCGACCGCCTGTCCGATCACCGGCCAGGTCGCGGCGGGAGCCGTGACGTCGTTCGTCGCCAGCACGGAGAAGCTCAAGCCCGTGGCGTTGGTGAAGCTGAACATCAGGTTGCCGCCGACCAATTTCGTTTGTTTAAGCTTTGAAACAACCGGTTTCGGTATGATGAACGAGCTGCTGGTCGCCGGGGCCAGGCTGCCGGATGAGAATACAATGGTGACCACCGTGCCGGTGCCTGTCGAGTTGGTGCTGAATGCATTAAGTCCCGCATAGATGTTCGTGCCGGTTATCGCGGCCACGTTGGTCGAACCGCCCAAGGTCCAGTTGCTTTGTCCCGGCTTCGCGGTGACGGTGGCCGAGCTGGTGGTCACGTTGTTATATTGATCGTAGATGACCACAATCGGCTGCCTGGTCAGAACACCACCATCGGCCAACGGAGCCAGCGGCTGGGAGATGAGGCCCAGGCGCGCAGCGGCACCCACACCAATGGTTTGCGAGAACGTATCCGCATTGTAGTTCGACGCAATGATGGAAACCGTATCCGCGCCAATGTTGGTTTGCAGGAAAACCGACGCGGACGGCGTAAATACGACTTCGTCTGCCGTGTTGGTGGAATAACCTGTATTAAAACCAAGCAAGCTGCCGTTCACGGTGACGTTCGTGATGGCTCCGCGCCAGAACGGGTTGTCCGCAAACGCTATGCCATTCCACAATCCGACGTTGAACGGGCTGTCCACCGTGGCTGATCCGGCGGCAATGATGATCGGCGGGACACCCAGGATGGTGAACGCGGAGTTGGTTATGCCGAGCAGCCCGGGTGACGTGTAAGCGATGGTGGCGCCCACAATCGGAGTACCGGGCGTGGTGTTGCTAGCGGTCAGGCCGCTGAAGGTGGCCACGCCGGTCGCAGAGCTGGCGGCAACCACGGTCGTGCCCCCCAAGGTCCAGGTGCTCTGCACCGGGGTCGCGGTGATGTTGGCCGTGGTGGAGATGGGATTACCATTGGTATCCGTGACCGTCACCACCGGCTGCGTCGCCATGGCATAACCGTTGGTCGGCGGGGCTTTCCCCTGCGTGCTGATGACCAGTTTCGCCGGAGCGCCGGCAATCACCTGGGTGATGGAATTGGTGGTATAACCGGCCGCACTGATCACAATGAGGTTGGTGCTCACCGCTTCCAGCGCCGGGAGGGCCGACGGGTTGAACGTGATCATTCCAGCCTGATTGGTCGTGTAGGCGGTGCTCGGCACCAAAGTGCCATTGACGGTTACTGCCGTGATATTGGAACGCCAGTAGCCATCGTCCGGAGTCAGCCCGATGGCAAACGTCGGATAACCGCCATTGGTCGACGCCAGTTGCGTGGAGAAGATCGGCGGCGGGGTCAGCTCGTTCGTGTAAGGAACCAGCTGCGGAACGAAGGTGAGGCCCGCCACCTGCGTTCCGGACGGTGAAGTGTAGATGATGTTGGTCGAAATGAGGTTGAGCGATCCATAGATGGATGAGTCGGTCAAACGGACAATGGAGTTGGCTCCCTTCGTGCCGGCGACGTTGACATAGAACAGATAAACACCACCGGCACCATTCGTGGTGGCGAACAGGTTTTCACAGTTGTCGGCGTTGGTCCAGGAACCGATATTGATCCAGGTGATGTTGTCACTCTGCAACATCCATTTGTTGATGACACCGTTGGTTAATCCATTGCCGCCATTCTGGTCGGCGATGTAAACCAGGTTGGTCGCAACCATGTAGAAGTCCTGGGCCACGGCATCCGGAGGCGGGGTCGTGGGGCCGACCTCCGGTCCGTTGTCACCCGGATCCGACCAATCAATCACATTTGCGGCCAATGAAAAATTCTCACCACCGTTGACGAATGGGTAGAAGCTCGGCGTGGGCGGATATGCCACCTTCGCGGTCAGCGCATACGCCGTGCCGGCAAAGGACCGGACACTGATGTCATTCTGCTGGTAAACCAATGTGCTGTTGACATACAGACCGCCTTTGTCATTGATCAGGAAGTGGACATTGTCCGGGCTGCACGCGGAGCGGGGCTGGCTGCCGCCAAACGAGGTGGACACATAACTGATGGGCGAATTGAAGGCGAGATTGTTCGAGATGATGCCGACGGCGCGGTTCAAGTTGAAGGTTTCATCGGGCGTGGCCGAGTTGCCATCCTTGAAGGCGTTGAAAACCAGGAAGGTTCCGTCGTCACTCAAGGCCAGCTTGCCCATGCTCCCCGAAGTCGCGAAGCGCAAGGCGTTCGAGCCGGTGGCGGTGACCGGCACGATGTTGACCGGGGCGGTCTGGCCCGCTACGGACGGCTTGACTTCCACAATGCTGAAGGTGGAGTTGGCTGCTATCGTGTCGATCTGGATGACCGCCAAATTGCCCAGCGTGAACTGAACCGGCGGAGCGCCGATCGTGAACGTGGAGGAAAAGTTCGTGAAGGTCGTCGTGTGCGTGGAGGTGTTTGTGTAGTTATAAATGGTGAACTGGATGGCTGCGCCTTTGACTTGCGCGGAACCGGCGACGGTGGCGGTCAAGTTGGAGAAGACACAGTTGCCGTTTACAATCGGCTGGTTGGTGTCACCGCCCAAGGTCCAGGCCACCGAGTTGCTGACACTGGCCACGACATACATTGCAGCATAGGGATTCGTGGTGCCGTTGGCGTATTGATCCGTAAGCGCCTCCATGGGTTGCACGGTCAGGGTACCGCCGCTGGCCGAGGGCGCAGCCGGCTGGGTCAGTGTCAATTTGGTCGCTTTGCCTGTCGCGACAACCTGGTTGTATTTGGCAGAGGTAAATCCGGTGGCATAAATGACGACGGAATCCAAGCCGGCCGTCTGCAACGCGGCGGAGTTCGCCGGGTTGAAAAGGATGCTGGTTGAGCTGATTGTGTAGGCCGAATTCGTTACCGCCACACCATTGAAATAAATGGCGGTGATGCTGGCAGCCCAGGTCGGGTTGCTCGCAAAAGTGTTGGTGAACGGCCCGTCAACCGTGGCCACGGTGGAATTGGTGACCGTGGGCGCAATCGAACCCTCAAATTGGCCGTTGAAAGCGATGTTGTCCAAACGCGAATTGCCCGAAGCGTTGTTGTAAGGCTGGCCCAGGTAATTCACGCATTCGTTTCCCGTGGCCGCGTTCACGATCCGGATGGCGAAATTCGGGTTGTTTTCCACGGTGTGATCACCGGTGAAGTCAACCACCAGGTCGTTGAAAAAGGTCGAACCGTAGCTGTTGAAGAAATACGTGCCGGGGAGGTCGAGCGGATTCGCCAATGTGTTGGAAACGATCAAGGTGGGATTGGCACCATAAGAAATCTGGTTGGCGATATTCGTGGTCACCCAACCGTTGGTGGTGTAGAGCACGCACATCTTGGCTTCACCCTGGCTGGTCTGATAGAGGTCGAAGGTCAGGATGATGTTGGTGTAATTCACCGTGCTCACGTCAAACTCGGCACCTTGCGTGCCGATGGGCTGGGCGGTGGTCCAACCGTTGCCGGGGTTCTGGCCGCGCAAGCGCCAGACATACTGCCCCGCCGGGCCGGTGGACGAATAGGGCGCTCCGTTTTTGGTAATATCTCCAAAATTGGTGCTGCCCACGCTGCCATCGGCGAAGACATAACTGGGCAGGTTAAATCCGATCATCGCCGCAGTGGCAGTATTATTTGCGATGGCTGGCGGCGGATTATTGACCGGAGTTGACAGGCTGGAATCATTATCAAAAGTCCAGTTGGCAATGGTGTCAAAAGAAATACCCTGAATGGTGACGTTGTCAAAAACCCAGTAGCCGCTCGTGTTGTTGTACACCGAACCGGTAGTGGTCAGGCAGTTCGTTCCCGTCCCGGCGTTCACCAGCCGGATGGCAAAGGCGGAGCAATTGTCCACGCCCGAAATGCCGCTCAAATTGACCACCACCTGATTGTTCCACCCGCTGGCAAGGGTCAGGTAGGAACCAACGACCAGGCTGTTCGTGGAATTGCTGTTGTTTTGGATCGTTCCACCCGTTCCAACGGAAGTGATGGTCGCATTGTGCCAGATGGTTCCCTCGGTGGTGTATTGAACCAGGAGGTTTTCTTCTGCATCCGCAGTGGCGTACACATCAAAGGAAACCTGGACCTGATAATAACCCACCGTGCTGCCCGAAAACTGCGCGCCTTGCGACCCGATCGCCGCCGCGGTGGACCAGCCGATATTGCCGCCGGTGCCTTGAACCCGCCAGCTATACGGCAGGGAGGGCGTGCTGCTGCCGGAGAGCGAGAGAACATCGGGGTTGCTGCTCGAACCCAACCCGATTGCCGATGCGGTGCCTAACCCCGTGAAGGGTGTCGGGCTGGCGTTGACGCCGATGGCGTTGTTGTCAAAAGTCCAGCTGGTCAGCGTTGTCTGTGCTTCGGCTGCCGACAGGGAGGCGGCCAGCATAGCAACGGCAATTGCGGTTTTTGTTATTTTCATTAGTTATGGTGTGGTCAGGTTTCGTCAAATTGAAATAGATGAAATCAAGCGCGTATTGATTATCCAAGATTGGGTTACAAACACGTGGGGGTTGAGTTACAGTTTTGTGACAACTGGATTAACACCCGGATTGCAGCAACGGATGCCTGCCTTGATAAACCATGTTCCAACTGCGGAAGCCTCTGCTTGTGTATGGCAAATCACAACAACTTGGGCACGAATGAGGCGGGTTGGGCGCGTCACTCCGTGCGCGCCGCCTCGGCCAGACTTACCTTCTCGCTTTGGACAGAGTGGCAAGCCGTGCTTTGATATCAATGCTCTGATTCATGCAATTAAGATCTTTTAGCGTATTTTCCAAGCGAAACCGAAGCTGATACTCATATCTAATTCAACGCCAAAATCTTACCAGCCATAGGAGCGGATCGGGACTTGTGACACATTTGTAACAATCCCGACATCTATTCGTAATCTTTGTCGTTGATTCTTGACCCACAAAACGGGCGGCTTAAAACCGTTTTGATTTCCATCTCCTAAAATGAGTCCAAAACATCGTAATAAGAGCGGTTTCACGCTAATTGAACTGCTGGTGGTCATTGCCATCATCGCCATTCTGGCTGCGATGCTGCTCCCCACACTGGCCGCCGCCAAAAGACGTGCCCAGCAAACCGCCTGCTTGGGCAACCTCAGACAATGGGGCTTGGCTGACAACATGTACTTGGCAGATAACAACGATGTTTTTCCTTGGGCCAGATATGAAAATCAGCCTGGTGTCACCTACGCTTCCAGCGACCAAGATACCCCGGTCTGGCAGGACATCTATGCTTATCACACCACCCAGCACATCGGCGATGATGCTTGGTTCAATGCGCTTCCCTCTTACGTTGCCAGTCAGCCGATGTGGTTTTACGCAGCGAGCGCAAATAGGCAACAATTCGCCACCTCGGTCGCCCTCGGTAAGAATATTTTCGTCGACCCCACCGCTTTTTCCCAAGGCGTTTACCAGCCGGATTTATCGGATGGCGCGCAGATGGATAGCGGTATCCGTCCTCTGTTCGGCTACGGAATGAACTCAAAATCCACTGCCTTGGAAAGCTTGGGCTCGGCCTTCCGGCTCCCGTGTAAAATGTCCATGGTGAAACAGCCTGCCGCCTTCGTGATGTTTTCGGATGTGCGCTATCGTTCCATCGAAACGCCATATTATGGCTCTAATCCCACAACTCTCGCCACGCCGCAATGCTACACCACCCGCTTTTCGTCCCGGCACAATCTCGGTGGACAGATCACCTTTAGCGACGGCCATGTTGCCTATTACAAATACAATTACGTCGTCTCCGATGGTGTCAGCGAAACCGGCCCCCAAGGAACCATTCTCGCCGGCTATGACCCTGGACGCCCGGACATCAATTGGGATTACGCGGGAAATATCGTTCCGTCCAGTGGTGGCAACTAGGAGCGTCCGGCAGGAAACGTGTCGGTTCCCGGTTTTGTAGTATTTTATAATTCGGCTTTTTCTCCGCGTCCCTTTGCGTCCTTCGCACCTCTGCGTTTGGCCCACATTCTGATTTCATCGCAGACGCAAAAATCCGCGTAATCTACGGACAAAGTTCCTGCTTCGTTTTCTCCATATTTTCGAGCAGAATTTTTCAATGCTCCGTCTTCCGGCAAAAACCCGCGCCTTGGGAATTCTTTCCTTGATGACGTTCGCCGCCGTCCTCTCCCGCGCCACCAACTACGACGAGGCCAAAGTCGGCGATTATACCCTGCCCGACCCGCTCATCTGTGCCGATGGCTCGCGCGTGACCAACTCCGAAATCTGGCTGCAAAAACGCCGTCCGGAAATTTTGGGCCTGTACCGCGAACAGATTTTCGGCCGCAGCCCGGAACCCGGGACGAACATCACGTTCAACGTCTGGGAAGCCTCCACGAACGCCCTCGGCGGCACCGCCACCCGCAAGCAAATCGAAATCAATTTCTCCGGCACGCCCGGTGGCCCGTTTGCCCATCTGCTGCTCTACACGCCGGCCGCCAAAACCAATTGCCCCGTCTTTTTGTGCCTTTCGTTCACCGAAAATTACGCCGTGATTGACGACCCGGATGTCGCCATCTTTCCGGAGTGGAACAGTAAGGCAAAATCTTTCGGCATGCCGAAAAACCCCGTGCGCGGTGCCTCGGCGCGCAATTGGAAGATTGCCGAAACCATCGCCCGCGGTTATGGCATCGCCATCGTCTGTTATAACGACTTCGAGCCGGATCTCTCCGCCGGTGCCGGTCAAAAATACGGCGTCCGCAAAAACTTTCCAGCCCCACAGCCCGATGATTGGGGCGCGATCGCCGCCTGGGCATGGGGTGCCAGCCGCGCCGTGGATTATCTCCAGACCGACCCCGACGTGGATGCGCAACGCATCATCCTTTTCGGATTCTCGCGCCTCGGCAAAACCGTTTTATGGGCCGGCGCGCAGGACACCCGCTTCGCCGCCGTCATCGCAAACTGTTCCGGCGAACTGGGCGCGGCGCTGTCACGGCGCGATTACGGCGAAACCGTGGATGACATCTGCAAACATTTTCCGTACTGGATGGCGGAGAACTTTCAACAATATTCAAATCATTGGAACAACCTCCCCGTCGATTCCCATTTTTTGATCTCGCTCATCGCCCCCCGCCCGCTGTTTTTGAACACCGGCAGCGAGGATAAATGGGGCGACCCGCACGGCGAATTCCTGGGCGCGCGCGCCGCCACGCCGGTTTACGAACTCTTCGGCAAAACAGGCATCACCGAAACCAATTTTCCGCCGTTCGACGAACCGTTGAAGCACGATCTCTGGTTCAACTGCCATGTCGGCAAACACGATGTGCTGCCGTCCGACTGGGACAAGTTCCTGGATTTCGCCGACGCGCATTTTCCACAAAAAAATTAGCAAAAATTTTGCAATCCCGGCTCGTTCCGCCGCGTCTATTTAAACATCATTTCTGAACCCAGATTTGAGCCATGATATTGATTTGCTTTCAAAGCAACCACCCGGCGCATTCCAACGCCAGAACGCTGGGAGCGTTTCCCCCTCTCCCCAGGGGAGAGGGCCGGGGTGAGGGGGAAGTAGTCGTCCAAATTTCAAGCCCGCACCATTTGAAATGAACGCCGCCTTTCCCCTCATCCTGACCTTCTCCCTTGGGGAGAAGGAACAGCAGTTACACATTTCTACATTCACGAAAACCATTCGGGCCGCTGACTGGGTTCATGGGAGATGTTCGCCCCCATCTTTGGGTCCGCGGGCAACAGCCTTTGTTAACATTTTGAACACACTTTAGCATGAAACGTCTTTTCTTTGTCGCGCTGCTGTTCGCCGCCGCCCGCGCGTTTGCCGCCGTGCACCTCGGTGACCTGCGTTGCGAACATATGCAAAACCCGCAGGGCATCGACACGCCGCAACCGCGCCTGAGCTGGCAGCTCGCGTCCAGTGACAACAGTGTCAAACAGTCCGCCTATCAAATCCTCGTCTCCTCCACAGAAAAAAATCTCGTGCACGATACCGGCGACCTGTGGGACAGCGGCAAGGCAGCCTCGGACGCATCCATTTTGATCCCCTATGCCGGAAGCAACCTGCTCTCGCGCGAAGACTGCTTCTGGAAAGTTCGAGTCTGGGACGAAAATGGCAAAGCCTCCGCCTGGAGTCGCTCCGCGTCCTGGACCATGGGGATTTTGAATTCCGCCGATTGGGGAGATGCCCGGTGGGTCGGGCAGGACGGCGAGGACACCACCAACATCTTATCCGGCACCTCATGGATCTGGGCGGAGGACACCAATGCGCAGACAAGTTATTTCCGCCGCGTCATCACCATTCCAGCAGATAAAAAAATCCACCAGGCAATATTTGAATATACCGGCGACAACGAATGCCGCGGCTGGATCAACGGTTACGATCTCGGCGCACGCAATAATGTGCATACCGTGAAATGGAACGACATCACGACGCGGCTGGAATCGGGCAAGACCTACGTTTTCGGTTTCACCGGCACACACACCTCCGGAAAAAGTCCGGCGGGCATCATCGGCCGGCTGACGATCGAATTTACCGATGGCGAAACGTGGACGATTCCCACGGATGAAAAATGGAAGGTTTCCACAACCACTAACAGCGACTGGCTCACGGTGAATTTTGACGATTCCAAATGGAACACCGCCACGGTTCTCGGCGCGGCCGGCGTGGAACCTTGGGGTGAAACCCGCGTGCCGGAAAATCGCCGCCAGCCGGCGCGCTATCTGCGCAAGGAATTTTCAGTAGGAAAAAAAGTCGTTCATGCGACGGTTTCGTTCTGCGGCCTGGGCCTGTCGGAACTTTATCTCAACGGGGGAAAAATTGGCGATGCCCTCTTGTCACCAGCATTTTCACAATACGACAAGCGTGATTATTACGTGACTTATGATGTAACCAAAAATCTTTCGCGCGGAGCGAATGCCATGGGCGTCATCCTCGGCAACGGCCGTTTTTATGCCGACCGCAGCAAGGTTTATGCGGGCACGCAAAGCTTCGGCTGGCCGAAACTGCTGTTGAATCTCCACCTCGAATTTTCCGACGGTTCCACGCAGGAAGTTGTCAGTGACGGATCGTGGAAACTCTCGACCGACGGCCCGATCCTCGCCAACAACGATTATGACGGCGAGGAATACGACGCCCGCCGGGAATTTTCCGGCTGGACCAAGGCCGGTTTTGAAGATTCGAAATGGAGCGCCTCCCAAATCGTCTCCGCGCCGGGCGAAATCATTTCCGCCCAGATGCAGGAGCCAATCCGTCTGACCGGGACGATCAAGCCCGTTTCGGTGAAGGAAATCGAGCCGGGCATTTTCATCTACGACCTCGGCCAGAACATGGTCGGCTGGTGCCGGATCCATGTGCGCGGCAAGGCTGGCGATGCTGTGACCCTGCGCCACGCCGAAACCCTGACGCCGGATGGCTCGCTTTACATGGCCAACCTGCGCGGCGCGGAAGTGACCGATGTCTATACCTTGCGCGGCGGCGGCGATGAAACGTGGGAGCCGCGCTTTGTTACGCACGGTTTCCGCTTCGTCGAAGTGACGGGCTGGCCCGGCCAACCGGATTTGAATGCCATCGAAGGCCGTGTGGTGAACGATGATCTGCCCGTCGCCGGGGATTTTTCCTGTTCGAACGATATATTGAACCGGATTTACCACAACATCGTCTGGGGCACCCGCGGCAATTACCGCTCCCTGCCGACCGACTGCCCGCAACGCGACGAACGCCAGGGCTGGCTGGGCGACCGATCGGAAGAATGCAAAGGCGAGTCGTACCTCTTCGACATTTCGATGATTTACGCGAAATGGCGGCAGGACATGGCCGATGCGCAACGCACGAACGGCAGCATTCCGGACGTCGCCCCAAGTTATTGGCCAATCTATTCCGACAACGTGACTTGGCCGAGCAGCGCCATCATCATTCCCAGCGCGCTGGAAAGACAATTCGGCGACACCGCAAGCATCGGCAAAAATTATGACAGCGCCAGGATGTGGATGGACCACATGCTCACCTACGCTTCAAGCAACATCCTCTCCCGGGACAGCTATGGCGACTGGTGCGTGCCGCCCGAGGAAGCAACCCTGATCCATTCCAAAGACCCGGCGCGGCAGACGGACAAAGCCTTGCTCGCCACGTCGTATTTTTATTACGACCTGTGCCTCATGGAAAAATACGCACAGCAACTCGGCAAAACCGACGACGCGACCCGCTGGAAAAATCTCGCGGCGGATTATAAGGAAGCGTTCAATGAAAAATTCCTGGACCGTCAGGCCGGCCAATATTCCAACGGCACGCAAACCTCTTGCGTTTTGCCGCTCGCATTTGGCCTGGTGCCGGACGACATGAAGGCGGTCATTTTTGCGAAGCTGGTCGCCAACATTGAAAACGTGACCAAGGGCCACATCGGCACCGGCCTCATCGGCGGCCAATACCTGAACCGTGTTCTCGCCGATAACGGACGCGCGGATCTGGCCTACGAAATCGCTTCGCAGAGGGATTATCCCAGTTGGGGCTACATGGTGGAGCACGGCGCGACCACCATCTGGGAACTTTGGAATGGCAACACCGCCGATCCCGCGATGAATTCCGGCAACCACGTCATGCTCATCGGCGACCTGGTCGTTTATTTTTACGAATACCTCGCCGGTATCGCACCCGCCTCGCCCGGCTTCAAAACCATCAAAATGGAGCCGCATCTGGTTGGCGACCTGAACTTCGTGAAAGCGACGCACAATTCGCCTTATGGAAAAATTTCCAGTGAATGGCACCGGAGCGGAAACAAATTCGACTGGCAGATTGAAATCCCCGCGAACACCACGGCCCAGGTCATCGTCCCCGCCGGAAAAAACGGCACTGTCACCTGCAACGGCAATCCCGCCGTCGCCACCCTCGAACTCGGCAGCGGTAAATATGAAATCATTAGCCAATAAAGTTTTGCGACTCGGTAAACCTGAGGCTGCAAGCTGCTTGAAAGCTTGCGGGCTTTATAACACTGTCCAGCGGATGTTCCTTCTCCCTTGGGGAGAAGGTCAGGATGAGGGGGAACGCGATGAACTACCCGGATTTATGCTTAAATATTTGGGGCAATATTCTAAAACTTCCATAAGGCTGACAACCATTTGCCTTATGTCACTTTTCTGCGGCTGCACTACCATGCCGCCAAAATCAGCCGTGATTAAATCCGAATTCATCTTCACCAACGCCCCGTTCCCCTCCTGCCATGCCTCGACGATCGTAGAAACCAAATCAGGTCTGGTTGCTGCCTGGTTTGGGGGCACCGCTGAGCGCAACCCCGATGTGTGTATCTACGTGGCGCGGATGGAACACGGCGCCTGGACCGCGCCGGTCGCCGTGGCTGATGGCGTGGGGTTTGCGACCAACCGGTTGCCCACATGGAACCCGGTTTTATTCCAGCCGCGCAAGGGACCGCTGCTTTTGTTTTACAAGGTTGGTCCCGCGCCGGCGAAATGGTGGGGCATGATGACGACCTCGGCGGACGACGGCAAAACCTGGTCTAAACCGTCGCGCCTGCCCGACGGAATCCTTGGCCCGATCAAAAACAAACCAGTGCAACTCGCCAACGGCGACATCCTTTGCGGCAGCAGCACCGAAGGCAACGGTTGGAAGGTTCACTTCGAACGCACCGCAGATTTTGGAAATACCTGGACCGCCACGCCACCCGTCAACGACGGCAAAACCATTGGCGCCATTCAGCCGAGCATTTTGTTTCTGCGCGATGGTTCGCTTGAAGCCGTCGGCCGTACGCATAACGACAAACTCTTCCAGATCATTACACACGATCAGGGTAAAAATTGGGATGAGATGTCCCTGACCGGCCTCCCGAATCCCGATTCCGGAACGGACGCGGTGACGTTGCGAGATGGCCGTCAGCTTCTGGTTTACAACCACAATACGCGCGGCGGTTCCAACAACAAGGGCCGCAGCCCGTTGAACATAGCAGTCTCCCCGGATGGAGTTAATTGGTTCGCCGCCCTGGTTTTGGAAGATGATGCAGACGCGCCGAGCGGCTTCGCCTATCCCGCCGTCATCCAAACGAGCGACGGCCTGGTCCACATCACCTACACCTGGGAACGCAAACGCATCAAGCACATCGTGCTCGACCCCGCTGCGTTGAAATTAAAACCCATCGTCAACGGCCTTTGGCCGGAATGACTCATTCCGCAGATTGGAAGAGGAAGAACCCCTCAAACACCCGATGCGTTCAATCGTCGAGACGCTGCGAGCGTTTCCCCCTCTCCGCGTCGGCGGAGTCTGCGGAGCCGATGGGGAGAGAGCCGGGGTGAGGTGTTCGTCCCACCATATTCGGGTTCATTCCACCCGTTTGATCCGTATCGCCATGTATGGCGTCCCGGGCAACGGAATGCCGCGCCCCTCCGAATCAGCAAACGTATAATTATCCTTTTTCTTCAACGAAAAAACCCCGGGCACCGGCGTCACCGTCATGTTCCATGTATCGAGCACTTCGGCGGTGAATTTCAGGCCGTCGGCGGACTGAAGTTTACCCAAGGGCGGCTTGGGAAGCTGGAAAAGCCAGTTCGTCGGTGTCTGTTTGCCGAAATAGATCAGATAATATTTCCCGGGCTGGCCGCCAATCGGCGAATCCTGCCACTTGTCGATCGGCTCAATGCCATCTACACGAGCATCGTCCAAAACCTTTTTCAGAAACGCAAGACGGGCGGGGCTTTCGCCCTTGAGCACGCCGCCTTTTGACCACCATAAAACCTGGTCGTCGCTTTTGTACGTTTCACCGTGGCCGCAGTAAGTGCCCGCCACCGTCGCGTTCCAAAAACGAAAAACCATTTCCTCCGCGCTCAACTGTCCCCAGCGGCTCTCGATGTTGCCCTCGTATTTCACCTCGTCATAAACGACCGGTTTACGATACACGTCGCGATATATTTCCGCGCTGTTCACGCTCACAACCGCTGCGCCGTTCTGGATGCTCGCGTGCGTGATCCATGGCAGTGTGTTGTTGAAGATTTTCTGGCCATTGTGGATGCCCAGCAGATGATGATACGGATCGTCCTGCGAAACGATCTCCCCGAACCGCACAAAATCCGATTCCTTTTTCTCCTTCATGAAATCCCACTCGTTGGCCAGCGACCACCAGACATTGCGATAGGCCGCCAGCCGCGCGATGACATAATGCAAATAACGGTCGTCCACCGCCGACGGCATCCGGTCAAAGCCCCAATGCCCCTCGTCATACGGATGAAACAGGATAATGTCCGCCTCAATGCCCAGCTTTTGCAGATCGGCTACGCGTTGTTCCAGGTGCTGGAAATATTCCACATTGAACCGGCTGAAGTCCCAGTTTGTCGTGGTCGCCAATTTATCTTTGCTTGGAAACGGATACAGGATCGGCTCGTTCGTGTTCCATTGATAATGCTTCGGAAAAACACAAAAGCGAATCTTGTTGAATGGCGACGACGCGAGCGTCTGCAATGTCTGTTCCTGCAATGCTTCCGGCTGCCATTCCCAAACATAACACGTCGTTCCCAGCTCCTCGTAAGGCGTGCCGTCCGCGTAGGCAAAATGATACGTGTTCGCCACCCGCACCGGCCCATGGTTTGCTGGTGAAGGTTCTACCGCCGTGAACCCGCCGTGTTTTCCATTCAATTGGCGGCTGCTGCTTTCGGTCCGGTAGGACCATTCGCCGGTCGTCGGCGGCATGAAACGCACGCGATAAATTCCGTCGCCATCATAAAAACCGTTCACCTCAAATGTATTCGCCCCCTGCATGAATCGTGCCGAAAATTTTACGTCGAGAAACGGATTGCCGTTTGTCGGACCGTTGAGTGCAGTCTCAAAAAACCCCCACTGTTCCACCGTTTGTTCCGCCCGAACCGGGCAAACGAGTGCCAGCAACCATACCCCCGCCATTGCTCCCACAGCGGCGGCGTTTCGTCTCATTTTGTATGCTTGGCCGTTCATGGCTGAAAAATCTTTTTCAGGTACACCGCATTCGCCCCGTAATTTTTTCTCACATTATGCACGTCATTCGTGTCGCGCGAACGCTCGATTACCAGCCAGCCACGCCAGTTCATGTGGTCCAGTGCAGCCTTCACCTGCGGCAGGTCGATGTGCGGATCATTTTGCAGCCAGGCACCGTCCTGGTCCGTGGCGTGGATCTCGCAGATCCGGTCCGCACCGAGCGTCTTCAATTCCGCAATTAAATCACGATTGTTTTGGATCGCATCCGCAAAATTGAAACATATTTTTATCGCGGGCGAATCCACTTCATCCAGCAACTTGATCTGTTCCACCGCCGGCAGTTCCGATTCCACGCCGATCACAACCTCAGCTTTTTCAGCCTGTGCGCCGGCAATTTTCAGACGTTCGACGACTTTTGAACGTAATTCCGGGTGTTTCAACAGGTCGCTCACCCCGAGCGGCAGGAACGCGACTTTCACATCCATCGCGCGCATAGTGTCCATGCAGTCCTGCGTCATGCGGGGCACTGTCGCGCGATCGGCGAACGACTGCCCATAAAATCCCGACATCGACAGCGACGAGATTTCCAGGTTCAACCCGTGCACTTTTTCGAGAAACAGCCAGCAGTTGGCTTCGTTGGTCAGCGTGTTCAAAAAAGTCTCATTCGTGCCCAGCGAGCCCATGTCCAGTTCCACCCCATCCGCGCCGAGGTCCTTCGCGAGTTGAAATTCACCAAGTTTTTGCCGCTTCAGAATCATCCAGTCGCACACGGCGACTTTGTACCGCTGTCCGGCAACCTGACTGATTGCATTCGTTCCCTCCGCCGCCTGCGCATGGAACTGCCAGCCAGACACAACCGCCAGGAACAATGCTCGAAACTTTCTCATATCACTCCTTCGTCAACCAGATAACGCCACCGGGCAAAGTTATTTTGCCACCACCCTGCACCACTTGATCGCCGATCTTCACTTCGCCCGTATTAGAATCAATTTTATTCAGACGGAACGCGCCCGGTTCATCGGACAGGTCAAGTTCCACACCTTTTTTCCCATAGATCAAAATTTGCCGGCCGGCATCGCGCAACGCCCAAAGCTCTTTGTCCGTGTCGGCAACCCACGATTTCATCTGCGGAATCGCCGCGAGCAATTTCGTATCCGTGGTGCGCGGCAGGATGGGCATCGAACCACCCGCGCAAAGGTAAGCCCAGGCGGCATGTCCGAAATTAAATCCCTGTTCGCTGGCCGCCAGGACCACTTTACCGGGAAATTTTGCCCGGTATTCCGCCGTCATCGCCGCTAGATTTTCATCGCTCGGCGGACCGCCCTTCCATTGCCGTTGGAACTGGCGCGGCGACAAGCTGTTTCCGCCGTCGGGTGCAAACATGCCGTCATCCGTCTGCCACCAATAACGAAAGGCGATGATGTCCACGACCGCCGTGCGTTTTGCATCCGCCAGAATCGCATCCTGAACATTCTTCGGTGCCGCCAGCGCGATCAACGGATGCAGATGCTTCTCATTTTCCCAGTCGCCGACGGTATCCAGCCAGAATTGCATGAACTCCGTCGGGCCGGTGAATTCCGCGCTCGTGAATTGGATCACGTTCGCCTCTTTTGTGTAATTATCCAGGTTTTGCCGGATGAAATTTTTGTGCAGCTCGCGCCGGACCGGCTGGGTCACGTCGTAAAATTGATCCGCCATGACGATCCGTTTGTCCATTTCAAACGGCGGCTCATTAAAACCGGTGTCGTTGATGTTGTTTTGGGAACGCCACGGTGAATCCACCCAATGCGCGCCGTCTTCTAGAATGTTGTGTTGAAAGTAATTTTCGTTGAACAAGACCAGGCCGCGCTCGTCACAGATGTCCGCGAAGTTTTTCAAACGCGCCCAGTACCACAGATTAAATTTGGTCAGGTCGTATTTGCTCAGGCCGTCCCACGCCGTCCCGACACCGCTGCGCGCGAAGGGTTGCTCGTAAAACGGCGGCCAGACGTCGCCGGTCATCCGGCGTACACGTTCGTGATCCTCGCGGCGACGGTCGTACCAAAGACCGTAATGATGATCGAGCGCCGTCAGGTTGTCGGAAACCATCCCGTCCGCGACCGCCCCAAGATCATCCGTTAAACCCGCACCGATGCGACCCGGGGCGAAACGTGAAAGATTGACGCCGTAATTTTTGACATCGTTCGGCAGCAAATTTCCCCTCCACCAGTTGACCTCCTGTATTCCACCTAGCAACAATTTACCGTCGCACACCAACCAGCCGTTCGTGATAGAGATTTGCAGTTTTGAACTTCCGACGACGGGATTCGAATCAGGTATTTCGTCAACCGATTTTGCGTTTTGTGCCTCCGCTGAAATTTTTGCCGGGGATAAAACTTGTTTGGCTCCATTTTTTCCCAACCGGTCGGCCAGTTGCGATACAAACAAGCTGTCGGGCTTTTCTGATTGATTAGAGTTCCGCCAGATACCGTTGCCCTCAAACTCGCCCCACGAACCGAACGCCCAGTTTTGCGCGCCCGGCGGATTCTCGCAGGAAGTTTTTGCGGAGACGCAATTCCACAAAACCGAATTCGCCGCCGACCACCCCGCCCCTTCCCCGTCGCCGCCGCGATTGACCAGGCTCAAGGCATTGCCGTCAATCCGCACATTGTCGTACAAAGTACCGCTGGACCAGCTTTCGATCGCGCCACTGTCCGCTGACGGCAGATCCGCTTCGCAATCTACAAAGGCATTTGGCCCGGCGGCGCAATGGCCGACGGAGAAATCATGCCGGCCATTTTCCGTACGACACCGCAAAAATAAAACCTCCTGCCCCATCGTGAAGAACGTGTTCCGGCGCCAGCCGCCATTTTCCGAAACCGGCGCCAGCGACCTGCAATCTTCCACGGAAATCTTCGCGCAGCTTTCATATACTGCCACCGCCGAACCGGCAAAATGTTCGAATGTCACCTGCCGCACCCATGAGTCCGCGCAATTTTCCATCGTGATGGCGAACCAGGAATGATTCTCGTCTTTCGGATTTTGCGGATCAAAAGCCGATCCAAGCCGCAGGTTTTCAACGCCGGTATTTTCAATCCGGCCCGGCCATGCATAAGTCTGCACATATCCGCCGCCAAATCTTGTCTCCAGTGCGGTCGTGACCGGCGCATCGATTGTCACCAGATTGCCTTCCACTTTTTGAACCGTGCGGTCCCAGATCAGATCGTAGTTGCCCGAATGCCAAACTAATCGCCAGTCGTTGAGCCCTCCGCCAAAATCCATGCCCAGCGTATCAATCCATTCTTTCGTGGACGGCCGGGTGATGAAAATTGTGTCGCCGGGCTTCAAGCCGCTGGCATCCTGAACATGAAAACTCATCGCGCTGACCGGGACGTATTCATCGGCGATCTGAATTTTTCGGGCCGCCGTGAAATCACCCTGCCCGGTTATGCGGATCAATGTCCGGCGATCCGTGCCGGCGGCCACCAAAATGGTTCCGTTCGTTCCAGCTCCTTCACCGCGCAACACGATGCCCGAATTGGTGATGAACAACTGCCCGAAAATCTCGTGCCGGCCTGATTGCAAAAGGATCGCGCCACGAACGCCATCAGGACCGGCCGGCAAACCGGTGACATAATCAATCGCCTTTTGGATACGCGCGGTTTCATCGCCTTGCACCGGCGAAACTACAACCCGGACCGGCGCATAGGGAATCTGCCGGTCATTACCCGCATAACCGGCGCTGGAAAAATCAGGAACACGATTACCTTGCGCATCCGCGTCGTAAACCAAATTGCCGCCCGCATTAATAGCGATGACCGGCGACAATTTTTTTGGTGCGGCATGGAGAAGATTTGGAGCAAACGCGACGCCCAGGATACAGACGACCACTCGCATATCGCATATCGTATATCGCAAATGAATCATGGCAGCTTGACGGTAATCTTTTCAAGTTTGGCGCCGCGCGCAATTTCTTTTCCGTCGGCCAAAACCAACAATCCTTTGCCGCGACCGTAGCGCGAGCCGTCCTGGTCCCAAATGATTGTGAGCACATGACCGTGATAATTCACGCCATCAACGCAGAAATAATTCCAGACACCCTCCGGCAGCAATGGGAAAACCTCTACCACGTCGTCCGCACGCGGCACCAGCCCGATGACCCCGGTGATGACGAGGTCCGCAAAGGTCGAATGATTGTAATAGCGGCTGCGACCTTCCTTGCCATTGATCCATTGACCGGTAGTTTCGTCGAGATATTCGCCGATATACGGTTTCCCATCAGCATGCTGGCTGTGGACATACGTCAAAAACACATCGAAATAATTTTGCTCCGTGACAATGCTCTGCCTGTAGTCGCGCAGAAAATTCGCCAGTGCATCAAGCGTTTGCGATGTCGCAAACGGCCAGACCGCCCCGTCCCATTCGCAATGACCGTAGCCATGCGTGCGGAAAAACGGGCTCCGCCGCTCAGCCGTGGTGACCCCGAACGGCGCAGAAAAACCTTTTACGTCGGTCAACTGGCCCCAGGCGGAATTGAATTTTTTATTGTCGTCCGGCAATTCGAACATCCAGGGAATGAAACCGATCTCTTCCCGCACATCAGCGGGTTTTCCGTTTGTATGTATGGCCTCAAAAAATTTGGCGTCATCATTCCAGAGATTTTTTTCCACCAGTTTCTTCAAATGCGCGGCTTTGTCGTCGAACCCCTTAGCCAGTTTTTTATCACCAGCCAGCCACGCGATTTGGGCGATGGCCTGCGCGTTGCCGAACATGTAGCTGTTGATGGTGGGACGGAGGTTTTTGGCCGTGCGCGAGCCGGAAATGGATTCCTCCATCGCATCCCGGACATCGAACTGCCAGAAAAGCCCGCTATCCGTAAGGTGATCCTTTTCCCATAACCCGTAATCGGCAACCAACGCCGCCAGTTGATTGGTCGTAAAATTCGCGTCGCCCGTCGTCAGATAACGTTGCCAGACTGCAACGGCTAGCCACTGGCTGTATTTGTGCAGTTGTTGCTGCACGGCTTCATCGCGTAACCAATAGGAGACGTAGTCATCCAGATAATTCTGGTCATGCAGCCAGCGGCCCTCGGCGATCTGAAAACCGAGCGCGCTGCTGACCGGATTTGGCCGGGTCAGAAACTCGGAAAACACAAACCCGTTCGTTGTCTGTTCCAGATGTTTGCGAAATGACCACCAGCGGAAATAATACATCTCCTCAACTTCATGGTCGGGACATTCAAAAAACGGAATCTCCTTTTGCAGCCAGTCCCACGAATCGGCATTGGAGACATAGTTGGTCACATTTTCATCTTCCATCGCATTGAAGTGCGCGACGTAATGGGAAAAGGTTGTTGAATCTAAAACCGTCAGATTTCCGGCGAAAGAATTTTGAACGGTTAAACATAGAAGACACACGAAAAGCAGGGAAAGGGTATGCCTTCCTGTGACGACTTCCGGGTGGCGCAAGTGTTGCAGGGTTAAATGCATTGGTTACAAATTCAACTTTGCGATTTCGGCTTCGATCTCCTTCAGCCGCGTCTTGACCAGCTCGCGCTCCGGTTCACGGAAACGATGGAACGGCTCGGCCATGAAATCGTTGCAGATGCCCATCGTATTGGCCACGCACTTGATGCCTTTGATGATGGATGAAGAATATTTCCCGATGCGATAGAACAAATCGCTGACGTGCTGGATCTGTCTCTGCAATTCCTGCGCGCGGGCCAGGTTCCCGTCACGGTGCGCATCGCAAAGTTTGACGTAAAGCTTCGGAAAAAGATTTGCGCCGCCGCTCACCCCGCCATTGCCGCCTGCTTGCAATGCGTCGAAAAGTTTTTCCTCGGGCCCGATCAACAACGGCCAGTCGGGACGATGTTGTTTGATTAGGTCGGCGGCGGCCTTGAAATAATTCAAATCGCCGGAACTGTCCTTGAGGCCGATGATGCGGGGGTTGTCCATCGCGCGCCGGACGGTGTCCAACTCAAAATGCACCTTGGTCAATGCCGGCATGTTGTAGATGTACAACGGCAACGGCAGTTCAGGTGCGAGGTGGTCGAGGTATTCCTGTAATTCGGGCTGTGCTTCGGGCAGGTAATACGGCGGCGCAGCAACCACAGCGTCTGCGCCGCAATCAGCGGCGGCGCGCGCGATGTTCAACGATTCGGTGAACGCCGTGTCCGTGATGCCGACCAGCACCGGCACACGCCGGGCCACCTGTTTGCAAACGCATTCGATCAACTCGCGGCGCAGTCGATAGCTCAAACTGGGGCCTTCACCGGTGGTTCCGAGAATGAACAACCCGCTCACACCGCCGGACAAAATATGTTCCACCAATCGCTCCAAGCCGGCGATATCGAGTTCATCGCGGTCTTTCAATGGCGTGATCATCGGCGGAACGATTCCTGACAATGGCAATTTCATTTGGAAAATTCCTCGGTATTCGCGGCGCGCGGTTTGACCGTGAGGATCAGGACAGCGGCACACAGTGCCACTCCCGCCAGCACGGTGAAGGCGACGGAGAAATTGATGTGCTGGTCGCGCATGCGGCCAAACACAATCGTTGTCACGCCGCTGATGCCGCTGGCGGCGAGGTTCATAAAGCCATAGCCGGTTGCCCGGTGTTCGGGCCGGGCGATCTGACAGAGAATCGGCATGCTGTTACAATCAAAAAATCCCCAGCCAAGGCCGAACAAAATCATCGCGCCGATGGCTGTGCCGATGCCGGGCGCGTAGCCCAGAGCGAGCAAAGCAGGCACGATCAGCATCACCCCGGTGGCGCTGGTAAAAATACGGCCGCGATTTGTCCGGCGCATCCACCGGTCGGCGATGACGCCGCCAAGAACCACACCGATGAGCGAAGCGAATTGCACATAAACGGTTGCAGACAAACCTGCCGGGCCTTGTTTCATTTGGAACGCGTCACCGAGATAGGTCGGCAACCAGTTTTTGATCGCCCAGCCGGCGATGGCCGGCAAGGTGAAATACGCCACCAAAATCCAGAATTGCGGCTGCGACCAGAGCGCGGAAATGGTCGAGCCAATGGAGACGGGTGTCTTGGTAGTGGAGGAATTTTGACTTTTTTGACCTGTATCCTTCAATGCGAACATCAAAATGACCGCGTAAATCACGCCGACTACGCCAAACCAGTAAAAACAATTTCGCCACGAACTATGGTCGGCGATATATCCGCCGATGCCACCGAGCGCGAGGCCGGTATAGAGACCGGTTTGGTGGATACCCACGGCCTTGGCGCGCGTGCTACCAGTATGAAAATCCGCGATGAGCGCGAGCGCCGCCGGATAATAGAATGCCTCGCTCACTCCCATTAGCCCGCGCAACGTAAGCATTTGTGAATAGGTTTGCGCGTGGCCGGTCGCCCAAGTCACCGCCGACCAGCAGAACAAGCTGCCGATGACCGTCCAGCGGCGATTGAACCGGTCCGCGATGTATCCGCCGACCGGACTCAGGAACGCATAGACCCACATGAAGACGGCCATGAGCGTGCCAAATTGCTCGTCGCTGGCGATGCTCGGAATATCCGCGCGGATGGAGGCGCGGATGGTTGAAACCATCTGGCGGTCAAGATAGTTCAATAACACCACCGGCCACAGCAAAGCCACGACCACCCAGGCGTAGGAGGAATATCTTTTTGCGCTCTCGTTCACTGCAAAGTATTCACATTGCTGCGCGGATCGCTCCAGTCAATTTTCTTGGCCGGATTAAGGCCGGCGAGATACTTGTCCATCACCGTGTAGCCATCGCCCTGCAAATCCTTTTGCGAAAGGGATGTGTCGTTCACATCGAGATTGAATTTCTTTTTCCACGACAACGGAATCCCATCCGCGCACAAATCCTTGATCGGTTCGCCCTTGTATTCGGGATAACCGCCGACTTGTGAAATGTCGGTGATGATGCCGTCGCCGGCGGCACCGATATTGTTTTTGGCCAGGCCTTTCATCGGCGTCGGAACGATGTGCTGGCCGGCGCCCCAAACTTTACCGGTGCGAACTTCCTCGATGACACGCGTGTCTACAGGATCTCGTTTGGGAAGAGTGCAGCCCGCGCCTTTCAACACATCTTTAAACGCCCGTTTCGCCGATGTGATCGTCATCGGCGGCATCGGGAACGGCTGGTCCACGCGAACAGTTGCCACGAGCGATTTCACACTTTCATTCGTGCTGATGGTCGGGTCGTCCTTCGAACCGCCGTCGGCAAACTGCACGCCGCCCGCCCAATTGTCAGCGGTGACTTTTTCATTCCCTTCGACGACGTTGCCCGCGACGTAGGCCTTGCCGAAATGCGGCATGGGGTCTTGTTTTGTGACGGTGGCCGACGGTTCAAGTATCCGGTATTGGACCGGTCCCTTGTTCACCGCCGGACCAGGTTTGAAGTAATTGTTGATGATGTTGTAAAGGCTTTCCTCGCCGCCGCCGTCAATCGTGCGATGACGCCAGTTGAATAGTACGTTGTTGACGAAATTGAAATCGTAGGTCATCGCCACGCTGGGGTTGCGGCCGGTGTTACATGCGAAAAGGTTGTGGTGAAAACCGGAATTGCGGCCGCCCCAATCCCCGCCAAATGCATGGTTGTAGGTGTTCAACGCCTCGCTCGAAATCGTCCATTGAATGGTCACGTTGACCGCGGGCAGCTTCTGCGCATCGCCGCCATTCGTAGGCTGATACATGTGGCGATAGGTGTCGATGTTCTGGTCCTCGCCCCAGCTCGCCGAAACGTGGTCGATGATGATGTTGCCAATGGGGCTGCCGTAATGCACGCCATGACGGTTGAAAATGTCAGGGTTGCCGCGACGAAAACGGAGATAGCGGATCACGACGTCGTGCACGTTATCGTCAATGCCGTTGTCCGCGATACAAATGCCGTCGCCGGGCGCGGTGTGGCCATCAATCGTGATATAGGGCGCCTCGATATAAATCGGTTTTTGCAGATGGATGATACCCGCAACGTTGAACACCACGATGCGCGGCCCGGCGGATTCACATGCCTCGCGTAACGTGCCAGGACCGCTGTCGTCGAGATTGGTCACAACAAATACTTTTCCACCACGGCCACCGAAAGAATATTTGCCGCCACCTTCCGCGCCGGGAAACGCCGGCACCTTCGCCTGTGGCAAATCTGACGGCTGCGATGCCCAGGGGATGAACGGCTTGCCCTGCTTCTCCCATTCGGCAATGACCGGCGCGCAATTGGAGATCACCTGGTCTTCATAAGCCGCCCATTCGGCGTCACGTGCCTTGACGGTTTCATTGGCCACCGGCCAGTTTTCGCGGGCCATGACGCAGGACGACGCCAGGGATAACGCCGCCGCAAAAATGATTCGTTTTTTCATGTATTAATTTTTTGTGAAAGAATATTCGCCAACGAGCGAGTTCAGGTATTTTTCAAGATTGGTATAGCCGTCGCCATTGGAATCATTGTTCGCATCCGCCGGATCGGCCGGGTTCAGGCCGTGCGCCTTTTCCCAAGCATCGGGAATCCCGTCGTGGTCGCTGTCCGGCAGCACGTCATAGGTCTCATAATCCGGCCAAGGAAAGTTATTTGCGCCAAGGGCGGATTTGTCATCCGATTGCGTATCGATGAAACCGGGAAGGTTCGGGCTGGGGCGGTCGCCGTACGACGGCCCGCGCGTGCCGATAAATTCCGCCGTGCTGTTGCGCGCATCGCTGATGATGTGCAAGTCAACGACATCCTGCTTCGGAAAGTTTGCGCCGACATTCGCGAGGACGTTCGTATACGCCTCGCACGCGCTTTGCGTGGTGACGTACGAGGGATACAACTCGTGATTTACCCGAACTTGTTTTTCCACTTCATCGCCATTTTGAAAGGCTTTCCAGTTGTCGTTGTCGTAATCAAACCCCTCCATGACGTTGCCGGCCATGTAATAACTTTCCGTCCCCCACGCCGGGTTAATCGGATCAAGTTTCAAGAGCCACGTCACAAATTTATTTTTAGGATACGGCTTGTAGTAGTTATTGACGTAGTTCAATTCCTTCACACCGCCATCGGTCGTGCGCGCCGTCCAGTTGTAAACGACATTATTGCGGATATCGAGGTAGCCGGCGTATTTCCCGCCCTGGGTCAGACCACCGGCAAGACTCCAGTTCCGGTCCGTGCAGTCTGCCAGCAGATTATGGTGGTAACTGCCGATGTCGCCGCTGATGGAGCCGGCGAAAGCATGTGTCTCCAGTTTGCTGCGGTCACTCGCCCGGTAATGCGGCCCGTGATGCAGCGCCTCCGCCACGATGCTGCGCTGGAAAGTGATGTTGTGCGCGCCGCGGGAACTGGTGCCTTCATCGCTGCTCCACGAAATGGAGCAATGGTCGATGATGCAATTATCGCAACTCCCAAGCCCGCAGCCATCCATCGCCTTGTTCGCGACATCACCGATGCGGAAACGCATATAACGGATGATGACATCGTGCGTGCCAAATGCCCCGGAAGAATAGTTCGCCAGGCAGATGCCATCGCCCGGCGCCGTTTGTCCCGCGATGGTGCAGTAGGGATTATGCACCGCACAGGGCGCTTTTAATTTTATCAGGCCGGACACGCTAAAGACGATCGTGCGCGGGCCTTCGGCTTCGACTGCAGCCCGAAAGCTGCCGGGAATTGGGGTCTGCCCCGGGGCATAATCCACAAGATTATTAACTTCGATGACACGGCCGCCGCGACCGCCGATCGCAAATCTTCCGTAACCTTCCGCGGTGGGAAACGCCAGATGCCGCACGCGGAAATGCCAGATCTCGCCACGAGTAATTTTTTTGTCACGGCCGATTTCATCCACGCGCCAGAAATAATTTTGCATCGAGTCGAGTGTCGGCAGGGCAAAGGTCGTGGCGGTCAGGGTGCCTTTGAATTCGGGCGAGTCGGGGGTGGCATTCACGACCGCATTGGAGTCCATTCCAAAATAAAACCGATACGCGACTGCGCCGGCCGGCGGAACCCAGGTCAGCGCCGATTCGTTCGGCCAATGCTCATCATCATTCATCGGCGAGGGTTCGATGGCCTTGGTCCGCGGATTGACGCCGTCAATCTCGAAGCCGTTGATGATGACACTGTGATTGGTTCCGGTTTTTGCCGGTTTAAAACGGACGACCACGTCTTTTCCAGCTTCCGCATCGACTTCAAAAAAGGCCCCAGCGACCTCGTAATCATTGGTCGCGCGAAAACCGGGAACGAACTTTTTAAACTTCGTCATTCCGTCAACCTGGATGTCGAATTTTGCCGGCGACAGGTCGCGGACTTCGTTGTGATAAGTGGTGATCGTATGTTTTCCGGGGGCCAGACCATTGATGACCATTTCCATGCCAACGGAATTTTTGGAAACAATTCCGTCCGCCGCCATGCTGGCATGCCAGTCGAGCGAACCCTTATATAATACCGGCGAAAGAACTTCATTCGTTGCCGTGCGAAAAGTGACGGTGATGTCCCCGAATATTTGGGAAATGGAACTGCCTTCATGCGCCGGCCAGTTTTCCCAGTGCGGAGTAAGCACGTCACCGCGCCGGTCGGGCGGGTTAATATCCACCTTCAATTCGGCGGCCTGCAGGCCGACGGCCAGAACGAGCAATATTACTGCGGGTAGTTTCATCCAGTTATCAGACGTTTGGGGTTTTAAATAGTTATTTAAATCTATTGATTCGGGCAATAAAAAGCCGGGGCCGAGCGAACTCAACCCCGGCTTGAGACAGCCTATAAGATCACGGATATGTCAGGCGATAGAACACCGTCGGATTGGCCGGGTTGATGGTGATGGTGACCTGGTTGGTGCTGGACGAACCATTGACATAGAACCAGTTTGTGGGGGTCGCATTCAAACCGGAGCTCAACGAGTCCGTCTGGGCCAGGAGGCGCCAACCGGTGTGGTCAGACGGCCATTTCAAGGTGAGCGTGCTGCCGGAAACGGTGGCTACGATATTGGTCGGGTTCGTGTTGACACCAGCCACACCGCCGCTGACAAGGGTGATCGAGCCGCTGGTGGCCAGATTGGTGGTCCAGACATAACCAGTGCCGCCGGTCGGCAGGGTGATGGAACTGAATCCGGAAACGTGCTGGCTGAACAGGTAGAACGTGGAACCATTTGTGATCGTACCTCCGAGGTTCGTGACCACCAGGGCGCCGCCGCCCGTAAACGCATAGATCGGGGGCAGGGTAATCTCGTCGTTCGCCGGCGTGAGCGACTGGTTAATCTTCAACAAAGTTGTGCCGCCGAGTGTGACATTGTTGCTGACGGTAAACGTGCCGGGGGTTGTCGCACTTGCGCCGGCAGACAAGGTGCCGCCGCTGACGACGGTCAACGGACTGGAAATGCTGCCGGTGCCGGAAAGCGTGCCGCCGCTGACGGTGGTGTTGCCGGTATAGGTGTTGTTCCCGTTCAGCCACAATGTGCCGGCACCGACCTTGGCCACGGTAACCGTGTCCAAGCCATTGGTGATCCGGCCATTGAAGCTCGAGCTATTATTATTGGCACCGATGCTGTAGGTGCTTCCTGCCGAAACCACCAAGTTATTGGTCTGACGGCCGGTGAGAATCGTATTGGGTCCGCCTGCCAAGGAACCCAGGTTGTAGGTCAATGCGCCGCCATAGAGATTGGCCAGGGTGGCACTGCCGCTGCCAAGGTCGAAGCTGGCCGCGATGCTGCCGGTGCAGACGGTGCTGGCGTTGGTGACGTTGTTGAACTGGAACAGACCGGTGCTCGGGCCCAGCGAAAGCGCACCGCTGAAGCCATTCATGCTGCTGTTGAACACGCATATCGCGCCATTGCTGAAGGTGACCGACCCGCTGCCGGTCCAGATGCCGCTGAATACGTTCGTGCCGCTGCCCAGCGCCTGGATGGAGGCGGTAGCACCTGACGATATGGTGATTTGATTGGTCAGGGTCATACCATTGGTCAACTGCAAGGCAGACGAATTATTGAGCGTCACCGGGCCGAAGCCCGCAGCTGCTGCAGTCAACTGCAGACTGCCGGCATTGACCACGGTTCCGCCCATATAGGCATCAACCGTGTTTTGCAACTGCAGGATACCGGGGCCGGTCTTGATCAGGGAACCGGGTCCGGTCATCTGCTTATTGATGAAAAAGGTAATGGCGGCGGCATTGACATTTACGGTTCCACCACCGGCGTTCAAGACGAGTTCCGTATTTTTTCCGTTGCTCAATTGAACATTGCTCAAACCGAGATAATTCAACGTGGCACCGTCCAGGATGAGATCATTTTCCATCGCGCCAGATCCTTGGACGCCCAAGGATACTATGCTTGCGACAGCATTATAATTTGAGATGGCGAGAGTGCCGCCATCCACCACGACGTTGCCGATGAAGTCATTGGACGTGAGCAGTGTGAGCGTTCCCGAGCCGGTCTTGTAAAGACCCGTGATGCCGCGAATGTGTCCCTGACCGGACATCACATAATTACCGGCCGTATTGACGATGAGTCCCGGGTAAATGTCGGGCTGATTTGTGATCACGTTGGTATAGGTGAGCCCGTCTGTGTTGGTGATGATATAGGATCCCAAGGGTGCGACGTTGGTGGTGATATTAACCAGCGTGGAGCTGGCGCTATCATTGAACAACGCCCCCTGAAAGTCGCTGTAGGTCTGGCTGTACTTCCAGTTATTTGCGCTGCCGTTGGTATCCCAAGATCCATTACCCCCACCGCTCCAAACCAGGGTGTTCGTGGTGATCGTGATCGTGCCGTACAGGTTAAAGTTGGTCGTACCCCACACCATGTTGGGACCGGGCTGGGTCGGCAACATGGTCGGACAGAATCCCGGAGTATCTTGATAATTATAGCTAAAGCCACTGGAGTTGTCGAATATCTGGTAGACATCGCCCACAGCAAAGCTTCCGGCGCCCGGATTGATGTTGGTCATCAACAGAAAGCCGGTGTCATTATTCCAACGATCAATATTGAAATAGTCGTTCGGCGGCGACTGGCTTTTATCCACCTCAATCCGCACGGTAGTTATGCCTGCCCCTTCGCTCTGGCCGTTTTGCGGATCGTTGTTGAAATCCAAACGACAATGGAGGGTCATGTTCGAGAGGGAGCCGACGGGCGTGGCACCCGGGGAGAGAACACCATAGGAATTCATCCGGACGAGCGTAGGACTCGAAGCGGGGTCATAGCCACCTTGGTTGGGGTCGGTGATCGTGCCGGTGCCGAACAACAAACCTTCAACCGACAACTTGGGCTGATACAGATTGATATTGCCGAAGTTGGCGATCGTGCAACCGTTGGTGACATCCCAGGTCCCTCCATTGCCAGTTCCAGTGCCGACATTGATCGTTCCGTTCCCGGTATTGGTAATGGAAGAGCCGGTGAGCATCGTGATCAAATTTCCGCTGCCGGTGCTGATGGTGGCACTGTTCACCAAAACGGTGTTAAGGCCCAAAACAACCGGACCGGCCAGCGTTCCGCCAGCCGCCAAGTTGACCATGCCGGTGGCGGTCAGGCCGCCATTGATTGAGCCGGCCCAATTCAAAACGACATTGGTATAGACGGTCGTGGTGCCCAGACCCGCGCTGCCGCCCGTGCTGATGACCGTGCCCGCAGCGATGGTGATCGGTCCCTGCTCCACGGCCTCAAAATCCACCAGGTTGGTGCCCGATTTGACGACGGCCGCAGTGCCGGCAATGGTGCCACCGGAGAAATAATATTGTTTCAAATTGTTGGTGATGGTAACGCCCACGCCGGTCTGGCTGGGAACCACTGAAGCGTTGATAAAAATATTGGTGACCGAGGAGGTATCGTCAAAAGTGACCTGGTCACCGAGGTTGAAGTTGGTGACCGTGCTGGTTCCAGACAGCACCCAGTTGAGGGAAGTCGTATCCCAGGTATTGTTCTGGCCGCCAACCCAGACCAGGTTATTCGGAGGATTGGTGGTAATGTAAACATCCACCGTCTTATTTCCAGCGTTATTGAGGATATAGCCGTGATAACCGGATCCCAAAGAGGAGACATCGGCATTCAAGAATGGTGACGGCGTGTTGGCGCAATAGATCACGGGTATCTGGCAGGGGAATGAATTCGTCCCGGTCAACGAGGCAACCTTGACGATGCTGGGAATCGTTCCCGGCGTGGCAAAATTGCGGATATACGCGTTGGTGATGCCGGGATTCACAAACACGGTCAAGGTGGCCGCCGACATGGACAGATTGTCGAGCAAAATACCAGCCGGATCCGGATCCACGAAGAACCGGCTGCCGAAATCCAGGTTGCCGATGGCATTAGTAACAATGAGGTTACCGCCCCTGAGGATGGTGATGTTATTTTGGCGGCCGTTGCCATCATAGTAATTCAAGCCACCGTCACAGACAATGTTGCTTACCTGGAGGGTGACATTGGACGAAAGCACAATCTGTCCGTAAGTGTTATATTGTTGCGCCGAGGCAGACGGATTGGCATCCGCCGTATAACCCAGCACCAGGTTTTTATTGACCTTGATGACCGAGGGAAGATAACCACCATTGGTCAGCCACAATCTGCCCTGGCAATAGTTCAAATAAGCCGCTCCACCCATCGATGTCCAATCGACCTTATTGCTGTGTTCCTGGTCACCCAGGTACATCGAGTTCACATCCACGGCGCCGTTACCAAAGTAAAGGTCACCTTGGACGTTCGGAGTTTGATTGGAAGTGATCATGGTACGATCACGGGCAATGTACAAACGATCGGCCAGCAGATTAATATAGCCCTGACCGGTACCGCCGCTGGCACCGGTGAAGTCCACGACTCCCTTCACATTGCTGGAGGCATCATTCGTACCGTCGTCGTCGGATACGGAGAAGATGGACAAACGGCTGGTGCCGTTGGTGCCGCGGAACAAGGTGCCGGGATTGGTGGCATTCTTTTCATAAACCGTGTACTTCACACCACCATTATTGCCACTGGCGCTGCTGGAGCCGATAAAATCAATACTGTCCAGGTAGAAGTTGTTCGTGCGTCCAAGGTAGAAATAGGTCGCCGTTGAACTGCCATTGCCCTGCTGTTCATTGTTCTGCACCGTCATGGCATAAGTACGGGTGTATCCATTGGTGTAGTTGTTCGGATCAGCATAGGTGGCCGTGATGGTGTTGGTGCGCGCGAGATAAATGTTGTTCCACATTTGTTTCACAGGCGAGGCGTAAGCGTTGCTGCCAACCCCTTGATCGTAGGCGTAACTCAACGGGTAATAATTGGGGTACGAACGGAAGTCCGAATAACCCGCACGATTGGCATAAAGTACAAAGGTACCCAGGTTGGACATGCACAACGTCGGCTGCTCGGCGTTCGGGCACAAGATGCCGAAGTTGGCCGCGCTATTACTGACGAACAAAGTACCGTTGGTGCCGGAGAAAAATACACCCAGCGAGGCGTAAGGATAGGGAGCCGGCGTGATGGCTCCGATATAATCCTGCAGAATGCTGAATCCGTTGGTGCCGGTCACGTTTAGCGTCGCCGGCGTGGTGGCTCCAATCGTGCCGCCGCCGATCCAGAAGGAATAATATTCGGCATTGGTGGCACTAAACGCATTAGTCACCGAGTTGTAGTTGGTGTAGGCATTTTGCGCAAAGCGCATGGAACCAATAGTGGTCGTGGCGGTGACATAAATATTTGTAAAAGCCACACCGGTCGCGAAGGTGGCATTGGTCTGGGAGCCGGCATCTGAAAACACCACGTCATCATTGGCATTCGGGGAACCGCCGAGAAAGTTGGTCAGCGTTCCCCAGCTATTGGTGACGCCCAAACCGTTATTATCGGTCAAACTGTTAACGGTTGAAATTCCGCCAACCCAGATGTGCGCCGCCTGCAGCACAAAGGGCATTGAATTCGTGGTCGGCAGGCCGTTGGTATCCAGACCGCTGGCATTAAGCCAGAAGGTATATACACCCTCGGGCAAGTTGGTCGTATTCAGCACCAGACATATATTGGAACTGCCGCTGACGTAGCCGCTCACGGGATTCATGTTCGGGTCCGACAGATAAATTCCCGCGTACCCGGCGGGAATACCGGAAAGATCCAAGGCTAGATTGGCATTGGTGGCGCCATACACCGTCACGATCGTGTTGTTGGTGGCCGGATTGTTATTCACGATGTTCGTCGTGGGCTGGGCAAAGAAGGTCAAATTAGTGCTGTTGACCGGCACCGTGAAACGCACCTGCGGAAATTCAAAGCGGATGCCGGGCGTCTGCTGGGCAGACGAACTTTGCGGCCACAGCGCCAGGACTGCCACCAAAACCACAAAAACCTGGAGGCATTTGATCAAGGTTGAACGACGTTGGTTGGGAACGTCCGCCAATGTTGCTGTGCCATTCTTAAGGAATGAATGTTGCTGTTTCATGGGAGTAGGGTTGGAGGTTGCGGGACTGGTTTGGAGTGGTAAAATTTTTGAAATTGGTTGGCGAACTTGCGGAAAAATCATTGATACGGCATTCCCGACTGCATCCAGTTCCAATCAACACTATTCCGCATGGTTTGTTGGCCCCACACATATTGCTGGTAGGTGTTAAATTGCTGTTTTTGGACCGGCCACGCGGTTTGTCCGCCAATGTTCAACCATTTATGAATCTCAGAATGACCATCGGCGAAAGAAAAGGAACAGGCACCGTTATGATAACTGGCAGGCAGTTCACGCCAATATTCCGAGGCCAGAGCCGCCCCCGGATCAAACATAAAGACGGCATCATCAATTGGATCCGCATGCTCATCCAAAGTCACCCAAATCTGCGACGGTCCCGGCTTATTTAAGTCGTTCATTTTCTGGGCACCGTGACCAACACCGAAACCCGATCCTTTGCCGAAATAAACCGGATCTTGCGGTTGGGGAAAATTGCCCACAACCGTCGGCCCGCTAGAGTTACCCAACACACCGTTCATGGCCACACTACGCACCCGGGGACCGACCGGACCATCAACGTTGTCGCCGGGACATTTATAAACCCCCGGCGATTTGATATAGTTCGCCATCAGCGATTGGGTGGGGTCGATTAGAGCTTGCGAATTCGTATTGACGGAGGCCGAGGTCCAATCCAAAAACTTACCATCGTACACCCAATGGGTGGAACCCGTACCATTGGCAATCAACAAGTCATTATATTCGCCGGCGTACTGGATCCAGCCCAACATCAACTGCCGACAGTTTCCCAGGCAAGCGATTCCCTGGGCCTTCTTTTTCGAAGCGCTCAAGGCCGGCAACAGCATTGCCGCCAAGATGGCAATGATGGCGATGACCACCAGGAGTTCGATCAAAGTAAAACCGGTTTTGCGCGCAAGCGCACGCGGGGACGTCGAAGATACGTTATTCAGTCGCATGACAGGATTTGGGTGACGATTAGACAATATCACACTCACTTCATTTTAGGTAATGTGAAAAGACGCAATTCATTTGCGAATTTTGCCACAACGGGGACAACAAAATGCGCAAAGTCGAAACCCGCCGGTTGCTTCCAGCGTCCATTTACCAGCACACTCCTCACATGATCAAAACACTTTCCTGCCTCGCCATCATTGCCGGCAACTGCGCCGCCGCCGCGCTCGCGCCCGTGGAACTCCGCTGTGATTATGCCGCCAACCCCTCCGGTGTGGATTCCGCCAGCCCTCGACTGTCCTGGGAGCTGGCCGGCCATGCGCACGGCCAAAAACAGACCGGCTACGAAATTCTCGCCGCCTCGTCCGAACAAATTCTCACGCACAATCAAGCCGACCTCTGGAATAGCGGCAAAGTCATCTCCGACCAAAATATTCAAGTCCCGTTCCCTGAAAACCTGAATTCCTTCGAACAAGTCTGCTGGAAAGTCCGTGTGTGGGACGAAAACGACAAAGCGTCCGCCTGGAGCCGGCCCGCAATATGGACCATGGGCGTCGTGGACACCAACGACTGGCACGCGCAGTGGATCGGTGCGGCGGATACAAACATGCCATCGCTGCTTTTGCGCAATGAGTTCTCTCTGAAGCCGAATTTGAAACGCGCGCTCATCAACATCTGCGGTCTCGGCCAGTACGAACTCACGCTTAACGGCAAAAAAATTGGCTTGCCGAGCCGTAGCAAAGAAGCGAAGGCTGGCGACGACTTTCTTTCGCCCGGCTGGACGAAATATGACCGGACCTGCCTTTACGACACGTTTGACATCACAAAAAATCTGTCGCGCGGACGCAATGCCATCGGCATCGAACTCGGCAACGGCATGTACCGGGTGCTGGGCGGCGGGCGGTTCACCAAGCTCAAGGGCTCGTTCGGCCCGCAAAAAGTCATCGCCCAAATCCGCCTCGAATACGCCGACGGCTCCGTGGAATTCATCGGCACGGATGAAAGTTGGAAAACATCCCCCGGCCCGGTCACATTCAATATGATATACGGTGGCGAAGACCTGGATGCGCGGCTGGTGCAGCCAAATTGGAACAAAACCGCTTTCAACGATTCAAAATGGACGCAGGCACAAATTGTTCCCGGCCCCGGTGGTGAATTGCGCGGTCTTTCCTGCGCCGCGCCGCCGGTCCGCAAATTTGAAACCCACCCATCCGTCGCGAGCTGGACATTGACCAACGGCGACATGGTTTTCGACCTCGGCCAGAACGCCGCGCATGTTCCCCAAATCTCCCTGTCCGGCGAAGCAGGCAGCAGCGCATCAATTTACCCATCCGAATTGACGAATAACGACGGTTCGGCAAACCAAAGTTCGATGGGGGCGGGCCATCGCGGCGCGATCTGGTGCGCGTTCACCAAGGGCACGGACGGCACTGAAACGTGGTCGCCAAAATTTTTCTATGTCGGTTGCCGGTATTTGCAGGTTCATTTGTCCCCGGCAACCACAAACGGCGCCTTACCCCAAATCAAATCCGTCGCCGGCATCGTGATCCATTCCGCCTCTGAACCTGTTGGTGAATTTGCCTGCAGCAGCGATTTGTTCAATCGCACCTTCCGCCTCGTTCACTGGGCGCAGCAAAACAACCTGGTCAGCATCCTCACCGACTGTCCGCACCGCGAACGGCTCGGCTGGCTCGAGCAGGATCATCTGAACGGCCCCGCGCTGCGCTATGATTTCGACCTCGCGCAACTGTTCACCAAGATCGTCAATGACATCAATGATTCCCAGCTCACCAACGGCCTTGTGCCCACGACCGCGCCGGAATACACCATCTTCCGCAGCAAAGGCGACGAACAGCATCTGCGCAACGACTTTGGCGATTCGCCGGAATGGAGCAGCACGCTCATCATCGCGCCGTGGCAGCAATATGAATTCGATGGCGACCTCGAATTGTTCCGCCGCCACTATGAAGCGATGACGAACTACCTGGCTTACCTTGGTTCACGCGCGGACGGCGGCATCGTCAACTTCGGCCTCGGCGATTGGTATGACCTCGGCCCCAAGAAGCCCGGCGTCTCGCAGCTCACGCCCGTAGCGCTGACCGCCACGGCGTTTTATTTTGAAGACGCAAAGGTTCTGGCGCAGGCCGCCGCATTGCTCGGCAAGAATGATGACGCAAAGCAATTCTCGGAATTGGCCGGTAACATCCGCACCGCGTTCAACGAAAAGTTTTACAACGACACGAACCACTTTTACGCGACCGGTTCGCAGTGTGCCGACGCCATTCCGCTCGTTTTCGGAATTTGCGCTGAATCCAACCGCGCCGCCGTTCTGAACGCCCTCGTGCAGGACATCCATGCGCACGACACCGCCAATACCGCCGGCGACGTGGGCTACCGCTACGTGCTGCGCGCACTGGCGGACGGCGGGCGCAGCGATGTGATCTTTGACATGAACAACCAGTCGAACAAACCCGGCTACGGCATGCAGATCGCCAAGGGCAAGACCAGCCTCACCGAGGCGTGGGACGGCGGCTCGTCGCAGGATCATTTCATGCTCGGCCAGATCCAGGAATGGTTTTATCACGACCTCGCCGGCATCCAAAACGCGCCCGGCAGCGCAGGTTTCAAACACATCGTCATCGACCCGCAACCCGTTGGCGACCTGATATGGGCGAAGGCCAGCTACCATTCCATCCGCGGAAAGATCGTGAGCGACTGGAAGCGCGACGGCGAAAGCTTTTCACTGCACATCACCATTCCGGCAAACACGACGGCGACGGTTTATGTCCCCGCCAATGCCGGCACGAGCGTGGCACTGAACAGCCTGCACGCGGAATTTTTGCACGATGAAGGCGACCGCGCGGTGTTTGCCGTCGGCTCCGGGGATTATGAATTTGAATCTACGTATTTATTACAGAAGTAGGACCATTTTCCAACTAAACGCAAAGGCGCAGAGACCGCAAAGCAACGCAGAGAAAAATAGGATCGGATTAACCGTTGAAGCGATGCGCCGTTCGCCTGGCTGACGTGAGAAGAAAAAATCGGGGACTGATAACTTTTATCTATTGACCGCGAGCCCCAATGGGCGCCCCTTTTATTATTCTTCGGGCTTCTCAACTTTGAGTTTTATGGGTGAAAATTGAACAAGTTCCTGTGACCATGTTTTTGTATCGTTCGGGTCTTTTTTATCAACTTGCAAAAGTTGGATTTTGACTTCCAAAGTATAAATGCCCGGCTTTTTTATTTTGAACAAATCCCCTGGAGCCGGAAGAGGTCGGCCACCTAACCCACGATCAAGAATTCGTTTATCAAAATGATTATTGCCAGTCGCAAGTATTGTTCCAGCATAGTCGCCTGGACGAAATTGATCAAACTTAGAACCATAGACATTGCCTAATAAAGTCTTTGCCACTTCATCGTTATTCGTATCATACATCTTAATTTGGACACAATAAACTGGACCTTTGTAATTTACATTAACCTCTCCAATACTTGAGGATGGCATCCAGACAAGCTCGTCATCAAAACGAATTGGTTCTGAAAATACTGGGCTAAAACTAGATCCAGTGTGCCTCCATGCGGACACAACTATATAAAGTCCATTTGTTTCATCAGAAACACCAGCAGCAAAAGTACTCTCTGATAGATACAATCCCATCATCATAATTGTATATATTATTGGCTTCATTTTTAATTAGAGTTACGCCACACGTTAAGCCATGAAGGGAAATCCGTCGATCCATCGGGGTCACTTGGAGACGTTATAGTGTTTGGAGAAATTGTAGTGCTCGGGTAAGTAGCCCCGAATGAATTACCCCAATTAACTTTGCCAAGAGTCACAAAAATATCATCTCCACTAGTGCTTGGGTTGAACATAATGTAATCTATAAAGGCGCCAGTGAAGTTGAATGAGTCATAACCTGCATTTGCAGGCCCATCCTCCATAGGAACTAAATTATATGCAGTTCCAGCATATGGACCAGAGCCAAACGCAACTGTTGAAATCCCGACACTTGTGTTGGGATATGGATCTTCATTGTCGCACCAATTCACAATGTGAAGAGACGGCTTAAAGAACCGCGTGCAGTCAATTGAACAAATTTGAGTGATTTTCGCGTTACCGTTAAATTTAGGCGATATCACTTGAACATTGTAATCCATATCATTGAGATGATTTGCACTGCCAAGTCCAATTTCTCCAAAATTGTAGCCAAGTAAATTAGTCTGCCAATTTACCCGCCAAATATGTGTCGGTGTTCCATCAATATTTTTTTGGTACATTACCGCTTTTGGCCTCCACATGTTGAATTGCCCGTGAGTAGCGATGGCGACGTATTGTCCGTTTTGAAACGTCAACCCCATGCCTAATACAGCATTATATGTCGCCGGCGTATTCGCGTCCGGCCCGCCCGAAACCCACCAAGCGTATGTAGGTTCAATTTGCAAACGCGTCAGATCATCAGTATAATTTAGGGAAGCATTCGGAAATGATGTTGGATCTGTAGCCCATATTTTATTCACAAAAGTTCCATCAAATGTCCATAGAATAGAATTTTCTTGTGGTGTTTCCGGCAAACCAGGTGACCAATGTGGCGTAAAATTTAAATATTGCCCCACGCAATAATTGTTATAACTCGGCACTTTATTGATCCAGAGCGGGTTGCCATTTACAGAAATGTTGAGTTTATACTTCTGTGGAATGGCGCTGGCAGAGTAATGTTTTTTGCCGGAAGCAGTAATGGTGAGGTCTTCGGGTGTGTTGTCTGGAAGGGCTTTCCATAGCACTCCATCAGCTCCGGGTTGCTTGCCCAACACCGTCAAGGTCGTAGGGTCTATTGGCGTGCTATGTATGTACGTCCAAAACATTGCCATCGCTGTTGGGTCTGGATAGTCTTGCCTCACCCAAGGCCCTCCTATGAAAAGGGGGCGGTATTCCGGTTTGGAGAATTCCGCCGCCTGGCACTGAACCCGAAACAGGTTTTGTCGCGCGACAGTTCCCTTGCCACCAGTCCATAACTTGACTTGAGTGCGCACATCAAGAGTTGCCTTCTGCACATATTGATAACCATAAAAGGGCGTTTCGTTGTTGTCCCAGGAATAGCTTTTTTCAGCATAGTAAAAACCATCTTGCGACAGGCTTTCCATGTAATCTTCGCCATAAAATGGCGAATTCATCGAAAACTCATCCGGGACAAGATCGTTAGCGCCAACGGTCACACTGCCGGGATTGGCAGTGGACCAATCATAATCAGCTGCTCCAATTTCCGTATAATCGTCCGGACCATCATATTCAAATGTGTGTGTGGCACTACCATTGAAAGTAGGGGCTGTGCTGCTGGTTTGAGCCTGTGATTGATAATCTTTGTTCCAATCCATTTCCCAATAGAGCAGGTTCCCACTGGTGTCTGTAGCTGTCGAGTTCTGCATTTCGTTGTAATTATATGAAACCACAGTCACATATGGCTGGGTTACAACGGAAGCGTTTGCGTTGTCCTGTGTGCTGTCGTCGGCCGACGTTGCCTTGGCGTCAAATGTCACGGTGCCATTGCCTAAATTTGGCACGCCCGCTGCAGTCCAGTTGTAACTGCCGTTGCCGTAATCTTCAGGATCCACTGCAGCCACCACCCCATTGACAATCACGGTAGCGCTGGAGTCATTGACCGTGCCGCCCACGCTGCCAGTGGGTTGCCATAATGCGTCACCTGTCGGCGTGGTATCTATCGTCAAGCCCAAGCTGCCGGGATATACTGTGAAATTGGTTGTCGTCACGTTGCCGGCGGCGTCAGTTGCCTGGATGCTGATGATGTTTGTTCCGTTCAGCGGCACATCTTCAATCCAAAACATATTATTGCGTTCGATCAAACCGGTGACTTCATTGGTCGTGCCATCACCGTTAATGATTTGTGCGAGGATGCTTCCCGTTTCATCGCTCATTGTGCCCCGGATCGTTATGTTAGTGCTGCTCACCACCATACCATCTTGCGGCCAAAGGAGGCTCACCACCGGTGGATTGGTGGCACTGGTATAATCCAACACAACGTTAAAATTGGTCGTGGTGGTATTGCCGGCACGATCAGTTACTCGCAATGTCAGGCTGTTTACGCCATTTGTCAATTGCACGTCATAGGCTTGGAAAAAATTCGTTGTAAAATCAGACTTGATTGTATCAAAATTCTGGTCGGTCACAAGCACATCCAGATTTGTCGCCGCACCCATGTCATTGGTAATGTCATAAGACAGGTGAAACAACGGTTTATTGGCAAAGCCCTCCAATTGTAAATATGGTTTGATCACCGTAGCTGACCCATTGACAAGATCTGGATTGGTAATGGTGACCAGTGGCGGTACACGGTCGAGGGTGAAGTCATAATCCTGCCACGTCTGCGTGGCTTCAGGCGAAAATCCTTTCAACCCCACGACAACATCATAGACGCCATCCGTGGTGCCAAGAGTCACTGTGAGGTTGGTGCCCACAAACGGCAGCCAGTTGGTCGTGCTGGTCTGGTTGAAAAAGACCGCATAGAAAGCCGGCGCGCCCGCTTGCAGGTTTAGTTGCAGGGAAACACTCGTGGAATTGACATAGTCATTCGTAGCCTCAATGGAAAACAGGATTACGTTCGGGTCGACCGGCGTGCCGTTTGTATAGCTCTGGTAATCTGAAAGCAACGTGTTGCCGCTGGCGTCGAGGTTGGTGCCATTGTAATTGTAGTTTCCGAAATATTGGTAAATCCACCAGTCCGGGATGCCGTCAAAATCGGAATCTTCATTCACCTGGTAGTGATATCCAAGGTCAGGTGAGTTGGTGTCGGGAAAGCCGCCGTCCTGTGGCGTGTAGGTGGTGACATTGGCCGCGTTGGCCACGCCAATGCAGCCAATATCCCGGAAAGTATTGTCCGCCAGATAATAATTCGCGTTTGCAGCGGATTTAAACGGATAACTGGTGCCGATGAAGGGCGTGTCTTCGCCCGGCAAGATGGTATTGGTTTCCCACCCATAATAGCCATTGTGGGAGCTGTTGCCGATGGGCAACGTCGGCGAATCCGGAGGATCAATGGCCCGCCAACCGCAGTTTGAGAACAAGGAATCATAACTGTTGATCGTGACCAAAGAGTTATAAGCCGAGTTGTCCACCAGCCAACCGCAACTATCCACCGTGCAATTTTTCAAGGTCAATGTATCGCCGCCCGCATCGCAGTCGTAGCTCGTCATGATGGCCGATGAAATGTTGCCGAACAGACAGTTGTCGAATTCCAGCTCCATGTCGTTTCCGTCATTCTCGGTGAACACCGAGTTGCAGTTCAAAAATTGGCAGTTGCTATAGATTGGATCGTATGAATTGGCCTGAATCGCCTCGTTCGCATAACAAATACGAATGTTTTGCAGGCTTGCAAAGTAGTAATTAGGACAATACAGGGCGATGTTGGCGTACGAGCCGGATGGACTGCCCCCCATCCCCAGATTTTCACCGACGCTGCAATCGTCCTGCGCCGTCAACATGGCCGGGTGGTCTGGGTCGCCCGGGCAGGTCAAGCTGCCATTGACCGCGAGGCAAGTGTTGTTTTGGGAAAACTTGATCACGGTGCCGCTTTCCAGCACCACATTGCCAAAATTGATGGGGCCGGTGATGTAATAGGTCTGGCCAGACTGGAAAGTATAGTCGCCCTGATCATCATCAATCTCATTGTAATCCAGAACCAAGCCGGGTTCTTGCTTGAAATCAGCGGAGGCGAGCAGGATGTGGTTGGTACAGGCGGCGATCGGATGCGAGGGAGGCAGCGCATCCGCGAGCGATGAGCGACTGGTGGCGAGTGAAGCGAATTTTGTATTTCCCGTTCCACGTTTCTCAATTGAGGCCTGCAAGGGCAGCGCATTCAAGTTCTCCGAAATGTTCAGCACCGGCACGGCTTCGATCAAAAAAGTCCGACCGCCGATGTGTTGCCAGCTTTTGTAAACGGAGGTAGACGCTTGTGAAGTAGTATTTGTTCCCTTGAACGCAAATGCCTTACCATGAGTCATCGTCAACTTGCCGAATTTCAAGGTGCTGTCCTGCAAGCCATACCAGTCATCGCTGCCTGCCGGGATTTCTTGGGGGTCTTCCGTGTTGAAGAACTCAGTGACCAGTTCCAACGTGCTATAGCTGGCGTCCAG
>Ga0210388_10000166_pt1 | contig 67904 bp, 72 predicted proteins | sample IncBWC19OmetaG_FD_155485 | JGI IMG/M metagenome (GOLD analysis project Ga0210388, IMG submission 155485) | Forest soil microbial communities from Barre Woods Harvard Forest LTER site, Petersham, Massachusetts, United States - Inc-BW-C-19-O ... | reverse complement strand
CAACCTGATCCGCATCCCCAAACTGGCTGCAGCCTAGCCAACAGACCTCAAACTCCCCAATACGCCATCCCAACAACCGAACCCCAACAGAAAAAACGCCTCATTCTTTACGTTTTTCAGCGGACTGTTAGAGCGTTTTCGAGCGAAAGCCTGTCCCGCACTTGATGCGGGATGGTCACCGGTTCGCGTGAAGAGAACGCGTCAAAACAAGAATCTAGAGCCCCGTTTCGATTCCATCGAAACGGAAAAGGCTCCAGGCAGGCTGAGCGGCGATCCGGTTTTCGCGCTTGTGGATGTTAAGCCGTTATAAACATCGAATGGCAGGCGGTCGCCTGGCCTCGCCTGGCCGGTAATAGCCTCTTAAGCAAAGCTGCCTAGTCTGCCGACCCGACGCACGCTCGGCCCTCCTTGAAAGCTTAGGTCACGAGCAATCTCGTGATGTTTCACGGGGCCGACGCGGGAGCGCACCGTTTCTCCAACGCTCCCGGTCCGTTTCATGATCAATTCCGCCCACAATCCCAATCGCAGCCTGGTTCGCATCTTCTGCCTGTCGCTGAGCGGGCTTTTGTCGGTCTATACCGCGATTGCGGTCTACGGCATGTTCCAACTGGAGACGGTGACGGCGATGCAATTGGCCACCGGCCTGTTGCGGATCGCGCTCGGGCTCGCCGCGGTGGCCGTCCTGTTCCGCTGGGGATGGCTCGACGAGCCGCTCGACAGCCAGATCAGGTTGATGGCTGCAAGCTTCGAAATCGACTACGCGAATATGAGTACGCAAAAGAAGATCAGATTGATCGTTCTGGTGACGATGCTCAGCCTGCTGTTGGAACTGGTGATGATCCGCTGGCTGGCCTCGGTCTTCCCGGTCTATTCGTTCTACAAGAATTTCACCATGCTGGCCTGCTTCCTTGGCCTCGGCGCAGGCTACGCGGTCGCGGAAAAGCAGCCCTGCGCGCCGGCGCTGGTGCTGCCGATGCTGGCGCTGTTCGTCGGCGTCATCACGCTGCTGCGCTACGACACCGGCACCACCTATCTGATTTTCTCGATCGGCTGGCTCTCGACCTTCGACATGCCGGTCTATTTCCTGCTCGGCGCAAGTTTTATTATCTGCGCCTGCATCTGCTACCCGGTCGGCCAGCTCTGCGGCAAGCTGCTGCATTCCTCCAACTCGCTGAATGCCTACAGCCTCAACCTCACCGGCAGCATTTTGGGCGTGATCGCGCTGTTCGTGATGAGCCTGTACTGGACGCCGCCGGTGATCTGGTTCGCGGCGACCGGCGGCATCCTCTTGCTGTTCGTGCTGTCGCGCGACGAATTCCTGAGCGTCGGGATCGCGAGCTTCTGCGTGCTGCTGGCGATCCTGGCCTGGCCGGTGCAGCCGGAGACCCAGCGGATCTATTCGCCGTACCAGTTGCTGGAGCGCACCGCCAAGGCCGACGGATTGATGCAGATCCTCTCGGGCGGCAGCTACTACCAGAAGGTCTATAATTTCGCCGACAACAGGCGGGCCGTAGAAGACGACGCCGACCGCTTCGTCCGCGCCTATTACGAATTCCCGTACAACTTCAAGAAAGCGCCGGAGCGGGTGGCCATCGTCGGCGCCGGCAGCGGCAATGACGTGGCGACCGCGCTGCGGATGGGTGCAGCGCACGTCGACGCCATTGAGATCGATCCGGCGATCGCTTTCCTTGGCAAGAAATATCATCCCGAGCGGCCCTATGACGATCCGCGCGTCAACCTGGAAATCAACGACGCGCGCAACTTCTTCCGCACCGCCAATCAGCAATACGATCTGATCGTCTATGGCGTCTTGGACTCGCACACCGCGCTCAGCCATGCCTCCAATTTGCGGGTGGATTCCTACGTCTATACCCGCGAGGGCATTGCGGAAGCCTACCGGCTGCTAAAGCCGGGCGGGGTGATGTCGATCTCGTTCACGCTGGTCAACGACGCGCTGGGATTCAAGCTGTCAAAAATCCTCAGCGAGCTGCCGGGCGCGGCCAAGCCGCTCGCCGTGCGGGTGCGCTATGACTACATCCGCACCACCGCCTTCATCGCCAGGAAGGGCGGCGCGGTGACGATGCCGGACAAGAACGCCTTCGCCTCGATGGGATTTACCGACGTCTCCGATTATTTCTCGCAACCCTATCCGGAATCCGCCGTGCCGACCGACGACTGGCCGTTCTTCTACATGGTCGAGCGCTCTTTCCCCGTCACCTACATGATCGCGCTCGGCATGGTGCTGCTGCTCAGCTATTATTTCGTGCGCAAGACCATCGGCTTCACCGACCCGATCGACCGCAGCTACGTGCCGTTCTTCTTTCTGGGGTCGGGCTTCATGCTGGTGGAGACCAAGGCCATCACCGAGCTTGGGCTACATCTCGGCGGCACTTGGTTCGTGATCGCGGCCGCGATCCTCTTGGTGCTGATCATGGCGTTCCTCGCCAATCTGATCGTAACCCGGACGGCGCGAAACTGGGCCGGGCCGGCCTATGTCGGATTGGCCGTGAGCCTTTTGGTCGGCTACATGATCGCGACCAGCCACGGTGAGTGGACGTTCGGGCCGCCCTGGATGCAGCTCGTGCTGAGCTGTCTGGTGCTGACGATCCCGCTGTTCTTTGCCGGCATCATCTTCTCCAGCCTGATCGGCGAGGCCAGGATCAACATCTCGACCGCGTTCGCCTACAATCTGATGGGCGCGCTGTTCGGGGGCGTGATGGAATACAATTCGATGTATTTCGGGTTCGCCTTCCTCTATCTGCTCGCGCTCGGCTTCTACGCGTTGGCCTGGGCATTCTCGTGGAAGCCCGGTCTGGCGCTGCAGCCGGCGGAGTGAGTGCCGCCGTCGCGCATCGAGGCCCTAGCTGTTCGTACCGAGCAGGTGATCCAGGTCGACATCGACCTGGCCGGGTGCGCGGACGTTGCGCACCTCGAAGCTGTCGGGTGCAAATCGATATTCCACCAATCCGACCTGTTTGATCCCGATCACCTCCTGCCGCTTGTCCGAGATGACAAAGCCGGCCGACGGCGCCCAGACGTGCCGGACATGGCCGTAGGTAAAATCCCTGCGCTGGTGGACGTGGCCGCTGGCGATGACCCGCAAATCGACGCCGCCGAGCATCTCGAGCAGGCGGCTGCGCGCCGGCATCGGGACGTAGCGGATCGCGGTTGCCGCCAGTTCGGGATCGTCGGGCGCGTTGAGAAAAAGCGGCTTGTGAATGAACAGCGCCACCGGCTTGCCGCCGGCCGCGGCAAGCGCTGAGGCCAGCCAATCGAACTGCTCGGGCTCGCTCGCAAGTCCGCTGTTCATGATGAGGGAATTGAGCCCGATAAAGCACCAGCCTGCGGCCTCGAAGCGCCAGTAATCGTCGCCAAAGGCGATGCGAAAATTCTGCCGGGCCGCTTCGGTCGCGGGATGCGGCGGGACGGGTCCGACGGCGGTCGGGTTGTCGCCGATGTCGTGATTGCCGGGCAGAAAGCGGCAGGCCACGGGGAGGCCGGCGTGCAAGTCCCGCGCAAATTCGAGATCGTCGCCATTGGTCGGCGCGTCGAAGGCGAGGTCGCCGGAGTTGACGACGAGATCGGGTCGGCTGGTGTCGATGTACTCGCTGACCCGGTGAAAATTGTCGGTCAGCGCCTGATGGCGGCGGGCGAGGTGGGTATCGGAAATTTGCGTCAGGCGAAATTCGGGCATGCGATGTTCCTTCCGGCCCGAGGATAGCCCGGCCGGAAGTCGGAATCATGAAATTCGGCTGGCCGCCTACAGCACCCGATAGCGGATCGCGAACGCGTCGTTCTGCTCGGCGCGGGTCTCTTCGCCCTTGCTGGGGGAGGCGACGCGGTCGGCCAGGTGCCAGGGGCCGAACGCGTCGGAATGGGAGGGGTTGGCTGCGAGCCGCAGCTTGAACTCGCAGCTACCCTGGCCCGGCAAATTCAGGATCACGACGCGGTCGCTGGTGCGATAGTCCAGCGGCACCGAACCCCTGATGATGCCGAGGCCGCTGCCATCGGCGGGAAGTTCGCCCTGCACCTGGGCGAGCGTCTGGTTGCGGTCGGTGTGCAGCTCGATCTGGGTGTCGGCGATCGCGGTCATCGCGGCTTTCGGCAGCCGGATTTCGAATTCCACCGCGGGTTTCGTGGCGTTGATGCCGAGATAGGCGAGCGCGGCATGCCGCATGTCGTAGGCGACGAACGCCAGCAGCCCGAGCGCCAGCGCGGTGGCGAGGCCATGCCTGAGGACATCGCGCGCGCTGCGATAGCGGCTGCGGAAATAAACCGACAGCACGATGGCGACCGCCAGCGCCGCGGCGACGCCTGAGAGGGCCGACATCACCATGCCGAGCGCGCCGTCCGGGCCGTCGTCGGCGAACAGGCCGGTGATGTCGCCGACCATTTTCAACAGCGACGTCACGGAATCGCCGGGGATTTCGACCACCTGGGCCACGCCGTGCATGATCGGGGAGGTGATGTTCATCGCGGCATCTCTAACGGTCGCGTGGCGGGCTGTCTGGAATGAAATTGCTGCAATTATCACCGATTGGTCACGCCGGCGGCGATTGTGGTTCAAAGTGCCGGCGCCTTGTTGTCAGGGGGCGGCATGGCCGCTATAGCCGGCTTTCCAGCGTTCAACCGCCTCGCGGAGGATTTGCGATGTCACTTCAAATGGTTTTGCTGCCGGTCTTTGTCCTGATCGGGCTCACCTTTGCGCTGCTGCTGGGGATGGTGGGCACGCGCCGGCAGGCGCTGGTCGCAGGCGGCACCAGGATCCCCGACATTGCGCTGGGGCAGCCGAACTGGCCGGCGCGGGCCACCCAAATTGCCAATTGCTATGCCAACCAGTTCGAGCTGCCGCTGTTGTTCTACATCCTGATCGCGATCGCGCTGCCGATCCGTCACGCCGATCTGTTCATCGTGCTGATGTCCTGGGTGTTCGTGGTCACGCGCTTCGCCCATGCCGGGATTTTCGTCAGCTCGAACGACCTCGGGCAGCGCTCGATGGCGTGGCTCGCCGGTGTCCTGGTGCTGTTCGCGATGTGGATCTACTTCGCGTTGAAGATTCTCCTGTTGATCTAAGCTATTCCATAACCGAAAGTTTTCATGACCCCCGCCGCGCGGCTCTCCGCCGCCATCGAACTGATCGGCACCATCGACAGCGAGCGCATTCCGGCTGCGAAAGCGCTGAAGGAATGGGGCACGGCGCATCGCTATGCCGGTTCCGGCGACCGCGCCGCGATCTCCGGTCTCGTCTGGGACGTGCTGCGCCGGCGCGCCTCCAGCGCCTGGTTGATGGAGGAGGATACCCCGCGTGGGCGGCTGCTCGGGATGCTGAAGCTCGAGCGCGGCATGGACGTCGAGACCATCGCCGCGCTGTGCGACGGCGGCCGTTTCGCGCCCGAGCCATTGACCGAGCGCGAGCGCGCAGCGCTCACCACGCGGACGCTCGACGATGCGCCGGCGCCGATCGCCGGCGACTATCCCGAATGGCTCGACGGCTACCTGGCGCAGATGTTCGGCGAGGATCGTGTCGCGGAGGCGGTAGCGATGGCGAGCCGGGCGCCGCTCGATTTGCGCGTCAACACCCTGAAGGCCAAGCGCGAGAAGATCCTCTCGTCGCTCGCCCATCTCGGCGCAAGACCTGCGCCGTGGTCGCCGATGGGCTTGCGCATCGAGCTTTCCGCCGACGCGCGCAATCCCGGCATCCATGCCGAGGAAGCTTTCATCAAGGGCGCGGTTGAAGTGCAGGATGAAGGTTCGCAAGTAGCGGCCTTGTTATCGGCGGCAAAACCCGGCGAGCAGGTGATCGACCTCTGCGCCGGCGCCGGCGGCAAGACCCTGGCGCTGGCGGCGATGATGCAGGGCAAGGGCAGGCTGATCGCCACCGACCACGACAAGCGCCAGCTCGCGCCGATCCATGAACGGCTGTCGCGCGCCGGCATCCACAATGCCGATGTGCGGTCGCCCAAGGGCGATGCCGATCCGCTTGCCGATATCCGCAGCACCGCTGATCTGGTGCTGATCGACGCGCCCTGCACGGGAACCGGCACCTGGCGCCGCAACCCCGACGCCAAATGGCGCATGCGCCCCGGTGCGCTGGAGGTGCGGCTGAAGGATCAGGCGACGGTGCTCGATCGTGCCGCGGCGCTGGTCAAACCGGGCGGCCGGATCGCCTACATCACCTGCTCGGTGCTGCCGCCGGAAAACGGCGAGCAGGTCCGCGCCTTTATCGGCCGCCATCCGGAATTCGCGGTGGTGCCGTCGGAGCAGACCGTGACGGTGCTGTGGGACAAGGCGGAGGAATTCTTGGCCGCGACGCTGCAATCGCCGGAAGGGCTGCTGATGACCCCGCGCCGCACCGGCACGGACGGGTTTTTCGTGTCGGTGCTGAAGCGACAGTAGGGTGGGCAAAGGCGCTCTTCGCGCCGTGCCCACCATCCCCGGCGCCGGTCTGAGAATGGTGGGCATGCTCCGCTTTGCCCACCCTACGGACTGGGTCGTCATTGCGAGGAGCCCTCTTGTCCGCCGAAGGCCGCCTTCGGGCGAAGGCGGATGCGACGAAGCAATCCATTTTTTGGCACAAAAAGGCGTGGATTGCTTCGCTACGCTCGCAATGACGGGTGTTGGACGGCCCTCCCGGGGTTGCAGCCCCGCCCCCCGTCGCGTATCTGCTTGCCATGACAGCCCCACAGCCCGCCCGCGAGTCGGCCGCCCCCGTGGCGCCGGCGCATGACAAGATTCTGATCGTCGATTTCGGCAGCCAGGTGACGCAGCTGATCGCGCGGAGGGTGCGGGAAGAGGGCGTCTATTCCGAAATCGTGCCGTTCCAGAAGGCGGAAGCCGCCTTTCTGGCCATGAAGCCAAAGGCCGTGATCCTCTCCGGCGGCCCGGAATCCGTGCACGAGGAAGGCTCGCCGCGCGCGCCGCAGGCGATCTTCGATTCCGGCGTGCCCGTGCTCGGCATCTGCTACGGCCAGATGGTGATGGCGGAACAACTTGGCGGCCATGTCGAAGGCGGCCATCACCGCGAATACGGCCGTGCCGACGTCGAGGTCACCGGCGCGAGCAAGCTGTTCGATTCCGCCTGGGACATGGGCGAAAAACATCCGGTCTGGATGAGCCATGGCGACCGCATCACCCGGATGCCGCCGGGCTTTGCCGTGGCCGGCACCAGCACGAATGCGCCCTTTGCCGTGATCCAGGACGAGAAGCGGAAGTATTACGGCCTGATGTTCCATCCCGAGGTGGTGCACACGCCCGACGGCGCCAAGCTGATCCGCAATTTCGTCCGCAAGGTCGCAGGGCTTGCCGGCGACTGGACCATGCGCGCCTTCCGCGAGGAGGCGATCGAGAAGATTCGCGCCCAGGTCGGCCGGGCCAGGGTGATCTGCGGCCTCTCCGGCGGCGTCGATTCGGCCGTCGCCGCCGTGCTGATCCACGAGGCGATTGGCGACCAGCTCACCTGCGTGTTCGTCGACCATGGCCTGTTGCGGCTCAACGAGGCCGAGACCGTGGTCGAGCTGTTCCGGCATCACTACAACATTCCGCTGGTTCACGTTGATGCCTCCAAGATTTTCCTCGGCGAACTCGCAGGGGTCACCGACCCCGAACACAAGCGCAAGACCATCGGCCGGCTCTTCATCGACGTGTTCGATGCGGAAGCCAAGAAGATCGGCGGCGCCGAATTTCTGGCGCAAGGCACACTCTATCCCGACGTGATCGAGAGCGTCTCCTTCACCGGCGGCCCCTCGGTGACAATCAAATCGCACCACAATGTCGGCGGCCTGCCGGCGCGCATGAACATGAAGCTGGTCGAACCCTTGCGCGAACTGTTCAAGGACGAGGTGCGCGTGTTGGGGCGCGAACTCGGCCTGCCCGAAATCTTCGTCGGCCGCCACCCGTTCCCCGGCCCCGGTCTCGCCATCCGCTGCCCCGGCGAGATCACGCGAGAAAAACTCGACATCCTGCGCAATGCGGACGCCGTCTACATCGACCAGATTCGAAAGGCCGGCCTCTACGACCAGATCTGGCAGGCTTTTGCGGTGCTGCTGCCGGTGAAAACCGTCGGCGTGATGGGCGACGGCCGCACCTACGAATACGTCGTCGGCCTGCGCGCCGTGACCTCGACCGACGGCATGACCGCGGACTTCTATCCCTTCGAGATGAAATTTCTGGGCGAGACCGCGACGCGGATCATCAATGAGGTGAAGGGCGTCAACCGGGTGGTGTATGACGTGACGAGCAAGCCGCCGGGGACGATCGAGTGGGAGTAGGGGGCGTGGATGGTCTAGGATACTGTAGAGGGCAGCTGTGAAGAGGCATGTCCGATAGGAAAAAAGAGACGCCGAAGGCGACGTCGGGCGGCAGCGCAACGACCGGCGGAATCAACTTTCAGGCTGTAGTCACCGCAATTGCGGCCGTGCATCTCGCGCGCGGTATCGCCCTCAACTGGTTGCCCGGACTTATGCTGGACGTCCCGGTATCGCTCCTGGCGGAGACCGGAGGTTCGGGCGACGACATTCGTCTAGTCTTAAAAGGCGGCCAGTTTGTCGAAGCGCAAGTGAAGCGCGGCCTTGCGGCCGGTGCGCGCCTTTGGGAGCCTATGGAATCGATGGCCAAGGCCATCGTGAACGGGGATATCGCTTACGGTATTCTGGTCGTATCCCCTGATAGCAGCAATACCGTACGCACGCATCTCGCGCATGACCTGACGCGGATCGGCGACGGTCGGGACGACGACCTCAAGGATCTGGCGGTCGAATTCAAGGCCCGATTGAAGCCGCTCGGCCTCAACGCGCAGCAGGTCTGTTCGCGGCTGCGGGTCGTCGTCTGCCGATGCGACGACGGGGACGACGCCGACGTGAAGGCGGCTTGTGCCGAACTCACCCATCTAGTCGAGAAACAATCCGAGGTGCGCCCGGCTTGGAACGAACTCTATCGAGATGCTGAGCGACTGATGCGCTTGCGCGGTCAGCGCGAAGCCTCTGCCGTGCTGAATGTCCTTGCTGGTGCCAATATCGCGCTGAGGAAAGGCAGCCAGTCTCCCTCGGCCCTGATTGCGCAGCTCTCCGAATGGGTGCTCGCTGTGAACGAGCGCTACAGTGTGTTCGGTATCGACCAGCCCTTCCCGATAGACGAGGGGTGGATACCGATCAATATCGTCAAGCGCGGCACTGATGAGAAGGTGCCCAAAGCGCTCGCGGAGGCGATCCAATTCTATCACGATTGGGATAAGCGAACGCCGAGCCCGACGGGCGAGGGGATGGCGCCCGAAGCGCTCGGGCGGTTCTATCGCAAAGGCGTCGTCGTTGCCGGCCCTGGCATGGGCAAAAGCACGCTCATGAGGAAGCTTGCGCGAATCTACGCTAGCGAGAATCGGCCTGTTCTTAAGGTGCGCCTGCCATTGATTGCGGCACGTATGAAGCATGGAGCTGGATTCGAGGAAGCGCTCTTTACCCATGGCCTCGATGGCTCCGACCTGAACACGCAATCCCTTATTGATGCCGCGATCTCGAACTGGGTTCTGCTTTGCGACGGCCTCGACGAGTGTGGCCACTCCCAGGAAGAACTTGCGCAAAGTTTGGTCGCTTTCGCGTCGGGTCATCCACAATGTTCCATCGTCGTAGCTACCCGGCCTATCGGCTACACCACAGCGCTCCTGCACGACTGGCGCCACTACGAACTTCTGCCGCTCGCTGTGGATAGGGAGCGCGAGCATATGGGTATCATGCTTAAGAGCATCTACCCGGACGACGAGCGGAAGTGTGAGGCGATCCTTAGTTTCGCGCTTGAGGAAATCCACGCCAGCGAATCTGGCAAGGCCGTCGCACGAAGCCCGCTCCTTCTCGGGCTGGTCCTTTATCTGGCGATGCGGAACGTGTGCTTCGGCAAGAGTAAGGAGCAACTCTACGAGAAGATATTCGATATCATCGACAATATCCCGAATAGCCGAGACAAATCGCAACCACCGTCCAAGGCTGTACTACTTCGTTTCCTGGAGATACTTGCATGGGATAGCGTGCAGCACCCCATCAGTGGCATCGAACAGACGCTCGATCGCTGCGCCAAAATCCTCGCGAGCGAACTTAATCAGCCGCTGCTCAGTGCCAAGGGAACGGCGCAAGATTGCTCGGAATATTGGCAGAGGGTCGGCCTGCTCGAACGCGTCAGTCATGCGGGCGACGAGACGCTAACCTTCATCCATAAGACGTTCGGCGAGTACGCAGCGGCCCGCTTCCTTGCGCGCGCGGATAAGACCCTCCAGGCTGAAGTCATCCCGAAGTTCCTCGGAACGGATGCGGTGGATGAGATATTGAGCTTTGCCGGCGCTCTCGGCGCGGCCGATGTTCTGTGCCGGGAGTTGTTAGATAAAAAGGCCGGCGAGTTGCAGCACGCGATGAACGTCGGGAGAGCCTTGACGCTTATCGCTGAGGCCAATCCAGCCCCCGTGCAGCCTCTACGCCGCGAAATCTACGCCGCTGCTATCGCGTGTGCACTGTCTGAGCATGAGCTGGTGGCCTATGCGGTGGCGTCGCCATTACGAGAATGCGCGAAGCGCTTCCCCGATGAAGTGGCCCCGCCGGTAGAAGAGCTGCTCGTTTGCCCGCAGCCATGGGCGCTGCTGACGGCCTGGGCGGTGAAATTGGCCGCCGGACCGGTCTATTATGCTCTGCCGGAGCTAGAGGTCGCGTTCGCCACGGTACCGCCGGCGAATAAACCGCGGTTGAGCAGCTCGTTGGGCGGTGGGATGATCTTGGGGGCGACACGCGATGCCGATCTACTTGAAAGCTTCGTGCTTGACGCGATGAGCGTGCTTTTAGCGCAAGGGGACGCGGAGCGGATCGATGCTCTCATCCGATCCACATTCGAACTTAAAGTATTGCAGGGATGGCAACTGGTCACCCGGGCGCAACGGCTGCTTACGAAGTTCGGCAGGGACTACTCCGTGCTCGATCTATCGGAGGCCGTATCGAAGCTAGCCACCACCGGACTTAACCCTGAAGGTTATAAGGCAGCGAGCGACCATGCGTTCACGAAAATGATCGAACCTCTGACTGAGGCGCTCGACCAGGTACCCCCGCGCAAGGCCGGTCGGTTGGTCTGGCTAAGCGCCTTCTTCGAGCTGACCGATATCTGGGAAATGGGTGCTAGCGACATCTGGGGCTGGAGGAATGACAAATATGGAGAAGAGGCTGAAACGGTCGTCAGGTATGTCGGACAGTTGGTGGATATCGATAGGAGCCGTCTCGCCGCTGAGGCTCTGGAGGCCATCACCTATGTCTCCGAGACCGCTGAGAACCAACTGCACGGCTTCTTCGAGCGTGTCGCGCACGTCGATACGCCGCCCATCGATTGGAGCAGGGCACGGGGGCGGGGTTTCGACCTTACCGTTCTTGAGAAAGCTCTCTATCACCAAAGCGACTGGTTGATGCAGCTCGCGGCACGATTGCTGGACGGCGCCGCGACGTCGACCGAATTGGAGCCCATCGTCGAGCGTGTTCTCGCTATTGGGCGCCATACGGCACTTTGGGCGGCTGCATCGCTGGCGGCAACATTGGCCGACGAAGTCTGCGAGAGATTATTGCGGGCAGCATTGAAGCAGGAGAGCCGCAACGGCTTCGAATATCTGTTCGATCAGCTATCGAAGATGAATCCGAGGGTTGACGAAGACCTGCTGAGCATTGTTCGCAGTGGCCTGAACGCCAAGCATCCACTGACGGCGAAGGCTGCGGCCAAACTCGCGGTATTGATCGCGCAACCTGCAATGGAAGAGCTCAGTGACATGCTGCGGCGCGCTTACGCGCATTGGCGGGTCCATGAGGAGCCCTATCCTCGCGAGGGCGGCGTAGTTCCTCACAGCCCCCGCGACGAGATCGTCAAGGCTCTGCTGAAGTCATCGGTCCTTACCGATGACGAACTGTTCCAGATGGCGGCCGACCCTCGTTGGGACGTGCAAGGCGTCGTCAAGGCAGAGATACTGGAGCGGCTCAAGACGAACGACAGCTTCCGTAAGGACGTTCTCGCGCGCACCGTCGATGATTCGATCCCGAATCGTCTCCTCATCGAGGCGCTCCGGGAAAAGCAGCCTTTTCCGGCGGAAGATGTCCAAACGATACTGGCGATGACAGGCGCAGCCTCGCCCAAAGCCCGGTACGCGTCCCTTGGCGTCCTGGATAGCGCGTATCTTGGGGCGGATGTCATTTCGGAGCATCTCGCCAAGCTCGCGCAGGACAGCCATGCTGAAATCCGCGAGCGCGCGGCGTCCATTCGGCGAGGAAAGCCAACCTGATCCAGTCGGAGCAAGCGTAGCCCGGGTGAGCGCAGCGATACCCGGGACTTGACTATGAAATGATGACCGCGGGTATCGCTGCTCACCCGGGCTACTAGCTAAATTGAAAGTGCGAAGCCGCGCAGCGACCGCCACTAATTGATGCAGCGTCACTATCCAGCCGGGCCTTCGCCGCGATGATTGATGTCGGTTCTGGCGAAGTCATCCCCCTTGAACAGCAGCGGCTCCCCGCGGATCAGCGCCAGCGCATAGGCAAAGCAATCGCCGTAATTCAACGCAGCGGGATGGCGCCCCTTGCCATATCGGCGCCAGGCGCGCCGCGCGGCGTCCGTCTGTTCGGCATCGACAGCGACGACCTCCGCTCCAACCTTGAGCAGCCAAAGATCGAACTCACGTCCGCCCGCGTCCCCCAGTCGTGTTTCGATCACGATGGTGGCTTCGAGCACGGTCGCCGTCGAGACCAGCCGGATCGGATCATCGGCAATCCGTTCCTCGAACTCCGCCGCATCCGCCTCGTTCAGTGCGATCGCCACGATGGCGGATGTGTCGATCACCATCAGCGTGGCAACCCATGCTCGTCATAGCCGAGAATTTCTTCGGACGTCCGCTCGTCCAGCACCGGCAAAGCGCTCCAGCGCCGGCGGATATCCGCGAGATCCTCCAGCAGCGCGGCTTTGCGGGAATGACCACGAAGGCGGCGCAGCCGCTCCTCGAGGGCGCGTTTGGTCGCCGTCGTGATGTTCTCTCCGGTGAGTTGCGCGAGATTCCGTGCCAATTGCTCGGTTTCAGGGTCCTTGATGCTCAATGCCATTGGTGAGGCTCCTTGGTTCCTTGGAAGGTATCTTCTACCTGGCGAGTCTTCAAGAACCATAGCGCGTAGGGCGGGTTGTAGACGACTTATCCGCCGTAGCTCAAAGAGCGAAGGCGGAAGCCGTAACCCGCCTTTTTTAATCGACGGCGAACGGAGGATTACGCCGGAGCCTGTCAGCGGCCCGCGCCTCTGCCTCACACCCAATCCTCGACCCTCACCTCCGGCATCCGGCTGAACTCGCGCAGATTGTTGATGACGACGATCAGTCCGCCGCTGCGGGCATGGCCGGCGACCTGCATGTCGTGTGGGCCGCAGGGCGTGCCCGCGCGCTCGAGTTCTGCGCGAAGCTGGCCGTAATGCGCGGCCGCCCTGGCGTCGAACGGCAAGACGTCGAGGCGCGCAACGCGGCGGAAGGATGCTGATAAGTCAGCTTCTTCCGATGGGGACAGATCCCCTTCATCAAGCCAAGCATGCATTACCTGCGTCGCTTTAGTTCGGCGACCTTGAACTTGCGGCCGGCGGACAGGCTAGTGCAATACCACCAGGCTCTATTTCGATCCCAGCCCGTGAACATTTTGGTCCCGATGCACCCCGTATAATTCGAGTGGGTGAGGGTGTCTGTGCACGTTGCCGAGAAGGTTGAAGAATACCCCGCCGACTCGCTACATCCAATCCAAGGCTCCTTGCCGGTTGGCATGCTCGTTTGGCAACCACCGTTGCAATTGCTGGAGATACTCTCAAGCTTGGCAAGCTTCTCCAATGTTGAACTTGGCCCCGCTATGATTGCTTCTGCTGGCGAAGCCGATGATGTTTGAGCGGTTCGCGTGTGAGCGGTCGACGATGCCGGCCGAGATGCCACCCGTGCCGGCCTATGTGGCCTTACCACCTGCTTCGGCGCTTCGACCGTGACGGTGGGAAGCGTCGTCGACGAGCCTCCGGTCTGCGACATGGCCGTGCCGCCGGGAGCGCACAGCAACACGATTGACAGGATAGCGACAGCTGAGGGCGCGATGAGGCTTGATGACACTCTCATGACGCGTTCTCCCAATCCGGACATAAATGCCGTCCCGGTGCGGACACCCGCGTATCTAAGCCAATACATCAGCCATATGCAAGACGCGGGGAATAAGCGCGTAGGGTGGGTTGCAGGCGAAGCCGTAACCCGCTTCTTCAACGTCAGCGATGGCGGATTACGCCGGAGCTGTCATCGGGCCGCGCTTTGCGCGGACCCGTTGGGTTCGAATCCGCTTGGGGACTTGCCGTAATGTCGTTTTCGGGGTATAACCTGGTACAGGTTATATCCTGCTTCAAGACGCTTTCTTTGGGTGACCTGCCATGAATTTCAACCTCTATCTCGACGACAAAACCGGCAAGGAATTGGATAAAACTGCCAGAAAGCTGGGGGAGACGCGCAGCGGATTGATCCGCAAGGCGCTGCGCGAATGGCTGGACAAGAAAAACCTTGGCAGCCCGGGCTGGCCGACGTCGATCCTGGAATGGCAGGGCGTTCCCGACATGCCGTCGTTTGAGTCCTATCGCGGTGAATTGCTGCCGCCACGTGAAGATGCATTTTCGTGAAGTATCTTCTCGATACCAACGTACTGAGCGATTTCGCGCGCGGCGAGCAGAGCGTGATGGCGCGGCTCCGTCAGGAAGCGCCCCCGCAGGTGGCGGTTTCGGTGGTCACGGAGATGGAAGTCGAGTATGGGCTGGCGCGCAATCCCAAGCTTGCCCCGCGTGTGCGGGAAGCCATGCGGATGCTTCTGAACACGATCTCGGTCTTGCCATTCGAACGCGAAGATGCCCGTGTGGCGGCGCAATTGCGCGCGAGTCTGAACACTCAGGGGACGCCCATCGGCGCCTATGATGTGTTGCTCGCAGCCTGTGCCTTGCGGCGAGGGCTCAAGATCGTAACCCACAATGCGCGCGAATTTGCGCGCGTCGGAGGACTCGGACTCGAGGATTGGCACAGCCGGTAAACGCGATTCCCTCAGGTCCAATGGCCGGGTATTGGCCGCGCATTTTGGGCTGGAGGATTGCCATGGCCAACACAGCTTGGAAATCAACGCACGGTCGCGCCGGTGCGCAACGCCTCGCTGGGCTTCAATCCGCCCCACGAGCTTAATCATCGGGATTTGCTTCACGGCATTATCTCCGATCCTGCGCCGTCAATGCGTTCCAGGCCGCAAGAGAGTCCATGTAGTCTCGCCAGTGCGCGATTTTCCGGTCTTCGATTCTGATGATCGAGCAGAACCGGTTGTTGTATTCCGCACCTGTCGCGAGGATCCTCCCGTGGACCTCGTATTCGAGGACGACGGAACGACCGTCGTCTGTCTTGTGGGTGATCAGCTTGTCGGCGGACTGGATCGCGATGTTGCCGACATAGCCCCTGAATTGGGCCATCAGGCCGGCCCGACCCTGGATCACGCGCGGCCAACCGGGAAAATCGTAGAGCACCTCGTAGCTGACGTCGTCGGTGACGATGTCGAAGAAGTGTTCGCCATCGACAAGGTCGCCCAGCGCCCCTCGAACCAGGCTGAAGTAGGGGGCGGCGCCCTCGTAGGCAGCGTATTTCGGATTCGGCATTCTGGACTCTCCGGCCCGTTTCGCGGCACATGAACTGATGCGGCTGGCCCGTCGGGCAAACCGCCGCCCCGACGGGCAAATCACCCCTGACAGCAACGTGCCTGCCGGCGGCTTGTCAAGCCCCGCCCGCAAAAATATTCTGTTTGTCAGAATATTCGGAATATCCTATATTCGCATCCGTCCCGCCCCACCGAAAGGGGCGTATCATGATCGTCGCGAAATGCGGGGCGGGATGTGGTGGACGCTGGAGGCGCCAAAGACGAGGGCGTTTTTCAGCGGACGGCAAAACCGTGTGGTCCTGTCACCCCGACGCTGGTGTCAAGTCTGCGTGAAGGCGCGCAGGCGACGGTGGCCAACAAGCCCGGAGCACCGGGGAGAGCGCGGTATAAGCCGTAAACCATTGCGTGGGGAATGCCGGGTGATTCCGGTGTGACCTGCTAACACGTGTGCATTCTACCCACTACGTCAGCACACGTGGCTATTGGGCGCATCGAGCGCCCGGCATTCCCTGCTCCCTCGGGTTTCCGGAGGGGCAAAAGTCAGGCATGCCTCGGGCGCACGACGCCGCGAGAACGCCGACGCATGTTTGGATTGGAATTTGCCCCACACCGATGTCTGGCATAACAATGCCGTTCCAAAAAAACGTCAACAGGGAGGGAGCAATTTCATGCGCGCGATCGTGATCGCAATGACAACGGCCATGATGACGGCGACGCCGGCTGCGGCCGACTATCTCGTCAAGGAGGTCGGCAGCTTCCATATCGGCGGGCATACGGAGACGCTAAGCGGACTTGCTTCGAAGGAAATCGTGTTCTCGCCGGGCGCGCCGGCGATCAAGGTCGATCCGAACGGCGAGTTCGAGGTCGAGCAGATGTATGTCCAGTTCGTGAAACTGGCGCAACCGAAGTCGAAACTGCCGCTGCTGCTGTGGCATGGCGGCGGCCTGTCGGGCGTCACCTGGGAGACCAAGCCCGACGGCAAGCCGGGCTGGCAGCAATTCTTCCTCAATGCAGGGTATGACGTGTACGTCTCGGATGCGGTCGAACGCGGCCGTGCGTCCTGGGCGCGCTATCCGGAGATCTTCAAGAGCGAGCCGTTCTTCCGGCCGAAGAAGGAAGCCTGGGAGTTGTTCCGGATCGGGCCTGCTTACGAGGTCGGCGGCAAACGCGAGGCGTTCGAAGGCGAGCAATTCCCGGTCGAGGCGTTCGACCAGTTCGCCAAGCAGGGTATCCCGCGCTGGGCCACCAACGACGCCGCCACGCAAAAAGCCTATGACGCGCTGGTGCAGAAAGTCTGCCCGTGCATCATCGTGGTGCATAGCCAGGGCGGTAATTTCGGCTTCACGGCCGCGCTCAATGCGCCCGACAAGGTGAAGGCGCTGATCGCGCTCGAGCCGTCGGGTGCGCCGGATCCCGCCAAAGCCGACGCCGCCAGATTGAAGGGCGTGCCGCATCTGATCGTGTGGGGCGATTTCCTCGATAAGGTTCCGGTGTGGTCGAAGCTCGTGGTCAATCCGACCAAATGGAGCCAGGCGATCGCGGCCGCGGGCGGCAAGATCGATACGTTCGATCTGCCCAAGATGGGGATCAAGGGCAACACCCACATGATGATGATGGACCGCAACTCGGACGACATCGCCAAACTGGTCAACGACTGGATTGAAAAGCAGGGGTTGGCGAATTGAGCGCGTAGCAGATCGCATCAGGAAACGGCGCGCGCGATGAAATTGCGCACCACCGGCGACGTCTCTCCCCGCCGGTAGACAAGCGCAAGGCGGGTCGTCGGCGACTGGCCGGCAATTGGCCGGTAGGCGATGCCCGTTACGCGGACTTGCATCATCGATGCCGGAACGATCGATACGCCGAGTTCAGCGGCCACGAAATTCACGATCGTGGAAAAGTGTGGCGCGAGCTGGCTGATGACCGGCTCGAAGCCGGCCTTTCGACAGGCGCCGACAACCGTGTCGTAGACCGTCGGAGCGATTTCCCGCGGGACCAGCAGAAACGTATCGTCCTTTAACATTGCCAGATCGATTTTTTTGAGAGCGGCAGCAGGGTGACGCTGGGGAAGGGCGACCACCATCGGTTCCTCCAGGAGCAGCCGCAGCTGCAGCTCTTCGGTACCGGGCGTGCCTGGCCGCAGGAACACGGCATCGAGCCTTCCCTCCTGCAAGCCGATAACGAGCTGCGTCGTATTGGCCTCCTCAAGCGTGAGATGGATTTCGGGGTAGGCGCGGCGAAAGGCGCGGATGGTGGACGGTGCCACGACGTTGAACGTCGCCGATGGGGTGAAGCCGACACGCAGCGATCCCGTCTCGCCGCGCGCCGCGCGTCGCGCCGCCATGGTCGCTCTCGCGGCCATCGACGGCATCTCCTTCACCCCGGCCAGGAACGCCTTGCCGGCCTCGGTTAGCTCCGCGCCGTGGGCCAGGCGACGGAACAACGTCGCACCAACCTCGCCTTCCAGATCCTTGATCTGCTGGCTGAGCGGCGGCTGGCCGATGCCGACCTTGGCCGCGGCCCGCGTGAAATGCCGCTCCTCGGCGACAGCCAGGAAATATCGGATGTGACGCAGCTCCATGGTCCATCTCCAAAACAGATCAGATGAGCCTGCAGCATATATTGGACCAATGAGATGCGCACCCCTAGGTTTTGGGGCAAGGACAATCCGTCCGAGGCAAGGTCGAGCAACAGGTTGCTCGCATATATGCAGGAGGCGCTTATGATTACCGAAGACTACGTCCAAGGGGTTTTCAAGGGTCTTGAGCAAGGCGACGGCGCGAGCTTTTTCAAGCATGTCAACGACAAGGTCGACTGGATCGTCGAAGGCACGCATCCGCTGGCCGGCCACTACAAGTCGAAGTCTGATTTCCTGGCCGGGACCTTCGCGAAGCTCGGCAAGGTTCTGCCCAACGGGGCTCAACTCGTCGTCGAGCATCTGCTCGTGAAGGATGACCAGGCGGTCGTGGAGCTTCACTCCCTGGCGACGGCGAAGAACGGAATGAGGTTCGACAACAGATACTGCTGGGTGGTCCACTTCGCCGACGGCGTCATCGACAGAGTGAGGGCATATCTCGACTCGGCGATGGTCGCGCGTCTCTTCGAGGAAAACCCGATCTAGCGATCGGCGCAGGGCGCGTGCGCCGCGCGACTATGGATAAACGGACGTGGTCCGTCGTTCGCGTCCATCTTTCCGCGGTTGACGAAGATGACCAATGAGGCGGCGTAACTGAACGCTCCAACGATAAAGAGGATTGCATCATGACCCAGATTGAAGTTGTTAAGCCGGAGCCGGTCATTTCGGGCCCCAGCCAGGCCGACGGCATCGCACGTTTTGCCTTGCGCGCGAAGTACGACGACCTGACTGCCGAGCGGCGCGAGCGACTCAAGGTGAGCATCCTCGACGCAGTGGCCTGCGCCATCAACGCGCTCGGCGCGCCACCGATCGAGGCGTGCCGCGAGCTAGCTGATGAACTCGGTGGTCCAGGGGGCCGTTGCACGCTGGTCGGCGGTGGCCGCGCCAACCCCGTCTATGCGGCGTTCTACAATACGGCGCTGATCCGATACGTCGACTTCATGGACAGCTATCTCGCCCGCGGCGGGCTGTGCCACCCCTCGGACAATACAGCGGCGATCCTCGCCGCCGGCGAGTACGCCGATCTATCGGGCAAGGACTTCCTGACCGCATTGGCGGTGGCCTATCAAGTCGAAGCGCAACTCACCGCATCGGTGCCGTTCATGGTCCACGGGTTCGACCTCACCACGCAACTTTCGTATTCGCTCGCAGCCGGTCTGTCCAAAGCGCTCGGCCTCGACGAGCAAAACACGGCGGCGGCCATCGGGATCTGTGGCGACTTCATTCCACTGCTGGTCGCGCGAACGACGCCGATCTCGCAATGGAAGGGTCTCTCGTCTTCCCAGCTGGCACTGGGATGTTTCCATGGAGTCTTGTTGGCGTCGCGTGGCGTGACGGGCCCGAGATACGTCGTCGAAGGAACGCATGGCCTGGCTCAGGCACTCGGGGAGCAGATCCGAATCGATTGGGACCGCGTGAAGCTCGACGCCTTCGACCGGCTCGCCCTGAAGAGCTACAACACTGCGGTCCCTGGCCAGGCGTCGATCCATTGCATGCTCGAGTTGCGTAAGGCCCACGCCATCGATCCGGCGCAGGTCGAGAGCATCGAGAATGACGCCTTCCAAGACGCCTATGATTTCATGGGCGGCGGAAGATTCGGTCCGAAGACCGACGTTCACACCAAGGAGGAGGGGGACCACAGCCTCCCGTACCTTCTGGCCGTCGCGCTGCTCGACGGGAACGTCCAGCCGGCGCAACTCGCACCCGAGCGCATCGCGAAACCGGACGTCCAGGAGCTGCTCCGAAAGGTCAAAGTCAGACCGGACGAGAGTTTCACCACTCGCTACCCGGGCGAGACGCCGAGCAGGGTCACCGTCCGGCTCATGAATGGCCAGTCGTACACCCATGAGGTGAACGACTATCCTGGGTTCGCGACGCGGCCGTTCACGTGGGACGAAATCATGGCGAAGCTCGATAATCTGGCGGCAGACCGCGCTGACGAAGCACTGCGCAAGGAAATCGCGGCTGCGGTACGCTCGCTGGAGAGCATTCGCGTGAAGGAACTGATGGGCCTGCTCGCCCGTGTCGACGGACGCCCGCGTCAAGCGTCAAGTTGACGCCGCGCTGCACGACTTCCGCCAGATATGCCTCAACCCCGCAGCCCCTTCTCAAACCTCTTGATCAGCCGCTGCCGCCTCAGCCGCGACAGCCGCATGATCCAGAACATCCCGTTCAGCTGATCGATCTCGTGCTGGTGGCACACGGCGCGCAGGCCGTCCGATTCCTCGGTCTGCGGGTTGCCGTCGAGGTCGCAATAGCCGATCCGGACGCGGGCGTGACGCTGGACGTCGTCATTGACGCCGGGCATCGAGACGCTGCCTTCCTGATGCATGATCATCTCGGGTGACGCCCATGTGATCTCCGGATTGACAAAGGTCCGCGCGCCATTGACGGGATCGAGGTCGAGCACCACGACCCGGAGCGAGATGCCGATATGCGGCGCGGTGATCCCGATTCCGGGCGCGGCGTGCATCGTGTCGAGCAGGTCTTGCGCCAGGTCGCGCAGCGCGCCGTCGAACACGGTGACGGGCTGCGCCGGGAGCGCAAGCCGCGGGTCGGGATAGCGGATGATGGTGCGGATGGGCATGATCTCAGTCGCCCTACGGGCTCTCAACCGTTCGACCGGGCATGCAAACCGCGAGCGCTGCGATCATCGCGACGCGTACCGCGACGTTGAGGCCAACGACGGCGCCGGCTCCTTCGGTCACCGCGGCAGTGCCCGCCACCGCCGATCCGGCATGGAAGACGATGAGGACGCCGACCGCTATTCTCTGCACTTCCGTGCTTGGCGAGCGCATGGCGAGCGCCGCCAGTGCCGCAATCGCCAACTCCGCGGCCGCGAGCAGCCAGGGTATCAGATTTTGTGATGGATCGATCGCAATGCCCGCCAGCGATGGAATCGCACCGGGCGCCACCGCCAATACGATCGCCGCGGCGGCAGCGGCTACCGCGTTGATCACATAAAGCGCAACAAGCGCGCGTCGCGCGACATCAGCTGAAAGCACGCTCATGGTCGGCGATCTCCGAAGCCGTTCTGCGAGTCGAGATTTAGAAGATAGCTCGTAGATGGGGGCTGGGAGTGCCGTCGTTCCTGCGACTCACTGCCATTTCCGTGCGCGAGGCGATGGACCCTCAGGGCTGCTGCTCGTTCCAGGCGGTACCACGCACCTCGGCGCCACAAAACGTGCCGACGGCTTTGGCGATGCCCTCATAATTGTCGCCCACGCCCAATAATGGCGGCAGGGTGAACGCCTGGTCGTCCATCAGCGACGTCACCGTGAACGAGGCCTCGAATGAGGGTATCTCGAGTTTGAATTCCAGGAAGAACGTCCCGCCGGAATTGGGGGCGGGCCATGTACGCCCCACGGGCGTGAGGGTGCAGTTGCCGTCGAAATAGGTCGTTCCGTCGGGAAACTGAATCGTCGCTCCGCTCTTCACCGGAGTATTCAGCTGAGGCGGCGCGTTGGGGAACGTAACGGAGTTCGAGATATGAACGCCATTGTCCAGCTGGAGGTCTTGCAGGAACCATTTCACGGGGTGGCCGGATGTTCCGAACAGGCCATATTCGTGGTCCATCCAGGTCAAGCCCTCGACGGGAATGACTTCGCTGCCGATAGTGATTTCGCCGGAAGTATGTATCCGCGTCAGGGAATAATAATAGTTGTTGGTCTTCACGCCCCCTGGGTTAGGGGGCGTCGGGGCCACCCCCGAGCCCCACACGATGAAGGCGGGTCCCTGCTGGGACATCCTGAGGTCGAAGGCAATGAGTGCACCGGTGACCGTATCCTGCATCGCGGCCTTCACGGCCATGTCCTTGGTCGGATCGCTTTGCGGCGCGTTCATCGTAATCCAGTCGGGCCCCAGATTGGGTCCACCGAGTTTCACGTACCAATTTTTCGACGGATCGGCTTCCGCCCAGCCGTCACCCCCGGCTGAAGCGCCGTCTTTTGATAGTGGATCTTCTTGTGAACGTCCGTCAGCATGACCTGACTGAATGCAACCGCGGTAAAATTGGCCGCATTGATTTCGAAACCGAACACCCGGTCACGCGCCACACCACCACTCGGTCGGAGCGCCAACGTGGCGGTATTGGTCGGCGGGCAGTCGGATCACCGAATCTGCTGGTGGAACTGGCTTGAGCTTGGATACCGACATAATGTCCTCCGAGACGCTGAATCAAGTCATGACGCTTTTCGAATGAGATTGCCAGCGTTAGTTGCCACCTCTGCGGGAGTCCAAGAACGCGCCGGGAGATCGACTACTGAGGGCGGAGACGGGCGATAATTCGCGAATTGCCCGTCAGGCAAACGACGGCCCGACCCACCGCCCTCCGGGTCTGCCGAACTGACCAGGGCGGCCGAACCAAGAATCGCGCCACACTTGTCACTCCCACCTTTCGACGTCTTTCGGCAAAGCTGCCGCATGACCAACAGCGGGCGATCGGTAGGGCACGCTGTCGCGCTCCACCCCGTTAAAGACGGGAGATTGCCCCGAGTCAGGAGGTTGCGATGAAACAAGGACAACACGCCATGAAAACCCCGCCGATCGTATCGCCGCAGCAATGGGAAGCCGCGCGCGAAAAACTTCTCGTCAAGGAAAAGGCCGTGATGCGCGCCCGCGATGCGCTCTCCGCCGAGCGGCGGCGGATGCCGTGGATGGCGGTAGAGAAGACCTATGCGTTCGACGGGCCCGCCGGCAAGGCGAGCCTGCTCGATTTGTTCGCGGGCCGCCGTCAGCTGATCGTCTACCGCGCCTTCTTCGAGCCGGGCGTGCACGGCTGGCCTGAGCATGCCTGCATCGGCTGTTCGCTCGGAGCCGACCAGGTCTCCCATCTCGCGCACCTGAACGCGCGCGACACGACGCTGGTCTATGCCTCGCGCGCGCCGCAGGCCGACATCGCGCGCCTGAAGGCGCAGATGGGCTGGGAAATCCCGTGGGTCACCATCACCGACAGTTTTGATGCCGACTTCGGCGTGGATGAATGGCACGGCCACAACGCGTTCATCCGCGACGGCAGCAAAGTGTTCCGCACCTACCTCATCAATAGCCGCGGTGACGAGGCGATGGGCACCGTCTGGAGCTACCTCGACATGACCGCGCTCGGCCGGCAGGAGGCGTGGGAGGATTCGCCGGAAGGCTATCCCCAGAGCCGGCCCTACAAATGGTGGAACTGGCACGAGCTTTACGTCCCCGATGCCGCGCCCGATCCGAAATGGATCGAGGTGTCGGACGCCGGCGAGGCCGCCTTCAAGCGCAACGCAGAGAACCCAAGGCCCCTGTAGCAAGGGAGAGAACGATGACGGAAATCATGAGCGATAAATTGGCGGCGCCCAAGCTTGTCGATCGGGCGACGTTTCAAGCCGAACTCGACGCCTTGCGCGTCAGCGAAAAAGCCCACATGAAACAAAGCGACGCCATTGCCGCCGCCCGCCGGCGGCTGCCCATGGTCGAGGTCGATGCTACGACACGGCTGATCGGCGAGGGCGGGGCGGTGACGCTGCTGGACGCGTTCGAGGGCCGCCGGATGCTGATCGCCTATTACTTCATGTGGCACGCCGGCCAGCCAGCGCCGGAGCAATGCGAGGGCTGCACTTTCTATACGTCGCAGGTCCGCGAGCTCTCCTTCATTCATTCCCGCGATGTCTGCCAGGGCCCGTATGAAGAGGGCGCGCGCTACCGCGACTTCATGGGCTGGGAGATGCCCTGGTATTCGGCCCCGCGTGAATCGCTCGAGACCCTGCTGGTCGGGCGCCGGGTCGGCATGATGCACATCGTTTGCTACCTGCGGCGGGGATCAAAAGTCTTCGAGACCTACTGGACGACGCGGCGCGGCGTCGAGGCGATGGACAACAGCTACCGGCTGCTCGACCTGACCGTCTATGGCCGGCAGGAGAGGTGGGAGGATTCGCCACCCGGCTGGCCGCGACGGCCGAAAGGCGAGCACAGTTACCGCATCGATGGACGACCGATCCCCCAGTGGCCCCGCCTGGGGGCCGGGTATTCGGACGATTTGGGTACCGGCAAGCGCTGAGATGATGGCGGTCGATTTCTCGACCTTCGTTTGTGAGCGGACGCTGCCCTTCTTGCCGCCTCGTTCAATCGTAGAACGGGTTGACGATGCGGAGTCGACCGTCGATCACCATCCCGTGCTGCATGTCCTCCGACCAAAGCGTATCGCAACCGGCTTGAAGCGCTGATGCTGCGATCATCGAATCATAGATCGAGAGTTGGTAGCGCTCGGCGAGGGCCAGTCCCGTCTCGTGTGTTTCGACCGACACCGGATGGACGTTCAACAGACCGCGCAGCAACGAAAGAAACGCGTGCGTGTCCTGCCATGACATCCCAATCTTGCGGCGCGCGACATTGGCCAGCTCGTTGAGGTTCTGCACGCTGATGCCACCGCCGCCAGCGATCATCGCTTCCGCGCGGTCGGCTTTCGCTGGATCGCCCGAGGCAAGGTAGACGAGAACATTGGTATCGAAAAAACTACCGGGCATTCGCCTCGTCCCGTTCGAACTTGAAATCGGCGGGAAGACGTCCGCGGAAAGCACGCAGCCGCTTCAACAGCTCGGAGCGGCCGGGTTTGCGCGCGACGGCGAATTGTCGTTCGCCAGCGATCTGGATTTCGATCTCGTCGCCTTCCTTGAGCTTGAGGGCCGCGACCACCGCGGCGGGAAGACGGATGGCGAGACTGTTGCCCCATCTGGCGACCTGCATGGCGCACCTCCGATAGATATACAATTTTTATAATGTATATCCAACGACTCGAAAAACGCAAATGAGGCGCCTGTGTCTTCCGTCTTGACTCGTATATCTGGTTGGTTATATGTCTGTCCTATAACCAATGAGTTATCGATCAAAATGTCGAGCGGCCACGATATCCTCCTCAGAACGCTAGCTGATCCGACGCGCCGGGCTCTGTTCGAACGGCTGTGCCGCGACGGAGAGCAGACGGTCGGCGCGCTGACGGCGCAGTCCGGGGTCTCGCAACCGGCCGTCTCGAAGCATCTGGGAGTGCTACGGCGGGCCGGGCTGGTGCGCGACCGCCACGAGGGCCGACAGACGCATTATAGCGCGCAAGCAGGCGCGCTGGCTCCGCTGATCGACTGGACCAGCCGGATGAGCGGCTTTTGGCAGGGCCGGTTCGATCACCTCGAAGATCTCCTCAAAAGGATGGACCAATGAGCGAACCCGCGACCGAAACGCTTTCCGTCATCGTCGAACGCGAGATGCCCCATCCGCCGGAAAAGATCTGGCGCGCGCTCACCCAACCGCACCTGATCGAGGAGTGGCTGATGAAGAACGATTTCGAGCCCGCGGTGGACCATCGCTTCACGCTTCGCGGCGATTGGGGCTCCGTCGACTGTCAGGTGCTGGCCATCGAACCGAACAAGACGCTGTCCTACACGTGGGGAGCGATGGGACTCGAGAGTGTCGTTACCTGGACTCTCACGCCGACAGGCACGGGCACGCATCTGCGCATGGAGCAGGCGGGCTTCCGGCCGGATCAGCAGCAGGCCTACCAGGGCGCCAAGTTCGGCTGGCAGAGATTCTTCGGTAGCCTCGAACGCGTGGTCGGAAATCTATCATGAGCGCCGTCCTCGTCTCGCGCTACCAGCCCGTGCTCGTCGCGCTGCACTGGCTGCTCGCTCTCATGATCATTGGGCTACTGTGCCTCGGCTTCTTCGTGCTTGCCAACATGCCGAACGACGATCCCGGGAAGCTTGAGATCCTGGTGTGGCACATGGCGGGCGGCATGTTCGTGCTGGTATTGACGATCCTGCGTCTCATCATTCGCCTGGCGAGCGCCCGTCCGGCGGCAGTGACACGTTCGCTGCTGCTCGACCGGCTGGCCTTGATCGCGCATTATGGCCTCTACGTGATCGTGTTCCTGATGATCGCGACCGGCTGGTACACCGGGTGGCTCATCAGCGGCGTGTTCGCGCACAAGGGTGAAGTGCTGCCCAACAGTTTCGCGGTGTTCCCGAGCTTCCAGGCCCATGCGGTTCTTGCAACGCTGCTGGCCAGCCTGATCGCTGTCCACATCGCGGCCGCGCTCTACCATCAGTTCGTGCTGAAAGACGGCATTTTCCGCCGCATCTGGTTCGGTCAGCGCATGGTCGTTGCTGCAGAAAAATGAGTCATGAGAAAAATGCAATGCATGCATCGGAAAAAGTCGACCGGCTGATCGCAGGACTCACGGACTGGCGCGGCAAGACCTTCGCCGGCATTCGCAAGTGCATCCTGGAGACCGATCCCGAGATCATCGAGGAATGGAAGTGGATGGGAAGCCCGCTGTGGTCTCTTGGTGGCATGATCGCGGTCGCCAATGCCCACAAGGGCAAGGTGAAGCTCACCTTCGCCTACGGGGCTGAACTGTCGGATCCCGACAAGCTCTTCAACGCCGGCCTCGAAGGCAATGCCAGGCGAGCGATCGATTTTTTCGAGGGCGACAAGATCAATGCGCGCGCCCTGAAAAATCTCGTCCGTGCCGCGATTGATCGCAACCAGGCCAAATCGAAGAAGAAAGCGCCTGCGGCTAAGCGAGCGAAAGCAGACAAAAGCAAGAAAGCATGACGCCCGCGGGTGACCTACACACCCGCCGCGGCGGCTCGCTTCGGCCGGCGCACGGCGCGCACCTTGCCGCTGTGGGCGCCGCCGCCGCAGAAGAAGCGATCGCCGCCATCGGATTCCAATCCGGACACGCCTTCGCCGGGCGGCATATCGAGCCGCTCCAGGACTTCGCCGGTTTGCGGATCGATCCGCCTCACGTCGCTCTCGTCACCTTCCCAGGTGCCGTGCCAGAGTTCGCCGTCGACCCAGGTGACACCGGTGACGAAGCGCTTGGTCTCGATGGTGCGAAGGATGGCCCCGGTGCCGGGATCGATCTGATGAATCTTGCGGTCCCGGTACTGTCCCACCCACAGCGTCCCCTCGGCCCAGGTGAGCCCGGAATCACGGCCGCCGCCGGGCGCGGGGATCGTGGCGAGCACGCGGCCGCTCGCCGGATCGACCTTCTGGATGCGATCCTCGGCGATCTGAAACAGATGCTGGCCGTCGAAGGCCGTTCCGGCATGCGCGGCGACGTCGATCGACCGCAGCGTCTTGCCGCTCGCCGGATCGAAAGCGATCAATTTATCTCCGGCGGCAAACCAGACCCGCTGGCCATCATAGGTGACCCCGCCCACGTTCTCGACATCCTCGAAAGGTCCATACTCCCGGATGATTTCGGCCGCTGATCGTTTCATGCACCGCTCCTGATCGCTTGGGACAGGCTTCCACCCTAGCCATCCGGCAGCGGGGCAGGGAGTAACAAGGTTGTCGTGAATCCGCCGATTGGCGGGGTCATCCAGCGCCGCGCGCGGGCGCGCCCGAACGACTGCACCTTGCCGGTTGCCGAGAGTTCGTCGAGCGCGCGTTGCACGGTGCGCTGGCTGGCGCCGAGTGCGAGCGCCAGCGCCGAACTCGACCAGGACTCGCCATCGGCCAGGAAGGCGAGCACCGCCGCATGCTCCTCCTCGACAGGGCGCGCCAGCACCACGACCTCGCTTGCGCCGCGCGGCACCAGCGCAAACCCGCCGCCCGTCGCACTCACATCGGCCAGCTTCCGAAGCGCCCGGCGCAGCCGCCCGATCTCGACGCGCAGCCGCGCGCGATGGGATTCATCGGCTTCCTTGCCGCGGAAGGCCAGCGCGACCAGCGTCGTCCTCGACACGTCTTCGGGCCAGGCTTCGGCGAGCGCGCGGGCGAGCGCGAACAACACCGGACGCGTCGCGAGCGAGACCACGGTGTTCCCGCGCCGCACGACATGGCGGCAGGCGTCGACGATGAAGGTTTTCGAGGCCAGCAATTGTTCGACTTCCTCGAGCAGGAGCGGCCGCTCCTCGCCGCGCGCCAACAACCGCGCCGCCGGCGTGTTGAGGATGATGGCAGCGCTCTCGACCTCCGCGGTCAGCGCCGGGATGCCGGCGTGGCGCGCGGCTTGCGCGGCGGACGTGAGTGCTGCGCGCGCCGTTTTGGTCCGCAGCCGTCGCATCGCGATGCCGGCGACGACGAGTTGGTGGGCGGCGCGCAGCGCAGGCGGGAACGGTGCGGGGTCAAATTCCCCGAGCTTGCTCTCGGCTTCCCCGAGGCGCCCGATCAGGAGCAGGCGGCGGACTTCGAGATAGCGCGCATGCGCGGCGTTCAGGCGGTCGCCATGGGCTTCCAGCGTCGCCCGCGCGGCGTCGAGGGATTTGGCGGGCCAGGTGAGGTCGCGGGAGACCAGCGCGATCTCGGCTTCCGCAACCACGCACCGCGCCCGCGCCACCGCCTCGCGCGGGCCGAAGGCGCGCGCGGCGCTCTTCAATAGCGCTTTCGCGCGAACGAGGTCGCCCAGCTGCGCCATCGCGATGCCGCGCAGCGCGAGCGCCGGCGCGTCCTCGCGCAGGGCCACGCGTTTCAGCGCGCCGAGGGGGTCACCGGCTGCGAGCGCACGTGCAGCCGCCGTGATCAGCGAGTCCATTGAAATCCCGACACACTTGTCACTCTCACCATCGCAAGCCCGGTCCTATTCTATCATACGACGACAAACCAGTGCGTCGGAGCGAGAAAGCCATGGTTGACTGGACGATCCTATCCCCAACGTATCTCACCGCCGTGGTCGAGTGGGCTGGCGCCGTGGTGACGGTGCTTGCGATGGGCCATTCGACCAACGACACCCACGGGAGCGACGAACGATGACGCGACACCTCACCGGAACGCATGAGCAATGGCTGGCCCAGGGCCTATCGCTCGCGGCCGCGCCGATCTTTGCTACGATGGCGCTGCTGACGCATGTGTCTGGCGGCGCGCCGGACATGATCTGCTCGGCCGCGGGCGCGTCGCCGTTGAGCGGAATGGTCCCGATGTACCTGCTGATGAGCGCCTTCCATCTGGCGCCCTGGCTGAAGCTGATCCGCGGCCGACGAGGCTAGCTGGTGGAGGCCTGGATAGCCTAGATGCGAACGCCCGATTGGTACGGCGCGTCCACGGGCTCGCCCTCGTCGATCGTGAAGCGAACGCGCCCGGCATCGAGCCGCACGCTCAAGCTGCGATATTTCACGAGATAATGGATGCCGACGATGGCCGCGGCAAAACCGGACGCAGCCGCAAGGCTGAGCGCCCAGCGCGCGCCGAAGCGGTCGGCGACAAGGCCAACGATCGGCGCGCCGATCGGGGTGCAGCCGAGCGCGATCGCAAGCCTGATCGCCATCACCCGTCCGCGCATGGCGGGCGCGGTCGAGAGTTGCATCAGGCTGTTGGTCGAATTGGTCAGCGTGAGGGCCGACACGCCGATCACGACCAGCGCCATGCCGAACAACGCGGCGTTGGGCGCGAGCGCCGCCAGCGTACAGCCGAGCCCGAACAGGGCGGCGCCGATCAACAGCAGCGTGAAGTGGGGTTTCTCCCGGTTGGCGGCCAATAGCGCGCCCGCCACGGTGCCGATCGCCATGATCGAGGTCAGGAATCCGTATTGGCTGGCGCCGCCATGAAAGACGGTCACCGACATGGTCGAGATGAAGATCTGGAAGTTGAGTCCGAAGGTCGCGATCAGGAACAGCATCAGGAGAATGGCCCGCAGATCAGGCCGCCGCCAGACATAGCGGAAACCGTCGACGAAGCTGCCGCGCGTGCGGACCGCCCGGTGCTGCGGATGAAGCTGATCGATGCGAAGCAGCATCAATGAACACAGCACCGCGACAAAGGAAAGTCCGTTGATCAGAAACACCCAGCCGGAGCCGACGGAGGCGATCAGCGTGCCGGCAATCGCCGGGCCGATCATCCGCGCCGCGTTGAAGGAGGTGGAATTGAGCGCCACCGCATTCGCCAGGTCGTTCTCGCCGACCAGTTCGGCGACGAACGTATGGCGCGCCGGCGAGTCGAAGGCGGTGACGCAGCCCAGCAGGAACGCGAACACATAGACATGCCACAGCTCGACCAAGCCGGTGATGGTGAGGATGCCGAGCCCGAAGGCGAGCGCGCCCATTCCCGCCTGCGTCGCGAGCAGCAGCTTGCGCCGATCGAGATGGTCGGCGGCGAAACCGGTCAGCGGCAATAGCAGCAGATGCGGGCCGAACTGCAGCGCCATCACGACGCCCATCGCGGTCGCATTGTTGTGGGTCAGTTGGGTCAGCACCAGCCAGCCTTGGGCGATGCGCTGCATCCATGTTCCGACGTTGGAGACCAGCGCGCCGCAGGCCCACACCCGGTAATTGAATCCCCTCAGCGAACGGAACATGCCTTCAACGTGCCTCCCAAAAAATCGATTCGTGTGCCCGCATCACGACTCCGCCAGTTGCTTGATCAGCGCGGCGGCGGCGAGCAGCGTCTGCCGGTCGGCCGGGTCCAGCCGGTCCATCGCGGCCAGCAGCCATTCGCGCCTTGCGAGGCTGCGCTTCCGCCGCGCGTCGATACCCGCAGCCGTCAGCGCAAACAGCACCTGCCGGCCGTCGGTCGGATGCGGGCGGCGCTGCACCAGCCCGGCCTGCTCGAGATCGGCGAGCGTGGTACCCATCGATTGAGGTTTGACGAATTCGGAGCGGGCAAGGTCGGCCGTCGTCATCGCGCCCGCTCGTTCGAGCCGGGCCAGTACCGTGTTCTGCGACCACGACAGTTCGCCTGGGTTCACTTCGATGCGCAGCCGCCGCGCTAATTGCCCGATCGCCAGCGAAAGCTCGGCGGCGGCGGTTTCCAGCAGCAGGTGCGAATCGGACGGGACATCCATGATCCGCACCATAGCGATTGCCAGTGTAACTTGCAAGTCAAACTGGCAAGTTTATCTGTTTATATATTCCTTATACAAACCAATGCCTTCGTCGTCTCCTTACCGTGATCGAGCTTGAGGGGCAGGGCTTTGAGGATATATGACTACAGTAGACATATTCGTAGGAGGCCACTATGCGCGAGATTCAGCTCCGCGATGCAAAGGCGAGCCTGTCCGCGGTCATGGATGAGGCGATGCGTGGAAAGCCGGCGGTCATCACCCGTCACGGCAAGCGGCAAGCCGTTGTCGTGGGCTACGAAGAGTGGCAGCGGCTATCGACCGTTCCGAGCTTCGGCCGTCTCTTGATGATGGCGCCGTTGTCGGCTGACGATCTGCCGGAGCGGGACGGCACGGGTTTGCGGACGCCCGATCTCTGATCCGCCTGTGTATCTCGTCGATACCAATGTCATTTCAGCGGCGGTTCCATCACGACTCGCGCCGCCGCTTCTCATCGATTGGATGGATTTGCAGTCGGCCTCGTTGTTCCTATCGGCCGTAACGCTTGCGGAAATCGAAGGTGGAATCGCAAAGTTGCGGCGCAAAGGCGCTGCGCGCAAGAGTGCCGATTTGACGGAATGGTGGGAAACGGTGCTCCACCTCTATGGTGATCGTGTTCTTGCCTTCGACGCGTCAACCGCGCGGATCGCAGGTGCCATGGCCGATCGGGCGCGCGGCCAGGGCCACTCTCCGGGACTTGCCGATATCATCATCGCCGCCACGGCGAGGCATCACGGACTGACGATCCTGTCACGCAACCCTGGGCATCTCGAGCCTTTGGGCGTTGCCGCCCTTGATCCCTTCGCGGAATTGCCGCCTACTCCGTCCAAACCATAGCAGGAACTCTTCATGACACGCGTGCGCTGTATCACCGAAATGGGCATGGGCGTCGACGTGCATGGCAAGGACGCCACGAAAGCGGCGAAGCGCGCGGTGTCGGATGCCATCCGCCACTCCAGCCTCAGCTTCGTGCGCATGCTGGGCAAGACGGCGCACGACATGCTGGTCGATGTCACCATCGCCGTGCCGAACCCCGAGGCCGTCGACACCGCGGCGGTCGCGAAGGAACTGCCTTACGGAACCGTGACGGTGACCGCGGTCAAGGGCGGGCTCGAGGTGCCGGCCGAGCGCGGCAACGATTCCATCCTCATCGCCAATGCGGCTGTGGTCGTCAGTCTGGATGACGGCACCCCGGGCTAGACACTTGAGCGTCCATCATCCAAGTTGTCGGGGCTATTCGCGTTCGGCGATGACATCGATATTCGGCGACCACGGAGCTTTGCTGCCATGAACCCATTCACGAGATCGCTGCTCGGCTGCGTCGCGCTATGCGCGGCGGCGAGCCTTTCGCCGGTTCACGCCGAGCTCGACGTCGCCAAGCTCAAGGCCGGAATCGAAAAATCGGTCGAGGCCGACTATCCGAAGCTCGATGCGCTCTACAAGGATATCCACGCCCATCCGGAAATCGCCTTCCAGGAGGTGAAGACCGCGAGCAGGCTCGCCGCCGAAATGCGCAGCCTCGGCTTCGACGTCACCGAGCAGGTCGGCAAGACCGGGCTGGTCGCCATCTACAAGAACGGCGACGGCCCGACCATCATGGTGCGCACCGAACTCGACGCGCTGCCGATGGAGGAGAAAACCGGTCTTCCCTATGCGAGCCACGACAAGACCATCTGGAATGGGCGGGAAACGTACGTCGCCCACAGCTGCGGCCACGACATTCACATGGCGAGTTGGGTCGGAACGGCGAAAACGCTGGTCGGCCTGAAGGACCAGTGGCAGGGCACGCTGATGTTCATCGCCCAGCCGGCGGAAGAGACGGTGTCGGGCGCCAAGGCGATGCTGGCGGACGGCCTGTTCACGCGCTTCAAGAAACCCGACTTCGGCTTTGCGCTGCATGACGGCGCCTTCGCCTATGGCAGCATCAACTATCGCGTCGGCATTGGCTCCTCCAATTCCGATGGCCTGTTCATCAAATTCCACGGCCGCGGCGGCCACGGCGCGGTGCCGCAAACGACCATCGATCCCGTGATGATGGCGGCACGCTTCATCGTCGACGTGCAGAGCGTCATCAGCCGCGAAAAGGGCCCGACCGAATTCGGCGTGGTGAGCATCGGCGCGATCCATGCCGGCACCGCCGAGAACATCATTCCCGATGATGCGATCCTGCTCGGCACCATCAGGACCTTCAAGCCGGAAGTGCGTGCGAAGATGCTGGCGGGGATCGAGCGCACGGCGAAGGCCGTGGCTGCGATGTCGGACGCGCCCGCGCCCGAGATCAGGATCACCGAGGGCGCCAAGGCCGTGATGAACGACGAGGCCGTGGTGGAGACCGCGGCGAAGGTGATGAAGGTGGCCTTTGGCGACAGGTTCAGGCCGTCGCCGCCGGGCACGCCGAGCGAGGATTTTTCCGAGTTCGTCAACGCCGGCGTGCCCAGCATGTTTTTCAACATCGGGGTCTATGAGCCGCAGCGCGTCGCCGCCGCACGCGACGGGACCGGGCCGCAATTGCCGTCGAACCATTCGCCGCTGTTCGCGCCGGTGCCGAAGCCGACCATCGAAACCGGCGTCGAGGCCATGACGCTCGCCGTGCTCAGCGCGTTCGACGAGCATGCGCGGGGCAAATGAGCGCGCGACGATGCCTGCTCAGGGTTCATCGATGCATCCGCTCGATCATCCAATCTGGACGGCGCTGACCTCCCGGCAACAGGGATTGGCAGAAGGCGGCGCGCTGGCGCGGCGCTATCCGCCTGACATCGGGCCATTCGCGGCCGTGGCGGACACCTCGCCGCAAAGCTTTGCCGCGCTGGGCGCGCTGATGTCACGGTCCGAGCAGGCGGTGCTGTTCACGCCCGATCCCGTGAGCCCGCCGGAGGAATTCAAAATTCGCTTTGCCGCGACCGGCGAACAGATGATCGGCACACCCGCCGCAACCGCGGGCAGGGCGGCCGACATCGTCAAGCTGGGCACGGGCGACGTTCCGGCGATGCTGGAATTGACAAAACTCACCAACCCCGGTCCCTTCACGGCGCGCACCCATGAATTGGGAACGTTTTTGGGCATCAAGGTCGATGGACGGCTGGTCGCAATGGCGGGGGAGCGGATGAAACCCGCCGACTATACCGAGATCACCGCGGTCTGCGTGCATCCCGATCATCGCGGCCGCGGCTACGCGCAGATCCTGCTCGCCGCGGTGGCGCGCCAGATTTTGGCGCGCGGCGAGATTCCGTTCCTGCACGTATTTTCCAATAATGACGGCGCGATCGCGCTGTACCGGCGGCAGGGCATGGAAATCCGCCGCCGCCTGCATGTGACGGTGTTGGGGAGGACTGACTAATGCGTTCGATCACGATCTACGGCATCAAGAACTGCGACACCATGAAGAAGGCGCGCGCCTGGCTCGACGGCCACGGCGTCGCCTACGGCTTTCACGATTACAAGACCGAAGGCATCGCGAAAGACAAGCTGAAGGACTGGAGCGAGAAACTCGGCTGGGAAACGCTGCTCAACCGCGCCGGCACCACGTTCCGCAAATTGCCCGACGCCGACAAGGAGGGCCTGAACGAACGCAAGGCACTGGCGCTGATGCTGGCGCAGCCCTCGATGATCAAGCGTCCGGTGCTCGATCTCGGCGGCAAGCTTGTGGTCGGCTTCAAGCCGGAAATCTATGCGAAGGAAGTGCCGGCGCGCGGCCGACAAGCTTAGCTGAATTCGATCACGTCGCCGGCGGCAATCCGGCCCGGTGCGCGGTGGAAGAGATCGCGATCGATGACGGCGCGAAGTTTCGGCGTCGGCAAGGCGTCATTTCCCCGCATCAGATTCTTGATTTCAAATCCGCCGTCTTCGCAAATGGTCTTCAGCGATGCGATCACATGGGTGACGCCGACGCCGTCCGAGAACGGCAACAGCAGCCGCTCGTAGGCGACGATTCGTCCATAGATGTCGTCGATGTTGGCGATGGTGTAGATCGGCAAGCTGCAATCGATGCATTTATAATAGACCGGCATCACGACGGGCGCGAGACGGGCGCCGATATATTCGTCGAGATGGCGGCCCTTGCCGGTATGGCCATAGGCCGATGCCATCCGCGTGCCGTCGCTCTCGATCGTCAGCCGTGGCGGCTGCGCGGCGCTGTCGACGGTGTAGAAGACGAGGTCGGGCAGTTCGTCGGCAAGCCGTGTCGGCTGGTACTCCTCGACGCGCGGCATCGACTGCTCGCGGGCGTAGAGCCGCAGCCAGGTGTTCAGGAGATCCCGCTGCTTGATCGATTTGACGACCGACGGGTTGGCGCTTTCGAATTCCAAGGCTGCGATCCGCTTTCAATGCCAAACACCGGATCATCGGTTTGGGAGAGAAATTTTCCATGAAACCCGAAAAATGCATTCAAACAACGTTAATGCCGGCTTTCCGCGCCGGCCTCGACAGCGGCCGACAACGTTGGCCGATCGCCAAATCCCACCGCCTGAGCAATTGGACTTGAGGCGCGCATCCCGGAACGCGGCGCGCGCCGCCGGCTGCCCAGCTTTGCACCTTGCGCAAACCCCGCCCTTGACGGCATATTCCGGCCGGAGGCGGCCGGTCCGGGACGGGATTTTCGAGGGAATCCTTAAGTACCAACCGGAGAGGTAGAATTGGCCACGCGCGAGGGAATTCGCGGCGACGGCTGACGGGGGAAATTTGATTGGCCGATGAGTTCATTCTCGAGACCCGCGGATTGACCAAGGAATTCGCGGGATTCTTTGCCGTTCGCGACGTCGACCTTCGGGTCCGCCGTGGCAGCATCCATGCCTTGATCGGTCCGAACGGGGCTGGCAAGACCACCTGCTTCAACCTCCTGACCAAGTTCCTGAAGCCGTCGGCCGGCCAGATTCTCTACAAGGGCGCCGATATCACGGCGATGGCGCCGGCCGACGTGGCTCGCCTCGGTCTTGCCCGTTCGTTCCAGATTTCGGCGGTGTTTCCGCATCTGACTGCGCTGGAAAATGTCAGGGTCGCGCTGCAGCGCCAGCACGGGCACTCCTTCGACTTCTGGCGTTCCAAAACGGTGCTCGACCGCTTCAATGGCCGGGCGCTGGAATTGCTGGACGATGTCGGCCTAAGCGAGTTCGCCAAAACACCGGCAGTCGAGATGCCCTACGGCCGCAAGCGCGCGCTCGAGATCGCGACCACGCTGGCGCTCGATCCGGAGATGATGTTGCTCGACGAGCCGATGGCCGGCATGGGACACGAGGACATCGACAAGATCTCCGCCCTGATCAAGCGCATCTCGGCGAAATACACGATCCTGATGGTCGAACACAATCTGAGCGTGGTGGCCAACCTGTCCGACATCATCACCGTGCTGACGCGCGGTCACGTGCTGGCGGAAGGCAATTATGCCGAGCTCAGCAAGGACGAGCGTGTCAAGGAAGCCTATCTGGGGGCAGGGCATGCCTGAGCTGAAAATGGCTGACGCCGCCAGGCCCGTGGCTGATTCACCCGCGGCCGCGCCGGTGCTCGCGGTTTCCGACCTGCAGGCCTGGTACGGCGAATCCCATATCCTTCACGGTGTCAATTTCAATGTGAATGCCGGCGAGGTGGTGACGCTGCTCGGGCGCAACGGCGCCGGCAAGACCACCACGCTGAAATCGGTGATGGGAATCATCGGCAAGCGTACCGGCTCGGTCACCTTCAACGGCCAGCAGATCATCCGTGCCTCCTCGGACCGGATCGCCCGCATGGGGGTTGCCTTCTGCCCCGAGGAGCGCGGGATTTTTGCCAGCCTCGACGTCCGCGAAAACCTGCTGTTGCCGCCGATCGTCCGCTCCGGCGGGCTGTCGCTCGACCAGATCTTCGACCTGTTTCCGAACCTGAAGGAGCGGCTCAACAGCCAGGGCACCAAATTGTCCGGCGGCGAGCAGCAGATGCTGGCGATCGCCCGCATCCTGCGCACCGGGGCGCGGTTCCTGATGCTGGACGAGCCGACCGAGGGGCTGGCACCCGTCATCATCCAGCAGATCGGCCACACCATCGCCCGCCTCAAGAAGGAGGGTTTTACCATCCTTCTGGTCGAACAGAATTTTCGCTTCGCATCCACCGTGGCGGACCGCTATTACATCGTCGAACATGGCAAGGTGATCGACGGTTTTGCGAATGCCGATCTGCAAGCGAATATGGACAAGCTGCACACCTATCTGGGCGTCTGAAGGACAACCAGCCAACAAGAGGCCAACATGAAAAACAGAAATCGAATCCTCGCATCGCTATTGATCGGCACCGCGCTCAGCCTCGCCTCGGTCGGTTTGGCGGCCGCCCAGGACAAGACCGTCAAGATCGGCGCGCTGTCGGATCAATCCGGCCTCTACGCCGATTTGGGCGGGCCGGGCTCGACCCTTGCCGCGCAAATGGCGATCGAGGATTCCGGCCTCACCGCCAAGGGCTGGAAGATCGACCTGATCTCCGGCGATCACCAGAACAAGCCGGACATCGGCACTGCGATCGCGCGGCAATGGTTCGACGTCGACAAGGTCGACGTCATCGTCGACGTGCCGAACTCGGGCGTGGCGCTCGCCGTCAACAACGTCATCAAGGAAAAGAACGGCGTCTACATCAATTCGGGGGCGGCGACTTCCGACCTCACCAACGCGCAGTGTTCGCCCAACACCGTGCACTGGACCTACGACACTTACATGCTCGCCCACACCACCGGGCAGGCGCTGGTCAAGGCCGGCGGCGACACCTGGTTCTTCCTCACCGCCGACTACGCCTTCGGCGCCGCGCTGGAGCGCGATACTACCGCGGTCATTCTCGCCAATGGCGGCAAGGTCGTCGGCGGCGTCAAGCATCCCCTCAATACGTCGGACTTCTCCTCGTTCCTGCTGCAGGCGCAGTCGTCGAAGGCCAAGATCATCGGGCTTGCCAATGCCGGCGGCGACACTACCAACGCCATCAAGCAGGCGGCCGAATTCGGCATCGTCAAAAGCGGGCAGAAGCTCGCGGCGCTGCTGTTGTTCCTCACCGACGTCAAGGCGATCGGGCTCGAGACCGCGCAAGGCCTGAACTTCACCGAAACCTTCTATTGGGACATGAACGACCAGACCCGCGAATTTTCCAAGAAATTCGCCGCGCGGATGAAGAACGGCGCGCCGCCGACCATGGTGCAGGCCGGCGTCTATGCCGGGCTGATCCACTATTTCAAGGCGCTGGAAGCGCTCGGCGGCAATCCGCATGACGGCATCAAGGTCGTGGACAAGATGAAGTCGATGCCGACGGACGATCCGCTGTTCGGCAAGGGCGAGATCCAGCCCAACGGCCGCACCCTCCATTCGGCCTATCTGTTCGAGGTCAAGAAGCCCTCGGAATCCAAGGCGCCCTGGGACTTCTACAAGCTGATCGGCACGGTTCCCGGCGACCAGGCGTTCACGCCGCTGTCGGAAAGCAAGTGCGCGCTGTTGAAGAAATAGCCGCAATCGGCTGGCCGGCCCTGCGCCGGCCGGCCGGCTTCGGTGTTAAACAGGATTTGGGTCCTCGAAAGATCGATCGATGCAGGCTCTTTACGCGCAGCTACTGGTGGGACTGATCAACGGCTCGTTTTACGCGCTGCTCAGCCTTGGGCTCGCCGTGATCTTCGGCATGCTCAACATCATCAATTTCGCCCATGGCGCGCTCTACATGATGGGCGCCTTCGTCGCCTATTTCCTGCTCAACGTCATGGGCATCGGCTACTGGCCGGCGCTGATCATCGCGCCGATCGCGGTCGGCATTTTCGGCATGATCCTGGAACGCACCATGCTGCAATGGCTGGCCGGCCTCGATCATCTCTACGGGCTGCTCCTGACCTTCGGGCTGGCGCTGATCATCCAGGGCGTGTTCCAGAATTACTTCGGCTCCTCCGGTTTGCCCTATTCGATCCCCGACGAACTCAAGGGCGGCATGAATCTCGGCTTCATGTACCTGCCGATCTATCGCGGCTGGGTTGTGATCTTCTCGCTGATCGTCTGCCTCGGGACCTGGTACCTGATCGAGCGCACCCGGCTCGGCGCCTATCTGCGCGCCGCGACTGAAAATCCGACCCTGGTGCGCGCCTTCGGTGTCAACGTGCCACGCATGATCACGCTGACCTACGGGCTCGGCGTCGGGCTTGCCGCGCTCGCCGGCGTGCTGTCGGCGCCGATCAACCAGGTGCGGCCGCTGATGGGCGAGAACGTCATCATCGTGGTGTTCGCGGTGGTGGTGATCGGCGGCATGGGGTCGATCATGGGATCGATCATCACCGGCTTTGCGCTCGGGGTGATCGAGGGCCTGACCAAATATTTCTACCCCGAGGCCTCCAACACCGTGGTGTTCGTGCTGATGGTGCTGGTGCTCTTGGTGAAGCCAACGGGACTGACGGGACGGGCGGCCTGACATGACGGCGATGACCGACGATACCATTCCGGTGACCCCGCGCGCGATCCGCGACGAGATGATCGCGTTCGCCGTCATGACGGCGATGCTGGCGATCGTGCCGTTTACCGGACTCTATCCGTTCTTCGTGATGCAGGCGCTGTGCTTTGCGCTGCTGGCCTGCGCCTTCAATCTCCTGATCGGCTATGGCGGATTGCTGTCGTTCGGCCACGCGATGTTCCTGGGGACGGCGGGCTATGTCTCCGGACACGCGCTGAAAGTCTGGGGCCTGTCGCCCGAACTTGGAATCCTGGCCGGCACCGCCGCTTCCGGCGGGCTTGCCGTCATCACCGGGCTCGTCGCGATCCGCCGCCAGGGCATCTATTTCGCGATGATCACGCTCGCCTTGTCGCAGCTGTTGTATTTCATCTATGTGCAGGTGCCGTTCACCCATGGCGAGGACGGCATCCAGGGCATTCCGCAGGGCTACCTGTTCGGCATTTTCAACCTCGCCAACTCAACTATCCTCTATTACGTCGTGCTCGCCGGTTTCCTGCTGGGCTTCCTGCTGATCTTTCGCACCATCAACTCGCCATTCGGCGAGGTGCTGAAGGCGATCCGCGAGAATGAGCCGCGCGCGATCTCGCTCGGCTACAAGACCGATCAGTACAAGCTGCTTGCCTATATCCTGTCGGGAACGCTGGCGGGACTGGCCGGCGCGCTGAAGGTGTTCGTTGCGCAGAATGCCTCATTGACCGACGTCGAAGTGGGGATGTCCGGGCAGATCGTGCTGATGACGCTGGTCGGCGGCCTCGGCACCGTGTTCGGCCCGGTGATCGGCGCCTTCATCATCGTCGCCATGCAGCAATATCTGTCCGGCCTCGGGCAGTGGGTCACGGTGATCCAGGGTGCCGTCTTCGTGGTCTGCGTCTTGACCTTCCGCCGCGGTATCGTTGGCGAGATCGCGCATTTCTTCCGCCGCTCGCTCTGACGGCCGAGAATTTCCGGAACTTTTTCCGGCGCCACAAATCGGTGGATGACCCGGTTGTTTGAGCGGCCGGTGACGTGCTTTCCCGGGAAATGGTCTATGACAGTTTTGTGACAGGCCGCCCGGCCAGCCCGTTTCTCGGACATGGACATTTTCCGATGCTGCGTTGGTTTCGCGCCCTTCTCCCGCGGGAGGAGCGGTTTTTCGAACTGTTCGCCCGCCATGCGCAAACCTGCGTGCAGGGCGCGCTGGCCTTGCGGGGCATGCTGCGGGGTGGCGAGGAGACGCCGGTGTTCTGCCAGCGCGTCAACCAGCTCGAAAACGACGCCGACAACATCACCCGCGAGGTTTTGACCGCGGTGCGCCGCACCTTCATCACCCCGTTCGACCGCGGCGACATCAAGAACCTGATCACCGCGATGGACGACGCCATCGACCAGATGCAGCAGACCGCCAAGGCCGTCATCCTGTTCGAGGTTCGCACCTTCGAGCCGCCGATGCGCGAGATGGGGACGCTGCTGGTCGAATGCGCCAACCTGGTCGGCCGCGCGCTGCCGTTATTGCAGGCGATCGGCGACAATGTCGCGATGCTGACCGCGATTACCGAGGAACTGACCAAGCTGGAAGGCCGCGTCGACGATCTCCACGACATCGGGCTGAAGGAGCTGTTCCTCAAGCATCGCAATGCCAACGTCATGGATTTCATCGTCGGCGCCGAGATCTACGATCATCTCGAGAAGGTTGCCGACCGCTTCGACGACGTCGCCAACGAGATCAACTCGATCGTGATCGAACAGGTATAGGGCAGGGCCATCAGGTGGACGCCGCGATTGGTCTTCCCATCCTGGTCGGATTGATCGCGGTCGCGTTGTTGTTCGACTTCCTCAACGGGTTGCACGACGCCGCCAATTCGATCGCGACCATCGTCTCGACGCGGGTGCTGCGGCCGCATTACGCGGTGTTCTGGGCGGCGTTCTTCAACTTCGTCGCCTTCACGGTATTCGGGCTCAACGTCGCCCATACCATCGGCACCGGCATCGTCGAACCCAGCATTATCGATACGCAGGTGATCTTCGCCGCCCTGGTCGGCGCCATCGTCTGGAACCTGATCACCTGGGGATTGGGCATCCCGTCTTCCTCCTCGCACGCGCTGATCGGCGGACTGGTCGGCGGCGGCATGGCCAAGGCCGGGCTGTCGGCAGCGGTCTGGAGCGGGCTGTCGAAGACGCTGCTGGCGATCGTGCTGTCGCCGGTGATCGGCTTCCTGCTGGCGATGATGCTGGTCGCGATCGTGTCCTGGGCCTCGGTCCGCTCGACGCCGTTCGCGGTCGACCGCGCCTTCCGTATCCTGCAATTCGCCTCCGCCTCGCTGTATTCGCTGGGCCATGGCGGCAACGACGCGCAGAAGACCATGGGCATCATCGCGGTGCTGCTGTTTTCCCAGGGGCAGCTCGGTAGCGAGTTCTTCGTTCCGTTCTGGGTGGTGCTGGCCTGCCAGGCCTCGATGGCGCTGGGCACGCTGATGGGCGGCTGGCGCATCGTCCGCACCATGGGATTGCGGATCACCAAGCTGACGCCGATGCAGGGATTTTGCGCGGAGACCGGGGGTGCGGCCACCCTGTTCATGGCGACCCTTCTCGGCGTGCCCGTTTCGACCACACACACCATCACCGGCGCCATCGTCGGCGTCGGCGCGGCGCGGCGGGTCTCGGCGGTGCGCTGGAACGTGGCAAGCTCGATCGTCTACGCCTGGATCATCACCATTCCGGCTTCCGCCGGCGTCGCGGCGCTGACCTATTGGGCGGTGTCGCTGCTGCGATAATACCCGCTGACCTGATTGGCGTTTTGAACCCGGAATCCCCATATGGGGCATGCCGATCCCGCTTGATCCGCCCCGCTTTCCCTGCCACACGCTCTGGCCCATGACCGATCTCGCCGTATCAGCCGAATCGCCGCCCCGTTCCGCGCTCGCCCAGGAAGTGGCGCGGCGGCGAACTTTTGCGATTATCTCCCATCCCGACGCCGGCAAGACCACGCTGACCGAAAAACTGCTGCTGTTCGGCGGCGCCATCAATCTCGCCGGCCAGGTCAAGGCCAAGGGCGAGCGGCGCAACACCCGTTCCGACTGGATGAAGATCGAGCGCGAGCGCGGCATCTCGGTGGTCACCTCGGTGATGACCTTCGAATTCGAGGACGTGGTGTTCAACCTGCTGGACACGCCCGGCCACGAGGATTTTTCCGAGGACACCTATCGCACGCTGACGGCGGTGGATTCGGCCGTGATGGTGATCGACGCCGCGAAAGGCATCGAGGCGCGGACCCGAAAATTGTTCGAGGTGTGTCGTCTCAGGGACATTCCCATCATCACCTTCATCAACAAGATGGACCGCGAGAGCCGCGACACCTTCGACCTGCTCGACGAGATCGAGAAGACGCTGGCGCTCGACACCACGCCGATGACCTGGCCGGTCGGCCGCGGCCGCGATTTCCTCGGCACCTACGACGTCGTCAATGGCGGGGTGCGGCTATTGGAAGGCGGCGGCGCCAAGACCGGCGCTGCGCAACAGATCGATATTTCCGAACTGGCCGGCCGCAACGCCAATCTCGACGTCGGCGCGATCAAGGAAGAGCTTTCGCTGGTGTCGGAAGCCTGCAAGCCGTTCGAGCTGGAAGCGTTTCGCGAGGGCCATCTGACGCCGGTCTATTTCGGCAGCGCGCTGCGCAATTTCGGCGTCGGCGATCTCCTGGAAGGGCTCGGCAAATTCGCGCCGCCGCCGCGGGCGCAGGAAAGCAATTTGCGCAAGGTCGAGGCGGCGGAGCCGCGCATGAGCGCCTTCGTGTTCAAGATCCAGGCCAACATGGATCCGAACCATCGCGACCGCATCGCCTTCGCGCGGCTGTGCTCCGGGAAACTCACCCGCGGCATGAAGGCCAAACTGGTGCGCACCGGCAAGAACATGAGCCTGTCGAGCCCGCAATTCTTCTTTGCCCAGGACCGCGCGCTGGCGGACGAGGCCTTCGCCGGCGACGTCGTCGGCATTCCCAACCACGGCACGCTGCGGATCGGCGACACGCTGACCGAAGGCGAGGACCTCACCTTCGTCGGCGTGCCGTCGTTCGCGCCGGAGATCGTGCGAAGGGTGCGGCTGACGGATGCGATGAAGGCCAAGAAGCTGAAAGAGGCGCTGCAGCAGATGTCGGAGGAGGGCGTGGTGCAGGTGTTCCGGCCGCGCGACGGCGCGCCGGCCCTGGTCGGCGTGGTCGGCCCGCTGCAACTCGACGTGCTAAAGGCGCGACTGGACGCCGAATATACCCTGCCGGTGGAGTTCGAGGTGAGCGAGTTTCAGCTGGCGCGCTGGATCTCCTCCGACGATCGCAAGAAGCTGGAAGCCTTCATCGCCGCCAACGGCTCCGGCGTCGCCGACGACGTCGACGGCGATCCCGTGTTCCTGGCCAGGAACGAATTCTACCTCGGCTACACCAAGGAACGCGCCGAGGGCATCACCTTCTCCAGCGTCAAGGACGTGAAGAAGAAGGCGTGACGAGCGAGCGCACGTTTGCGTTCAGCTGATCTCGTCGCCCTCCGCGATACTGGGTCGCCCGGTCGAGGGTCTGTCTTTCAGTTCGTCATGGCCGGGCATAGCCGTCCGAAGGACGGCGTCGCTTCCGCTCGCCTATGCCCGGCCATCCACGTCTTTGCCGGCAGAACGACAGAAAGGCGTGGATCACCGGGACAAGCCCGGTGATGACGAAATTGGACCATTGAACGCAGGGTTGTGAACACGAGCGGTCTTGATACTGGCCGCCGTGGGCGTCATTTTTGCGTTTCACTTTGCTTGCAGGGCTCGCCCCATGCTCCGTCGCGTTGCTTTCGTTTTGACCATTACTATCGCGGCAATGCTCGCCGCCGGCTCGGCCTATGCCCGACACCGGCATCAGCTCGACGCCACGCCGTTTTCGCACGCGCCCTGCAGCGTGCTGTCCCACCATCCCTGTACGCCGTCGTTCTGCAGCGTGCTCAGCCACGGCCCCTGCATTCCCGAGATCGACTATCCCTACGGCGAAAACCTGCAGCTCACGATCGATACCGTGCCGCCGCCCGAGGATGCCGCCAAATACCAGAAACCCAACCACGATCTCGACACCATCGGCGACCTGTTTTCGGCGCTGCGCGCCTGCTGGTCGCCGCCGCCGGCAGACGCCGCGCGGGAGGGCATGCAGATGACGGTGCGCTTCAGCTTCAAGCGCTCCGGTGAGCTGATCGGGCCGCCGCGCATGACCTTTGCGACGGCGGGCGTGCCCGCGGATGTCCGCGACACCTATCTGAAGGCGATCAATTCGTCGCTCGATGCCTGCGTGCCGCTGAAATTCACCGGCAGCCTCGGCGGCTCGCTGGCGGGCCGGCCGATAGCGATCCGCTATGTCGACAATCGCGTATTGGGGAAACAATCGGCAACGCCGTGAGGCCGGTCGGCGGTAGCCATGGATGTGGATAGGCTGGTAAGCAAGACGCCGGCTGGGTGCGCTCGCCCCAATGGGATAAAGCTTGCGGAGAGGAAACATCATGAAATCGGTAGTCGCACTTTATCTGGTGATCATGGCAGGCTCGTTCGGCGCGGCAACAGCTGCCCCGCAGAACGCTTTGCCGCCGGTCGACTTCTCGGCCATGACCTGCGACCAATTCTGGCAGAAAACCACCGCCGCCGACCGCGGCCCATTTCTGTTCTGGCTCAGCGGCTATTTCGGACACAAGAAGAACTCTCCCGTCCTGGATCCGGTGGAGTTTACCGAAAAGACCAAAGCCCTGTCGCAATACTGCTCCACACAGCCCGACGACAAGATCCTGTCTGCCGCCGAGAAGGCGTTCGGCAACTAGGGCGCGTACTCGTAAATCAAACTTGATTGGCGGGGCTTGATCGATGTCCGCTATGCCTCGATAGCGGCCAAATTCCGCATCCGGACCGAAATGACGCGATGTGCCAATTGGCGACATCGTGACTGCTTTCAGCGACAGGAGAACTGGGATAGCTTCGGCATGTCGCTTGGGGTACGTCATGAAACTTCCCCGTCGTCAATTTCTGCATCTGGCCGCGGGTGCTGCCGCGTTGCCGACCGTGTCGCGGCTCGCATGGGCGCAAACCTATCCAGCGCGTCCAGTGCGCATCATCGTCGGCTTTCCGGCCGGCAATGCATCCGACATCATCGTGCGCCTTATGGCGCAATCGCTGTCGGCGCGGCTGGGACAGCAATTCGTCGTTGAGAACCGACCGGGCGCCGGCGGCAATATCGGCACCGAAGTCGTCGTGAAAGCCGCGCCGGACGGCTATACGCTCCTCATGGAAGTCGTGACGGCGAATGCCATCAACGAGACGTTTTACGCAAATCACAATTACGATTTTGCACGCGACATCGCGCCCGTCGCAAGCATTGTCCGTGGTCCCTTTGTCATGGTGGTAAATCCATCGGTTCCAACCAAGACCCTTGGAGAGTTCATTGCCTATGCAAAGGCTAATCCGGGCAAAATCAATATGGCCTCGGCCGGTAACGGGACCGCGACCCATCTCTTCGGCGAACTATTCAAGTTGATGGCGGGCGTCGACTTACTTCACGTTCCGTATCGCGGCAGCTTTCTGCCCGACCTGCTCGGCGGACAGGTGCAGGTCGTGTTTGGCCCGATTTCCCAGCTTGTCGAGCTGATCCGAGCCGGCAAGCTGCGCGCCTTGGCGGTTACCACCGCGACGCGCCAGGCGATTCTACCGGATGCACCGAGCGTCGCTGAATTTGTACCGGACTACGAGGCGAGCGCCTGGTATGGGATCGGTGCGCCCAAAAACACGCCTGCCGAGATCATCGACAGGCTCAACAAGGAGGCTAACGCGGCTCTTGGCGATCCCAACATGATAGCGCGGCTCGCCGAAATAGGAGTCATTCCGATGCCGATGACACCCGTCGAGTTCGGCAAGCTCATCACCGATGAAACAGAAAAGTGGGGCAAGGTTGTTCGGGCGGCCAACATTAAGCCCGACTGATCGGCATTGCCGGCTAGATTTTCGATAGCCTCGGTTCCGCGAATGCGGCGGTCCGTGGAGCATCCGCCTCAAGGACCCTGATCAATGTGGACGCACTGGCCTCGCACATTGCCTGCGAGACGACGTTGCCCGATTTTTCGAATGCACCGGCCAGCGATTCAAACTGCGACGCCGCCAGCCGCAATATCGAGACCGGTGCAAGAACGTGGGTGCCCTGAGACAGGCCGCCTTGAATGGTCGTTAGTTGCGACTTCAGATCGGCAATTCCGCTTTCGAGGTTGGCGCAGTTCGACCTTTCTTGTCGAAGTGCGCTTTCAGCCTCGGTTGCACGCTTCACGTTCGCTTCCAGAAGCCTTGCAGCGCGGAGCAGATTTTCTGCGTTGGAGCCGTTCGACATCAAGTCGGCAAACCTGTGCAGAAACCTTGTGATTTCCTCTAGATCAGCAGACTCTGGCGGAGTGTTCATAGACGCTGCTCTGATCGTTGCGCTCCGTGGGTAGTTTGTCTGAATCCAGCTGATTCGTCCCCTTGCCGAGCACAAGTCCACAGGGATGGTGCCGCCGCGAGTTCAGGTCTCGGCCGAATCCCGCGCTTCTTTGCCGCTGAAATTCACCGGCAGCCTCGGCGGCTCGCTGGCGGGCCGACCGATCGCGATCCGCTGGCGCAATCCGGGAACGTGACAATCATCCGCGAAGGCCCCGGATTACGCCAGCGGATGTCGCGCTCGCGCCACTCGCCGACTACATCCGGGCTACGGGTTGCTCTCAGCTTCCGGGCTCAATGATGACCATTGTGGCCTGCTCGTATGAGGCGCCCTGGCATCGCGCCGGTATGCTCGCCGCGCTCGAAGATGGGAATGCCGGCCGCAATCGTCGCTTCATATCCGTCGACCCGTTGCACGAAACGCCGGCCGGCAGCCGGCATGTCGTGCACGAGCTCCGGCTTGTGCAGCCGCAGAGCGTCGAAGTCGATGATGTTCACATCGGCGCGCAGGCCCGGCACCAGCCGGCCGCGATCCGACATACCGAAGAAATCGGCGGTCTCTGATGTTTGCCGCTTGACCAGATGCTCGAGCGGCAGAAGCGGACCGCGGCTGCGGTCGCGCCCCCAATGCGCCAGCATGTAACTCGGCAGGCCCGAATCCACGATCGAGGTGCAGTGCGCGCCGCCGTCGCTCAAGCCGAGCAGGCAAGCCGGGTCGTTGAGCATTTCGCGGATCGGCTCGTGATCGCCGGTCACGTAATTCACCACCGGGAAGTACAGAAACTGATTCTCTTCGACGATGTAATCGTAGGCGACTTCATCGGGAGTGCGCCCGGTGCGATCAGCGATCGCCGCAACGCTCTTGTCCGGTCCCGGCTCGTAGTCCGGCGGGTTGCCCATGGTGAAGAACTTGTCCCAGCGGCTGGTGACGAGCTGGCGGAACTGGGCGAGCTTCGCCACCTCGGCGTCGGAAGGTTTTTCGGCGAGGATTTTCCGTCGCAGCTCGGGATCGAGCAGCCGCTTGCGCTGCTCGTCGATGGGCAGGCTTTCGAGCGCCTTGTAGCTCGGCCGCACGGTGAACGGATTGAGCGCGGTGCCGATGCCCATCATCACGCCGATCGGACGACCGGCAATCTGGGCCGTCAGCGACAATCCCTCGGAGCGCGCCGTATGCACCGCTTTCATCAAACGCCGCCAGCGCTGGGGGTCGACGTAGCGATCGGTGAGCAGGAACCAGACCGGACGACCGGTTTCCTTTGCCTGCTTTCGCATCCAGCGCAGCTCATACTCCTCGTCGTCGAAGTCGCTGTTCATGCCGAAAGTGCCGGCACCAACCTCGCTCAGAGCAGAGCCGATGCCGAGCAGTTCCAGATCGTCCGCATCACGCGAGGGAACGAGCTCGCCGTCCGGCGTCTTGTGCGAATCCGTCCGCGACGTGGTGAAGCCGAACGCACCGGCGCGCAACGCCTCGACGGTGATTTGCCGCATCTGCGCAATGTCGTCCGCGGTCGCTTTTTCCCGGCGGAGGGCGCGATCGCCCATCACATAGACCCGCATCGGCAGATGCGCGGCTTGGGCAGCGATGTCGATGACGCGCTCGCGGCGCTCCAGCGCATCCATGAAATCCGGGAAGGTTTCCCACTCCCAGGTCAGTCCCGCGGCCAGCACGGGATTGGGAATTTCCTCGACCCCTTCCATCAGATCCATCAGGGCCTGGCGATGATGCTTTTTCACCGGCGCGAAACCCACGCCGCAATTTCCGAACATGACGGTGGTCACGCCGTGCCAGCATGAAGGCGCCAGCAGCGGATCCCACATCGCCTGACCGTCATAGTGGGTGTGCACGTCGACCCAGCCGGGCGTCACCATCAACCCGTTGGCATCGATTTCGCGCCGGGCCGGTCCCTGCTTGCCGCCGACGGCGGTGATCCGGCCGTCTGCAATGGCAACGTCGCCGCAAAATGCGGCCTTGCCGGTGCCATCCATGATCGTGCCGCCGCGAATAACGATGTCGTGCATGCCAACCTCCCGCAGGGGATCGCGCCGCCGAAGGCCGCGCAGAGACCCACTTTCGTTCGAGACTACGCCAGTTTCCGCAACAGGAGAAGTCGGGCTGCCCTGCAACGCACCAAATGCTTCGCTTCACGCGCACAAAAAAAGCGGCCATCCGGCCGCTTTTTCCGCAGAAAATAACGTGAGCTTACTGGCAGAGATGTGGACGACCGTCCTGGCCACGGAACCAGGTCCCGGGCTGACAGACGAAGCCATTGCGGGTGGCATACCCGTTGTCGTAGCCGCCATTGTAGTAGCCATTGTCGTAGGCCGGCGAGTTATCGTAGGCATAGGAATCGTCATAGTAGCCCGGGGCATAACCGCCATAAAGGCCGCCGCCGACAACGGCGCCGGCGATCACGCCAGCCGCGATTCCCGGTCCATAGCCGCCGCGTCCGCCGCGGAATCCGCCGCTCCTGACGCCGCCGCCGCTCGCGAAGTGGCCAGCTCTGGCGCCGCCGCCGGCGAAGCTAGCGCCGCCTGCGCGAGCCCCGCCACCGGCGAAGTGAGCGCCGCCGCCGTGAGAGCCACTTCCGCCGCCAGCATGTCCGCCCCGTGCGAGCGCGGGGGACGATGCTGCAAGTGCCACTGCCAGACAGGCAGCGCCGATCGTTCCAAATCTAGTCATGACTGTTTCTCCTGATGTATCTGAGGAGGCAATGGCCATGTGTCTCGAATGTTCCGCAGCCAGGCGCGTTATTATGTGGTCAGAATAGCTCTTTGACTGGACTGGGCGAATGTTCAAGTCGATTCGGCGATCGCGCCTGGCTCGAAGCGCGTTGCGGTATCCGCCCCGAAAGTGTTACCCGAAGCCCCAAAGCAAGCCGCAACGGAGGAAACATCGTGGGACTGACGGTGATGATCGCGGGGCTCGTGCTGTTCCTCGGCGTCCATACGCTGACCACGCGGCGCGAGGCGCGCGCGCGCCTGATCGCGCAATGGGGCGAAAGCGGCTACAAGGCCGCCTACGCGCTGATCGCGCTGGCAGGGCTGGCGCTGATCGTCTGGGGCTTCGCGCAGTATCGCGCCACAGAGCGGATCGACCTCTGGTATCCGCCGAAGGCGCTCAAGCACATCACGGAAGCCCTGATGCTGCCGGCCGTCATCCTGGTGGTTGCGGCCTATGTCCGCGGCCGCATCTATACGGCGGTCAAGCATCCGATGCTGTCGGGCGTCAAACTGTGGGCCGCGGCGCATCTTCTCGCCAATGGCGATCTCGGCGGCATCATCCTGTTTGGCGCCTTCCTCGCCTGGGCCGTGTTCGACCGCATCTCGCTGAAACGCCGCACCGACGCCGGCGGCCCGCCGATCCCGGTCGGCGGTGTCGGCAACGACCTGATCGCCATTGCGGTCGGCATCGTCGCTTACCTGGCGCTCGGCTTTGCCTTCCATCCCGTGGTGATCGGGGTTCCCGTGTTCGGGAGTTGACATGGACTGGTCGCACTTTCCCATTTCGGCCATGCAGTTCGAGACGCGCTTCGGCGATCGCGTGGTGCCGGCGTTTTGCGAGCGTCCCGGCAGCATCTGGGCGATGATCAGGGATGCGGTGGCGCGAAATCCCGATGGCGAAGCGCTGGTCTGCGGCGAGCGCCGCCTGAGCTGGCGTGACCTCGCGCAGCAATCGGCGCAGGTCGCGGCGGGCCTGCACAAGGTCGGCGTGCGCCGCGGCGACCGCGTCGCGGTGCTGCTCGGCAACCGCATAGAGTTCGTGCTGACGCTGTTCGGCGCGGCGCATCTCGGCGCGGTGACGGTGCTGCTCGGCACCCGCCAGCAGAAACCCGAAATCGCCTATGTGCTGAGCGATTGTGGCGCAAAACTCCTGATCCATGAGGCGGCGCTGGCCGACCGCCTGCCGGACGCGCAGGATGTTCCGGCACTGAGCCATCGCATTTCCGTCAGCGACGGCAGCCCCTCGCAATTTGCAAAACTTCTCGCTCCTGCGCCTGCGCCCGTTCCAGCCGATGTCGGCGAAGAGGACACCGCGATGATCCTCTACACGTCCGGCACGACAGGGCGGCCGAAGGGCGCCATGCTCGCGCATTGCAACATCATTCACTCGGCGATGGTGTTCGTGTCCTGCCTCAAGCTGACGGCGGAGGATCGCTCGATCGCCGCGGTGCCGCTCGGCCATGTCACCGGCGTCGTCGCCAACATCATGACCATGGTCTGCTGCGCCGGCAAATTGATCATCATGGCCGAGTTCAAGGCGGCGGAATATTTGAAGGTCGCCGCATCCGAGCGCGTCACCTACACGGTGATGGTGCCGGCGATGTACAATCTCTGCCTGCTGCAGCCGGATTTCGGCGACTACGACCTGTCGAGCTGGCGCATCGGCGGCTTTGGCGGCGCACCGATGCCGGTGGCCACGATCGAGAAGCTCGACGCCAGGATTCCCGGCCTGAAGCTGATGAACTGCTACGGCGCAACCGAGACCACCTCGCCATCGACCATCATGCCCGGCGAACTGACGGCGAGCCATATCGACAGCGTCGGCTTGCCCTGTCCGGGCGCGGAGATCGTCGTGATGGACGGCAATGGCTGCGAACTGCCGCGCGGCGAGATCGGCGAAATCTGGATTCGCTCGGCCTCCGTCATCCGCGGCTATTGGAATAATCCGCAGGCGACGGCGGAGAGCTTTACCGGCGGCTTCTGGCACTCCGGCGATCTCGGCTCGATCGACAAGGAAAACTTCGTGCGCGTGTTCGATCGCCAGAAGGACATGATCAACCGCGGCGGCCTGAAAATCTATTCCGCGGAGGTGGAATCCGTGCTCGCCGGCCATCCCGGCGTGGTCGAGAGCGCGATCATCGCCAAGCCATGCCCGGTGCTGGGCGAGCGCGTGCATGCCGTCATCGTCACCCGCGATGACAGCATCAGGCAGGACTCATTGCACGCCTGGTGCGCCGAGCGGCTTTCGGATTACAAGGTGCCGGAGACGATGGCGCTGACATCAGAACCCTTGCCGCGCAATGCCAACGGCAAGGTGCTGAAACGGCAGTTGCGCGAGGCCTGGGCGGCGGCGCAGGGCGAGGGCGGGCAAAGCGGGGATATTGGGCGGCCGCAGAGCGGCGCTGCGGCGACCGGCCTGCAGCGTTAACGCTTTGATCCGGCTTACTTTGCCTTGCCAGCGCCATATCGCTAGGGTATCGCCGCCGCCACGCGGGGATCGGGCGTTTCTCAAGCCTTTTGGTCACGGTCCGGCTCGCCGGGGATGGGATATCTTTAAGTGTCTGAATTATTTGATGAAGTTGACGAGGAAGTACGTCGGGACCAGCTCCAGAAGCTGTGGGAGAAATATTCGATCTATATCGTCGCCGGCGCGCTGTTGATCATCGCAGGGGTCGGCGGCTGGCGCGGCTACGAGTATCTCGAGGCGCAGAAGGCGGCCGAGGCAGGCGCTGCCTTCGACAAGGCGGTCGAACTTTCGGAGGCGGGCAAGCATACGGAAGCGGAAGCAGCCTTCAACGACCTGGTTGCGAAAGCGCCGTCGGGCTACCGCATGCTGGCGCGGCTGCGCGCGGCGGGTGAGGTGGCAAGCCGCGACCCGAAGGCGGCGGCGAGGATGTACGACGAGATTGCCGCCGATCGCGGTGTCGGCACGGAAGAGCGGGAGTTGGCGAAAGTCCGGGCGGCCGCATTGCTGCTGGACAGCGCGAGCTATCCGGACATGCTGGCGCGGCTTGAATCTTCCGCAGCACCAGAGGCGACCTTCCGTCATACCGCGCGCGAAACACTGGCGCTGTCGGCCTGGCGCGCCGGCGACATGGCGGCGGCGCGGAAATGGCTGGACCTGATTGCCAATGACGGCGAGACGCCGCCGAGCCTGCGCTCGCGTGCCGAGGCGCTGCAGGCGCTGCTGCCGCCGGTCGCCAAGAGCTGACGGCGGAGAACGAGTTGAGTGGGAAATCGACCATGCGCCGCTCGCAACGATTGATCGCAGCCGCCGTCCTGATCGCGCTGTCGAGCGCGCTGGTGGGCTGCTCGAGCAGCATCTACAACTGGGATCCGACCGACATGCTCGACTGGCTCGACACCAAGAAGAAGCTGCCGGGCGAGCGCAAGCCGGTGTTCCCCGACGGCGTGCCCGGCCTCGAACAGGGCGTGCCGAAGGATCTGTACAAGGACAATGTCGAGCGGCAACAGCAGCTCGATCAGCAGAACGCGCAGGCGACCGCGGCGGCCCCGCCGCCTCCGCCGGTCGAGGAGCCGAAATCGAAAAAGACCGCCAAATCCAAGGCAAAGCAGCCGGCGACCGCCGCCACCGAGCCCGCGGCGGAGCCTGCCGCCGACCCCGCCGCCGAAGAGGATGGCTCGACCACCGCCGCGCCGCCGGCGCCGAAGCCGAAGAAGATCGTCCGCAAGCGCACCACCGCGCCGCCGCCCGACCAACCGGCACCGGCTCAAGCGGCGCAGTCCGGCCAGCCGCAACCGGCGCCCGGATCATTCCCGGCGCCGCTGCCGAGCGGTGCCGTCACGCGCTGATTTCGTTCCATCGCCTTCGATATCAGCGCCGGACCGGCAATCCCGGCGTATATTCGCCGGAACAGCCGTTACACCATTTTCGCGGAACAGGCGCCCAGAGCATGATCCGGCAAAGTGGACACCGGTTTTCCGAAAAGATCATGCTCAACCGAAAAGTTAGAGCGGGATGAAGTCATCCCGCTCTAAGGCGCAGGAATTATTGATGTCTTTCACGATTGCCATTATCGGCCGGCCCAATGTCGGAAAATCGACGCTGTTCAACCGGCTGGTCGGACAAAAGCTCGCGCTGGTGGACGACATCCCCGGCGTCACCCGCGATCGCCGCGAAGGTGAGGGGCGCCTCGGCGATCTCGAATTCACGCTGATCGACACCGCGGGCCTCGACGAGGGCGCCAAGGGTTCGCTCACCGCGCGGATGCAGGAGCAGACCGAGGTGGCGATCTCCCTTGCGGATGCCCTGATGTTCGTGATCGACGCGCGCGCAGGGCTGACCCCGAACGACCGCGCCTTTGCCGATTTCGCGCGCCGCGCCAACAAGCCGGTGGTGCTGGTCGCCAACAAGGCCGAAGGCAAGCACGGCGAAATCGGCGCGATGGAATCCTACGCGCTGGGCCTGGGCGACCCCGTGCAGATTTCGGCCGAGCATGGCGAGGGTCTGAGCGATCTCTACGACGCCCTGCGCGCGCTGATGCCGGAGCCATCGGACGAGCCGCAAGCGTTCGACGATGACGACATCATTGAAAGCGATGAAGAAATCGCCAAGCGTCCGATCCGCGTCGCCATCGTCGGGCGTCCCAATGCCGGCAAGTCGACGCTGATCAACCATCTGCTCGGCGAGGAGCGGCTGTTGACCAGCGCGGAAGCCGGCACCACGCGGGATGCCATCGCGGTCGAGATCACCTGGCAGGGCCGGGATTTTCGCGTGTTCGATACCGCGGGCCTCCGCCGCCGCTCGCGGATCGAGGAGAAGCTGGAAAAACTGTCGGTGGCGGACGCGCTGCGCGCGGTGCGCTTTGCCGAAGTCGTGGTGCTGATGATGGACGCGCAGAACAAGTTCGAGGAGCAGGATCTGCGGATCGCCGATCTGATCGAACGCGAGGGCCGCGCGCTGGTGATCGCCGTCAACAAATGGGATCTGATGGGGCGAAAGGCCAACCTGATCTCGGCGCTGCGCGGCGAGGTCGATCATTCGCTGCCCCAGGTCAAGGGCGCGCCCGTCGTTGCGGTATCCGGCCTGATGGGCGAGGGCATCGACCGCCTGATGAGCGCGATCGAAGCGGCCTATGCGGTCTGGAACAAGCGGATTCCGACGGCGGCGCTCAACCGCTGGTTCGAGCAGGCGGTGGACGCCAATCCGCCGCCGGCGGTGTCGGGCCGCCGGCTGAAGCTGAACTACATCACGCAGGCCAAGGCGCGGCCGCCGAGTTTCATTCTGTTCTGCTCGCGCGCCGATGCCGTGCCGCAATCGTATTTGCGCTATCTCGTCAATTCCCTGCGCGCATATTTCGAACTGCCGGGGACGCCGGTGCGAATTACGCTGCGCGAGAAGGAAAACCCTTTCGCCCACAAGCGCAGGCGACCGTCATGAGCGAGGGGGCTTCCGAAAGCGCGGCCGAGGTGCCGCAACAGGCGTCGCCGGCCGGCGGCGCGGCGGTGGCCTTCATCTTCGTCACCATCCTCTTGGACATGTTCGCGCTCGGCCTGATCCTGCCGATCCTGCCAAAACTCGTGGAGAGTTTCGTCGACAACGACACCGCGCAGGCGGCGCGGATTTTCGGGTTGTTCGGTACCGCCTGGGCGCTGATGCAGTTTGTGTTCTCGCCGCTGCTCGGCAGCCTGTCGGACCGGTTCGGGCGGCGGCCGGTGGTGCTGTTGTCCAATTTCGGGCTCGGGCTCGACTATGTGCTGATGGCGCTGGCGCCATCGCTGGCGTGGCTGTTCGTCGGCCGGGTGATCTCGGGCATCACCTCGGCCAGCGTCTCGACCGCGTTTGCCTATATCGCCGACGTGACACCGCCGGAACAGCGCGCGACCATGTTCGGCAAGATCGGGGTGGCCTTCGGCGCCGGATTCATCCTCGGCCCTGCGGTCGGCGGCTTGCTCGGCGGCATGGATCCGCGGTTGCCGTTCTGGGTCGCGGCCGGCTTGAGCTTTGCCAACGCGCTGTACGGTCTTTTGATCCTTCCCGAATCCCTGCCGCCGGAGCGCCGCTCGGCGTTCCGCTGGAAGAGTGCCAATCCGGTCGGCGCGCTGCGGCTACTCGGTTCCGACCGGGTGCTCGCTGGCCTGTCGCTGGTGACCTTCCTGGCGCAGGTCGCCCATGTGGTGCTGCCCTCGACCTTCGTGCTCTATGCGACCTATCGCTACGGCTGGAATGCCAGGACGGTCGGCCTGACGCTCGCCATCGTCGGCCTCTGTTCGATGGCGGTGCAGGGTCTGGGAATCGGGCCGATCGTGAAGCGGCTCGGCGAGCGCCGCGCGCTGCTATTGGGCCTCGGCTTTGGCGCCGCCGGCTTTTTCATTTACGGCGCGGCGCCGACGGGACCGCTGTTCTGGCTCGGCATTCCCGTGATGTCGCTGTGGGGCGTGGCGGGGGCAGCGGCGCAAGCGTTGACGACCCGGCTGGTCACGCCGGAGCAGCAGGGCCAGCTGCAGGGCGCGACCTCGAGCGTGCAGAGCGTGTCGCAGCTCGTCGGGCCGTTCCTGTTCACGCTGACATTTGCGTATTTCATCGGCGCGCAGGCGCCGGTGAAATTGCCGGGCGCGCCGTTCCTGCTGGCAGCGGCATTGTTGCTGCTGGCGATGCTGGTCGCGGCGCGCACACTGGCGGTCGGGGTAAAGTCGCCGGCGAGTTGATCCTCACGACAAGTGTCACAAGTCATTCCGGGGCGCGCAAGGCGCGAACCCGGAATCTCGAGATTCCGGGTCTGGTGCTAGCGCACCAGCCCGGAATGACTGCTACGCAGTCACTTCTTCACCAGCGGACAGTCGCTCTGGCTGAGTGGCTTGGCGGCGTCTTCCGCCGGGATGGTGGCGATCAGCTTGTAATAGTCCCAGGGATATTTGGACTCCTCGGGCTTCTTCACCTCGAACAGATAGGCCGGGATGATGCGGCGGCCGTCGGCGCGCAGCGGACCCTTGCCGAACAAGGGATCGTCGGTCGGCAGCTCCTTCATCTTGGCGACGACCTTGGCGCCGTCATGCGGATTGCCGCCGAGCGCTTCCATCGCCTTGAGATAATGCAGCACCACGGCGTAGTTGCCGGCCTGGGTCATCGAGGGCATGGCGTTCTTGTTCGCCAGGGCGGCGAAGCGCTTCGACCAGGCACGCGTCTGGTCGTTCATGTCCCAATAGAAGGATTCCGTGAAGGTCAGGCCCTGCGCCGTCTTCAGCCCCAGCGAATGCACGTCGTTGATGAACAACAGTAATGCCGCGAGCTTCTGGCCGCCGGCGACGATGCCGAATTCGCTAGCCTGCTTGATGGCGTTGTCGGTGTCGCCGCCGGCATTGGCAAGCCCGATCACTTTCGCCTTCGAGGCCTGTGCCTGCAGCAGGAAGGACGAGAAGTCCGAGGTGTTGAGCGGATGTTTCACCCCACCGACCACCTTGCCGCCATTGGCGGTGATCACCGCCGTGGTATCGCGCTCCAGCTGCGCGCCGAAGGCGTAATCGGCGGTCAGGAAGAACCAGCTGTCGCCGCCGGCCTTGGTCAGCGCCTTGCCGGTGCCGGTGGCGAGCATGTAGGTGTCGTAGGTGAAGGACACGGTGTTCGGCGTGCAGGAGGCACCGGTAAGCGCAGCGGTCGCAGCCCCCGAGTTGAGCAGCACCGCGTTCTTCTCGCGCACGATGTTGTTCACCGCGAGCGCGACGCCTGAATTCGGAACATCGGCGATAGCGTCGACCTTGTCGTTGTCGATCCATCCCCGGGCAATGTTGACGCCGACGTCGGGCTTGTTCTGGTGATCGGCGCTAACGACGTCGATCTTCCAGCCCTTCTTGGTCAAGCCGGAATCCTCGACGGCCATCTTGATCGCGACCACCGAATTGGGGCCGCCGATGTCCGCGTAGAGGCTCGACATGTCGTTGAGCACACCGATCTTGACGGTCTTGTCCTGGGCCAGCGCAGGCGTCGCGAGCGAAAGCGCAGCGCCAACGAAGAGCGCGGCAGTGTGCCGCGCAAGTGTCGTCCTCATTTAATTTCCTCCATGTGTTGATTGCCGGGTGGGCTCTCTTGCCAGAGCCTTTTCCCCTGAATTGACCGGTGAGACGATCCGCTTTTCCGATAGACGTTCTGAGGCCGCCCGGCAATATAGTCTCTCGGCGTATCCGCGGGCCTACGCCGGTGCCCGGAAATCCAGCAGGCTGCGCGTCTTGTATTCGAACAGCTTGCCGGTCTCAGACCAGCCGGGGCTGCACATCGGCGCGATGTATTCGGCCGCTTGTTCCGGCGTATCCAGCGTCATCGGGTCTTCGCCGGGAAACACGGTTGCGCGCATCCGGGTGCGGATCGGGCCGGGATCGAACAGATTGACGCGAATGGGCGTGTTGGCGGTCTCCTGCGCCCAGCACCGCACCAGCGTTTCCAATGCGGCCTTCGAGGCCGCATACGGACCGAGATAGGCAACCGCCCGGTGCGAGGCGGCCGAGGTGACGAACACCGCGCGGCCGGCATCGGATTTTTTCAGCAGCGGCTCCATGCAACGGATCAACTGGAAGTTTGCTGTGGCATTGACCGCCATCACGTCGGTCCATTGTTTCAGCTCGATATGTCCGAGCGGTGAGGACGGACCGGGGACGCCGGCATTGCCGACGAGGATGTCGAGTTTGCCATGGCGCTCGTGCAGCGCCGCGCCAAGGCGTGCGATGCCGTCGAAATCGGTGAGATTGAGCGGCACCAACGTCGCGGCGCCGCCGTCTTTGCGGATCTCGTCGTCGAGTTCCTCGAGGCCACCTTGCGTCCGCGCCACCGCGACGATATGCGCGCCGGCCCTGGCCAGCGCCAGCGCGGTGGCATAGCCGATGCCGCGCGAGGCGCCGGTGACAAGAGCGATGCGGGAAGCGAGGGGGTGGGGCATTGAAACGGTTCTCTTCGTCATGCCCGGGCTTGGCCCGGGCATCCACGTCTTTGCGGCGGGTTTTACAGACGTGGATGCCCGGGACAAGCCCGGCCATGACGAAAATACCAGATTGTCATACGCGGGCTTGACCCGCGTATCCATCACCTTCGCAAGAGTCTTTCGAAGAGGATGGATTGCCGGGTCAAGCCCGGCAATGACGAAAGGATAACAGTCATTCCGGGATGGTCCGGAGGACCAGACCTCAGATGTGCAATTGCACATCGGGGAATCTCGAGATTCCGGGTTCGCGCTAGGCGCGCTCCGGAATGACGCTTCGCGTCAACTCGCTTCCGCCAGCAGCGACAGCTGGCGCGGCTGCGGCTCGACCTGGGTCTGGTCGGTGAGATGGGTCGGATAGTCGCCGGTAAAACAATGGTCGGAGAATTTTGGGTTCGCCGGATCGCGGCCGGGAAAACCCATGGCGCGGTACATGCCGTCGACCGACAGGAACGCCAGCGTATCCGCGCCGATCAGCTCGCGCATCTCTTCGAGATTATGGGTCGCGGCCAACAGCCCGCCGCGGTCGGGCAGGTCGATGCCGTAATAATCGGGATGCACGATCGGCGGCGAGGCGAGGCGGAAATGGACTTCGCGGGCGCCGGCGTCGCGCATCATGCGCACGATCTTCCTCGAGGTGGTGCCGCGCACCAGCGAATCGTCGATCAGGATGATGCGCTTGCCCTCGATCGCGGCGCGATTGGCGTTATGCTTCATGCGCACGCCGAGTTCGCGCACGCTCTGGGTCGGCTGGATGAAGGTGCGGCCGACATAATGGTTTCGGATGATGCCGAGCTCGAACGGCACGCCGGAATGCTGGCTGTAGCCGACGGCGGCCGGCACGCCGGAATCCGGCACCGGCACCACGACGTCGACCTCGACATGGCTTTCGCGCGCCAGCTGCGCGCCAAAATTCTTGCGAACCTCGTAGACACTGCGGCCGCCGACGATCGAATCCGGCCGCGAGAAATAGATGTATTCGAAGATGCAGGGCCTGGGCGGTTTCGGCGGGAACGGCTTGTGGCTCTGCGCGCCGCGCTCGTCGAACACGACGATCTCGCCGGGCTCGACGTCGCGGACATATTTGGCGCCGATGATGTCGAGCGCGCAGGTTTCCGAGGCGAAGATCGGGTGGCCGTCGAGGTCGCCCAAGACCAGCGGACGAATGCCGAGCGGGTCGCGCGCGCCGATCAGCTTCTTGTTGGTCAGCGACACCAGCGAATAGGCGCCCTCGATGGCGCGCAGCGCCTCGATGAAGCGGTCGATGAAGCGGTTGCGCTTGGATTGCGCCACCAGGTGCAGGATCACCTCGGTGTCGGTGGTGGACTGCATCATGGCGCCGTTGCGCACGAGTTCGCGGCGCAAGGTCAATCCGTTGGTGAGATTGCCGTTGTGGCCGACCGCAAAACCGCCGGCGTTGAGTTCGGCGAACAGCGGCTGCACGTTGCGCAGGATGGTGGCGCCGGTGGTGGAATAGCGGACATGGCCGACCGCGGCATTGCCGGGCAGGCGCTCGATCACCTCGCGGCGGGAAAAAGTGTCGCCGACCAGCCCCAGGCGTCTTTCGCTGTGAAAGCGCGAGCCGTCGAAGGAGACGATGCCGGCGGCCTCCTGGCCGCGGTGCTGCAAGGCGTGCAATCCCAGCGCGGTGATGGCGGCGGCCTCGGGATGGCCGAAGATGCCGAACACGCCGCATTCCTCGCGTAAGCTGTCGCCTTCGAGGTCAGAGTCTTCCAGATACAGTGGGCCGAGATTCAGTTCGTGTTGGGCGGGATCATCGGAAGGGCTCTGCTGACAGTCCATCGCGCCTCTCTTTTGGTCTGATCTCACTTCGCCGCGGGCTTTTCGATCAGCTTTTTAAGGCTGTCCCGGGCAGGTTTGGTATAGCCCTCGGCACCGCTGGCCGGAGCGGCCGCCGGGTCGGTGTCAGTCTGCTCATCGTCTGGTTTATTCTTCTTGAATCTCTTCAAAATGGTGTTCTCGGGGTCATCCGGCAAGAGCGACATCAGCCAGTCGCCGGTTCCCTGCAGCACCACCCGGGATTTCGCCCCCGTTACCCAGTCCGGCCGCTGCTTGTCCGGAACCAGCCAGCTGAAAAACATGAAGGCCACGACCACGATCAGCAGGCCGCGGGCGAGCCCGAACAGGAACCCCAGCGTGCGGTCCAGCGCCCCGATCCGGGAATCCAGGATCATGTCGGAGATTCGCACCGTGATGATGGAAACCACGATCAGGGTACCGACAAACACGCCGGCCACCACCACCACGCTCGCGATGGTGTCGTTGTTGAAATAGGTTTTGGCGGTCGGCAGCAGTTTTCCGAAGGCGTAGAGCGTGACCAGCGCGGCCGCGCCCCAGGCGGCGATCGACAGGATCTCGCGCATGAAGCCGCGCACCATCGCGAGCAGGCCGGAAATCAGCATTACGGCGAGCAAAGCGAGATCGAGGATCGTGATCGGCATCGGCTGGTCAGGTCCGCATCAAGGTTCGAGACTTGCGAATCGGCAACGTCGGTGCCGCCCTAGGTGAGGGGCAGATGGCCCTTCCCGCAAGGCCGGAATCTTGGCCATCCCGGGCCGTGCGCGCGTTGTATAGCGGCGGCGGCGGGCAACGTCACGCCGCTTTAGCCGTTCTCGCGACGGAAACGCGCCGGTGTGGCATTTTTTTCAGCCGCGCCCTCCCGGTTTGCTCTGGGCGTGCCGCGCGCGGCGATATCGGCGACCAGGCTGGTCAGTCCGCCCACCGTCGTCAGCGACAGCCCGGCGTCGCCGCCGACCTCGCCGCGGGCCGATTCGGGCAACACGGCGCGGCCGAATCCGAGTTTGGCGGCTTCCTTCAGCCGGGCCGAGGTCTGGGCGACGGGGCGGACCGCGCCCGACAGCGAAATCTCGCCGAAATAGACCGCATCGGTCGGCAAGGGAGCATTGACCAGCGACGACACCAGGGCTGCAGCCGCCGCAAGGTCGGCTGCCGGCTCCTGGATGCGCAGCCCGCCGGCGACATTCAAATAGACGTCATGGCCGGAGAGTTTGACCCCGCAATGGGCCTCCAGCACCGCCAGCACCATCGACAGCCGGCTTGGGTCCCAGCCGACTACCGCCCGCCGCGGTGTGCCGAGCGTGGTCGGCGCCACCAAGGCCTGCAATTCCACTAGCACCGGCCGGGTGCCCTCTATCCCTGCGAATACCGCCGTGCCCGGGCTGCCGAGATCGCGTTCGGACAGGAACAGCTCCGACGGATTGGACACCTCGCGCAAGCCAAGCCCGGTCATCTCGAACACGCCGATCTCGTCGGTCGGCCCGAACCGGTTCTTCACCGCGCGCAGGATGCGAAACTGCTGCGAGCCTTCGCCCTCGAACGACAGCACCGCGTCCACCATGTGCTCGACCACGCGGGGACCGGCGATCTGGCCGTCTTTTGTGACGTGGCCGACCAAGATGATGGCGGCGCCGGATTTTTTGGCAAACCGAATCAGCGCCTGCGCCGAGGCGCGCACCTGCGTCACCGTGCCGGGCGCGGATTCCACCGTGTCGGTCCACATGGTCTGGATCGAATCGATCACGATCAGCCGCGGCACTGGCCCTTCGGACAGGGTAGAGACGATGTCCTCGACGGAGGTCTCCGCCGCGAGCTGCACCGGCGCATCGGCCAGTCCGAGCCGCTCGGCGCGCAGCCGCACCTGCGCCACCGCCTCCTCGCCGGAAATATAGACCGCGCGATGGCCGGCGCGCGCCATCAGGGAGGTTGCCTGCGTCAGCAGCGTCGATTTGCCGATGCCGGGATCGCCGCCGACCAGCAGCACCGAGCCCCGCACAAACCCGCCGCCGGTGACGCGATCGAGCTCGGCCATGCCCGAGGGCAGGCGAGGGGCTTCAAAACTCTTGCCGGTCAGCGTCTCCAGCGCGAACAGCCGCCCCTTGCGTTTTGACCGGATCGAGACCGGCATCGTGGTCGCGCCGGTATCCTCCTCGGCCAGCGTATTCCACTCGCCGCAGGACTCGCACTTGCCCTGCCAGCGGTTATAGGCCGCGCCGCAGTTCTGGCAGACAAAGGAGAGGGTGGATTTGGCCATGGGTGTTGAGTCGCTCTGACGGGTACCATCTCCATAGCACGAAATCCTAAAAAGTTCCTATTTTGTTCTATCCGCCATTGGCCTCCGACTAGCCCCGCCACCTCGAAAAACCGCAGTTGACGAATGATGTGAAATATCACATAATTCGTCATGGTTCGAAGGGCTGACGATCCGAGGCCGCTTATCTGGCGCGGACCCCTCAAAGACCAACTTCATGGCGTTTCCTCCGACCGTGCAGCGCCAGATGGGCTATGCGCTTTTTTGGTACAGATGGGCGAACGTCATTCGACCACGGCCAAGACGCTTAGCGGCTTCGGCGGAGGAGCAATGATCGAGGTGCGGGAAAGCCATGATGGCAACGCCTACCGTGCGGTACACACGGTGCGCTACGCCGATGCGGTCTACGTACTGCACGCGTTCCAGAAGAAATCAAAGAAGGGCATCACGACGCCCAAGGCAGACATCGACTTGATCGAAAAGCGCCTGAAAGATCTGCAAAAGGAAATGGAAGGACGGCGATGACAAAGACACCCGCGGCCAAGGACCCGACGCGAAATGTGTGGCTCCAGCTCGGATTGCCCGATGCCGAAGAGCATTTTCTAAAGGCTGAGCTCGTTCTTCGCCTGGACAAGGCAATCGGCTCCCTCGGTTTGACCCAACGCGCCGCCGCCCAGCGGATTGGAACCACTCAGCCCGAATTATCAAAAATTCTGGGTGGCAAATTCACCGAAGTTTCCCTCGAACGGCTGATGCGCTTTCTCACCGCGCTCGGCTGTCATATCGAGATCAAAATTGGAGCCGGACAGGAAAACAAGGCCGGGGACGTAACCATCAAAGATGTCCGGCGCACCGCCGCCTGAAGCGAAACTGCGTGGCTCCAGTTGCGGCCGCCCGCGCGGCGTTTGCGCGCAGTGACGTTCCAAATCTATTCAAACCCTATTTTACCGACACGAACGGCACCGCCGAGCCCGGCACCATGGTGGTCGGCAGCACGCCGTTCCAGCGCTCGGCCTGCACCAGGGTGACGAGGTTCGGATTGGTGCCGAGCGCTTTGGCGCGCGCTTCGATGGCGGCGGCCTGGGCTTCGCCGGTGAGCTTGATGTTGGAGGCCTGGGCTTCGCCGTTCAGCCGCGTGGCGTCGGCGTTGGCCTGGGCCTCGGCGCGGACGGCGTTGGCTTTCGCGTTGGCCTGCGTCACGGTGATCTGCGCCTGCACCTTCTCGCGCTCGGCGTTCTGCTGCAGCTTCTGCACCTCGACCTCGGCCAGCATGCGCTGTTCGATCGAGTGCAGATAGTTCGCCGAGAATTCGATGTTTTCCAGTTGCACACTCTCGACGATGATCATGGAGTCGGATTTCAGCGTGTCCGAGATGGCGTCCTTGATCGCGCTGTTGAGCGCGCCGCGGTCCTGGATCGCTTTCACTGCCGTATAGCGGCCGAACACCACCTTGACCTGCTGGTTGACGACGGGGCTGACGACCTGGTTGACGGCCGCGTCCAGCCGTCCGAACTTGGCGTAGAGGTCGGCGACCTTTTCCGGCGCCGCGCGCAAGGTGACGCTGATCTTCAGATCGGCCGGCTGCTGGTCGAAGGAATAGGAATTCATCTTGTCCCAGGTATAGGTCGAGGTCTTGACGCTGATCTTCTCGACGCTGTCGATCACCGGCACCTTGAAGCCGAGGCCCGGCTGCGCGGTGCCGATCACCGCGCCGTTGCGAAGCAATACGCCGCGCTCGGTCTGGTCGACCGTGTACCAGCTTCCCAGAACGACGGCGAGAACGGCAATGCCGCCGACAATGGCGGCGAGAATTCCCCGGGTCATGAATTAAGTCTCCTGCTTGATCGATGGCGCGGAAATACGTCACCAGCCCCAACGATCGGCTATCGATCGTCCGCAATCAGGCCGTGACTTGCGTCAGTGCGTCGCCGTTTCCGCCGAAATGGTTCAGGGTCGATCACCGGAAATCGCTGAATTTTATGAAGTCGCCGCCGACCACAAGAGCGAGAGTCCCGCCGCCAGCATGATTCCATCCATGACCAGCCGAAACGCATCCGGCTCCAGCCGCAACACGAAGCGCTTGGCGATGAAGGCGCCGAACATCAGCGACGATCCCGCGATCACGCCCTTCAGCGCGATATCCGAAGTCAGCGCGCCGAACCGCTCGAAGGTCACCGATTTGCTCAGGTAGATGCCGAGCGAGCTCGCCGCTTCGGTGGCGAGGAACGCGCCTTTGGTGACGCCGTAAAACAGAAACAGCGGCACGCTCAACGGCCCGGTCGACACCACGATGCCCGTGAGAAAGCCGATCACCGCGCCGCCAATCGCCAGATGCCAGAGCGACAGTTTGAATTGATGGTGGGTGAGCCAATGCCGCAGCGGCACCATCGCGATCAGGAAAACGCCGATCGAAAGATCCACCACCCGCGACGGCAGCGCCAGCAGGGTCCGCGCCCCGAGCGCCGCGGCCGGAATCGCTGTCATGGAGTAGGCGGCGCAGGCGCGCCAATCGACCTCGCGCCACCAGGCGAGGATGCGCGAGACGTTGGCGAGCACGGCGGCCACCGCCATGATCGGCACCGCCTGCTTCGGCCCGTAGGCATAGATCAAGACCGGCATCAGCATGATCGACGAGCCGGTGCCGACGATCCCCGAAACGGTGCCGGCGATGAGCCCTACCAGGAGGATGAACAGGAGGCTCAAGACGTCCGGTCTCCGCGAATGCCGGGGTTGGCGGTGCTCACTCGATCACGGCGTCGGAGAGTGCGAGCAGGTTCGCGGGCACGCTCAGCCCGAGCGCTTTGGCGGTCTTGAGATTGATGACGAATTCGAATTTCGTGGGCGCCTGCGCCGGAAGGTTGGCCGGGGCCTCGCCCTTCAGGATGCGGTCGATATAGGACGCGGAGCGGCGAAAAATCTCCTCCGAGTCCGGCCCATAGGACAACAGCGCGCCATCCTCGGCGAATTGCCGATAGACTGAAAGCGTGGGCAGCTTGTATTGGGCGACCAGCCGCAGGATCGCCTCGCGGTGGATGATGTTGGAAGCGTCGGCGCCGACGATCAGGCTGCCGCCGGGTTCGCGCGCCAGCGCCGCGATGGTCGCTTCGAGCTGATCGGCCGTCGACACCGGTGCGGCCGCAATTGCCATCCCGCCCGGATGCGCCTCTGCTTCAAACGAGTGCAGGAAGGTCGTGTAATACGGCGCGGTGTTCGGATTGAAGAGAAATGCGGCGCGGTTCACGCTGGGCGCGATGCCCTTGAGCAGATCCAGCCATTTTCCGATCAGCGACACCTCCATATAGGTGAAGCCGGTGATGTTGCCGCCCGGGCGCGACAGGCTCGCGATGTAGCCGAGGCCGACGGGATCGACCACCAGCACGAACACCACGGGAATGGAGGTGGTCGCCGCATGCAGGGTGGCGAGCGAGGGCGTGCTGTTGGCGACGATCAGGTCCGGCGCGAGCCGGACCAGCTCAGTCGCCTGGTCGCGAAGCCGGGCCATGTCGCCGCCGGCCCAGCGGTACTCGACCGCTAGGTTCTTGCCTTCAACCCAGCCCAGTTGGTTGAGGCCTTCCCGGAGCGCGGCGATGCGCGCCTGTCCCTCCGCGTCGTCCTCGCCGACGGTCATGAGGACGCCGATGCGCCGCATCTTCTCGGGCGCCTCGGCGCGCGCGATCAGCGGCCATGCCGCCACGGCGCCGCCAACAAGCGCGACGAACTCGCGACGTTGCATGTCCGCTTCCCTCCCTCAGGAGCCGGCATCTTAGCGGCTTAAGCGAGTCCCTTGATAGGGGAGATATTGCCGGCGGCCGCGCCGGTTCAGCGCCGGACGTCCATGCGCCCCGGGCATTGCCGGCCGGCGGCGTGGAATAGCGCAGAGGACTCGACGATGGGGCATTTGCGCCCTATGGAGTTTGAGAGCGGGAAGCCAACATGAATTTTTCAAAAGCGCGCATCTTGCTGGCGGCCTTGGCCTGCATCCTTCTCGCCCAGAGCTGCCCGGCTTCGGCGCAGATCGTGGTGCTCGGCCATAGCGCGGCGCACGGCTATGTCGCCAACAATGAAATGTGGTCGTCCGTGCTGGAGAGTATTTTGCGGGCGCGAGGCTCGCAGGTCCACGTCATCAATGCCGGCGTCAACGGGGAGACGACGAAGGATGAGTTGGCGCGCGTCGACAGCGCGGTCCCCAACGGCACCAAACTCGTCATCCTGACCATCAACGGGTTCAACGACAACCACAAGGACATCACTGGTTCGGCCGAGGCGCCGGCGAATATCGCGGCGATCAAGCGCAAGATCACGGCCCGCGGCATCAGGCTCATCGATGCGATGGGACTTTATACATCGGTGTTGAAGCAGCCCGGCATGGCGCTGGGCGATCACCTTCATCTCAGCGTCGAAGGCAACAGGAAGCTCGCCACGATACTGGCGGGAATGGTGAGGTAACGCTTAAGGCCTTGACGTGCGCCAAGCGCTTGGCGCGCGCCGACGGTCGCTGAGTTTTTTGACGAGATCGCCAATCCACATCAAACGGGCACCCCATGTCAGATTCAATCCCCGCAGCGTCGATCCCGCGCGCCCCCTGTTGTTCCAGCCGTTCGAGATCCGCGGCCTGAAATTGAAGAACCGCCAAAGCTTCAAGCCGCTGATCGCCTTCATGAAGGGCGAGGGACGGCGATCGGCATTCAGCTTGCCCATGGCGGACGCAAGGCGTCCTCGCAGCGCGCGATGGAAGGCATGGGCCCGCTCACGGCGGAGAATATCGCCGCCGGCGCCAAAGTGTGGCAGCCCGTCGGCCCGACCAGCGATCCCGTTGCGCCGGGATCCCACGCGCGCGCTCACGATTGAAGAGTGCCGCGCGATGGTGCGGACCTGCGCCGGTAATCCGGTACTTCTTAGTTACAGAAAATAACTTCCGATTTTTTGAAATAATGCTTGCGCCCCACCCAAATCACTTCTATATTTCCCGCTGTCCCGCCCCACCAAAGGGGCGTTGCGCAACGTCAACAACGCGGGGCGGGATGCGGTGGACGCGGATGGTGCTCTTGACGAAGGCACTTGAAGCGGACGGACAAGACGTGTGGTTCTGGCACCCCGACGCTGGTGTCAAGTCTGCGAGAAGGAGCGCAGACGACGGTGGCCAACAAGCCCGGAGCACCGGGAAGAGCACGTTATAATCCGTAAAACCATTGCGTGGGGAATGCCGGGTGATTCCGGTGTGACCTGCT
>Ga0210388_10000165_pt1 | contig 68292 bp, 65 predicted proteins | sample IncBWC19OmetaG_FD_155485 | JGI IMG/M metagenome (GOLD analysis project Ga0210388, IMG submission 155485) | Forest soil microbial communities from Barre Woods Harvard Forest LTER site, Petersham, Massachusetts, United States - Inc-BW-C-19-O ... | reverse complement strand
CACGAACTGCGCACCCCCCTCAACAGCATTATCGGCTTCACCGAGATCATCCACGATGGCCGCGCCGGCGCCGTCAGCGTCGAGCAAAAGGAGTTTTTGGACGACGTGCTTTCGAGCGCGCGCAATCTTTTGCAGCTCATCAACGACATTTTGGACTTGTCCAAAGTCGAGGCCGGCAAGATTCAAGTCAGCTTTGCCAATGTCGATGTTCCGGCCTTGCTCGAGGAGGCCGCCAGCAAGCTCAGAACCCAGGCCCAAAAGCGCCGTATCCATATCCAGGTCGAAGCCGGCCCGGACTTGGGGGAGATCGTCAGCGACGGCGACCGCCTGCGCCAGGTGCTTTACAACTTCATTTCCAACGCCATCAAGTTCAGCCACGAGGGCGGGGAGGTGCGCCTGAGGGCCCTGCCCGACGAAGCTGGCCGCTTCCGCCTGGAGGTCGAGGATTTCGGCATCGGCGTGGCGGAGGAGGACCAAGCCCGCTTGTTCGGGGAATTCGTGCAGCTCGACCAGGAGACGAACAAGAAGCACGGCGGAACTGGCCTGGGACTGTCCCTGTGCAAGAAAATCGTCGAATTGCTGGGGGGGCGTGTGGGCCTGCGCAGCCGCAAGGGCTCCGGAAGCGTTTTTTTCGCGGTCCTCCCTCGCCGCGGTCGGCCGACGGATCTGTAGCGGAGGGACCACAACTGTGACCGGGCCGCCACAAACGGGGCCGCGCCTTGGTTTTTCCTATTTTTTTTACGCTTTGTTTTCAATGGTTTTTCATCTTGATGTGCCGCAGTTGTCCCGTTTTTTTTATGGCACTAAACTTGCATTTCTTGGGGCTGAATTCGGATTTCGCGGAGCTTCTATGCCTCAACCGCCAATGCATCCCGGCATGAAGATCACCTTTTCAAAGGCCGATCCGGAATTACACGGAGTGATGATGCCACAAACCCCCATCCTCATCGTCGACGACCACGCCGGCAACCTGAAGCTGCTGCGGGTCCTGCTCGGTGGTGAAGGCTTCGAGGTCAGGACCGCCCTGAGCGCGACCGAGGCCCTGGAGGTCCTGAAGGGCTTCCTTCCCGCCCTGATCCTCACCGACATCCAGATGCCCGGCATGGACGGCTTGGAATTCATCCGTTTGGTCAAAAACGCCGCGGCGACGAAGGCCATCCTGGTGGTGGCCGTCACCGCCTACGCAATGTCCGGGGACGAAATAAAGGCCAGGGAGGCGGGCTGCGACGCCTACGTGACCAAGCCCATCGACACGCGCAGCCTTCCGGCCCTCCTGCGTAAGCTGCTGGAAGCCCATCCGCCCCTTTAGCCGACTCTGGGAGGCCGTCATGGCCGCGAACAAGGCAAAACCCCACGGTATATCTCCAATGGAAGCCTCCGAAATCGCGGAATTGTTCAAGGATTCCGTTGAACGCAGACTAAGCAAGGGAGAGTCGGTCTGGAGGGCCGGGGACGATCCGGAATCGGTGTGGATGGTGAAAGAAGGCCGGGCCAACATGGTCATAGAAAGCTCGGACGGGGCGGCCTCCACGGTCCATTTTTGCACCAAGGCGCAGGTCTTCTGCCCGGCCGCGGCGATCAGCGGCAGGCCCTATCCGTGCGCGGCGACGGCCGCCACGGACATGACGCTTGTGTCAGCGCCGCGGTCCAGTTTCATGGCCGTTTTGAACCGGATGCCGGAGTTCGCCCAGGAACTGCTCGTCCAATTGGCGGGCCAGGTCTGTGAGGCCCACTGTCAGAAGGCGATGAGCTCCGCACCGGTCAAGAACCGACTGGCCAGCCTGTTGGGGACCCTGAACCGCCGTTATGCGGGCCACGACCTGCCCTTCACGCGGCAGGAGCTGGCCAACATGAGCGACACCACGGTGGAAAGCGCCATACGAACCCTGTCTCAATGGGAAAAGAACGGCGTTATCGAGAGCGCCAGGGGCAGCATCCATGTCCGCCGGCCGCGGACCCTTGAGGAAGCGGTCGGCTGACGGCACGGCGGGAGCCATGGTCTGGAATCAAGACGCGGATCCGGAGTCCCTGGAGTCCAAGATCGAGGCGCTCGAAACCGCGATCGCGAAGAATCGCGCGGCCAAGGGAGGCTTGCCTGATTGCCCATGCTGGGGCAACGCCCCCCGCCTGGTGGACGCGGAATTGTACGCCTCGGCGGATCTCGCCAGGGTCTCCGCGTCCGTCGAGGCCAGGTGGAAGACGCTTGAAGGCGCCGTACGCAAGCACCGTGAAGACATGGCCATGACGCCCGAGTGCACCTGTTGGTCCACCCCGTCGGCGAAGGCCGACGCCGAGCTCTATGCAGCCCTGGAAATCCGAGGATAAGCCATGAAAGAGGTCAGCCCCGCTTTTGTCGACCGTTCCTACGACGTTTTGCGCGCCCGTCCCAGCTCCCTCGCCGGATTTTTCGACCCCGTGACCGTCGCCGTGATCGGGGCCACGGAACGGGGGGGAAGCGTGGGTCGCACCGTCCTGGATAACCTCCTCCGGTCGCCGAGGGGAGGCTTCGTTTTCCCGGTCAACCCCAAGCATTCCAGCCTCCTGGGCCTGAAGGCCTATGCCTCCATTTTGGACATCAAGGAAGCGGTGGACCTGGCCCTGATCGCGACGCCTGCCAAGACGGTGCCGGACCTGGTGGGGGAATGCGTGCACGCAGGGGTCAAGTGCGCGGTCATCCTCTCCGCCGGTTTCAAGGAGACGGGGACCGAAGGGGCCGAACTGGAGCGCCTGGTGATGGCCAAAGCCAAGCCGGCGCGCATGCGCGTGATCGGACCCAATTGCCTCGGGGTCATGAACCCCTGGTCGGGGCTCAACGCGACTTTCGCCCGGACTATGGCCCGGCCCGGTAGCGTGGCCCTGGTGAGCCAGAGCGGCGCCCTGGTGACCGCGATCCTGGATTGGAGCTTGAGGGAAAACGTCGGTTTCAGCTCCGTGGTCTCCCTGGGTTCCATGATCGACGTGGGCTGGGCGGACACGATCGACTACCTCGGCGACGATCCCAGGACGGAGAGCATCGTCCTGTATATGGAGAGCATCGGCGACGCGCGGGCCTTCATTTCCGCGGCCCGCGAGGTGGCCCTGTCCAAGCCCATCATCGTCATCAAGGCCGGCCGCACCGAGGCGGCGGCCAAGGCCGCGGCCTCCCATACCGGAGCCCTGGCGGGCAGCGGAGAGGTCCTTGAGGCCGCCTTCCGGCGTTGCGGCATACTGGTCGCGGACCGCCTTTCGGACCTTTTTCATCTCACCGACGCGCTGTCCAAACAGCGCCGGCCCATGGGCCCGCGCCTGTGCATCGTGACCAACGCCGGCGGGCCCGGAGTGCTGGCCGCGGACGCCCTGATCGAAGGCGGAGGCAGGCTGGCGGAACTTTCCACCGGGACCAGGGAGGCGCTTTCCGGCTTGTTGCCCGAAGCCTGGAGCCGGGGTAACCCGGTGGACGTGCTCGGCGACGCCGACCCCGAGCGTTTCGCGAGGGCCGTGGAGTTCGCGGCCAAGGATCCCGACAATGACGCCGTCCTGGCCATCCTGACGCCCCAGGCCATGACCGATCCCGAGGAAACGGCCCGGAGGGTGGCGGTCCTGGCGGGAACCGGACACAAGCCCTTGTTCGCGAGCTGGATGGGGGGGACGGGCATGCAGGGCGCCCGCGACATATTGAGCCGGGCCGGTCTGCCGTGTTTCGATTTCCCCGACACCGCCTGCCGCATCTTCGCCGACCTGTCGGCCTACAGCTCCAATATCGAGGCGCTGTACCAGACCCCGGATTTTTTCGAGGATTCCTATGTTCCGCGCAGGCAAGCCGTTCAGGAGCTGCTGGAGAAGGCACGCGAGCACGGCCGGACGCTGCTGACCGAATTCGAATCCAAGGCGATTCTGGAGGCTTACGGAATCCCGACGGTGCCGACGAAGCCCGCCCAAAGCGCGGACGAGGCGGTCCAACGGGCCTCGGAACTCGGCTATCCGGTGGTCCTTAAGTTGAACTCCCGGACCATCACCCACAAGACCGATGCGGGCGGCGTGAAGCTGGGCCTTGAAAATGAGGCGGCGGTGCGGAAGGCCTTCAACGAAATCGGGGAATCCGTGACCCGCTTGAAAGGAGGGGAGCACTTCCAGGGCGTCACCGTGCAGCCCATGGTCGCGGCGGGGGGCTATGAAATCATCCTGGGAAGCAGCCTCGACCCGCAGGTCGGGCCGGTCCTGCTCTTCGGCTCCGGCGGCCTCCTGGTGGAGGTCTACCGGGACCACGCCCTGGCCCTGCCCCCTTTGAACACGACGCTGGCGCGGCGCATGATGGAACGGACCAGGATCTATTCCGCGCTGAAGGGCATCCGGGGGCGCCGTCCCGTGGACCTGCGGGGTTTGGAGCGGCTGCTGGTCAAATTCAGCCGCCTGGTCATTGAACAGCCTTTGATCAAGGAATTGGACATCAATCCGCTGCTGGCCTCCCCTGATGGCCTGCTGGCCTTGGACGCCAGGGTTCTGCTGCAGGATCCGTCGATACCCTCCAGCGGCCTTCCGCGCCCGGCCATCCGTCCCTATCCCAACCACTCGGTGGAACCTTGGACGTCGATGGAGGGCGTCCTGGTTGTCCTTCGCCCCATCCGTCCCGAGGACGAGCCGCGTCTGGTGCAGTTCCACCGCGAGCTGTCCTCCCGGAGCATCCGCCTCGGCTATTCACGGGACCTGGATTTCGACGAGCGCACCGCCCACCAAAGGCTCCTCCGCATCTGCTTCGCGGATTACGACCGCGACATCGTGCTGGTGGCCGAGACCGCCGGTGCGGGCGGCGACAAGGAAATTGTCGGGGTAGGACGCCTGAACCGATCGAAGTTCAGCCCGGAAGCCGAATTTTCCATGATCGTCGTCGACCGCTGGCAGAAAAAGGGGCTCGGCGCACATCTCCTGGAGTCGCTCTTGAAGGCGGCCAAAGGCGAGCGCATATCCGCGATCGCGGCCCATATGCTGCCGGAAAATCGGCCCATGCGGGCCCTGTGTCGGCGCTGCGGATTTGAAGAGGAGTGGAACAACGGCGAAGAATTCATCACGGCCCGCCTGAGGCTGTGAAAAAGGGCGGCTTCCGCGCAGCCTATGACCGGCGTCATGGTGCTTCCGCCGCGGCGGCCTACACTTGGGACGGACGGTCATTCCGGAGGCGCCGATGAAATCCGAAGATCCCATCAGGAACGCGTCGGACTTCAGGTTTTCCTCGGAATACGGGGCCTGGTGGAACTTCGAGACCTGCCTATGGGCCGGCCTGCTGAAGGTCTTTGAAAGGGGGGCGGCCTTACCCTCGGCTTTGGCCCTCGCCGCGGGCATGCACGCCCTGTTCCTGACCAGCGAATGGTTCACGGGCCTGGGCCGCAGGGGCGCCCGGGCCGATTGGGGCAGCCGGGAAGCTTGGCTGCTCGTGGCGGCCGGGCTCGCCCTGTTGGCGACCGGCGTGGTTTTGGCGCCGGCCCTTTTGCGGACGGATTTGGTTTGGGTCCTGGCCCTCTGGAGCCTGTTCGCGGGCGGCGTTCTATGGCTGCGGGTGCTCCTGCCGTCCCGGGACCTGCGCCTCTTGATGGCGTCGGCGGTGCTTCTGACCGGTCCAACCTTGGTCCTGGGGATGCTCGCTTTTGACGGCGCTGTCCCGAAGATCCTGGGTTATTGGAGCCTATGGGCCTGGTATTTCCCCTGGGGCATTTTCTACATACAAACCTGGCTTCGCGGCAATACCCTGCCGCGTTGGCGCATCGGCGCGGCCAGCATCCCGTTTTTGGCCGAAGCTGCGGTCCTGGCTTGTTTCTCCGGGTGGCTGGGATCCCTCTGCCTGCTGCTGTTGTGCTGCCGCATGGTGTGGCGCCTAAGGCGGCGGCTTCTGGAATTCGACCGTTGCGGGACAGCGCCGCGCCTGGCCAGTACCCCGGACGAGGTGCGCCTGCTGGGTTACGAGCAATTGGCCTGGAGCCTGGTGCTCAGCGGCATCTGGATCGCGAGCTGAAGCAGGAAGCGGCAAGGCGTCCGCCTTGGTTTTTCTATTTTTTTTGAAATTGGGTTTGAACCTGGATTGGATCGGTTTTTGCCGGCCGCTTTCCCAAGGAATCCGCCTCTTTTTATGAACACAAAAGGCGCCGGGAACCGGAATAAAGGGTGTCACCGGCACATTTCAACCAAGTTCCTTTCAGTCCCCCGGATCCGGCTATAGACCAAGCGCCATAAGTATGGCCCCGGGGCCACAACTTGAAGCACGCATTTTTCCCCGTTTCCGCGCTTTTACCGCGTTTTCGAGCCAAGCGTGCCTCCCAGGCCCTTTTTTAATCGTGGCATTGAAATTGCATTCTCAGTGGCTGCAAAGAGGGCGAAGGCAAGACGCATGAACCACCACTTTGGATCAAGCGAACATGAACGCGGCGACAGTACTTCTTCTGGTGTTGGCATCCGTGCCCGGGAACGCGCGGACCGGGTCCAATAACGAGGTGCCGGGCCCTACGCCGGCGGCGGGATGCTTAAGCCCCGCGGCGCAGGTCACGCTGACGGACATTCCCACGGCGGATTTTTACGCCATCCACGGGACCTTCGAGTCGCCTTATCCGCCCCAGGCGGTCTGGGGCGTGCTCAGCGACTACCAGGGGCTCGGCGGCGTGGTAAACGGGCTGCTTTCAAGCAGGGTCTTGCAGAGGAAGGGGTCGGCGGTGCTGGTGGAGCAGGTGATGGAAGGACGCTTCTTGATCTTCGGCCGTACCTTCCGCCTCCGCCTGAACGTGCGGGAGCAGGCGCCCACCCGTATGGAGTTCTCAGAGGCGGCGCCCGGGCCCTTCCGCAGCTACCGCGGCTCCTGGCGGATAGCGCCCTCCCCGACGGGCTCCACGGTGGACTATACCCTGCAGGTCAGCCGGGGCGACATGGCCCCGCGCTTTCTGGAACGCTCCCTCTTCCAGAAGAATGCCGCGGATCTGCTGCGCGATCTGAGCCGCGAGGTCCAGCGGCGCGCGGGCCTCGCGAAGGCGGCGACGGCGCGGGCCCCTTCGACCCCCCCGCAAGCGCCGGAAGCCCTGGGGAAGGTCGTTCCCCCGGGGACCGCCGACTGAAACGCCGTATGACGCAGATCATTCATCGAAAGGCGGGGCAAGGCTAGCGTCAATGCATACGAACGGAACAACCACAGAGAAAAACCACATCACGCAAAGGCAGCTCTTTCATCTAGGAGGTAGTCGTGAATAAGGACACCCTGAAAACCGGAGGCCTGGCGCTGCTCATGGCGCTGGCTCCCGGCGCCGCGAAAGCAGTCAACCTGGTCAGCACTCCGAACTTCACCCTGAATGGCGGGGCGCTTTTGGAGGAACTGGGCGAACTGGAGAACACGTCCAACAATTCGGACTCCCCCTACTACTACGCCACCAAGACCGGCGCTGAGACCACCCCGATGACGGCCCGCAACAACACCCGCATCTACCTCTTCCAGACGCAGGACCTTTTGAACCTGGACGGGAGCTTCGACGGCACCAAGTTCTGGTTCCAAGAGGCCCTAGGGGGAGCGTCCATCAGCACCTCGAACAACCAAGCCAACCTCTATGAAATGTACGCCGAGGTGCCTGTGAACGACAACCTGAGCGTCATCGTGGGCCAGTTCAAGGTCCCGAGCAGCCTGTCCAGCGCCCAGGACGTGGGCTCGCTCCTCTTCACCGAGTCCTCGCCCCTCTTCGGCAACTTCTTCAACCTGGGCTACGACAACGGCGTGGGCCTGAAGGGCCAGGGACAGGGTTGGGACGCCACCTTGGGCACCATCTCCGGCTCCCCGGACCTTCCCCAGCGCTACCTCCCGGAGATCTTCCAGCTGCCGCCGCTGCTCTACACCCGCTTCGGCGTGGGCGACATCACCGACGACCCCTACCAGCAGAAGCAGGTCGTCTCCGGCCTGAAGGATTCCCAGTGGGGCCTGCACTTCAACGGCGAATACATCAACGACTCCAACGCCGGACATTCGGACGACCTGGCCCTGCAGAACACGGACGCCACCACGGTCTCCTCGGACAACGTCTTCGGGAACGCCCTGCTGTGGAGCAACTGGAACCCTTTCATGGGCAAGACCGCGACCCTGGACACGACGAGCCCGGTGAACTCCGACTACTGGAACGCCAGCGTCGACACCCAGTACCGCCGGCCGGTGGGCAAGGACAAGACCCTGATCCTGAGCGCCCAGTGGAGCTTCGCGGAGTTCAACAACAACAGCATGTACCAGCAGGCATCCGAGGACTACCTACGGCGGGCCACCATCAACCTGACCGGCGGCGAACTGGTGGCGGGCTTGAACGCCGACCGCTGGGCCCTGGCCACGCGCTTCGACATCGTGCTTCCGAGCAATTACCTGATCTACAACTCCACGGTGTACTCGGAAAGCGCCAACGCGGCCGCGGCGGCCACCCACGTCCTGCCGGCATACCAGCAGAACACGATCACCGGGGACAAGCCGATCTGCGAGCTGACCTTCCCCTCGCTCACCCTGCGGATCAACAAATACGTGCGGGTGACCGGTGAGGGCCTGTTCTGGCTCAACTCACCTGAGGCTTCCGGCGACGACGGGGTCTACGAGCTGATGGAGATGCCCAGCCAGGTCACGGACCTCTTCCCGGGCAATCCCATGGCCCACAATCCCCTGGTTTGCGTGGGCCGCATGGCCTTCACGCTGGACTTCTGACCCCGAGGAAACCATGAAACCTCACAAGATCATCTCTGGACTGGCCGCCTTGGCTCTGGGTTCGTGTCTCGCCCTCCTGCCCGCCGTCGCGCGGGCAGGGGAGGGGGCGCCCCGGACTCTTAGCGCCTCGCAGGTCCAGGTAAAGATTGAAGGGCAATCCACCCTGCACGGCTGGGAGGTTTCGGCCGGTGCCGCGACGATCACCGCGACGGTCGTGGGCGGCCGGGGCGGACTGTTCAAGGAAATATCGGGCGGGGGGCTCAAGGGCCTGGACCTCAAGGTGGCTGTCGATTCCCTCAAGTCTACCGAAGGCGGCGGCATGGACAAGAACATGCACAAGGCCTTGGAATCCGACAAATTCCCCACGATCAGCTTCAGCATGAAGAACTACGAGTTGAAGGGCCTGAATGTAACGGCCTATGGGAAGCTGAACATACATGGCCAGGCCCAGGCCGTCACCTTGACAGCCCTTCTGGACGCAAAGGATGGCGTCAGCGCGAAGGGGAGCTACCCCCTGCTGATGAGCGGTTTTGGCGTGAAGCCGCCGGTGATGATGTTCGGGACCGTGCGGGTGGCGGACAGGGTCACGATTCTGTACAGCTTCAAATTGAACGACTAAGTTCGCCCCGCGGGCTTGGTGGCGTCTGGCAAGGGCGCCATCCAAGTTTCTCCTTGAGGTTCAGCGGGTCGGATCCCGGACCGGCGCCCAAAGGGGCCGGTCCGGGATTTTTTTAGCGCCTGACGGAGCCGGACCGGCCCCTTCCGAGGAAAACCGGCGGGCCGGGCCCAGAGGGATCCGGGCGGGCTCTTTTTCTGTTGAATCGGCGGAAAAGAGGAGCCTAGAATAAGTGGCAGCCGGTTCTCAGTCCGATTGTTGAACATTTTTCCAGGCCCGACGATCGTCTTTGGTATGACCGCATTTATAGAGTAGGCAAAAGATAGGCGCTTTGTTCCACGAATGGCTGACACGATCCCAAAATAGACGGAATAAACGCCGGGTTTGATGCCTTTGAGGGCGCAGGCCTCGGCCACCACGCCTTCTCCAACCAAGGGAGCGCCATGCTTTACACCATTGCGGTTGTGCTCATTATCCTGTGGCTTCTGGGCGCCATCACGTCCTATACCATGGGCGGCTTCATCCACGTGCTGCTGGTCGTGGCCCTCATCATGATCCTGGTGCGGCTGATCCAGGGCCGCCAGATCTAAACCGATTTGCAAACCACTAGGCGGCGCCGGCCCGGGGCGGGCGCCCATTCAAACTGCGGAGGCGGTGATGAGCAATAAATCCATGGGCACGGGCGTCGGCATGGGGATCCACCGTTCCAACATAAAAAAGGTGTTCGGCTGGCTGTGGCATTCCTGGATGGAGGCCCAGCACGAGGTGCCGATCCTGCGCTGGGTGGCCCTGGCGGCCGTGGCGACTGCCGCCGCCGCCGTCTACCTCGCCTATTCCGAGGGCGGCACAAGGCTGCAGCTCATTGGCTACATGGCCACCGCGGTCCTGTACGCCCTGGAGATACCGGTCATCTTTTACCTGCTGTTTGAGGTCTACCGCAAGCATCGTACGGACGCGATCTTCGACAGCAAGCGCCTGGCCGACCTCATCAGGAAGCTGGCAATCGAGCAGATCGAGGCCCGGGAGGAGGCGCGCAGCGCCATAAGAAAGACCTTCTTGATGATGCCGCACCGCGACGAGGACGTCCTTCTGGAGAAGGAGTCATGAAAACCACCCTTTGGATCGCCCTTTTCGTTTTGGCGGTGTTCGGGGTCGCCCTGGCCACGACCATGTTGCCCAACCAGGGGGTATCGCTGGCGCAGGGTTCGCCGGCCCCGGGGCCGATGCCGCAGGACACGCCCGGGAGCGTGGCGGTGGTGACGGCGCCCATCGTGGCGGCACCGGTGGTGACCGCGCCGGTGGTGGCGGCTCCGGTGGTGAACGCGCCGGTGGTAAGCGCGCCCGTGGTGCCCGCCCCCGTGGTGACCGCGCCCATCGTGGTCGCTCCGATAGTGACCGCGCCGGTGGTTACCGTGCAGATAGTGACGGCGCCTGAGGTGGCCGCGCCGGTGGTGACCGCACCCGTCGTACCGGCGCCCGTGGTGACCCTGGCCGTGACCCCGGAAAGCACGCCCTTGGTCTCCCCCACTGTGGAACCAAGCCCGGAAGGCTCGCCGGAGCAGCCTACTCCGGCCGTGACCACGACGGATACCTCATGGGCGCAAACGCCGCAGCCCTAGGGAGCCCACGCCCATGCAGGCACCCGATGAGAGGCAGCGCAGCCGGGGCCCGTTTGCTGGGGGCTTATCCCCAGTCAGGGCATGAAAGAACCGGTTTTTGTCCGGGGTTGCGCGGATGGGAGATACGGTGAGGATCTTACATGGCTTAAATTCGTCCGACTAAGTTCGCCCCGCGGATTTGATGCCGCTTAGCAAGGGCGGCATTCAAGTCTTTCCTTGAGGTTCGGCGGGTCGAGTCCCGGACCGGCGTAAAAGGGCCGGCCCGGGATTTTTTTGCCTGATTTGGACCAAAAACTAATTGCCCTCGCGATACACCAGCAGGCCCAGCCCGACCACCAGCGCCACGGCGCCAGCGATCGGCGACAGCGGGATGGTATTGCGTGTGTCCGCTGTGGCCACCAAGGATCCCACCTGGAACACTTTTTCGCGGCGGGTGTAGCTGATGCCGGCGTAGCTGAGGGAAATGCAGCCGAAGATGATGAGGATGATGCCCAAAATTTTTCCGGTTTTCATGGCGTTCTCCTTGGGGTTCTGGGACGGCCGCGTCCGGATTGGACTCCGGAGGCCGGCGCGGAGGGCTGGCGGTCTAAACCACCGCCATGCCGCAGTAGATGCAGCTTTCTTTGTCGTCCTGGAGCGGGCGCCGGCAGGTGCCGCACAGTGGCGCCAGATGGTGTTCCAGCTTTTTTTCCTGTTTTTGGTCGTCCTGCTCGGACTGCCGCTGGCTCTCATCCAGCTCAGGGACTTTTAGGTTCAGGTCCCGTTTGAGCACCCTCAGCAGCATTCCGTTGAAGGTCTTGAGATAGGCCAGCTCTGAATCGATGAATTTGAGGCTGCGGCGGAGCTCGGCAATGTCCTGGTGGGCTTCGTCCGATTCCTCCACCGCCCTCTGGAGCTCCCTTTGCCGCCCTATGGGTTCGTCAAACACGGTTAAACAATCACCAGGACGACCACGACGACCAGAACGACGACTAAAATGAGGTACAACATGGTGACACTCCGGGGCTGGGGTTGGCTTGCTCACATACAAATGCCCCGGCGGGGCGAAATATTCGTCCCTGACAGAAATGTTTTTGGCCCACGTCGCCGGGCCTAGTCCGAAAACACCCAACGGAAAAGCTGCAGCGGGCCGGGGGCCTTGCCCTGGGACAGAAGCCCGATCCTAAAGATGCGGCTGGCCGCCCACACGCAGGCGAGCGTAGCCGCAAGGGTCACGGCAATCGAGAGCGCGGTCTCGCCCAGGGACGGTCCGGGGTGGCTGTTCAGCCGGAAACACAGGACGAAAGGGGCCGACAGCGGGAAAAAGGAGAGGCCGGTCGCCAAGGCACCGCTAGGGTCCTGCATCAGCGCGTTCAAGGCCACCATGGGCGCGGCCGTCACCAAGACGAGGGGTGCGAGCATCCCCTGGGCGTCCTTGGGCTGGCTGCAGGCAGCGCCTACCGCCATGTATAGGGAGCCGTGCAGGAAAACGGCCAGGAGCAGGAACACGAAGAAATAAAGGACGTTTTCGACGCTGATCATGGCGGAATAGCCCAGGTGCTTGGCCAGGGCCAGCCCGATCGCCAGGTAAAGGGCGCCCACCACCGTTGAGGCCCCGCAACAGGCCGCGAGTTTGCCCACCATCAGGTCGAAAGGCGTGACCGACGCCAGCAGAACCTCGCTGATGCGGCTCATTTTCTCCTCGATGACGGAACTCATCATCTGGGGCGCGGTCAGCATCACCATCAGGAACAGGAGCAGCATGGAACCCACCGGGACCAGGAATTCGGACGGCTCCACGGCCGCCACCTGGTCGTCCGGGGAAGCCCCTGCCCGCTGGACCACACGGTACTCCTCCACCGGAACATGTTTCTCCGTCGCCCGCACAGCCGAGTCGGACAGTCCCAGGCTCCTGTAGCGCCGCATCCGGATCTCGTTGTTCAGGACCTCGGACAGCCAGGCCGGCAGGTCGCCATAGGAGGGAGTGGCGGAATAATAGGCGAAGGAAGCGCCGTCCCCCCGGGTGGCGAAAGGATGCGGAGGTATTTCCAGGACAGCGAACAGGTCCCCCCGCCGGACGCGGTCCAGGGCGGCCGCCCGCGTTTGCGCCGGGCTTTGTCCCACCCCAGGCACCGTCAGGATCTCGTAACGGGCCCCGGATTTTTGGAGCGATTCCGTTTTAAGCGCTTCGAGCAGAACGCCGCTGCGGTCCAGCACCCCGACGCGCCGCTGGGCCTGGTCGGGCCGTTTTTCAAGGTAGTTCCAGGCGTAGCCGAGGCTGAGGCTGAGGCTGGGGACCAGGATGAGGCTCAGCAGGAACACCTTGGTCTTGAGCAGATGGAAGAACTCCGTGGCCGCCACGACGCGTATCTTACGCAGGGACATGGGACTCCCTCGGCGGCAGGGCGAGTTTCAGGAAGATCGCGTTCAGGGAAGGCTTCAGGATCTCGAAATGCCGGACTTCGGCGCTGGCCGCCAGCAACTTCAGGAACTTTTGCGGGTCCTCGTTCAGCCGCAATACCTGGTCCCCGCCCAGGGCTTCCGCGGAAACGACCCCCGCAAGCCCCCCGAGGAAGCCCAGGCTTTTGTCCGTCCTCACGCTCACGGCGTCGTCGGTGTACTGGGCCTGGATTTCGGCGAGCGTGCCGTCGAGCACCTTGCGCCCGTGGAAGATCATACCGATCCGGTCGCAGAGGATTTCAGCGGCGGCCATGTCGTGGGTCGAGAGGATCACCGTGCCTCCGGCGGCCTTGATCTCGCCGAGGACCTTCTTCATTTCATGCGCGTTGACGGGATCGAGGCCCGAAAAGGGCTCGTCCAGGATGAGGAGTTCGGGTTCCGACACCAGGGCCGATATGAATTGGACCTTCTGGGCCATGCCTTTGGAAAGCTCCTCCACCTTTTTGCCGGCCCAGGCGCCCAGATCCAGGCGTTCCAGCCATTTCGACAGGGACGCCTCCACGGTGGCCGGATCCGCCCCCTTCAGCAGGCCGTAATAGCGGAGCACGCCGCGCACGGTCATTTTTTTGTACAGGCCGCGCTCTTCGGGAAGGTAGCTCACCCGGTCGCGCGCCGCGGAGGACGAACGCCTGCCCAGCACCTCGATGGTTCCGGTGTCGGGGAAAATCAGATTCATGATCATGCGCAGGGTGGTGGTCTTGCCGGACCCGTTGGGGCCGATGAAACCGTAGACCCCGCCGCGGGGCACGGCCAGGGACAGGCCGTCGACCGCGCAATGGCCGCCGAATTTCTTGGTCACGGCGTCGACGCGCACGGCGTGGGTCTTCGAATGCTCAAAGATCAAAAGTGCCTCAGGTTTGTTCCAAATGAATCCATGGCGGATTGTTCGTCGGCCCCGTCTAGGCGTCAAGGAACAAGGGGGGATCAGCGAACATTTAGGCGGGGTTTTATCACCTCAGCGCGGAATAAAAGCTGGGCCGCGGACACCAGGCTCTCCGGCCCCTTTCGCGCGGGACAAAAATCCCTTCGGCGGGAATAAAGGGGGCCTCGGCGGCATTTCTGGGTGGAATTCCTTTGTGCTCGTTTCATCCGGGAGTGTGATGAGGAAATCGATCGGGATCGAACGTGGGTGGGCGGGCCTATTCCTGGGCCTCTACTGCATGGCCTCCGCGGCATTCGGGAGCTCGCCGCTTCCAGTCAACTTGGCCAGCGCGGGCAATTTCAGCGTTTTGGCCAAGACCGGGATACAGGGAGCCTCCGGGACCGCGGTCCTGGGAAACATGGGCATCGCCCCCGCCCAGGCGAGCTATATCACCGGATTCGGCCTGATCTTGAGTCCCTCCCAGCAGTATTCGACCTCTTCTTTGGTGTCCGGGAAGGTATACGCGGTGAATTACGCCGCACCCTCCCCCGCCATGATGAACACCGCCGTCGGGGACATGATGAACGCCTATGCCGACGCCCAAGGCCGGACGCCGGGCGTCACCGAGCTGGGGGCCGGAAACATCAGCGGCCTGACGCTCGTCGCGGGGGTCTATTACTGGTCCACGGGCGTCCTGGTGGACACTGATCTCACGCTTTCGGGGAGCGCCACGGACGTCTGGATCTTCCAGATCGCCCAGACCCTCACCCTCGCCGACGGCATCCACATCAATCTGATCGGCGGCGCCCAGGCGAGCAACGTCTTTTGGCAGGTGGCGCAGGGTTCCAGCCTCGGGACCAACTCGATTTTCAACGGCAGCATCCTTGACCAGACCGCGATCGTGGTGAAGACCGGCGCGACCATGAACGGCAAGGCCCTGGCCCAGACGGCCGTGACCGTGGACGGCAGTTCCATCAAGTCGGCCACCAACGGTTATTTGGCGCCCGGGGGGCCGGGGGGCGATCCGGCCCCCATCGCTTACCCCTCGCCCGCCCGGGGCGGGGTGGTCACCGTCCTTTACACCATGGACCAGCCGGGCCGGGCGTCGTTCAAGGTGTGGAATGAGAACGGCGACCTGGCGGCCACGCTGGAGGAGGACGAGCCCAGCGGCGTGCAGAAGACCCAGATTCCGGTGAACCGATTCGCACCCGGGGTCTACCTGTACCGGGTGGACATTACCTATGATTCGGGCGCGACCTCGGATCTGGGCCTGCAGAAGTTCGCGGTGGCGAAGTGAGCGCCGCCGGACGCTTTTCCGGAAAGGCCGGGCTCCTCCTGGCCGCGGCCTGTCTGGCGCTGGCGGGATCCGTGCACGGCGCCGTGAACTCGGTGGCCTCCCTGGCCGACCCCCTCGACAACAACGGCGGCGGGGCCCGCGCCGAAGGCATGGGATCGGCCTTCGTGGGCGTCGCGGACGACGCCGAAACGTTGCTGTGGAATCCGGCCGGTTTGGGGCTCCTCCCGACCGCGGAGCTGGAACTCGACCACAACTCCTGGATCGCCGGGATCCTCCAGGAAACCGGGATCATCACCTTTCCCGCGGGGGAATTGGGCGGTTTCGGGCTCGACGCGGATTACGTCAACTACGGAACCCTGAACAGCTACGACGAGAACGGGAATCAGACCGGGGTGTACTCGCCCTACCGTTTCGGCCTTGGCGCGGGCTGGGGCAAGGAATTGCTGCCCGGGTTTTCCGCCGGTTTGTCCCTCAATGGCTCGACGCAGGATATCGACGGTTCGAGCTATTCGGACCTTTCCGGCAACCTGGGAGCGCTCTGGTGCCCCATGCCGAACCTGCGGATCGGCCTGGCCTACAACAACCTGGGGACTCAGGTGGCGGGCTATGCGCTGGATTCCTCCCTCAACGGCGGGGCCTCCTACCGCTTCGATCTGACGCAAAACAACCGCTTGCTGCTCACCGGCGCCGCCTCCTGGGAACCCCAGGGGGTCAACCGCCTGCAGGTCGGAGCGGAAGACACCATCCAATCCACCCTGGCCTTGCGCATAGGCTACCAGGACAACTTGGCGACAACGGACATATCGGGATTGGCCGGCCTCTCCGCCGGCCTGGGCCTCATCCTGGGGGGGCTGACCGTGGATTACGCGTTCGTCCCCTATGGCGACCTCGGCGATTCCAACCGGATCAGCTTGGGCTATAAGTTCGGGCCTTGAGACATCGCCTAGGGCTACTGGTCATCCTTTGTTTTTTGGCGACAGGCAAGCTCCGGCCTGGCACGGCAATCACGCCCGGCCCCACGGCGTCGGCCCAGCCTTCCGGGCCGACGATGACGGCACGGCCTTTGGTCCTCTCCCCTGAGGTGTCCGAGGCCGTGGTGGTCCCGGTCGCCGGCCCCCCGTCCAACAAGAGGCCGGGGACCATGCTCTTTTTTAACTATGATCTTTACGAGAACCGGGAAAGCGACTGGCACGAAAACGACGTTGTGATCGCCTCGGACCACGGGGAATCGCGCATCCAGTTCCTGATGTCCCTGAAGTACGAGCTGCTCCAATACTCGCCCGATTTTTGGAACAGCCGCTGGGCCTACTACCCCCAGGGCCTGAACCTGGCCTACGACGGGCTGTACGACTTTTACTGGTTTTCCAGGGCCTCCTCGCCGGTGGTGTCGAGGACCCAGAATCCCGGGATTTTCCTCCATTTCCTGCCCAGGAAAAACATCCGCTTCTTCAACGCCGATTTTTTGGACGCGGGCTGGTTCCACGAATCCAACGGGCAGACGACCACCAACATCGCCCAATACAACGCCCTGTACGCCACCGAAGGCGATCACGCCCAGGACAGCGTGCACCGGGGCTGGGACTACTGGTACCTGGGGTCCAAATTCACCTATCTGCCCTTTGACGACCTGGAAGTCCGCAGCGCCCAGGCCATCACCAAGGCGCATCAATTGTTCACCTTCCTCCCTTCCTTCCGTTTCTACGACGGACACCAGGGGGTCGCCGGCGCGGTCAGCGAGAACGTCTTCTGGAAGCCGGTGGGCTTCCAGCCTTACATCTATGACTACGACGGCATCAGGGCCGCCTTCACTTGGGAGACGATATTCCCTGACGCCACCTTCATGCATTTCCACTATGTCGCCCTGGGGGCGGAATTCAGGACCGGCTACAATGCCGGCTTTTTCGCAGCCAATTGGTCGAAGAAATTCACGCTCACCTTCAAGACCGGCTATTTCCCCTGGTATGTGTACTACTCCAACGGCTATGGCCCCTATATCTCCGATTATTCGACCTGGAGCCAGGGCTGGGGCATGGGCATCCGTTTGTGGTGAGGGTCCTGTGCCGGGAATATCCGACCCTGTTCTGGCATTGATTGAAGGGTGGATCGCCGCCATCGGGCCGCGAAGCCGGCAAGACGTCCCGCGTTTCACGACGAGTAATCCTTGAGGGGTGGATATGGAAACCGACAAGAGCGCCGTTTTGAATGCCACGATGAAGGCCCTGGTCTACCACGGGCCGGGCCATAAAGCCTGGGAGGACAAGCCCAGGCCGTCGCTGCAGGAGGCCACGGACGCGATCGTCAGGATCACCACCTCCACGATCTGCGGCAGCGACCTCCACATCCTCAAAGGCGACCTGCCCGAGGTCAGCGACGGCCGCATTTTGGGCCACGAAGGCGTGGGGATCGTCGAGGAATGCGGCCAGGGCGTGACCAATTTCCATAAGGGCGACCGGGTCCTCATTTCCTGCATCACCTCCTGCGGAAAATGCCCCCCCTGCAGGAAGATGCAGTATTCCCATTGCGCCAACGGGGGCTGGATCCTGGGGCACCTCATCGACGGCACCCAGGCTGAATTCGTGCGCATCCCCCACGCCGACAACAGCCTATACGCCGTGCCTGCGGGCGCCGACGAGGAGGCCCTGGTCATGCTCAGCGACATCTTGCCCACGAGTTTTGAGTGCGGGGTCCTCAAGGGGAATGTGCAGCCCGGGGACCGCATCGCCGTGGTAGGAGCCGGCCCGGTGGGCCTGGCGGCGGTCCTCACGTCCCAATTCTACAGCCCGGCAGAGATCATCGTCGTCGACACGGACGACAGCCGCCTGGAGACGGCCCTGGCTTTCGGGGCCACCCAGGTGATCAACAACAAGGCCGGGGGCGCGGCGGAGAAGATCCTCGCCCTGACCCATGGCGACGGCGTGGATGTGGCCATCGAGGCCGTCGGCGTCCCGGCGACCTTGGAACTCTGCCAGGCCGTCATCGCGGTCGGCGGCCACATCGCCAACATCGGAGTCCACGGCTCCCCGGTCACCCTCCATATGGAGAAGCTTTGGGACCGCAACATCACCCTGACCACCCGCCTGGTGGACACCTCCACGATCCCCATCCTGTTGAAGGCGCTCCTTATGGGCCGGCTGGACGCCAGAAAGCTGAGCCGGCACCGTTTCGGCATGGCCGAGGTGGTCAAAGCCTACGAGGTCTTCGGCAACGCCGCCAAGGAACGCGCCTTGAAGGTGATCCTGAAAAACGCGGCCTGAATGCCGGCGCCCGTCGGGCGTGGACGGCTCCCGCGTGCAGACTGCATGGGACCTATGCTTAAAGAACAGGAGTTGTTGCGGCGGGTGGTGGCCGGCGACCCCAGGGCGGAGGCGGAGTTCGTCGCCCTGTTCCGGCCAAGGTTGCTCAGGACCAGCGCGTACCTTTTGGGGGACGCGGGCCCCGCGGCGGAAGAAGTCGTCGAGGAGACCTTCCGTTTCGCGCTGCCGAGGCTTGAGCTGGCCTCCAATATTCGTCTTTACGACTGGCTTCGCCAGAATTGCCTGCGGCTGTGCTATGTCCGTCTCCGGATCCAGAGCGGGATCGCGGCGGGCCAGGAACTTGAGGACGGCGACCCCGAACCGAAGTGACGCCGAAAAAAACGGAGAACAGCATGCAAACGGACGGATGGAACAGCGACCACCACCGGCAGGCCGCGCCGGTCCTGGCCGAGAAAAACCGGGTTTTCACGATCTTGGTGGTCGAAGGGAGCCTCTCCTTCGAGGGCTTCGTCGGGGAATTTTTCAAAGCCGGGGGCCACTACATCCTGAGGGCCGCCTCCCGCGAGGACGCGCTGGCCCAAACCCGCGAGCACAAGCCCGACCTCATATTGCTCGACAACGAGATGAAGGACGCCCTTGGCCTGGTGCTGCTGCCGGAACTGCTGCTTGAACACGCCAGCGCCGCGGTGGTGGTGATGGCGGGGCATCCCAGCGTTGACGAGGCGGTCGAGGCCATGAAACTCGGCGCAGTGGAATACCTTGAGCGGCCACTTGACCCGGAAAAGCTGAGGCGGGCGATAGAGACCCAGAAAGCGCTGTTCAAGCGCCAGCCTTAGGCCCCGGTGCGGCCCTTCCACCCGCCCCACCCGGGACCAATCCCGGGCCGTGACGGAATAAATCGGCCTTTTGCCGCCTTTATCTAGTGGGCGGACCCACAGGACCAAGCCCGGCCTTCGCGCAGGCGGAGGAACCCCCCCTTACAGGATGGCGTCATGAAGTTCTCCAAAAAATCCCTGGTGTGCCTGTTTCCTATGGCCGGTCTGGTGGCGGGATGCAGCGGCATCGGCACCTCCATGACAAGGATGGACCGCATGGGCAAGAACCGCGGCTACGAGATGGCGGCCGGGGAGCGTACCGTCCAGCAGGCCGCGGTCGCGGTTTTGACGGCCCGCGGATACGACGTGAGCATCAAGCCCGATCCCGAGAGCGGCGCCGAGGGCGCCGGATTGATCGTCATCGGGGAGCGCAAAACCCAGTACAGCGGCGCCGCCCTGCAGGGCTCGATGGCGGACGTGCCCACCCAGATGACCACCCGGGACCTGGTGGACGTATACCTTTCTAAAAAATGGCAGATGGACAACGACCTCGCGGCCCCGAACACGACCCTGGTTGACATCGTGGGCGGCAGCTACCTGAGCAAGGCGCCCAGCGTGGACGAGAACGAGACGCCTTTGACCGACGCCCAGATCTCGCTGCTGCGCGACGACATCGAGCGCCACGCAGTGGCCATCCAGGCCGACAAGGCCGCGGCCGAATAAGGGTCGGGCGCCGGGCATCCCCTGCAAGGAGTAAACGTGGCATCGGAACTGTTCATGATCTCCATCTCGGTCACGCTCCTGGTGCTGTGCGCCATCCTGGTCGCGCAACTTGCCGCCATCGGCAGGAGCCTGGCGGCGCTGGCGGAACTTCTGCGGGATCTCCGCAGGGAAACCGCGCCGATGATCGGCGACCTGCGCACCATCAGCCGGCACGCGGTGTACCTGTCCGAGAGCCTGCGAACGGGGCTGGACGGCGTGGGCCGCATGGGCAAGGCCGTCGGCAACATCGGCGACGACCTCGAAGAAGGGCGCAAGTCCTTCCAGGGCGGGCTGAAGCTTTTGGGGACGCTGTTCGGACCCTGGCTGGCTAAATTAAAAAGCTGAGGTCCTTTATCCCCGGCGCCGCGACGGGATCCGAAATCGCGCCGGAGGGAAGAGTTTTGATGACGAGCAGATACGCATGGAGCCCCTCCCCGGCTTCCAAAAACCCCCTGTTCACGATCCTGGTCGCCGACGGCGACCTCGCTTTCGACGGCGTCCTCGACGCTTTCATCCGCAACAAGGGGCATTTCGTCCTCAGGGCGAGGTCCGCGGCTGAAGCCGTCGCCAAGACGCGCGAGTTCCAGCCCCACGTGATCCTGCTGAACTGCGAACTGGAAGGCGCCACCTGCCTGGAACTGCTGCCGGAACTCATGCGCGCGGACGTCGGCGCGGCCCTGGTCTTGATGGCCCGCCGGCCTAGGATCTCCGAGGCGGTGGAGGCCATGCGGCTCGGAGCGGCGGATTATCTGGAGATGCCCCTGGATCCGGAAAAGCTCAGGCGCGCTATCGCCCACCAAATGACGGTGGTCAGTCTCGGCTGAGGGATCCGCGCAGCCTTTGAACACAGGGCGGGAGGACGGCATGGCGGGAAGGAACGCAAGGGGGCGCCCGGATCCGGACGCCGAGGAGCCCTCCGAGGCTCCGCAAGGCGTCGAGTTCGTGGACCTGGAGAAGCTGGAGCCCGACGACGACGCCTCGGAGCTGTCCGGCCGTGAGAGCGAGGAGCCCGGGCGGGATTCCCCGGGGGACGACGCCGTGCTGGACCAGGAGGAACTGTATCTGGGTATCTCCAGCGAAAGCATGCCCAGCAGCAGGATCAAAGGTCCCCTTGGGACCGAAAAAGAAAGTTCCGCGCGCGATTGAACACCGCCAGGTCAGTCCCCCCTGGACGTCCGGGAGGGGACCGTGGCGCTACCCAAGCATGGAGTGCACCGTGAAATCAAAGCTGAAGAAGTTCTTGCTCGTCGCCTGCGTCGTGGGAACTCCCGGACTGTGTTTCGCCGGCTTCGGCGGCAACGCCTGGGATGGCCTGCGTTCGGCGTTTTCCAGTCTGGCCTCGGAGGCCTCCTGCGGGACGGCAGGCGCGGCCACGCTGGCCCAGATGGATAGCCCGGTTTCCGCCCTGCGGGCCGACGGGCCCGGCGGTGAGATCGTGCTCGAAGACCGCGGGCCCCGCCACTGGCACCGCCATGACGGCTACGGCTACGGATACGGCATCGGAGCGGTGGTCCTGGTGGCGGTCCTCGTGACCGTGCTGGTTCTCGTGCTGCTTTAAGGCCCTGGGCCCCCGATTCCCGGGGCCTGGGAATAAAGCCCCCGGCCCCGGCATTTAGGGCAGCCCGCAAATCGCAGTGGTCGGGTACTTTCTTCGATGGAGGATTCATGCAGAACGGACGTGTGAGAACGGCGGCCTTCGCGGCCTTAGGCGTGCTCTGCCTGGGCGCGGGTACGGCCCGCGCCGGGGTGCGGCGGGACGTGGACGAGATCAAGCATGCCCTGGGCTGGGACACCTTGACCATGACCACCATCAACGAGGACAAGGCGGGACGCCCGACGCTGGAGCGTGACGGAAATCTCGTCAACCGTGTCGAACGCAGGACCGACTATTTTGCCAACGGCAAGAAGTCCGAGCAGACCGTCGAAGTGACCAGCAAGCACTCGAAGAAGACCCTGTTCACGGAAAAGAGCGTCTGGAGCGAGGACGGCGCCCCGGTCGGCGTCACGATCGAGGACGACGCGTTCAACGGCGACGGAAGGCAGATGGCCGGCAGGATCGACGACCAGCAATACTCGGTCGGGCGCCTGACCCACGAGGTCACCAAGGAATATTCGGCGGGAACGGGACAATGGGGGGACACTTCGCGGCGGACCGTCAGCTACTTCGACGACGGCGACATGAAGGTGCGCCTGACGGAATTCCCCGCGTCCGACGAAAAGACCCGGGAGACCTGGGGCGCCAAGGACGGTGTCCTGGGACGCGACAAATCCACGGAGACCTGGAACTCATCCCGGGGCGCCTGGAACTAGCACCCATACGCAAGAAGGAGCGCACACCATGGAATCAGGCAAGGTGTCGGTAGGAACGGTTCTTTTGGCCCTGCTGGGAGGGGCCGTGGTTGGGGCCGCGGCGGCCCTCTTGTACGCCCCCCAATCGGGGCGCCGCACCCGGCAGCGGCTGCGGGAATTCGGCGGGGACGCCGGGGATTGCGCCCGGGATCTCCTGAGCAAGACCGAAGAGTACCTCGAAGAGGCCAGGCAGAAGACCGAGCGCTGCCTGGAGGACGCCATGAACAAGACCGAGCAGTGCCTGGAGGACGCTAGGTCGAAGGGCGAGGAATGGCTGCACAAGGGCCATGGATGCGCCGTGGAGAAGCGGCAGCAGGCCGCGGAAGCGGCGCAAGCTTCGCGCTAAAAGAAGTCCCTAAGCCTAAGCCCGGGGGGAAGCCCTCCGGGCTTAGGCCTATGTATGGAAGCCTTCACCGCAAGCCACCCAAGGGAGGCGCCAAGACGAAGACGATGAGCGAGACCGGCCGCTGGGACGCCCCCTTTGAGGAGCCCCCCGAGGAGGCGATTCGCGAGGAGATCTTTTCCGTGGAGCGCCTGGAAAGCCACGCCCAGGCGCTGGCCCTGGAGCACCTCCACGGCGCCTCCATCCGGCGAGGCCGCCTGTTGGCCCCCCGCGTCCGGGAAAACGTGCGGGAACTGGCGCGTTGCCACCGCAAGCTGGATCTGGCCGTCGCCCTGGGCAGGCCGGTGCCGCCCGCAGCCAAGTGGCTCCTTGAAAATTTCCATCTGGTCTCCGGGCTGGGCAAGGCGATCGACGAGGAGCTGCCGGCGGGCTACTACCGCGAGCTGCCCAAGCTGGGACGGGACGAAATGAAGGGCTACCCCAGGATTTATGGGCTGGCCTGGAGCTGGGTGGCCCATTGCGACAGCCATTTCGATTCCGAAACCCTTTGCCGTTTCGTGGCCGCGTATCAGCGCATCCAGCCGCTGACCATCGGCGAGCTCTGGGCTTTGTCCATAACCCTGCGCATCGTGCTGCACGAAAACCTTAAACGCCAGGCCCAGAACGTGGTGGTGAACCTCAGGGAAACCGGAAGGGCGGACCGCCTCGCGGACCTGCTGCTGGGCCTCGGTTCGGGCCAGACCCTGGATCCGGCCCGAGTGCCGGGGCGCTTCAGGGGCCGGACCCTGCCGCCGGCTTTCAGCGTCCGGCTTTTTCAGCGCCTGGGTGAACAGGTAGGCAGCGTCGGGACGGTGCTGGCATGGCTTTCCGAGGCTTTGTCGCTGCAGGGAACGAGCTTCGAGGCCCTGGCGAGGAAGGAACACCAGGAACAGCTGGCGCGGAACGCATCCTGCAGGAACGGCATCACCAGCCTGCGCGACATCGCCCAGTTCGACTGGCCGACCCTGGTCGAAAGGCTCAGCCTGGTCGACGAGGTCTTCCGCGGGGCTTTCGATTTCCAAGGCCTGAATTTCGCGACCCGCGACAGCTATAGGCACGCGGTCGAGAACCTCGCCCGGGGCTGCCGCTACAGCCAGGTCGAGATCGCGCGCTTCGCCTGCCAGGACCTGAAAGCGGCGGCGTTGTCGGGCCGGCCCGAGGACGGTGTGCGCGCCGACGCCGGCTACTGCCTCATCGGCCCGGGCAGCCGCGCCTTCGAACGCCAGGTCAAGTATGCGCCGCCCCTGGGCCTGCTGGTGCGCCGCGCGGCCACGGCCCTCGCCAGCCCCCTGTACCTGGGCGCGCTCGCTGTGCTGACCCTGTGGAGCCTGTCCCTGCCCCTGGGACGCTCCCTGTTCACTGGCTTGCCCGGCCCGATCGCCCTGTGCATGGCCTGCCTGGCCCTGCTCCCGGCCTCGGAAATCGCGGTCGCCCTGGTAAACCACGCGGTGATGCAGTTATGGCCGCCGCGCAGCCTCCCCGCCCTGGGTCTGAAAGGGGGCGTGCCGGAGTCGCTCCGTACCATGGTGGTCATGCCCGTGATCCTCCAGGACGAGGGCGGCTTCAGGGACCTTGTGGAGACCTTGGAGGTCCACTATTTGGCGAACCCGGAACGCGAAATTTTCTTCGGCCTGCTCACCGACTGGCCCGACGCCCCGACGGCCGAGAAGGACGGCGAGGCGCCCCTGCTCCAGGCGGCCCTGGCCGCTGTCCGTGAACTCAACCTGCGCCACGGGCCCGGCCCTTCCGGCCTGGCGCGTTTCGGCCTTTACCACCGCGCCAGGCGCTACAACGCCTCCGCGGACCTATGGATGGGCTGGGAGCGCAAACGCGGCAAGCTCCTGGAATTCAACCAGCTGCTCAGGGGCCGGCCCGGCACAAGCTATATCTGCCAAAGGACGGACGCGGCGGGGCCCCTGCCGCCTCCGGGCGTCCGCTTCGTCATCACCCTGGACCAGGACACCCGCCTGCCTAGGGGTTCGGCCCTGCGGCTGGTCGGGACCCTCGCCCACCCCCTGAATCTGCCGCGGCTCAACGCCGCCGGCGACCGCGTGGTGCGGGGCTACGGCATTTTGCAGCCCCGCATCAGCCCAACCCTTCCTTCCAAGGAGGAGGCGACGCTCTTCAACCGGCTTTCCTCGGGACGCGCCGGGGCGGATCCCTACGCCTTCGCGGTGTCGGAGGTCTACCAGGACCTCTTCGAGGAGGGAAGCTACACGGGCAAGGGCATCTATGACGTCGACGCCTTCGACGCCTGTTTGGCCGGACGGATCCCGGAGAACAGCCTGCTCAGCCACGATCTCCTCGAAGGTAGCCTGGCGCGGGCCGGTCTGGTCAGCGACATCGAGGTCTACGAGGAGTTTTCGGGCCATTACCAGGCCGCGGCGGGATGCCGCCACCGTTGGGCCCGGGGGGACTGGCAGCTGCTGCCCTGGATCTTCGGATTCGCCCAGGGCGCCGGCGTCCGGCTCGGCGTCGTGGCGCGCTGGAAGATGTGCGACAACCTCAGGCGCAGCCTGGTCGCGCCGGCTACCTTCCTGGCCCTGGTCGCCTCCTTGTTCCTGCCCTTGCGCCACGCGCTGGCCTGGTCGTCCTTCGTGCTCGCGTCCATGGCCCTGCCGCCCTTGTTGAGCGTGTTGGTCACGGAGATGTTCCCGCAGCGCAGGAATTTTTCCGTGCTGCGGCACTGGCGTTTTTTGGCCCAGGAATTGGGCACCGGCCTCCTCAAACTGTTTTTTTCGGCGGCGCTGCTGCCGGCCGACGCCTGGCTGATGGTCGACGCGGTCGCCAGGACCCTGTTCCGCCTCTTCATCAGCCGGCGCAGGCTTTTGGAATGGACCAGTTCCGCGAAGCTGCGCAAAGGCATGGCCGAAACCTGGCCTGAGTTTTTCGCGCTGCTCAGCGCGGGTCCGGCGGCCGGAGCGGCCCTGCTCATGGCGGCCTGCCTCATCCGGCCGCCGGCTTGGCCCCTGGCCGGAGCCTTTTCCATGCTGTGGCTGGCCTCGCCGGCGCTGGGCCGCTTTTTCAGCCTCCGCCGGCCCCCCCGGGACCTGGCCCGCCTGGGCGAGGACGCCTCCGACACCCTCCACCGGGTCGCGCGCCGCACCTGGCATTATTTCGAAACCCTGGTCGACGCATCGGTGCACCACCTTCCGCCGGACAATTTCCAGGAAAGCCCGAGCCCCGTGCTGGCCGACCGGAGCTCCCCCACCAACCTGGGGCTCTATCTGCTGTCCTGCGCCGCGGCCAGGGATTTCGGCTGGCTCGGTACCCCCGGGATGCTCGACCGCTTCGAGGCGGCCCTCGACAGCATGGAATCCATGGAGAAGCACCAGGGCCATTTTTTCAACTGGTACGACCTCAGGACCCTCAAACCCCTCGAACCCCGATTCGTGTCCACGGTCGACAGCGGCAACTTGGCGGGACATCTGCTGGTGGCCCGCCAGGCCCTCCTTGAGACGCTTGGCCTGCCCCTGCTGGCCCCCAGCCCCTTCGAAGGCATGAGGGAAAGTCTGGCCCTGGCCACCGCCGCGGCCGATTCCGCGGAATTCATCCGCCTGAACACCCTGCATGACCATGACCTGCGGTCGGCGCTGGCCGCGCTTTGCGAGGGAATTTCCGGGAGCTTTGAGGACGCCCCCGCCTTCAGGGACGGGTTGGCGCGCCTGGCGGGCCCGGTCGAGACCCTGGCGGACATCGCCAAGAGCCTCAGCCAGGAGCATAGCCACGCGGACGTGGCCGAGTTCCAGCGCTGGACCGGGGCCCTGCGCGCTGAACTGGAGGGCCGCGCGGACTACGCGCGGAAGCTCCTCGTCGCAGCCCCGGGAGGCTTCAATCCGGGGCTGGCGGACGCCGCCGCCGCGTACCGCGGCCTGGGTCTGGAGGGGCCGGCCCGCGCCTGCGACGCGCTGGTGGGAAGGCTGAAGCGCGCCGCGGAACGCCTGCAGGGCCTCTTCGACGGCATGCGTTTTGGCTTTCTCTATGACCCATCCAAAAAACTCTTTTCCATAGGGTTCCGGCCCTCGGACGGGATGCTGGACAGCGGCTACTACGACCTGCTCGCCTCCGAGGCCAGGCTGGCCAGTTATGTGGCCGTGGCGCGGGGCGAGGTGGACACCGAGCATTGGTTCAAGCTGGGGCGGCCCCTCACGCCCGTCAGCGGGGACCTGGCGCTGCTGTCCTGGTCGGGTTCGATGTTCGAATACCTGATGCCCCTGCTGGTGATGCAGTCCCCTCCGGAAAGCCTTTTGTTCGAGACCTACCGGGCCGTGGTGAAGCGTCAGATCCGTTTCGGCCTCCGTCGGGGCCTGCCCTGGGGGGTCTCGGAATCGGCCTGCAACATCCGCGACAAGGACATGACCTACCAATACTCGGATTTCGGGGTGGAGGGCCTGGGCCTGAAGGGCGGGCTGGCCCGCCACAAAGTGGTGGCACCCTACGCCACGGCCTTGGCGCTGATGGTGGATCCCCTCCCCGCGGCGGCGAACCTGGAACGCCTGGCCGCCCTGGGAGCCATGGGGGTCTTCGGCTATTACGACGCCGTGGATTTCGGGGATGAGCGCCTGCCCGAAGGCGAGGACTGGGCCGTGGTCAAGACCTACATGGCCCACCACCAGGGCATGACCCTGGTTTCCCTGGTCAACGCGCTCAAGGGCGGCTTGATGCAGTCCCGTTTCCAGGCGGTGCCCATGCTCAAGTCGGCCGCGCTCCTTTTGCAGGAGCGCACGCCCAGGGACGTGGCATTGATCGTCCCGGGCCTGGGGGCGGAGCGCCTGGGGCCCGCGCCGGAGACGGAGGCCCCCGCCCTTCAGCGGGTTTTTGACAGCCCCCACATGAACCTGCCGCGCGCCCATCTGCTCGGGAACGGGTCCTATTCGGTCCTGCTGACGGCCTCGGGCGGGGGCTACAGCCGCTGGAACAAGGCTTGTGTCACCCGCTTCAGGGACGACGCCTCCCGCGACAGCTGGGGCGGATTCATCTTCATCCGCGACATGAAGCACGAGGAGACCTGGAGCGCGGCCTATCTCCCCAGCCGCAAGGAGCCCGACAGCTACCGGGTCCTGTTCAAGGAGGACAAGGCGGAATTCATCCGCAGGGACGGCGCCCTGGAAAGCCGCCTTGAAGTCGCGGTGAGCCCCGAGGACGACGTGGAGGTGCGCAGGCTCACCCTCAAGAACTTCGGGTTCAGGAGTCTGGACCTGGAGCTGACCTCCTACGCTGAACTCTCCTTGTCCGACGATGGCTCGGACCTGGCGCATCCGGCCTTCGCCAAGCTTTTCGTGCAGACCGAGTACGTGGCCGGCTTGGGGGCTTTGCTGGCGCACCGTCGGCCGAGGGGCTCCAAGGCCGAGGAGGTCTGGGCGGCGCACCTGAGTTTTTCGGAGGAGGGCGACCAGGGCGGCGTGCATTTCGAGACCGATAGGGCGCGCTTCCTGGGTCGGGGCCGGGACATCTTCAACCCGGCCATGGGTCTGCCGGGCAGGCTCTTCTCCAACAGCGCGGGCGCGGTGCTGGATCCGGTTTTCAGCCTGCGCAGGCGCGTGCTGATCGAACCCGGAGGCGTGGCCCACCTCAGCTTCGCCACCATGGCGGCCCCCAGCCGGGAAAAGGTGTTGGAGCTGGCGACGAAAATAAAGGACGGGGCCAACGTGGAGCGCCTTTTCGGGCAGGCCTGGATCCACGCCCAGGTGCAGTTGCGCCATCGCGGCATACAGCCCGAGGAGGCGCGGCTCTTCCAGATTTTGGCGGGCCACCTGCGTTACCCGGATCCCCGCCTGCGCTCCGCCCCTGATCTGCCGGTCAAAAACCGTCTGGGTAGCGCCGTGCTGTGGAGCCACGGGATCTCAGGGGATCTCCCTCTGCTCCTTCTGCGCATGGACGGCTCCTCGGACCGCGAAATCCTAAGGCAGCTCGTCCTGGCCTGGGAGTATTGGCGCCTGAAGAACCTGGCCGTGGACCTGGTGGTCCTGAACGAGGAGCCCGCCTCCTACGCCGCGGACCTGCAGCGCTCCCTGGAGGAGACGGCCCGCGGGGTGCAGGATCCGGCGGAGGGCGGCAGGGGAGGCGGCATTTACGTGGTGAAAGCCTGCCTCCTGCCCGAGGCCGAGCGGGACCTGTTCTTGTGCGCGGCCCGCGTGGTGCTGAGGGCCGGGCACGGCAGCCTCTCCGAGCAGCTGGCCCGTGTGCCGCCCCAGCGCAGCCGGCCTCCGGAACTGGGGCCGGCGGAGGACGCCGATGGTGGGCCGCCGGAGGCGGAGGGCGCCCTGGAGTTCATGAACGGGCTGGGAGGCTTCGCGGACGGGGGGCGCGAATACCGCGTGGTCCTTGAGGAGGGGCAGGACAGCCCAGCCCCCTGGATCAACGTGATCGCCAACGCCGGCTTCGGGTTCCAGGTCTCCGAGTCCGGTTCGGGCTACACCTGGGCCGGCAATTCCCGCGAGAACAAGCTCAGCCCCTGGAGCAACGATCCGGTCAGCGACCGGCCGGGGGAGGCCATCTACGTGCGCGACATGGACAACGGGGCGCTCTTCACCCCCTCTGCGTTGCCCGTGCGCCTCAAGGGAGGCCGCTACTCCGTCAGCCACGGCCAGGGCTACAGCCGCTTCGAATCCGCGGCCCAGGGCATCCAGATGTGCCTGACCCAGTTCGTGCCCTTGGGCGATCCCATCAAGCTTTCCCGCTTGGTCCTGAAAAACGTCTCGGGCCGGACGCGGCGCCTCAGCCTGACGGCCTACGTCGAATGGGTGCTGGGCGTCACGCCCCAGTCCACGGGACATTCGGTCGTCACCGAGGCGCCGCCGGACCTGGCCCTGCTCACGGCCCGGAACCCCTTCAACGCCGCCTTCCCCGGTGCCATCGCATTCCTGGACGTCGGCGGCAAGCACAGCTCCTTCACCTGCGAGCGGGGGGAATTCATCGGCAGGCACGGGAGCCTGCGCAGGCCCCAGGCCCTGGGCCGCGACCGGGAGCTGTCCGGGAAGACCGGCGCCGGGTCGGATCCCTGCGGCGCCCTGCAAAGCCAGGTCACCCTGAGGCCCGGGGAGAGCGCCGAATTCCGGGTCCTGCTGGGCCAGGGCCGGGACAGGGAAGAGGTCGCCGCGCTGTCCGCGGCCTACCGCAACGCCGACCTCGACGCGCTGCTGGAAGGCGTCAAGGCCTTTTGGGGAAGAAGCGCGGGAGCGCTGCAGGTGAGGACCCCGGATCGGGCCATGGACCTGATGCTGAACCGCTGGCTGCCCTACCAGACCCTCAGCTGCAGGATCTGGGCCCGCAGCGCCCTCTACCAGTGCGGCGGCGCTTACGGGTTCCGGGACCAGCTGCAGGACGTCCTGGCCGTGGTCCGCTCCAATCCCGACATAGCCAGGGCCCATATCCTGCTGGCCGCGGGCAAGCAGTTCGCGGAAGGGGACGTCCTGCATTGGTGGCATCCGCCCCTGGGCGCGGGCGTGCGTACGCGCATCAGCGACGACCGCCTGTGGCTGCCCTACGCTGTGGCGCGCTACGCCGAGGAGAGCGGAGACGCCGCGGTGCTGGACGAACGCGTGCCCTTCCTCGAGGGCCCGGCCCTCGAGCCGGGCAAGGCGGACCTCTATTTCCAGCCCGCGGTCTCGGGGACTGACGGCAGCCTCTACGAGCACTGCGCGCGCGCGCTGGACTGCAGCCTCAAGACCGGGAGCCACGGCCTGCCCTTGATGGGCAGCGGCGACTGGAACGACGGCATGAACAAGGTGGGCGAGGGTGGGAAAGGTGAAAGCGTGTGGCTGGCCTGGTTCCTGGTGGAGAATCTCAGGCGCTTCGCCGGGGTCGCGGAAGGGCGCGGGGACGGCGCGCGGGCGGCCCTATGGCGCGCCAAGGCGCTGGAGATCGCGGCCGCGGCCGAGGCCCAGGGCTGGGACGGTGACTGGTACCGCCGGGCCTTTTTCGACGACGGGAGCCCCCTGGGCTCCGCCGGTCTGGCGGAATGCCGCATCGACTCCATCGCCCAGTCTTGGGCGGTCCTGTCCAGGGCCGCCGACCCGGCGCGGGCCGCGCGCGCCATGGCCGCCCTGGAAGAATACCTGTGGAAGAAAAGCGACGGCCTGCAGCTCCTGCTCTCCCCGCCCTTTGCCAAGGCCGATCCCGACCCCGGCTATATCATGGGCTATCTCCCGGGAATCCGTGAAAACGGCGGACAGTACAACCACGCGGCGGCCTGGAGCGTGGCAGCCTTCGCCGGGCTCGGGGATGGGGCCAAGGCCCACGAACTGTTCACCATGCTGAATCCTGTTCGGGCGGCCGGCACGCGGGCGGGCATGCAGCGCTACAAGGTGGAACCCTATGTCATGGCCGGCGACGTCTATTCGCAGGCGCCGCATGTGGGACGGGGGGGCTGGAGCTGGTACACTGGCTCCGCCGCCTGGATGCTGCGCGTGGGCGTGGAATCCATCCTCGGCCTCAGCCTGCACGGCGACGCCATCGGCATCGATCCGTGCATCCCGCCCCAGTGGCCGGGATTCGAGCTGTTTTTGGACTGGAAAGGCACTCCTTGGCAGATACAGGTGAGCAACCCGGATTCCGTGTCCAGGGGCGTCAAAAGCCTGGAACTTGACGGAATACCTATTCCCGCTGGCTCAGCAGGGCGGATCAGGCTGAGGGTGGACGGTAAAGCCCATTTATTAAGGGTAATTCTCGGTGTTTGAGGCGTATTTCCCCTTTGCCTAGGGAATAAAGGGGAGAATAACGGCATTCATCAGTAGGGAAAATAGTTCCAAATCTGGCAATCCTAGTGCCCTGTCCGAGTGTGGTCGTGGTTGGAGAACAAGAGTTGGTGGAAAAGGTCATCGCCGGTGACCCCGAAGCGGAAGGAACGTTTTTCAGGATGTACCAGCCCAGGCTTCTGCGGACGAGCATGTACTTCCTGGGCGGCCATGATTCCGAGGCCGAAGATATCGTCCAGGATACCTTCTTGATCGCCATGCCCAAGCTCAAAGACTACGTTTTCAGGGCGCCCATCTACGCCTGGCTTAGGCAAATCTGCCTGCGCCTGTGCTACGCCCGCCTGCGCACCCGCAACCGGGTGCTGGTGAGCCTTGAGGAGGACCTCGAGGTGTACATGGGGCGCATGGCCGTGGATCGCGTGCAGAACGAAGACTTGGAGACCCAGAAGCAGCAGAAACTGGCGCTCCTGAGGGACCTGAAGCAGCGTCTCAGCCCGGACAGCCTCAGGATCCTTGAGCTGCGGGACGTCCAGGGCATGTGTTACATCCTCATCAGCAAGACCTTGGGCATCCCCATGGGTACGGTCATGTCGCGCCTGGCCAGGGCCCGGGACCAGCTGCGCAAGCTGGCCATGGCGGCCCCGGAGCCGAGGCTCTTCCAGCCCCTCTGACCCCGGGCAAGCGGGTTTCTGTCGCGGATCCTTGCGTCGTAAGGAATAAATCCGGTCTTCTCCGCATCTAGATGTAGTTTCCGCGCACCCGCAATTCCGCCGCGCCGGAAAAACATCCGCAGGAGAAAGAGTGAAAATCGCCCCCATGATTTACGGAAGCCTGGCTGTGGCGCTCGCCGTGGCCGGCTGCGCGAACAAGGAAGAGATCAAGCCGGACGCCACCCCCTCCCCGGCAGCGACGCCCCAGGCGGCCACCCCGGAGCCGACGGAGCAGCCCACCGCCGCGGCCCCCACGGCCATGTTGCATTATGTCGTGCGCAAAGGGGACAGCCTTTGGCTGATCGCCTCCAGGCAGGGCATGCTGGGGGATCCGATGCAATGGCCGCTCCTGTACCGGACGAACCGGGACCAGATCGCGGATCCGGACCTGATCGACGCCGGCGAGGAGCTGAACTACTCCGTCGGAGCCGATACGCAGGATGTCGCCACCGCGGAGCAGGAAGCCAAGGACACGCCCCCTTACGTCCAGCACACGGACGTGCGCAAGACTTTACCCGTCAATTACTGAGGACCGAAAGCGAGGCCCCCTTCTTTGAAGGGGTGGAAGCCGGATGGACGAAGGTAGTGTCCGGGAGCAAGTGGGCGCCATGCAACAAAACGGGTCCGGGGACGGTAACACGGGAGCGCCGGAGGCTTCAAACCCGATTGAAAAAACGCCGCTGACGACCTTGGTCATCGTCGGCGCGGGCGTATCCACGGGCCTTCTTGGCGAGTTCCTCAAGAGCCAAGGCCACGCGGTGTTGACGGCCGCCTCATCCACGGACGCCCTGGCGAAGACCCGGCGCTTCCTGCCTGCCTTCATATTGCTCAGTTGCGATATAGAAGGCGTGAACAGCGCCGAACTCATGTCGGAACTGCTCCTGGAGCACACACGGGCGGCGGTGATCATGATGGCGGCCAAGTTCCGGCTCTGGGACGTGGTCGACGCGATCAAGATGGGAGCCGTCGACTACCTTGAATGGCCCCTGGACCTCAGGAGGCTGAAATCCGCCATCGACACCCAGAAGGATCTGTTCCGGGGACGCTGAGAAATCCCAAAAAAAAGGGCCGCCCGATCCGGGCGGCCCTTTTTCGTTGAAGCCGCGGAAGGGGGCCTAGAAGAAGTAGAACCTTCCGCCCAGCCCCGCGTCCAAGCCGAAGCCCAGGCCCGGCGCGATGACCAGGGTCGGAGCCAGCTCGAAGAACAGGTCGAAAGGCTGCCGGAAGAGCCAGGTGATGCCCAGCACTCCACGCACGCCGGCCACGCCGGGGCTGGCCATCATGCCGCCCACGCCTACATAGATCGGAAGGCGGGTGTAAGCCTGGGATCCGGGGTCGCCGAAGATGCCGTAATGGTGCCACAGGTAGTCGGCGTGCACGTTCACCCCGGAATAGGGGCTGTCGGCGTAGTAGCCGAAGCTTCCGATGGCGAAATCGAAGGCGTTCGTGTCGTCCAGCCAGACTTTGCCGGTGACTCCGGTCGGTTCGCCCACCATGACGCCCAAACCAAGGCCCCGGGGGTCGGCGTGGGCGCTTTGGGGGGGCGCCAGGGCAAGGGCGGCCAAAAGCCCCATTCCAAGCGTCAAACGGATCTTTCCTTGCATGGTTACCTCCTTAGGGATGACTGCATTTATATAGGCGGAGAATCGGCTCTTTATTCCACGAATGCCAGTCCCGGCCCGCAGATAGGCGGAATAAACGGGTCCTTGGAAGCCTTTAGAGGGTGAAAGGCTCCAGCGGCACTTCTCCCCAACCACAGAGGCACCATGCTTTACACCATCGCGGTCGTTCTCCTCATCCTTTGGCTTTTGGGCCTGGTCACGTCCTACACCATGGGCGGTTTCATCCATGTGCTGCTGATCGTCGCCGTCATCATGATCCTCGTCCGCCTGATCCAGGGCCGGCCGGTGGTCTAAAGGCGCAATCCATTGGGGGGCGCGGCTTCAGGGTCGCGCGCCCATTCGAAAGCAGGAGATGGTGATGACCAATAAATCGATGGGCACGGGCGTCGGCATGGGGATCCACCGTACCAACATAAAAAAGGTCTTCGGCTGGCTGTGGCATTCCTGGATGGAGGCGCAGCATGAGGTGCCGATCCTGCGCTGGGTGGCCCTGGCGGCCCTGGCGACGGCCGGCGCCGCGGTGTACCTCGCCTTTTCAGAGGGCGGGACGAGGCTGCAACTCGTCGGCTACGTCGCCACCGCGGTCCTGTACGCGCTGGAAATCCCGGTCATCTTCTACCTCCTGTTTGAGGTGTACCGCAAGCACCGGACCGACGCGATCTTCGACAGCAAACGCCTCGCCGATCTCATCAGGAAGCTGGCGCTTGAACAGATCGAGGCCAGGGAAGATGCGCGAAACGCCGTCAAAAAGACCTTTCTGATCATGGCGCATGAGGACGAAGACGTCCTATTGGGGGAGGGCTCATGAAAAACAGCACCTGGCTCGCGCTTTGTTTCACCGCCGTTTTCGGGGCCTCGGCGGGCACCGCCCTGATCGCCGACGACGGAACGACGCAGGCCCAAGGGGGCTCGGCCGCGACCGCCACCCCGCAGCCCACGCCGGTCCCGACCGCGACCCCGGCGCCCACGCCCGCGCCGACCGCGTACGTGTCCAGCGCGCCCGTGGTGGATGCGCCGGTCGTGGATGCGCCGCAGGTGCTGGCGCCCGATATCCTCGCGCCCGTGGTGCCCGTTCCAACCGTGAACGCCCTCGTGGAAAGCTCGCCGGTGGCGACCACGCCCACCGTGAACGCCCCGCAAGAGGCCACGCCCTTCGAGAACCCGCCGCAGCCCTAGGGGCCGCGCGGACGGAACCTTCATTGATGAGGCGCCAGCATGACGGACCAATTCGACATCCAGAGGCACTTGGACACGGAAGCGGAGGACGACGCCCGGGAAGCGATGGACCGCCTCGAGGACTGCAAGGACAAGGCAGGGAAGCGCGATGAGCGCCTGGTCCGCCTGGACACCAGCCACTTTTTCGACCCCCAAAACGGGGAGGTGCTGCTGCAGGAGGGCGGGGAATACCGCAATCTCGGGCACCTTCCGCGCCTGCTGAGCAGGGCCGCGGACGAGATCGAGGAGAGCGCGCTAAAGCAGGGATACATGCCCGTCGAAGGCGGCCGTTTTTGGAGCGCCGCCGAACAGAGGCTTTACGTGAAGAACGGGGGACATTATGTGCTGTATTCCCTCAACCGCCGCAAGCGCTCCAGCCCCCGCCAGCCGGAGCGCAGGTCCGCGCAAAAATGAGGAAAATCAAGCGCTCCAAAGATTCTGGGATGAAGGCCCTTTATATCTGGCTGCCCGTCGTCGGCGTCATCGCAGTGGCATTTTCGGGATACCTGTACAGCGGCCTCATCGGCCTGACCTTCGCGGTGGTGGCCTATCCCCTGTACAAGAAACTGAAAGGCATCGCGCACGCGCCCCGGCGGCTGGGCATGTCCCTGGTGCAATCACGGAATTTTGCGGCCTTTGTGACCGAATTCGTCGTGCTGGCCGCGGTGATCGTGGGCCTCTTCCTGCCGCTCCTGGTCCTTTACCGAAACCGCGACCTGCTCGTCACCCATGGTCTGGCCTTCTATGGCCAGACCATGGACTGGAGCAAGGCCCAGATGGCGGCCCTGGAATGCCGCCTGACCCAGCACGTCTCCGCGGCGCCCCTGGCGACGGGCGCGCCCTCGGGAATGCCTTTGGAGGGGCTCCGGGCCCTGATCCTGGACCCCGCCTCCCTCCTGCCCTTGGCGCTGCGCACGGTTTCGAGCCTGGCCGTGGCGAGCGTGCACCTGATGGTCCTGGTCATGATCATGCACGTCTCCCTGCTGCATGGGCCGGATTTCTGGGAGCACATCCTCGAGCACACGCCCCCCAAATGGCTGGTCACCCTGCAAAGGCTCGGCCAGCGCGCCAAGGAGGTTCTCAAGGCGACCTACGTGGTGCAGGGAGTGACGGCCCTGGCGGCCTTCCTCGCGGCCCTGCCGGTGTTCTGGTTCATCCTGGGCCGGCCCAATTTCCTGCTCGCGGCGGTCCTGTGCGGGGTCTTCCAGCTCATACCCTTTTTGGGCTCGGGCTTCCTGGTGCTCGGCTTGGCCGCCTATTTTTTCCTCGAGGGGGAGACGACCCGGTCCTGGGAATGCCTCTTCGTCGCACTGCCCCTGGTGGCGGGCCTGGCCGATTTGGTGGTCCGGCCGACCTTGGCCCGCACCTGGGGGCGCATCTCCGGGATCACTATGCTCATCGGCTTCGTGGCGGGGATGGAGGCTTTCGGCATCGCGGGATTCGTGCTGGGACCGCTTTTCCTCGAACTCTTCGTGTGCTTCACCGCGATCATGCTATACGGCCCGGCGTACAAGGCCTCCTACCTGTATCCGGCGCGGACCGGCCTCGAAAAAGTGGATTCATAACCGAGCTTTGGGGAAGCAACCATGACGAAAGCCCAGACCATCCTCATTGTGGACGACGAGGCCCGGAACATCGAGCTTTTGCAGGCGATCCTGGAGCCGGGCCATTTCGAGCTGCTGGCGGCCGCGAACGGCTCCGAGGCCCTGGCCATCCTCGAAACGCGGGAGGTCGACCTCGTACTGCTTGATGTGATGATGCCGCTGGTCGACGGCTTTGAGGTGACGCGACGGATCCGGGCGGGGGAAAAGACGCAGGGGCTGCCAGTCATCCTGGTCACGGCTCTGCACGAGGTCAGCGAAAGGATCAAGGGCATAGAGGCGGGCTGCGACGAATTCATCACCAAGCCCTTCGACCGCCACGAGGTGGCGGCCCGGGTCAAGACGTTGCTGCGCCTGAACCGCTACCGCACACAAATCGACGAGAAGGAGAAATTCGAGCGCGTCATCAATCGGATGAACGACGGGCTGCTGGTGTGCGACGCCGGGCTCAGGATCGTCCGCTACAACCAGAAAGCCCGCGAGTTGCTTGGCTTCGACGACCCCGCGCCGGGTTGGCTGGAACGACTGGGCAGGGATTTCCGCATCGCCCATTACGGCCAACTCGAGCACGACCTGGCCGTGGTTGACCTCGATTTCGACATGGAACGGCCCCAGACCCACACGGCCAAGCCCCTGATCCTCTCGTTCAGCTCCAGCCTCGTCAGGGACGCCGACGGCGCCCTGGCCAGCGTGGTCATCCTTTTGCACGACGTCACGGCGCAGAGAAAGGAGCAGTTTAGGAAAGAGAGCTTTTTGAGCCTCATGTCGGACAAATTGCGCATGCCCCTGGCAGTCAGCCTGGAGCGCCTGGGGACGCTGAGGGAGTCGAGCGGCTTGGTTTCCGACCAGGCCTTCAAGCAGTCCATCGAGAGCACCGTGGACCTGGCGACGGATTTCCTGGCGATGATGGACAAGATATTCGATTTCCTGACCGTGCACGCGCCGGTGCCCGGTGAAGACGGGTCGGACGCCGCCGGGCTGGACCGCGCGCAGGTCGAGGCGCTGGCCGTGTCCATCATGAACAGGCCCGGCCCGAAAAAAATTGAATACGAGTTCGACCTGCCCCTCGATCTTGACCTGTCCATCAGCGAGAAACACATGGAGATTCTGATGAAGAACCTCATCGAGAATGCCGTCAAATTCAACGACCATTACGCCGCGAAGATCGCTATTTCGGCGGTCCGGGAAGGCGGCCTGGTCCGTTTCACCGTCGCGGACAACGGCCAAGGCATACCCGGCGAGGAGCGGCAAAGCGTTTTTGACGCCTTTTATCAGATCGACAAACCGGGGATCGAGGACGCCAAAGGGCTGGGCCTGGGCCTGGCCATCGTCAAAAAAATCGTGGAGGCCGGCAAAGGCGAGGTGAAGGTGGAAGCCCCGCCCAAGGGGGGCACGGCCATCAGCTTCACCCTGCCCCAGGCGGCGGAGGCGGACGCGCCCAGGTCCGCGGAAACGCTCGCGGTGTCCCGATGAGGGCCGCGGCGCCGCGTTCGAGGATCAAGCCGCGGGCGAAAAAAGCGAAGGCGCCCAAGGCCGAAGCCCGCGGCGCGAAGGGCGTCAAAATGAAGGTCAAGACGGGTTCGGGGTCCCAGGAATATTCCGAGAGCATCATCAACACGATCCGGGAGCCCCTGATCGCTTTGGACCAGGATCTCCGGGTCGTCTCGGTCAGCCGCTCCTTTTATGAGGTCTTCAAGACCAAGCCCGCGGAGACGGTGGGGCAGCTCATCTACGACCTGGGTAACAAGCAGTGGGACATCCCCAAGCTGAGGGAGCTGCTCGAGACCATCCTTCCCCAGAAGACCACCTTCGACAACTACGAGGTCGAGCATGACTTCGCCAACATCGGCAGGCGGACGATGCTCCTGAACGCCCGCCAGATACAGCGCGTCATGGGCAAGGAACGGATCATCCTGCTGGCGATGGAGGACATCACCGAACGCAGGCAGATCGAGAAGGGCCTCGAGATCGTGCGCCGGGAGGCGAAAGAGCTGGCCACCGAGCTCAAGCGCGTGGCGCGGGCCAAGTCCGAGTTCCTGGCGAACATGTCCCACGAGCTCAGGACCCCCCTCAACTCCATCAACGGTTTCTCCGAGGTCCTGTCCGATGAGACCTTCGGCCCCCTCAACGAGAAGCAGAAAAGGTACGTCAACAACGTCCTGACCAGCGGGAAGCACCTGTTGCTGCTGATCAACCAGATCCTGGACATGTCGAAGGTGGAGGCCGGGAAGATGAAGCTGACGCTTTCCAGCGTCTGCACCAAGGGCCTGCTCAACGAGATTTCCATGCTGGTGGCGGACATGGTCAGCAAAAAGAAGCTGCAGATGGTCCTGGAAATCGCGGACGACCTGCCGGATATCGAGGCCGACGAACTCAAGACCAAGGAGATCATCTACAACCTGCTGGCGAACGCGGTCAAGTTCACGCCGGAGGGCGGCAAGATCGGGATGCGGGCCTGGCGGGCCGGCCCGGTGATCGAGGTCGAAGTCTGGGATACCGGGGTCGGGATCGCGGCGGAGAACATGGGGAAAATCTTCGAGGGCTTCTTCCGCGTCGACACGCCCTATTCGCGCGTGACCGAAGGGACCGGGCTGGGGCTGCCCCTGTCCCAGAAAATGGTGGAGCTGCACGGCGGGAAGCTGTCGGTGCAGTCGGCGGGCCTGAACCAGGGCACCTGCGTGCGCTTCAACATGCCGATCCAGCCCGTGGAGGCGGTCCAGCCGGAGCCGCCGCCCCCCGCGGCCTCGTGAAAAAGAAGATGCTAGTGGTCGACGACAACCTCAACAACCTCATGCTCGAAGGCGACCTCCTAGAGGTCGCCGGCTTCGAGGTGCTATCGGCGCAGAGCGCGGCCGGGGGCATCGTCCTGGCCAAGTCGGAGCTGCCCAGCGTCATCATCATGGACGTCCGGCTTCCGGACATGCGCGGATCCGACGCGGCCATGATCCTACGCGAGGATCCGGCGACCCGAGCCATACCCATAGTGTTCGTCACCGCCTCGGTGATGCCCGAAGGCCGGACCGAGATCATGGCCATCGCCAACAGCGGTTTCATCGGAAAGCCCATCGACACCAGGACCTTCGCGAAAGAGATCGCCGCCTTCATCCGGCCATGACCCCGGGCCGGATGCCTTAGGCGACCTTGGCCGCTCCGGGCTTGGCGCTCTCCATCTTCTCCCCCAGGCTGGCGAGCTCCGGGCCGCTCAGGATCGTCTTGATGGTGACGAAGAGGCTGGTTTCCTCCATGGCGATGTGGTCCAGCAGCTGGGTCTGCATGGTTTTGAAGGCGCCGAGCCAGTCCTTGTCCCCGATCGACAGGTTCTCCAGGTGCAGCAGGGCCGCCTCGACGGCCTGGTGGGCCTGTTTGTCCACGGCGGGGAAGCCGGAGGACTTGGGATTGCTCAACACGGCCGGATAGAAGATCTCTTCCTCGATTTTGTCGTGGCCCTCCAGCTCCTTCTTGAGCTTCTCGAAGAGGCTCTTCCTCTGTGGGCCCTCGCTTTTGATGATTTGTTCCATGAGGCTCTTGGCCCCCCGGTGTTCGTTTTTCAGCATTTCGACGGCGTCCATGCTCGCTCCACAAAGGAAAGACCGGGCTCAAAGGACGCCCTAAAGGGGCGTCCAGGCCCTTCCTAGAATGGCTTGCGGCGCCCCTTTATTCCGTGGATCAGAGCAAGGGCCCGGCCAGGCGCGCGATGTCCTCCTTGATCGATTCCAGCGCGCCGCCCTTGTCGGCTTCGCCGGGTTCGAGGATCCGCGAGCGCGCCAGGTAGCGGGCCTGCATGGCCCCCAGGGAGGCGGCGAAAGCGCCGTCGAAAATGGCCAGGCTGATCTCGAAATTGATGCGCAGGCTGCGCGGATCCAGGTTCAGGGAGCCGAAGATCGAGTAGGCCCCGTCCACGACCAGGGATTTTGTGTGCAGCAGGCCGCCCTCGTACAGGGCCACCCGCACGCCGGACTCAAGGAGCTCCCTGAAAAAAGCGTGGCTGGCGTGCTGGATGAACCAGGAATCGACCTTCTCCGGGAGGATCAGCGTCACGTCCACCCCCCGCCGCGCAGCCGCCACCAGGGCGTAGAACAGCGGTTCGCCCGGGAGGAAGTAGGGCGTGGTGAGGGTCAGGCGGCTTTGGGCGGTGTACAGCGCCGCGACCATGACCTCCTCGATGGCGGAGCTTTTCAGGGCCGGGCCCGAGGGCACGCACTGGATGGCGGCTTGCTTGCCCACGGAGCTGTCCCGCGGGGGCGCGGCGTTCTCGAGCGGGGCGGGATCCAGGCGCGTTTCCACGCTCCAGTCGCCGAGGAAGACCAGGTGCAGGGCGCGCACCGCCGGGCCCTGGATGCGGCATAGGGCGTCCACCCAGTGGCCGACCCCGGCGCTGAGGTTGAAGTAGAGTGGGTCGGCCAGGTTGAGGCTTCCGATGTAGGCGACGCTGCCGTCGATGACGGTGATCTTGCGGTGCATCCGCAGATCCGGGCGCCGGAAGAGGGAACGCAGGAGGCCCGAGGGAAGGGCGGCCCGGACCTCGACGCCGGCGGCGCGCAGTTTCCCGGCCACGGATCCGCCCAGGAAGGCGCGGCTGCCGATGGCGTCGACCAGCACGCGGCAGGGCACCCCGCGGCCGGCGGCCCGGATCAACGCCTCGGCCACGGCGTCGGCCCTCCCGCCGTCGCTCCAGATGTAGGTCTCCAGATCGCAGCCGCTTTGGGCCCGGTCAATGTCCGCGATCAGGGCGGGGAAGGCCTCGTCGGCCCCGTCCAAAAGGACGACGTCGTTGCCCGTGAGCAGGGGGGCCCCGAAGAAATTGCGCACGGAAAGGGCCAAAGCGCGGCCCGGTTCCTGCAGTTCCCCTTCCTGGTGCCTGCCCTGGCACAAGCCGCGCAGCTGCGCGTCGATGATCCGCGCGGCGGACTCCAGCCTGGCCCGGCGTTTCCTGCCCAGGCGGTATTCGCCCAGGGAGAGGTAGAGCAGGGTCCCGGCCAGGGGCAGGAGCAGGATGAGGCAGAGCCAGGCCCAGGCCACCCCCACGGGAAGCTTGCGGCGGATGACGCTCAGGCAAAAGTAGAGGCGCAGGAAAAAATCCACGGCCACCAGGGCCGACGGAACAAGAAGGTAATGCGACATCGGCGCTTCCTCTTGGACGGGGGCGGAGCGGGGCCTTCTTTGGCCCGGTCCGCTTGAAGCTCGATCATGGACTAGCATGTTAATGCCGCTGGAATAGGGCGTCCAATCGTGAATAATGGGTGCGCCGGCTTGGGCCGTCCATGGGGGAAGGATTTATGCTCACACCCGAGCAAGCGCTTCGCGAAATCATGAGACATTCCCGGCCTTTGCCGCCGGCCCGGCTCGCGCTGGACCAGTGCTGGAACCGGATTCTCGCCGCGCCGGTGCGGGCGCCCCATCCCTATCCGCGTTTCGACAACGCCGCCCTGGACGGCTACGCGGTCCGGGCCAGGGACTGCGCCTCGGCCTCGGAAAAAGCTCCGGTGACGCTGGCCCTGCAGGGAAGCCAATATGCAGGCCGGATTTGGCGCGGACGCCTCAAGGCCGGCCAGGCCCTGCACCTAACCACCGGGGCCCCCATGCCTCGGGGGACCGACGCCTTGGTCCCTTATGAGGCGGTCCGCGTCCAGGGACGCCGTATCCTCGTGGACTCTCCCTTGGTCCCGGGCCAGAACCTGCGTTTCCGCGGAGAGGACGGGGCCCAAGGGAGCCTGCTCGCCCTGAGGGGTGAGCGCTTGCACGCCCGGCGCCTGGCCATGCTGGCCTCCTTCGGGGTGGACAGGGTCAGGGTCCTGGCCCAGCCCCGGGTCGCCCTGGCCGCGAGCGGGGACGAGGTGCTGGCCCCGGGCGAAAAGCCCGCGCCCGGAAAGATATTCGACGGCAATGGCCCTGCCCTGCGCGGCCTCCTGTTGGAGGCGGGTTTGGGCCTTCCGACTTTGCTGCGCCTGCCGGACAATGCCCGGATCCAGGCCCGTAAACTGGCCGGCCTGCTGGAATCCTGCGATGTGCTCCTGGTCGCAGGGGGCATGAGCGTGGGCAAGCGCGATTTTTCCAAGGCCGTCCTGGAAGGCCTTGGTGTGCGGCGGATCTTCTGGAAAGTGGCCCAAAAACCCGGCAAGCCTTTGTACTTCGGCGTGCGCGGGAAACAGCTCATCTTCGGCCTGCCGGGCAACCCCGCTGCCCTGGTCGCGTGTTTCACGGCCTATGTTGCGCCCAGCCTGCGGGCCCTGGAGGGCCAGGCCCCCTTGAAACCCCTGGGCGCCATCTTGACGCATTCCTTGCCCGCCGGCACGGACAAGGCGCTGCTTCTGAAGGCGCGGGTGCTGGGCAGCGGAACCCGGGCCCGAGTGACGGTCCTGCGCGGCCAAGGCTCCCATCTCATGAGAAGTCTGGCCGAGGGCAACGCCTTGGTGCTGCGAAAAGCCGGTGCCGCGCCGCTTAAAAAAGGCGCGCGCGTGCCCTACCTGCCGCTGGAATGATTGGTTAATTTTTTTGGGACATTGTCATGCTGTATCCCATCTTTTGTCAGCAATGACGTTTTTGTAGAAACAAGATCCCTTGATTTTTATTTTTTCCTTATGAATGCTTATTTTTGCCGGTGGCACAAAGCTTGCATTACGCATGCATAGTCTAGAACCGCTCAAGCTCAGCCACGTCGAATCCGCGACAATTAGGCTTCGGATTCCGTACGGGACAAGTCTGTCCCAGGGCATTGCTGCCCACGTCTTCCCTTTTGTTGGGGGAGAGGTGGGCTTTTTTTTTACGCCGGGTTCCCCTCCCCGGCGGCAAGGCACGTCGCGACACCGAGAACCGAGCGCCGAGGCCCAGACCCATGGGGGGTTTGGACAGCCTTCTACCCCAGCCCGCGGTTTTCTTCGTACCTGACAGCTCAGGAGCTTGCTATGAGTCCAGCCGATCAAGCAACCAAGATCAAGCAAACCCACATGAAGCTCAAAACCAACGCCTTGAATTTCTGGGAGGTTCTGGCGCAATCCGTCGCCCTGATCTCCCCCAGCATGACCGCCTGCCTCATTGTGCCACTGATGTTCGGTACCGCCGGAAGCATGGGCTGGTTCTGCTTTTTGTTCGGCGCGGTCATGCTTTTGTTCGTGGCCCTCGGCCTGAACCAGTTCGCCAAGCGCAGCGCCGCGGCCGGCAGCATGTACGAATACACGGTCAAAGGGCTGGGCCCGAAGGTCGGCGGCATGTCCGGCTGGAGCCTTTTGTGGGCCTATATGTTCATCGGCATCGCCGGGGTCACCGGTTTCACGCATTTCGCGTCCCTGCTCCTTACCCAGGGTGGTTTCGACGCCGCCGGACACGTCAACATCCTCTGGATCCCCATGTTCGGGGTCTGCGTGGGCGCGTCCTGGCTGCTGGCCATCCTGGACATCACGGTCAGCACCGTGCTCATGCTGCTGATGGAAGGCGTGTCCGTGTTCATCATCACCTCGCTGTGCCTCTACGCGATGGGCCAGACGGGATTCGTGGACGCCGCCCAGCTCCATCCCTTCGCCGGGCTGAACTTCGCGGGCATCATGAAGCCCCTTGGCCTGGGGGTGGTGGTGGCGGTGTTCAGCGAGGTCGGTTTCGAGGCCGCCACGGCCTTCGGCGAGGAGTCCAAGAAACCCCTGATCAATATCCCAAAGGCCGTGATCGCCAGCCTGCTGCTGACGGGTCTGTTCTTCATCTTTGTCACCTACGTTGAAACCCACGCCCTGGCCACCAACAAGCCCACGCTCGACCAGTTGACCGCCCCCTTGGTGACGCTGAGCAACAACCTGGGAGTGGGCTGGCTGGGCACCTTGACCTCGCTGGGCGCCATGGTCAGCTTCTTCGCCCTGGCCATGTCCTGCCTGAATTCCGGCGCCCGCATCATGTTCACCATGGGCCGCTACGGGATCTTCCCGATCTCCGTGGGCAGCTCCCACAAGACCAACCTGACGCCGCACATCGCCCTCTCCATTTTCGGGGCGATACAGTTCCTGATCCCCACGGTGGTCATGCTCCTGGTCTACGCGGGCAACAAGAGCATGGCGATCGCCGCCCCCTTCGACATCTTCAACGACGCCGGCCTCTTCGGCGCCATGGGCTTCTGCTGCGCCTATGTGCTGATCTCGCTGGCGGCGCCCTTCTACCTGAAGAAGATAGGCGAGCTGAAGGCCAAGGACGTCCTGGTCGCGGTCACGGCTTTGGTCCTTCTGCTGGTCCCCATCATCGGGCCCTTCTGGCCGGTCCCCGCCGCGCCGCCCACCAACTATTTTCCGTACATCGTGGGGACCTACCTGCTGGTCGGCGCGGTCCTGATCTACGTCCGCAGCCACACCTCCAAGGAGTTTGAGCGCATCACCGGCGTCATCACGGAGAGCTCGGGCGCGCTGGAGGCCGGGCTCGCCGTGGAAAGCAAGAAGAAGAAGATGCCCGTGGGCGTGGGCATGCCCGAATTGGGGTAAAGCGGGGCCCGGCGGCCTGGACGGGCCGCCGCGGTTTCGATGGATCCGAGTCGGTTCGCCGCGAGGACGCGGCGGGCCGATTCGTTTATTTGCCCTTTCTTCGGCCTTTTTTCGGGCTGGACAAGCGCGGCCTCGGACGCAAACATTCAGGACCGTGACGGGGGCGGGCACAGCTGCCGAGGTGTGGTTATGTCGGAGTCTGAAGCGTTCGCGCCGCGCTTGGCGCGCATCATCATCTTTCCGGTGAAGGCGCTCGACGGCCTCGAGCTCCCGGAGGCGCAGGTGCTGCCCAGCGGAGCCCTGGCCTGGGACCGGCGCTACGCGATCTTCGACGAGGCCGGGAAGTACGTGAACGGCAAGAAAAACGCGCGGGTCCACCTCTTGAGGTCGTCCTTTGATTTGGGCGCCGGTCGCCTGAGCCTTTGGAGCGCCGGCCTGGCCAAAGCGTCCTTCGACGTCCAGGCGGACCGTGAAGCCCTGGAACAATGGTTGAAGGCGTTTTTCGGGATCCCGCTCAGCTTCCGGGAGAACGCCGCGGCCGGCTTTCCCGACGACACAGAATCCCCTGGCCCCACCGTCATCAGCACCGCCACCCTGCGCGAAGTCGGGGGCTGGTTCGATCTGAGCGTGGAGCAGGTCCGGGCGCGTTTCCGCTCGAACCTTGAGATCGACGGCGTGCCCGCCTTCTGGGAGGACCGCCTCTTCGGCCCGGCGGGCACCCTCGTGCGCTTCAGCATCGGCGGGGTCGAGTTCGACGGGAACAACCCCTGCCAGCGCTGCGTGGTTCCGCCGCGCGATCCCCTGACAGGCGAGAACAACGCCGACTTTATGAAACGCTTCATGGAGCTGCGCAAACAAAGCCTCCCGCCCTGGGCCGAAGTCTCCCGTTTCAACCATTTTTACCGGCTCGCGGTCAACACCCGGCCGGCCGGGCCCGGCGGCAGACTGTCCGTCGGGGACGAGCTCCGCGTGCTTGGGCCCCTCCCCGTCGGGGCGGCCTGAACCGGCCAGGCTTCTTATTCCCAGGACCGCATGCCTTCACCGGAGTCTCTCACGTTAGCGGGCGCCCTGATCGCGGGTGGAGCTTCACGCCGTTTCGGCCGATCCAAGGCCAAACTGCCCTGGGGCGGCCTCAGCCTGGGGTCCTTTTTGTTGGGACAAATGCGCGCGGCCGGGCTGGAGCCCCTGATCTATAACGCCACGGAAGCCTTGGACGACCTGCCGGCCGGCGTACGGGTCGTCCCGGACCGCACAGCCGGCCAGGGCCCGCTCGGCGGACTGGCAAGCGTGCTCTGCGCAAGTACGGTCCCCGTTTTGGTGGCGGCCTGCGATATGCCGGGTCTGGATGTGGACGCTTTCCGCGCCTTGCTCTCCCAATGGAAGCCGGGGAAAAGGGGCCTGGTTGCGCGCGGAGCCGACGGCTGGCATCCGCTTTTTGGGATATACGATCCGGGCTTGCTGCCGGAGATTGAACAACGCTTGAGTCAGGGCCGGAAAGCCATGCATGTTTTGGTGGAAGAGCTTGGTTTGGAGGCATGGACCCCGGAACCGCGTTGCTTAGTGAATATCAATACCGTTGAAGAATGGGAAAATTGGAAATCCATCTAAAAAACGCTTCTAACTTGTAGGCAATTTGAAATGTATAGTTATGGGCTTTTATTTTGTAAGTAATTACATTTTTGTACTACCTAAAATGGAATTAAGCTATTTCAATTTCATATGAATATGACTTTTTAACTCGGCACGAAGCTTGCATAGCATAGCCTAGAAAACAATAGAACCTCGAATCCGGAGCCAAGACGCCTTCGGATTCCGTTTAGGGACAGGTTTGTCCCATGGCAGTGTCGCCCGCATTTCCCCCATTTTATTTGGGGAAAAGTGGGTTTTTTTTTGCGCCGGCACCGCCGCCTGGGCGCACCCGTCACCATGATTGGGATCCATCGGGGAACCCAGTCCGGCACCGATCATCGTCCTAGCCCGGCGACTCAGGAGTATTTATGCCTTCTGAAATGGAAATGAAATCGGTTTTGGCCGCCTCCCAAGGATCCTCTGGAGGCAGCTGGATCGAGCATTGGAATCCCGAAGATACGGCGTTTTGGGACCGCGATGGAAAAAAGATCGCCTACAGGAACCTGGTTTTCTCGATTTTCGCCGAATTCCTGGCTTTTTCCGTGTGGCAGATGTGGAGCGCCATCGCCACCCATCTGTCGGACGCCGGCTATGCGTTCACGGTGAACCAGCTATTCTGGCTGGCCGCCCTACCGGGCCTTAGCGGGGCCACCCTGAGGGTGCCTTATTCCTTTGCCGTGGCCAAATTCGGCGGCCGCAACTGGACCCTCGTCAGCACCCTGCTGCTGCTTATCCCGGCCCTGGGGCTGGGCTTCGCGCTGCAGAACCCCGCCACCCCCTATTCCACCTTCCTGATCCTGGCCTTCTTCTCCGGCCTGGGTGGCGGCAACTTCGCCTCAAGCATGGCCAACATCCACTATTTCTTCCCCCAGAAACTGAAGGGAACGGCCTTGGGGCTAAACGCAGGCGGCGGCAATGTGGGCGTCAGCGTGGTTCAGTTCATGGTGCCCATGGTCATCGGCGTCGCCATGCTCGGCCAATGGGCGGGCGGGCCGCAGACGCTGATGGTCAAGGGGGTAGTGAAAGGCGTGGCAAGCCAGGTGGCCAAGCAGGTCTGGCTGCAGAACGGGGCCTTCATTTGGGTGCCCCTGATTGTCCTGTCCCTGACCTGCACCGCTCTGTTCATGAACAACCTGAGGGTCTCCAGCGCGCCGCTGAAGGAACAGCTTCCCGTGCTCAAGCGCGGGCACACCTGGGCCATGAGTTGGATCTACATCGGAACCTTCGGCTCCTTCATCGGTTATTCGGCCGGCTTTCCACTGCTCATCAAGGCCGAATTCCCCGGTGTGAACCCCCTGAGCTACGCGTTCCTGGGACCCCTAGTGGGCTCCCTGATCCGGCCGCTCGGCGGCTGGATGGCGGACCTATGGGGCGGCGCCAGGGTGACCTTCTGGAACTTCTTGGTGATGCTCCTGGCAGTGCTCGGGGTGGTTTTTTTCCTGGGCCAGCGCCAGGAACCTTACGCCTTTGAAGGCTTCTTCGGCATGTTCCTGCTGCTGTTCACCTGCACAGGGGTGGGTAACGGCTCGGTCTACCGCATGATCCCGGTGATCTTCCGAAAGGAGAAGCTGGCCTCCCTGGGTGAGCCGGAGCCGGAGTCCAAGGCATATCTAGGGGCCCTGGTGAGTTCCAACAAGGAGGCCGCGGCCGTGCTCGGCTTCGTTTCGGCGATCGGCGCCTATGGCGCCTTCCTGGTGCCCAAGAGCTACGGAACGTCGATAGCGCTGACAGGCGGTCCCAGCGCTGCGCTCCTGGTCTTCGCAGCCTTTTATGTCAGCTGCCTGGCGCTGACCTGGAGGAAGTACCTGGGGCCGCAGGCCATCATCCACTGTTAAAGGGCGTTCCATTGGGATCTCCGGTCCGAGGGGGGGCCGGAGCATTTCCGAAAATCCCAATATCAAAAAAATGGGCGGCAAGACGCCGCCCAATTTTGGACCGATTGGACGCCCCTTCGGCCGTCCAATGCGGTCATCCGGAGAAAGAATGAACACGGAACACGCGATCTGCGCCCCCCTTGCCCGAGCGACCCGCCGGCGGGGGGCTTTCGGCCTTTCCCTCGCGTTCGCCCTTTTCGCCGCGTCGGGACTCCGGGCCTTGGATGCGACACCTGAGGCGCCCGCGCCGACGGCCAGCCCCACGGCCATGGCCACCCCGACCACGCTGCATTGGACTGGTTTTGTGCAGGACTGGTCTGTGTTGGGCGAGGCGAGCGGCAACATGGCCCACAGCTACAGAGAGGCCGGCAACTACGTCAAGCACTTCCAGTTGGGCGTCACGGCCGACGCCTATCCGGGCGTCAAGCTGGTGATGCTGTCGGAATTGGCCGGCCAGTCGGTCACCGGCACCGGGGCGGCTTTCGGCGCCACCTACGGGATGACGCTGCTCAACGCCTACGCGACCGTGGACCTATCCAAATTCACGGGCGCCGTCGCGCTGCCCTTGACCCTCACCGCCGGGCAGTTCAAGACCCATTTCGGCCTAAACAGGATGTACCGGCCCGACCAGCTGACGCTGGTGGACTACAGCACTATATACAACACGGCGGGCGGGGTCATGGGTACCTCGACCTACTGGGACGACGGAATGATGCTGGCCTGGCAGGATGCGGACCTGATCGAGGCCGACGCGGCCTGGGTCAACGGACAGGGCCCCGACCTCTTGGCGGCCTCGAAAACCGTACTGGGACAGCCGGACCAAGACTTTGTGGCCAATGTCACCCTGACGCCGGCGAAGACGCTGAAGCTGGGCGCATCCCTCCTCTATGGGGAGGTCTTCTCCACCCCGGGGGTGGTCGGGTTCCCCAACAAACCCAAGACCTTCACGGATGAATACGCCCGTTACGCCTTGCCGGGCAAGTCCTTTGCCGCGGAATTGGAGTTCATCAACCGCAGTGGAAGCGGAAACGTCACCTTGCCTGCGACCATCACCGATGGAGCGGACCGCAACGGATTCACCGTTACGCTCAGCCAATACCTGTGCGACCCGCTGCAACTGGTCTTCGGTTACGACCAAGTGACTGTGTACGGCAACCATAGCCTCGATTCCGCGCGCTACCTGGGCGGCCTGAGCTGGTGGCCGGGCGGAACGCTTCGCTTCAGTCTGGAGCAGGAAGCCTCCGCCGTCGGGGTGTCTTCGCGGCCGTCCTACAGCTCGACGATCCTGCAGACTCAGCTCGGTTTCTAGGGCTTACGCAGCCGGGCCGGTTCTCTTCCTCCTGCCGGACCCGGTTTGATCGGAGACCGCCACCTGTTTCTTCCCCTTCTGGCAAGGGAGGGGAAGGAACGGGTACGGTCTTTTTATACAAGGCCCTGACCCCAGGATCGGAGCCGGGCCACTGGAGGCCCTGTTAGGCCTGACAATTTCGTAGCCCTGCGGCACTGTCATGGTTCCAAATCACGGCGAAAGCGCTTTTTGGGAGATGGCATGGAAATTGCTGAATAATATAGAGACGGATTCGGGGGCCCACTGGGGCGGGAACCGGGCCGTTTCGTCAACCCTGTGTCAGAGAGGACCTCCAGGATGAAAGAAGTCATGTGCCTGTTACGTTCAAGCAAGTGGAACGCCACAGCCCGCGAATTGAGGGAAGCCGGCTTTTTTGCCATGACCCGCCACAGGGCCAGCGGCCGCGGCAAGCAGAAGGGTTTGCGCGGTGGCGAAGGGGAAGGCGGCGTGCGCCTCCTGCCGAAGTGGCAGCTGATCCTGGTGGTCCAGGACGACCAGGTCGGCGCCGCGGTGGAGGCCGTCATCCGGGCGAACCGCACGGGATCCGTCGGCGACGGCAAGATTTTCATCAGCAAGATCACGGAAACGGTGCGCGTCAGCACCGAAGAGTTCGCATACCCGGCCCTTTGCTAGCACCCCAAGGAGAACGCCCATGAAGATGGTCCGCTGCGTTGTGCGACCCGAACGCGAAGAGCAGGTGATCGAGGCCCTGGAGACCGCGGGCATCATCGCCTTCACCAAGATGGACGTGTTCGGCCGGGGCCGCCAGCGCGGCATCCAGGTCGGGGCCACGCGCTATGACGAACTGGCCAAGACCCTGTTCATGACCGTGGTGGAGGACGAGAACCTGGCCAAGGCCGTGGACGCCTTCAAGCAGGGCGCCCGGACCGGGCATCCCGGCGACGGCAAGCTTTTCGTCAGCGAAGTGGAAGAGGCGATGACCATACGCACCGGCGAAAAGACCCTGTAGGACCGGAGGACCAATGAAACGCAAAATCCTGGTCGTAGGAAACGGCATGGCCGGCGTCCGCTGCGTCGAGGAGATCCTGCGCCTTGAGCCCGACGCCTTCGACATCACCATCGTCGGCGCCGAGCCCCACCCGAACTACAACCGCATCCTGCTGTCGAAGGTGCTGGGCGGGGAGGGCGGACTTGAGGACATCATCCTCAACCCCTACAGCTGGTACGAGGAGCACGGCGTCGCCCTGTACACGGGCGCGGAGGTCACGGGCCTGGACCTGGAGGCCCGCACGGCCTCGCTGGACAACGGCCAGGAGCTGGGTTTCGACGAGTTGATCCTGGCCACCGGCTCCCTGCCCGTAATGCTGCCCCTGCCGGGCGTGGAGAAGGAAGGGGTCATCGCCTTCAGGGACGTCAAGGACTGCGAGGCCATGCGCGAGGCGGCCCGGCGCTACCAGCACGCGGTGGTCATCGGCGGCGGCCTGCTGGGCCTGGAGGCGGCCCGCGGCCTGCTCAACTTGGGCATGCAGGCCCGCGTGGTGCACGTCCTGGACTGCCTCATGGAACGCCAGCTCGATCCATTCGCCTCCAAGCTCCTGCAGCAGGACCTCGAGCGCCAGGGCATGCTGTTCACCATGGAGGCGCAGAGCGAGCGCATCCTGGGCGAGGACAGGGTCCAGGCCCTCCAACTCAAGGACGGGCGCGTGCTCGCTGCCGACCTCCTGGTGATGGCCGTGGGCATCAAGCCAAACGTGGCGCTGGCCAAGGCCGCCGGGCTTGAGATCAAGCGGGGCATCGTCTGCGACGACTTCATGCGCGCGTCCAAACCCCATGTGTGGGCTGTGGGCGAGTGCGCCGAGCACCGCGGGCTGGTCTACGGCCTGGTCGCGCCCCTCTACGAGCAGGGCCTGGTGCTCGCCCGCTCCCTTTGCGGCGCGGAGGGCGAGGCCTACACCGGCTCCACCATCCACACCAAGCTCAAGGTGTCCGGAGTGGACGTGTTCTCGGCCGGGGAATTCAACGAGGTCGGCGAAACCAAGGCCTACCGCTTCCGCGACGATTTCAGCGGCGTGTACAAGAAAGTCCTGGCCCGCGAGGGCAGGGTGGTGGGCGGGGTGCTGTACGGCGACACCTCCGATTCCCAGAAAATTTTGCAGTTGATGCGCGAGCCCGACGGCGAGGCCCGCCTGTCCGCGCTCTTCGGCGCGGCCTCCAAGGAGGTCAAGGAGGCCGCCGGGGTGGAAGCCATGGCCCCGGCGGACATCGTGTGCTCCTGCAATGGGGTTTCCAAGCAGAGCATCCTGGACGCCATCAAGACCAAGGGCTGCTCCAGCGTCGACCAGATCAAGGCCTGCACCAACGCGGCCCGCTCCTGCGGCGGCTGCAAGCCGCTGGTGCAGGACCTGCTAAAGATGGCCATGGGGCCCGACCTGGCGGAGGAGAAGGAGCACATCTGCGACTGCACCGAGCTGAGCCGCGACGAGGTGGTGGCCGAGATCAAGGCCAAGTCCCTGAGCACGGGCAAGGAAGTGCGCATGGTCCTGGGATGGAAAAACGAGGAAGGCTGCTCCAAATGCCGGCCGGCCGTGAACTACTACCTGAATATGCTCTTCCCGGACAGGCATGCCGACGAGGTTTCCAGCCGTTTCGTCAACGAGCGCCTGCACGCCAACATCCAAAAGGACGGGACTTTCTCCGTGGTGCCGCGCATCCGCGGAGGGGTGACCAACCCGGCCGAATTGCGCAGGATCGCGGACGCGGCGGAGAAGTTCAATGTGCCCATGGTCAAGATCACCGGTGGCCAGCGCATCGACCTTCTGGGGGTCAAGAAGGAGGACCTGCCCGCGATCTGGGCGGAGCTGGATATGCCATCGGGCTACGCCTACGCCAAGGCCCTGCGCACGGTGAAGACCTGCGTCGGGAGCGAGTTCTGCCGCTACGGGGTGGGCGACTCCACCAGCCTGGGGATAGCCCTGGAGAAGAAGTTTGAGATGCTCAACACGCCCGCCAAGGTTAAGATGGCCGTGTCGGGCTGCCCGCGCAACTGCGCGGAATGCGCCATCAAGGACGTCGGCGTGGTGGCGGTGGACGGCGGACAGTGGGACGTGTTCACCGGCGGCAACGGCGGCGTCAGCCTCAAGGGCGCGGAGCTGCTGGCGCGGGTGGACAGCGCGGAGGAGGTCATCGCGCTGACCGCCGCCTACCTGCAACACTACCGCGAGACCGCCAACTGGAACGAGCGCACAGCGCCCTGGCAGGAGCGCCTGGGGCTGGAGGCCATCAAGGCGGTGGTGCTGGACCCCACCCGGGCCCCGGGGCTGGTGGAGCGCATGGAAGCCACCCTGGCCACCTACAAGGATCCCTGGGCCGCTGCGGCCAAGGACGCCGGCCTGTGGAAGGATTCCGCGGCCAAGGCCCTGCCCGTGGGGCAGGCGTGAAGGCCCCGGCAGGAAGGGAAGCCGTGGAATCCGCGCCGGGCCTGAAGGTGCCGCTGGAGGGCCTGATTCCCCAACAGGGAAGGCGCGTGGCCAGCCCCTGGGGCGAGGTGGCCGTGTTCCTGCTGTCCAACGGCGAGCCGCGGGCGCTGCTCAACCGCTGCCCCCACAAGGGCGGCACCTTGGCCGAGGGCATTGTCTGCGGCGAATACGTCTTCTGCACCCAGCACGACTGGAAGATCTGCCTGAAGGACGGCAAGGCCGCTCCTCCAGACAGCGGGTCGACCCCCGTGTTCAAGGCCGGCATCGTCGGACAGCATGTCGTCATCCAAAAGGAGGGCTGAAGGATGCGCCAGTTCATCAAGGAGGTGGGGCGCGGCAAGGAAGGCGCGCGCGACCTGACCATGGAGGAGGCCCTCGAGGCGGCCGCCATGATCCTGGACGGGCGGTCCTCCGACGCCCAGACAGCCGCCTTCCTCATGGCGGTGCGGGTGAAGGGAGAGGCGCCCCAGGAGATCAGCGCCTTCGCCGAGGCCCTGCGCAAGCAGACCCGGCGCATCCCGGTCGACCCGCAGGACCTGCCCACGCTGCTGGACTGCGCCGGCCCCCACGACGGCCGCAAGGGTTTCGCCGCCACCCTGCCGGTGTCCGTGCTCTGCGCCGGGTTCGGGATCCCGGTGCTCCTGCATTCCTCGCCGACCCTGCCCCCCAAGATGGGCTCCTCCCTGGAGGACATCCTCCAGGCCGCCGGCTACAGCGCCCCGACCACGGCGCAGGAGGCGGGGGGGGACCTGCGCCGCCGCAAGGTGGCCTACTATTCCTCCGAGATATTCTGCCCGCCCTTGGCCCGCCTGCGCCGGCTGCGGGAGGACATCGGCGTGCGCACACTGCTCAACACTGCGGAGAAGCTGCTCAACAGCGCCGGCGCGCGGCAGATGCTGGTGGGCGTGAACCACCAGTCGGCGGTGGAACGCCTGTCGGCCATGCCCCTGCCCGAGGGGGTCGACCGCCTCGTGATCGTCCAGGGGCTCGACGGCAGCGAGGACCTGCCGGTGCACAAGGTGTCCTCGGCCTTCGTGCTCAACCGCGGCCGCCGCAGCCGGCGCCTGCCGCTGGACCCCAGCACCTTCAAGCTCAACGCGGAATTGCGCCAGGAATACACGGCCGCCGAACAGGCCGAGATCATCGAGCGCGTGCTGGCCGGCGAGGAGCACCCTTCCATCGCCATCGAGCGCAACCTGGTCCTGTACAACGCGGCCTTCAGGCTGTGGATGTTCGGCGGCAGGGAGTCCCTGTCCGACGGGCTCCAGGAGGCCCTGGAGATGCTCAAGAGCGGCCGCTGCCTCACCCGCTACATCGCCTGGGTACGCCGGCGCCAGGAAAGCGAACTGGCGGCCTGATGCCGATCCTGATGGAGGGCAGCGTCGCGGGCTGGAACGAGGGTGAGCGCGCGGTGGCCACCCACTGCAGCTACTGCGCCCTGCAATGCGCCCTCAAGCTGACCGTGGACCTGAACTCCAACAAGGTGGTCAAGGTGCGTGGCCGCCGCGACTTCCCGACCAGCCGCGGCCTGAGCTGCATCAAGGGCCAGACCGCGCACCTCCAGTTGGACCACCCCCAAAGGCTGACCACGCCGCTTCTGCGCGTGGACGGCGAATACAAGCCCATCCCCTGGGACCAGGCCCTGGACCACGCGGCCAGGCGCATGCGGGAAGTGCAGGCCGCCCACGGGCGCGACGCCATGGCGGTCTACGGTTCCGGAGCCCTGGGCAACGAGACGGTCTACCTTCTGGGCAAGTTCGCGCGTGTGGCCCTGCGAACGGCCAACATCGACTACAACGGCCGCTACTGCATGAGCTCGGCGGCAGCGGCCCAGAACGCTGTGCTGGGGCTGGACCGGGGTCTGCACTTTCCCCTGTCCGACCTGGAGCACAGCCGCTGCATCGTGCTGGCCGGCGCCAACATTGCCGAGTGCCTGCCGCCCATCGCGGTCTTCGTGCGCCACGCCAAGCGCCGGGGCTGCAAGGTCATCGTGCTGGAGCCGAGGGTCAACCAGACGAGCAAGCTGGCGGACCTGCACCTCAAGGCCCGCCCGGGCAGCGACCTGGCCATAGCCCTGGCCCTCCTGCACGAGGTGCAGGCGCGCGGAGCGGTGGACGAGGCCTACCTGGCCTCCCGCTGCAGCGGCGCCAAGGAGGCCCTGGAGGCCGTGCGCGACTGCGACGCGGCCTGGGCCGAATCCTTAAGCGGTGTGCCGGCGGAGGACATCCGTCGGGCCGCGGAGTGGCTGGCGACCTGCACCCCCAGCGTCATCCTGACGGGGCGCGGCGTGGAACAGCACGCCAAAGGGCCCGAGACGGTCATGGCCTTCCTGCAGGTGGCCCTGGCCCTGGGCCAGGTGGGCCTGGCCTCGGGCGGCTTCGGCACTTTGACGGGCCAGGGCAACGGCCAGGGCGGCCGCGAGCAGGGCCAGAAGGCCGACCAACTGCCCGGCTACCGCAGCATAGAGAACGACCTGGACCGCCAGGCCGTGGCCGAGGTCTGGGGGATAGCTCCCGGGGAGCTGCCGGGCAAGGGCCTGTCAGCCCAGGAGCTTTTCCAGGCCCGCAACGCGGACAAGGTGCGGGGCATGTGGATCATGGCCTCCAACCCAGCCATCAGCGCGGCTAAGACCTCAGAGAGCGTCAGCACGCTCAAGGGCCTGGATTTTCTGATGGTGAGCGATCTCTTCTTCAGCGAGACCTGCGCCCTGGCGGAGCTGGTCCTGCCCGCCGCGGCCTACGCCGAGGAAGAGGGCACCATGACGAATATCGAGGGCCGCGTGGTCCTGCGCCGCGCGGCGGTGGCCCCGCCCGGGGAGGCCAGGCCGGACTGGAAGGCGATCTGCGGCGTGGCCGGACGTTTGGGTGCCGGCCGCCACTTCAAGTTCGAATCCGTGGAGCAGGCCTTTGTGGAGCTGGCCCGCTGCACGCGCGGCGGACGCGCGGACTACAGCGGCATGAACTACACCAAGCTGGAGCGCAACAAGGGCCTGTTCTGGCCCTGCCCCGGGGTCGGGCATCCGGGCACGCCGCGCCTGTTCACGGAGCGCTTCCAGCACGCCGACGGCAAGGCCCATATGCGGCCCCTGGCCTGGAGGGAGTCGAGCGAGGAGCCTGACGCGGACTACCCCTTCAGGCTGACCACCGGCCGCCTGCTGCACCACTATCTGAGCGGCACCCAAACCCGCCGCATCGAGGAGCTGAACCGCGCCGCGCCCAAGGCCTTTGTGGAGCTAAGCGCCGCCACGGGTGAGCGCCTGGGCCTGGCGGATGGCTCCCGCGCTCGGGTGCGGACCCGCAGGGGCGAGCTGGTCCTGGACGTGCGCCTGAACGCCGGCCAGGAGGACTCGACGCTGTTCGTGCCCATGCACTTCCCCGGGGACGGCTGTTCCAATCGCCTGACCCAGGACGCCCTGTCCCCGCTGTCGAAGATGCCCGAGTTCAAGACCTGCGCCGCGGCCCTTGAAGCCGCCCCCGGGGAGGCCTGATGCTGCGCGAAATCACGGCCATCATCCGCGCCAACCGGTGGAAGCCGACGGCGGAAGCCCTGTGGGAAGCCGGCTTTCCGGCCCTGACCCGCCAGAGGGTCTTCGGCCGGGGGCGCCAGAAGGGCCTGCGCTATTCCGGGGATCCCGGGTCCTCGTCCGGCATCGGGGTGCTGCCGAAGTGGATGCTGACCTTGGTCGTGGAGGACGCGCGCGTGGACGCGGCCCTGGCGGCGATCTGCAAGGCGAACCGCAGCGGCATGATCGGCGACGGAAAGATCTTCATCACACGCCTCGACCAGGTGACGCGCCTGTCGGACGGGGCCGAGGACGCCGCGGCCCTGGGACTTGGGCCGGATCCCTCCCCTGAAGCCGGACGCAAGGAGGAACTGTGCGCCTGACGGACTCCTTCGGACGGGTGATGACGAGCCTGCGCCTCAGCGTGACGGACCGCTGCGACTTGCGCTGCGTCTACTGCATGCCGGCGCAGGGCGTGGAATGGCTGCCCCGGCGGGACCTGCTCAGCTTCGAGGAGATGGAGCGCCTGGTGCGCGTCCTGGCCGGCCTGGGCCTGCGGCGCCTGCGCCTCACCGGCGGCGAGCCCCTGCTGCGCAGGGACCTCCCCGCGCTGGTGGAGCGCCTGGCGCGTGTCCCCGGCATCGAGGACCTCAGCCTCACCACCAACGGCACGCGCCTGGCCCCCTTGGCGGGCGCCCTGAAAGACGCGGGCCTGCACCGGGTGACGGTGAGCCTCGACAGCCTGGACGCGGGGCGCTTCAAGGCCATCACCCGCGGCGCGGACCTGGGCGCCGTGCTGGCGGGACTGCGGGCCGCGGAACAGGCGGGCCTGGCCCCGATCAAAATCAATTGCGTTGTCCTGCCCGAGAACGAGGAGGACCTCCTGCCCCTGGCCGCGCTGAGCATGGAGCACCGCTGGGAGATCCGCTTCATCGAGGTGATGCCGGTGAGCTCCGCCCTGGGCCACGGCGTCAAGCCGGGCCTGCCCATGGAGCAGCTTAAAAGCCGCCTGGCGGGGCGCTGGGGCGGCCTGGAGCCGGTCCCCACCGACGCGCACGCGCCGGCGCGGCGTTTCCGCCTTCCCCGCAGCCTGGGGAAATTGGGCTTCATCAGCTCGGTCAGCGAGCCTTTTTGCGGGGCCTGCGACCGCCTGCGCCTGGGCCCCACGGGCCGCCTGCAGTTGTGCATGGCCCATCCCGACGGATTGGACCTCAGGCCCCTGCTCAAATCCGGCCTGGACGACCAGGGCCTGGCCGAGGCCCTGGTCGCGGCGGTCCTGCGCAAGCCGTCCGGCCACGCGTTCTACCGCGGGCCGCAGCCCCAAGGGCTGGCCATGTCGCGCATAGGAGGTTGAGTGCTGGACGTTGGAGCCAAGATCACGACCCTGAGGGAGGCCCGCGCCGAAGGCTTCATCCGCCTGGCGCCTTCGACCCTCGCGCGCCTCAAGGCCGGGGAAACGCCCAAGCCCGACGTGCTGGCCACGGCCCGCGCTGCGGCCCTGCTGGCGGCCAAGAAAACGCCCGAGCTCATCCCCCACTGCCATCCGATCCCCCTGGAGGCCCTCAGCGTGGACCTGGTCGCGGAGGCGAAAGGCGTCCGCGTCACGGCCACGGCCGCGGCGATCGCCCGCACCGGCGTGGAGATGGAGGCCCTCTGCGCGGTGCAGGTGGCCTGCCTGGTGCTCTACGACATGCTCAAGGCCCTGGACCAGGCCATGGTCATCGAAGGCGTGCGCCTGCTGGATAAGAGCGGGGGCAAGGACGACTTCGCCCCCCACCTCAAGCCCGGCTACAAAGCCGCGGTGCTGGTGGCCTCGGACCGGGTCTCCCAGGGCCAGGCCGAGGACAAGACCGGGCCCTGGCTCCTGGGGCGACTGAAGGAGCTGGGCGTGCAGGAGCCCTCCTACCACCTCCTGCCCGACGACGAGGAAAAGATCCGCGCCCTCTTCCTGGACCTGCACGCGCAGGGGACGGACCTGGTGATATCCACGGGCGGCACGGGCCTGAGCCCGCGGGACCGGACCGTGGAGGCCCTGCGCCCGATCCTGGACAGGGAACTGCCCGGGGCCATGGAGGCCTCCCGCGCCTACGGCCAGGCCCGCACGCCCTACGCCATGCTCTCGCGCGGGCTGGCGGGGCACCGGGGCAAGACCCTCTATGTGACCCTGCCCGGCAGCAGCGGCGGGGTGCGCGACAGCTTCACGGCCCTGTTCCCGGCGCTCTTCCACGCCAGCCACGTGCTGGCGCAAGGGAGCCCTGCGCATGCGGCCCCCCCCGCCCCGGACTCCGGCGCGCGGCCGTGAAGGTGCAGGCCTCCTACTTCGGCGCCCTGCGGGCCCGCCTGGGCTGCGAGGGGCAATGGCTGGAGCTTCCCGCGGGGAGCAGCGCCGCGGACGCGGCTTGGGCCGCCTGCGGGCACCTGGGTCCCGAATGGCCGGCGTCCCTGCGCCTGGCCGTGAACGAGGAGATGGTCCCGGCAACGACGCTTCTGCGCGAGGGGGACAGCCTTTCCCTGCTGCCCCCGGTCAGCGGCGGCAGCGCCCTGGACGCGGCCGTGGACGCCCTGGACCGCTGCTTTTTGACCGAGCAGGCCCTGGATCCGGCGCTGCTGCGCGATCTTGAGGATCCCGCCTGCGGGGCCCTGGCCAGCTTCGTGGGGAAGGTGCGGCGCGAGCACCGGGGCCGGGCGGTGATCCGCCTGGACTATGAGGCCCACCCGAGCCTGGCCCTGAAGGAGCTGCGCCGCGTGGCCCAGGACGCGCGCGCGCGCTGGACCCTGGGGCCCCTGCTGCTGGCCCACCGAGTGGGGCGCCTGGAGATCGGCGAGGTGGCCGTGCTCGTGGCGGTGGCCTCGGCGCACCGTGAGGAGGCCTTCGCGGCCTGCCGTTTCCTCATCGACGAGGTCAAGGCCCGGGTGCCGGTGTGGAAGCACGAATTCTACGCCGACTTGAGCGAGGCCTGGGTGGGCGCGCCGGGCTGGGAGAAGCCGCCCGCCTGAGGGCCGGCCGGCGTCCGGCGCGGCGCCCTGCGCTGGACTTATCCAAAAAATACTCACTTTAAAGCATTGCCATGATCTATTTTTTTTGGATGGATAGGGGGATGGAGCGCCATGACGAACAGTTTTGAGGTCCTGGTCGACCGCCTGGACGCCAAGGGCGGCATCGCCTGGCTCCGCCTGGGGAAGGGCCGCCTGGCGGCGCTGCCCTGGCCCGGGCTGCGCAAAGGCGCGCGGCTGCGCGTCTCGGTGTCGCCCAACGACATCGTGCTGTGCGCGGAGCACCCGGGACCTTGCAGCGCCCGCAACGTCCTGGCCGCGCGGGTCAAGACGCTTCGCCTGGTCAAGGAAGGCGCCCTGGTCCTCCTGGACTGCGGATTCGACCTGGTCACGCGCGTCAGCCGCCGCGCCGTCACGGAACTGGATCTGCGGCGCGGCGCGCACCTCTTCGCCCTGGTGAAGGCCGCGGCCGTCCTGCCCGACCGGGCCCTGCGGGCCGCATACCGCGTCTCCCTGGCCGGGAAGAACGGCTTGCTGGGGCCGGAGACCGTGGATTTTTTGGGGTGCGTTGAGCGCGGCGGCTCCCTGGCCCTGGCCGCCGCGGATCTCGGCATCCATTACCGCACCGCCTGGATGAAGGCCCGGGCCGCGAACCGGGTCTGGGGCGCGCCCCTGGTGGCCCGCAGCAGCGGCGGCAGCGGCGGCGGGGGAAGCTCTTTGACGCCCGAAGGCCGGGCGGTTTTGGCCCTGGCAAAAAAACTGGAAGGGGAGGCGGCATGAGCACGGACTTCGCGCGGCGTTCAAAAGGGTTCCGGGCTTTCGCGCTGGGCTTGGGTCTGCTGTCCCTGGCCGCCCCCCTCCGCGCCGGATCCATCCTGGTTTTCGCGGCGGCCAGCATGAGCGACGCCCTCAAGAGCGCTGGGGCCGCCTATGAAAAGAGGACCGGGGAAACGGTCGAGTTCAGCTTCGCGGCCTCCAACCTGCTGGCGGTCCAGATCTCCAAGGGCGCGCCCGCGGATGTTTTCCTGTCCGCGGACGACAAGCAGATGGACCTGCTGGCCGCCCAGGGCCTGATCAACAAGGCCACGCGGCGCGAACTGCTGTCGAACAGCCTGGTGGCCGTGGGCCTGGCGGGTGGACCGCTGTCCGTCAGCTCGGCCGCCGGCCTGGCCTCCCCGGAGATCGCGCACCTGGCGCTGGCGGACCCCAGGGCGGTTCCCGCGGGCGTTTACGCCAAAAAATACCTTGAGGCGCAGGGCCTCTGGGACGCCTTGGCCGCCAAGGTGCTGCCCACCGGAAACGTGCGCGGGGCCCTGGAGGCGGTGGTCAGCGGCAACGCGGACGCGGCCATGGTCTACAAGACCGACGCCCTGATATCCAAGAAAGTGCGCATCCTCTTTGAGGTGCCGGTCAAAGAGGGACCGCGCATCGACTACCCCATCGCGGTGGTGGCGGCCAGCGCCCAGCCCAAGGAGGCGGGGCGCTTCCTGGACTTTCTCGCGTCCAAGCCGGGCCTGGCCCTGTTCAAGGGCTACGGCTTCCTGGTCCCGGCCGCGCCCTAGGCATGGACACCCTGCGCATTTTCGTCTTCACCGCGAGCTGCGCCGTCGTGGCGGTGCTTCTGGCCCTGCCCGCGGCCACGGGCCTGGGCTGGCTGCTCGCCCGGAAGAATTGGCCGGGCAAGGCCCTCTTCGAGACCATGACCACGCTGCCCCTGGTCCTCCCTCCCGTGGCCACTGGGCTGATCCTGCTGGACGCGCTGGGCCGCCGCGGCTGGATCGGGGCCTGGGTCTGGTCCTGCTTCGGCGCGGACATCGCCTTCACGGAGAAGGCGGTGGTCGTGGCCATGGGGGTCATGGCCTTCCCGCTTCTGGCGGGCTCGGCCCGGGCGGCCTTTGAGGAGGTCCCGCGCCGCCAGGAGGACCTGGCCCGAACCCTGGGCCTGAGCGAGGCCCAGGTCTTCCGCCGGGTCAGCCTTCCCCTGGCACGCCGGGGCCTCCTGTCCGGGGCCCTGCTGGGATACGCGCGGGCTTTGGGCGAATTCGGGGCCACCATCACCCTTGCCGGCGCCATCCCGGGCCGCACCGAGACCCTGGCCTCGGCGATCTATTCCCGGCTGCAGTTGGGCCAGGACGACTCGATTTTGCCCCTGCTGCTCCTGTCGCTGGCCGCGGCCTTCTGCCTGGTGTGGGTGTCGCAGCAATGGCTGCGGCCGCCCCGCGGCGCGCGATGATCAGGCTTGATTTTGAAGGGGTGCGCGTGCGCCAGGGGGCCTTCACCTTGCGGGTGGACGGGCGCCTGGGGGCCGGGACCCTGGGCCTCTCCGGAAAGTCCGGCAGCGGCAAGACCACCTTCCTGGAACTGCTCGTGGGCCTGCGGCCGCCCGACCAGGGCAGCGTGCGCTTGGGGGGCCGGGTCCTGGACGATGCCGCCCAGGGCTTGCATGTGGCCCCCAGGAAACGGAAGATCGGCTATGTGGGGCAGGACGCGGATCTCTTCCCCCACCTGGATGTGCGCCGGAACCTCCTGTTCGGCGCGGCCCGGGCCTCCGCAGGGGCCCCCGCGCTGGGGAGCGTGGTCCCGGCCCTGGGCCTGGAGGGCCTGCTGGGGCGCGGCGTCCAGGGGCTGTCCGGGCTTTCCGGCGGGGAACGCCGTCGCGTGGCTTTGGGCCGGGCCCTGCTTTCGGGCCCCGAATTCCTGGTGCTCGACGAGCCCTTTGGCGGGCTGGATGCGAGGGCCAGAAGCCTGCTGCGAGACAGCCTGAAACAGCTGCATCGCCGCTTCAGGATCCCATGGATCCTGGTGTCCCATGACCCGGCGGACCTGAGGGGCCTGTGCGAAAAGACTTTTTCGATCCGGGGCGGGATCGTGAGCGGGATCTGAGGAGGCCTTTTGCCTAAATCCAAAAGCAAGACCAGCGCGCCCCTCAAGGCCCTCGGGGTGCGCTTCGCCCGCAAAGCGGACCTGAAAAGCCTCGCCGCCCTGCTGGGGCAGCTGTTCAGCCAAGAGGCGGAATTCAAGCCCGAACCCGCGCTCCAGCTCCGGGCCCTGCGCCTGATCCTATCGCGCCCTTCCACGGGCCAGATTTTCGTGGCGGAAGCCGGGGGCCGGGTGGTCGGCATGCTGAGCCTGCTTTCCAGCGTGAGCACGGCCTTGGGGGGGCCTGTCGCCTGGCTTGAGGACCTTGTGGTGGCGCCGGACTGGCAGGGGCAAGGCGTGGGCAAAGGCCTGCTGCGGGCGGCCCTTGCCGAGGCCCGGAAACGGGGCTGGCGCAGGATCAGCCTGCTTACGGACGCGGATAACCTGAGATCGCAGGGTCTATACCGGAAACATGGCTTCATTCGTTCCACTATGCGGGTTTATCGTTGGCTGCTTTCTTAGGCCCTGTTCAGGGCCAATTTGCCGTATAAAAATAGGATTTATATATATTTTTAAATGATTTTTCTATTTATTAGGGCTTAAATGACATTTAGGTAAAAATATCGATTTTTGGAAAAATTCACTCATAAAACAATTTACAAGCTTGGATAAATGGACTAATAAGGATTGTCAAAATGGGGCATCTGGGGGGAACCATGTGCAAGAAACCAATGCAGTTTATTTTATCCGCGCTATTTATTGCCCTAGAAATCATTTTTATTTCGCCAGCCGGAATATTAAGTGCCGCTCCCAGTCCTGTTCCCAGCGCCACTCCCTGCACGGATTGTGACACTTCCATAGGCATGAACGGCATGGACGTCCCCATGAGCGGCAACCAGCCGATCCTGGGGCCCAACGGCTATGCCGGGACCTTGGACCCGACCGTGAACCAGGGTCTGGGGAACGGATTCTGGGATCCCGCGTCCACCGGAGCGCCGGTGTTCGTCTTTGACGGCGACGGCGGATCCTTGAGCGGATTCATGGGACGCCCCGCCGCGGGGAGCAGCCCCGCCAAAACCGCTGGTTGGGTGGGTTACCAGCCCCAGGAGCTGGGGACCGGGTCCTTTTTCCTGAATTTTTCCTACCAGGTGTACTGCGGCACCAGCCAGACCACGATGACCCTGCTGGACTACCAATACAACGGCCTGGATATCGTCGTGTCCCTGACGAACCTCAACAACCCGACCGCCACGCAGAACTTCGTGGTCCAGTATTCGGTCGCGGGCGGCCAGTATTCGACCCCGGGCTCGATCGTGAGCGTTCCGGTCGCGTACACGGACCCCGGGGCCGCGTCCTGCGGCGAGGTCAACGACCAGAACATCACCGGGACGAGCGGCCAGACGATCGGACGCTATGGCGTGGCCGTGAGCTACGCCTGCGGGGAGCTAGCCCTGTCCGTGACCTACGGCCCCAACGGTGGCGGCGGCACGCTCATCACTCCTTCGACCACGGTGATTTCCGGGGACCTTGTGGGCACCAATGTCGGGCCCCTGACGGGCAGCCCCAGCGTCCCCGACCACCTGGTCTTCGGCAACCTTTATGACGGCAGCGATCCGCTGGACGGCTACTTGGACAACCTTGTCCTCTACCGTTGCACGAATTTGCCCACACCTACGCCAGTCTATTCCCCGACCGAATCCTTCACGGCGAGCCCCACGCTCACGCCGAGCGCCTCGTCCACGGCCAGCTCCACCGGCACGCGCAGCGCCACCGCGACCGACACGCGGACGGACACCCGCACCGCGACGCCGACCAGGACGGCCACGGACACGCGCACCGACACCCGCACCGCGACGCCGACGAGGACGGCCACGGACACGCGTACCGACACCCCGACCGGCACGCGCACGGACACCCGCACGGTGACGCCGACGCGCACGCCGACCGACACGCGCACGGACACCCGGACCGATACCCGGACGACGAGCCCGACCAGGACCTTCACGGACAGCCCGACCGATACCCGGACCGACACGCGCACCGACACCCGCACCGTGACGCCGACGCGGACCGCCACGGACACCCGGACCGACACCCGCACGGTCACGGCGACCAGGACGCTCACCGACACCCGGACCGCCACCAGGACGGACACCCGCACGGACACGCGCACCGACACCCGTACGGTCACGCCGACCAGGACGGTCACCGATACCCGGACCGCCACCAGGACCGATACCCGGACCGCCACGCGCACCGACACCCATACGGTGACGCCGACAAGGACGCCGACGGACACGCGGACCGACACCCGCACGGTCACGCCTACGAGGACGCCCACGGACACCCGGACCGAAACCCATACGGCTACGCCGGCGCAGACTTTCACGGACACCTTGACCGAGACCGCCACGGCCACGCCGCTGTTCAGCGCGACTTCGAGCCCCTTGCCCAGCGCGACCCCGTGCACGGACTGCAACACGCCCGTCGGCATGAACGGCATGGATGTCCCCATGAACGGCAACCAGCCGATCCTGGGGCCCAACGGCTATGCCGGGACCTTGGACCCGACCGTGAACCAGGGCCTGGGCGACGGATTCTGGGACCCAGCGTCCACCGGCGCGCCGGTGTTCGTCTTTGACGGCGACGGCGGATCGCTGAGCGGCTTCATGGGGCGTCCGGCCACGGGGAGCAGCCCCGCAAAAACCGCGGGCTGGGTGGGTTACCAGCCAGACGAGCTCGGGACCGGCTCCTTCTTCCTGAATTTCTCCTACCAGGTCTACTGCGGCACCACCCAGACCAGCATGACCCTGCTGGACTACCAGTACGAGGGACTGGCCATCATCGTGAAGCTGACGAACCTCAACAACGCCACCGCCACGCAGAATTTCACGGTCCAATATTCGATCGCGGGCGGGGGCTTGAGCGCCCCGATCCCGGTCACCGTCAACTTCCCCGGCGACGCCGAATGCGGCGAGGTGAACGACCAGAACATCACCGGCACGAGCGGCCAGACGATCGGGCGCTACGGCGTGGCCCTGACCTACGCCTGCGGCGAGCTGGGCTTGTCGGCGGTATACGGCCCCAGCGGCGGAGGCGGGACGCTCCTTGGACCTTCGGGCACCGGGGTTTCCGGCGACATCGTGGGCACCGATGTCGGGCCCCAGGCGGGCAGCCCCAGCGCCCCCGACCACCTGGTGTTCGGCAACCTCTACGACGGCAGCGATCCGCTAGACGGCTACCTGGACAATCTCGCCCTCTACCGTTGCACGAACCTGCCCTCGCCCACACCGAGCTACAGCTCCTCGCCGTCGTTCACGGCGACCGCCACGCGCACGGCGACGCCGTCGCCCACGGCCAGCTTCACCGGCACCGGCACGGCGTCCGCGACCCAGACCCCGGTTCCCACGCTTGGGGAGTCCTGCCCGACCTGCAGCGGCCTGATCTGCGACAACTGGAGTTCAGACCCCGTGGACGTCCAGCCCGCGGGCTGGAACGCCGTGAGCCAGGCGGCCGGCGGAACGGTCGAGGTCGTGAACAACGCCCCGGGCTTCGGCACGGCGAACACGCTCGCCGTGGCGCCCCAGCAGGCATTGGGCCCTTATTGGGAAGGCGCGATCGACACGACCAACCCCAACATCACGGCCACGACCTTCGAGGCGATCGCTTCCAGCTCCAGCCGCATCGGCATGTTCGTGCGCGCCGGAGGCCTGCTGCCCTCCACGGGCGAGTGCACGGATTGCTACCTGCTGCAGATCACTTCGCCGGCCAGTCCGCCGGCGGGGATCTCGCTGGTGAAGCTGGACGGCAGTTCCAACATAGCGGGCTCGGCCACGGGCAACGCGAGCCTGGTGCAGGCCGGCGGCCTGATGGACGTGGAAGTGACGGCCAACGGCACGACGATCGACGCCTACGTCAACGGCGTGCTGGCCCTGAGCTACACCGACAGCTCGGCGGATCCCTACCTCAGCGGCGCGGTGGGCTTCACGGCCTACGGGGCGCCGGGCTACTACGGCGACGTCGCGGTGAACAACAACGCCTGCGGCCAGTTCTTCACGTCCACGCCCAGCCGGACTCCGACCTACACCGCGACCCCCTCGGCGACGCCGACGGCCAGCCCGACGCAGACCGTGACCGCGGCCTGCACCGTGGTGCGGTCCTGCGCCACCTGCAACGGCCTGGTCTGCGACAACTGGAGCGGCGATCCCCTGGGAAGCCTGCCTTCGGATTGGAGCTCGGTGAACCAGGCGCCCGGCGGGACGGCGGAGATCGTGAACAGCTCCCCCTACTTCGGGACGGCGAACACCCTGGAGCTGGCTCCGGAGATTCCGACGAATCCGGGCCCGAATTGGGAGGGCGTGATCAACACGTCCAATCCGAACCTCACGGCCACGACCTTCGAGGCGGTGGCTTCGAACGGCATCGGCATGTTCGTGCGCGCCAGCGGCCTGCTGCCCAACACGGGCGAGTGCACGGATTGCTACCTGGTCCGGATCGGCACGCAGGACGATCCGCCCCTGGGGATTTCGCTGACGAAGCTCAACAGCGCCTCCAACGTCGCGGACTCGGTCACCGGGACCACCAGCGCGATCCCGGCTTGCGGATTGATGGACGTGGAGATCACCGCCAACAACAACGTCATCGACGCCTACATCAACGGCGTGCTGGCCCTGAGCTACACCGACACCTCGGCGGATCCCTACCTCAGCGGCGCGGTTGGCTTCACGGCCTACGGGGCGCCGGGCTATTACGACAGCGTGACGGTGAACAACAACGCCTGCGGGCAGTTCTTCACGTCCACGCCCAGCCCGACGGCGACCTACACGTCGACCCCGACGGCCACGGCGACGCCCAGCCCCAGCCCGACCTTGACCGCTGCCTGCACCGTGGTGCAGTCCTGCCAGACCTGCAGCGGCCTGGTCTGCGACAACTGGAGTTCCGATCCCGTGGGCGTCCAGCCCCCGGATTGGAGCGCGGTGAGCCAGGCGGCCGGCGGAACGGTCGAGGTCGTGAACAACGCGCCCGGCTACGGGACCTCGAACACGCTGGCTGTGGCCCCCCAGCAGGCGCTTGGGCCCTACTGGGAAGGCGCGATCAACACGTCCAACCCGAACATCACGGCCACGACCTTCGAGGCGGTCGCCTCCAGCTCCAGCCGCATCGGCATGTTCGTGCGCGCCAGTGGGCTGCTCCCGTCGACGGGCGAGTGCACGGACTGCTATCTGGTCCAGATCACTCCACCCTACAACGGGTCCGGGGCCGGAATTTCGTTGGACAAGC